>LNFM01002348.1_pt1 | contig 39904 bp, 29 predicted proteins | sample 596031 | NCBI WGS metagenome assembly LNFM01 (sample SAMN04254537, study PRJNA301005) | activated carbon metagenome | isolation source: dual media filters at the Ann Arbor, Michigan drinking water treatment plant | place: USA: Ann Arbor | reverse complement strand
ACGATCTTCGGATCGCCGCCGAACAGCTTGGAGAAGATGCCCTGCTCGGCGCGCTGCTTGGCCTCGAACTCCGGATCGAGGTAACGCACGAAGTAGACGCCGTTGGTGCGATCGCGATCTTCGACGGTGAAGCCGCCGCGGTCCAGTCCGAGGCCGACGCGCCGCCAGGCACGGTCAAACGGCTCGTCGATCTCCAGGCGGGCGGTGCGGCCATCGGCGCCGGCCACCACGCGCACGGTCTGCGCAATCGGCGCGGCGGCCGCAGTCGGTGCAGCCGGGCCGGCTGCCGCAGGCGCGGCAGTGACCACCGGCGTCGCCGCCGCCGGGGCAAAGCGCAGCAGCAGGCGCTGCAGCATCTCCGCTTCGAGTTCCGGGTCGGCGTCGCGCGGCTGCCAGCGCGTCTGGTCTTTAGCCGGCGACGTGTACACCTCGATCATGCCGCGATGGCTGATGTAGATCTCGCTGGTGTTGTTCGGCGTGCGCTCGATGCGGGTGCGGTACTTGTCCTGCTCGCCGGTCGAATACAGCGCATCGAACACGCGGCCGATGGTGCGGCGGATCACGTCCTGCGGCAGCTTGGCGCGGTTTTCCGCCCACACCGTCTCGACGATGCCCAGCGCGGCTTCATCGCGCTCGAGCTTCAGTCCCATGCTCGGCCAAAAATCGCGCACCACCTGGTAGGCCTGTTCGGGCGGTACATCCACCGCCAGCCAGCGCTGCGCCCCGGCGCGCTCGATGCGAGCGTTCGGCGCGCTCGGCGCCACTACCGCCGACGCCGCGGCGCCGCCGGCGCGCGCAGCAGGCGTCTGCCCCGGTTGTGCCGCGCCCGACGCCGTGGCCACCCCGGGCACGCTGAAGCGCTCATTGGGAGGCAGCGGGGTCAGATCGGGTGGCAGGTCGAGCGGTCGCTGCGCCTCCACGCTCTTGTACTGGACCTTGTCGGTCGACACCGTGGAACACCCGGACAGCGCGACGCCGAGTGCTGCAGTAAGCAGCAGCGCGGCAACTTGCGGTCGATTGAGTACATCGAACATCGAAACTCTCCTTCGCCGGCGCTAGGTACGTGCCCGCAGCCGCCGAAACATGAACCGTGATGGAGCCTCGCCGGACCCAAGGTCGCCGAAGCCTGTGGCGCCGGCGACGCCGGTTCGACCAGCCTGCCGCGCGCGGATTCCCACCGGCTACAGCAGGCCGGCCTCCTTGAGCGCGGCCTCGACCACCGGCTGCGCGGCGGCCGACAGCGGCACCAGCGGCAGACGCAGTCCGGCCGGCGCCTTGCCCATTTTCGCCAGCGCCCACTTGACCGGCACCGGGTTGGGCTCGACGAAGAGCTTCATGTGCAACGGCATCAGCACGTCGTTGATGCGACGCGCCGCCGCGCGATCGCCGGCCAGCGCGGCGCGGCACATCTGGCTCATCAGCTTGGGCGCGACATTGGCAGTCACCGAGATCACGCCATGCCCGCCCACCAGCATCAGCGCCAGCGCGGTGTCATCGTTGCCGCTGTAGAGCGCGAAGTCGCTGGGAGCATGCTTGAGCAGGTAGCAGGCGCGGCCCAGATCGCTGGTCGCGTCCTTCAGGCCGACCACGCCAGGCACCTGCGCCAGGCGCAGCGTGGTCTCCGCCGACAGATCCGCCACTGTCCGACCCGGCACGTTGTACAGAATGACCGGCAGGTCGCAGGTCTCGGCCACCTTGCGGAAGTGCTGGTACAGCCCTTCCTGCGTCGGCTTGTTGTAGTACGGCACCACCTGCAGCGTGGCATCGGCGCCCGCCTTGCGGGCGAAGTGGGTGAGCTCGATCGCCTCGGCGGTCGAATTGCCGCCGGTGCCGGCGATCACCGGTACGCGCCCTCTCGCCACTTCCACCGCGATGCTGACGAGCTGGCAATGCTCCTCCGGATTCACCGTCGGCGACTCGCCCGTGGTACCCACGGCGACGATGCCGTTGGTGCCCTCGGCGATGTGCCATTCGATCAGGCGCCGATAGGCGTCCAGATCGAGTGAACCATCGTCCTGCATCGGGGTGACGACGGCAACCAGACTGCCGGTGATCATGTTGGATTCCAGGCCGAAAATTAAGCGCCGGATTCTACCCGTGAGGGATCACCCTGCCCGCCTGGCCCGGCAGCCGCCACTTGGCGCCGGCTCAGGCCGGCACAAGCATGCGGGCCGGATCGTCCACCGGGGCGCCGGCCAGCGCGCAGATGCGCTGCACGCGCGCGCGCTTCGATCCGTCGTGTGCGTCGATCACGCCGTCCTCGTAGGCGAGCACGTGCAGTCCGGCGCAATGCGTCAGCAGTTCGCCCGGTGCCAGCAGGAAGTCGGGATTCGACGGCTTGCCGAAGCGGGCATTGCCCTGCGCGAAGGTCTCGACCAGCAGCACGCCGGCCGGCGCCAGCGCGTCGACCAACGTGCTCATCAGCGGCCGGTGCAGGTAGTTGGTGACGACGATGGCGTCGAAGCGGCGCCCGGCGTACGGCCAGGGCCCACCTTCCAGGTCGGCCTGCAGCGCGTGCACGTTGTCGAGACCGGCAAGGTCGGCGTAGACATCGCGGTCCACCGCATCGACCAGCACGCCACGCGCGGCGAAGTAGCGCGTGTGGCGGCCGCTGCCGCAGGCGAGATCGAGCAGCCGGGCGCCGGCCGGCACCAGGTGCGCCCAGCGCTGGATCCAGGGCGAAGCGGCAGGGGTCAGATGCATCTCGGGAGCGCGGCAAACCGGAACGCGCGGATTGTCGCAGGCCGCGCGTGCGACCGCCCCACTACGGCGCCACGGTGGCGAACACCTCGTTCCAGTCGCGCACGAAGCGATCGATGTTGAACCGCTCCTCAGCAGTGCGGCGGGCGGCGTCGCCCATGCGGCGCGCCTCCTCCGGCTCGCTGATCAGATGGCGCATCAGGCCCTGCAGGCGGTCGATGCGGGTGTCGACAAAGCCGTTGTAGCCATCGCGGATCACGCTCGGCAGTTCGGTGGTGGCCAGGCCGACGATCGGCAGGCCGACCATCATCGCCTCGATCAGCGCCAGGCCGAGGCTGGTGTAGCGGATCGGGTGGAAGAAGAAGCGGTACTCCGCCATCAGCGGCGGCAGGCCGGCGTTATCGATGCTGCCCAGGCCGTCCATCCGCTCCGAGCCCATGCCGACGAGATCGAGCGGCACGCTGGCGCGTACCTCCTTGAACACGTCGGCGCCGAGCCGGCGGCCGCGCGCATCCAGGTTGTTCACCACCACGATGCCCATCGGCCGCCGGCCGGTGTAGCGCGCCGGCGTGAGCAGCTTCACGCCATGCTCGACCACGCGCACCGGACTGCGGCCGTTCTGCCACATCAGCGCGTTGTAGTGCGTGCAATGAACCAGCAGCGTGTTCGGATCGTCCACCCAGTGCCGGCTGTCGGTCGGCGCGGTGCGGGGCGGGTCATGCTCCAGGTAGACGCGCGGCAGCTTCAGCTGGCTGGCCGACAGCATCTCGTACTGCTCCTCTTCGTACTCGCGACGCGACTGGAACAGCACCAGGTCGAACGCCATCCTGCGCACCGCGGGCAGCGGTGCCTCGTGCACGTTGTCGCCCCAGGGCAGCGAGCCGCTGCGACCACTGCGACCGATCGTGTGCGGACGATCGGTAACCAGGAAGAAGTCGTGCGGCGCCTGGGTCAGGTACCACAGGTAGTTGCCGTGGACATGCCAGGTGAGGATCCGGAGTCGGCGGCGCATTGTGTGACGGCTCCTAGGACAGCACGGCCGCGACAGGCTCGACGGCTTGGTCACCGCCGCCCGCCAGTTGCGCGAAGGCGGCGTCGATCACCGCCGCCGGCATCACGCCGAGCGCGCATTCGTGGCCGGTGGGGCAGACGCGATGCGCGCACGGCCGGCAGGCGGCGGGGTGTGCGAGCACCGTGTGCAGGCGGCGATCGAGCGGCGCCCAGCGTGCCGTCTCGGCCCCGCAGCTCACCACCACCGACGGCGTGCGCAGGGCGGCTGCCACGTGCGACACACCGGTGTCGTTGCACACCAGCAGCCGCGCACGCGCAAGCAACGCCCCCAGCTGCCACAGCGACGTCTGGCCGAGCAGGTCGAGCACCGCCGCACGTGCCGCCGGCGCCAGTTGCGCGATCAGCGCTTCGCCCAGGCCGCGTTCCTGCGCGGTGCCGGTGAGCACGACACGCAGCCCGGCCCCGGCCAGCGCCGTGACGACCTGCGCAAAGCGCTCCACCGGCCAGCGACGCGACGGCAGCTGCGCACCGGGATGCACGCAGACGAACCGCGCGCGGTCCACTTGCGGCCAGCGCCGCGCCACCGCCACGTGGTCGGTCGGCAGCAGCGGGAACTCCAGTTCGAGGCCGGCGCGCGGCACGTCGAGCGCGTCGGTCAGCGCCAGGCAGCGTTCGATCTCGTGGCCGCCGAGCGGCCACGCGATGTAGCGCCAGGGATCGGGGCAGTACTCCCCGGCGCGATGAAAGCCGGCGCTCGCGCGCGCGCCGAACGTGGCCACCAGCGGGTTGACGATGGTGCCGGCGCCATGCATCTGCAGCGCCAGGTCGAACCGGCAGCCTTGCATGCGCTCGATGAACGCGGGCAGCTGCGCCAGGTCCGGACGCTGCTCGGGCAGGCCCGGCCAGCCGGGAGAGGCGAAGAAGCGGTCCACGTGACGCAGCCGCAGAACCCAGTCGGCCGCCCACGGCAGGCCGATCAGTGTGATGTGCGCCTGCGGATGCGCACGCCGCAGTGCCCGCAGCGCCGGCACCGCGCACAGCATGTCGCCCAGCTGCAGCGCCCGGAACACGGCGATGCGCCGCACCGACGATGGCTGGCTTGACGATACGGGGGCAGACATCGGTGTGCTCGCGCTCCGGCCTCAGAAGGTGCCGCGATACAGCGCGCAGCCGCGGCACATCGGGCCCGGCTCATCGCCCAGGAGGCCAGTGCGCCACTGCTGCGCGGCGGCGCCTGTCCACACCGCGCGTACGCCGTCGTGCAGGGCATTGCCCAGGCGCGCACGGTCGGGCGTGCCGACCATGCAGCAGGGCAGCGCCTCGCCGCCGGCCGTCACGTACAGCTTCTCGAATGGCCAGGCGCAGCGGGGCTGCAGCGACCTGGCGACCGGGCCACGCCCGCTCGGCGTCGCGCTCGACGCCCCCGGACCGGACCACAGCCGCGGCAGGTGCAGCGCCACCCCCAGGCGCGCGGCGCGCTCGCGCGCGAACGCAAAGACTTCGCTCGCCTCGGCCAGATCGTGGCCGCGCAACTCGGCCCGGCGCAGGTAAGCCTGCACCGGCAGGTAGCCCGCAGGCAGCGTCGGTTCGGCCAGATCGCTCGCCAGCTGCTGCACCAGCACCTCGAACACGCCGAGACCAGCAGCCAGTTCGACCAGCGCCGGCAACTCGGCCAGATTGCCCTTCATCAGCACCATCACCAACCGCAGCGCCGGCGTATCCGCCCGCAGGGCACGCCGCGCGCGCACCAGCCGTTCGATGTTGCGCGTGACCTTGGCGAAGCTCGCTCCCTGGCGGATCGCCTCGTAGGTCGACGCACCCGCGCCATCGAGCGAGATCGACAGCGCCGACAGGCCGCTGTCGACGCAGCGGCGCGCGCGGGCCGGCGTGATCAGCGTCGCATTGGTGTTGGCAGAGACGCGGATGCCACGCGCCACCGCATGCTCGACCAGCGTGAAGAACTCCGGATGCAGCATCGGCTCGCCCAGCCCCTGCAGGTGCAGCTCCTGCAGATCAGGCAGCTGCGCCAGCAGCGCATCGAACTGCGCCACCGACATCGTCTGCGCCTGCTGCTGCGCCGGCCGGTGGTTGACCGCGCACATCCGACAGGCGAGGTTGCAGCGGCCGATCGGCTCCACTTGGGCAAAGCGCGGCAGCGGCGGGACCAGCCGGTCCGGCGCGAGCGCGGCCGACGTCGCTCGGACCTCGCGCCGAACCTGCGGCGCCTGCAGCGCCCTCCAGGTCATCGGCTCATTGCCGCGCGTCGCGGTGAGCGCGGTCGGGCGCGACGCGCCGCCCGGCGCGGCCCCCAGAACGACGTCGATCGGATCTCTTTTCATGGTTGTCATCGGTCAGGCCTGCCGCCGCGGTCAAAGGAAGAGCACGCGCCAGCGCACCGCGCCGGCCAGGCGCCAGTACAGGGCGACGAAGGGAATCGCAAACGAGGTGAGCAACACCTCGAAACGGTCGCGCCAGCGGGGCGAGGTGCCGCGCGCACGTCGCCACGCCAGCGCCAGCGTCAGGCCGAGCCAGACGACCGCGGCCACCAGTGCGGCAGCTGACTCGCCCAGCGCGGCGGCCGCCAGCATCGCCACACCGGCCAGCACGGTCGCGTAGTAGCGCCAGGGCGGATGCCGTTGCACCCGCTCGCGGTAGGCACGCGGGTGCTTCTTGTAGAGAAGCGCGTCGAAGAACAGGTTGGAATGCGACCGCAGCGCGTGGCCGAACGCGACCTCGCGCACCGGGTGGTCGACCACCGCATGCGGCGACCTGATCACGCGCAGGCCGTGCGCGGCGAGCGTGAACTGCAGGTCGGAGTCCTCGCGCCAGGCACGCGTGAAACGCTCGTCGAACCCGCCCACCCGTTCCAGCGCACTGCGGCGCACGAAGCAGTTGGCGGTGACGAACTCGGCCTGCTCCATGCGCCGCGTGTTCAGCGCGTGGTCGGTCGGCGGTCCGTGCAGCGGCACGCGCAGCGCGCCCGAGAGCGCAGCGGCCTGCGGATCGGCTTGCAGCGCGCGCTCGCCTTCGGCAAGCCAGGTTGGCGCGGGCACGGTGTCGTCATCGGTGAACGCCACCAGCGCACCGCGCGCTGCGCGCCAGCCGCGGTTGCGCGCCGCCGCCGGCCCGCGCGTGCCGGCCGGCTCGATGCAGGCGATACGCCGATGACCGCTGCCGGCCAGCGCCGCGTTGAGATCGTCGACCACCGCGCGCGTGGCGGCGCTGCGGCCGTCGTCGACGACGATGATCTCGAACGCATCGGCGGCCAACGTCTGCGCGCACAGTGCCTGCAGGCAGCGGCGCAGCAGCGGCGGGCGGCCGCAGGTGGGAATCACGACCGAGATGCGCGGCGCCTCGGCCACCAGCGACAGCACCACGCGGCCGGCGGCGGACGGGACGGCACCGCGACCCGAGCGGGCGGCACCACCGTCCCGGCGCATCGCACGCAGCACGGCATGCAGGTCGGCACCTGCACGTGCTGCGGATTCGTCGTCGGCGCCAGCGTTACGCGCCGTCATCGCGTCGTCTCCTTGGTGAGCAGATACGAACCGAGCACCAGCGCGTCCAGCGGCGTGCTGAAGAACGCGTTGAGGGCGTCGCGCGGCGTGCACACGACCGGCTCGCCGCGCACGTTGAACGAGGTGTTGACGAGCACCGGCACGCCGGTGGCACGCCCGCAGGCCTTGAGCAGGTCGTACAGCCGCGCGCTCTCCGGCGTGGTGTCGCGCGCGACCGTCTGCACGCGCGCACTGCGGTCGGCATGGCAGGCAGCCGGGATCGCCGCCGCGCGCTCGGCCTTTACCCGATAAACGAACAGCATGAAGGGTGACGCACCGCCGTTGGCGGTGGCCGGCTCGAACCAGTCGGCCAGATCATCGATCGGCACCACCGGTGCCACCGGACGAAAGTCTTCGCGATCCTTCAGCTCGTTTAGCCGCTGCTGCATGACGGGATGGCGCGGTGACGCGAGGATCGAGCGGGCGCCGAGTGCGCGCGGGCCGAACTCCATCCGGCCCTGGAACCAGCCGATGATCCGATCGTCAGCCAGCAGCGGCGCAACCTGCTCGGCGACGTTGTCGAGCCGGCGCACCGGCAACTGCGCCCAGCGCAGCAGGCGCTCGATCTCGGCGTCGTCGGACTGCGGTCCCAGAAACGCATGCGACATCTCCCACCGGCGCGGCGCCAGCGCCGGTGCACCGGCGGCGCCGGCCTGGCCTTGCCATTGTTGCGTCGGCTGTGCGCGCTGCGCGGCCCGGGATGTCTGCGGCGCGGTCGACGCCGTCTCCGTGTGCGTCAATTCATCGGCACGGGGCACATCCACCGTCACCGCCAAGGTCCGCCGCACCGGCTGCGCCTGCCGCTGCACGGCGTCGACCCACAGCGCGGCGCCGAGCGCGGTGCCCGCATCGCCGGCCGCCGGCTGCACCCACACCGCGTCGAACAGGCCGGCATCGCGCAGGCGGCTGTTCATCACGCAGTTCAGCGCCACGCCGCCGGCCATCGCCAGCTGCCGTTCGCCGCTGACATCAGCCAGCCAGGCGGCCAGCGCCAGCACGCTGTCCTCCAGCACCACCTGCAACGAGGCGGCGATGTCGAAATGCGGCTGCGATAGCGGGCTGCCGCGGCTGCGCGCCGGGCCGAACAGATCCGCCGGATCGAAGCCCGCGACCTGGTAGCGGCCGCCGCCCTGGATCCGCACATGCTGGCGCAGCGCCTCGGCATGGCGCGGTTCGCCCAACGCGGCCAGTGCCATCACTTTGTACTCGTCGGACGAATGCAGGAAACCCAGATGCGTGGTGATGCGCTCGTACAGCAGGCCGAGCGAATGCGGCATCGTCACCTCGCCGAGCGGCTCGTAGCGGCCGAGGCGATAGCGGCCGTAGGCGGTGGTGGCCTGCTCGCCGCGGCCATCGAGCGTCATCACCGCGCAGCGCGAAAAGGGCGCGGCAAGGAAGGCGCTCGCCTGGTGCGCCAGGTGATGCGGCACCCAGTGCCAGCGAAACGGGCCATCGTGGCGCACGCCGCGCAGCCGTGCGCGCAGGTGATGCGGCGCGCCGTCAGCCAGCTGGCGCGGCGCGTTCAGGATGTAGGAGGCGAACAGCGGATCCCATGGGTTATCCCAGCGCGGATCCGGATAGCGCGCATCCGACGGCGCCAACGGCAGCTCGATGAAGGCATCGTCGGTGTCGATACGGTCGCCGATGAAGGCCTGCGGATCGAAGGCGTAGGCGACGTGATCGACATCCGGCAGGCGCAGCCCCGCCTGTACCAGGCAGAAGTCGATCGCGTGGTACGGCAGTTCCCAGGCGGTAAACGGCAGCGGCCGCTTGGCGTGCTTGATGCGTGTGAAGCGTTCTTCCTCGGCGGCTGCCACCACCTCGCCGTCGCGCACCAGCACCGCCGACGAGTCGTGGAACGCCGCGTTGATGCCCAGCGTGATCATCACTCGGCCGCCGTCGGATCGGCGATCTGCCGGGCCGGCACCACCGCCATGCGCGCCGGACGCTCGGCGCGATGGATCGGTAGCACGCGCTGGCCAGCCATCAGTTCGCGCGCGGCGGCCGCCACCTGCGCCGGCCGCACGCCGAGCAGGCACTCATGATGGCCGAGCGGACACTCGCTGCGCATGCAGTTGCGGCACGGGACATCGCGATACAGCACGCGTGCCGGCACCCGCCACGGCGTGTGCTGGCCATTGGTCAGCGCATACAGCACCACCACCGGGGTGCCGAGCGCGGCGGCGATGTGTGCCGGCGCGCTGTTGTTGCACAGGACCACGCGGGCGCCGCTGATCAGTGCACCCAGCTCGGTCAGCGACAGGTCGTCCACCCGCACCGCGGCCGGCGACTGCATCGCGGCCAGCATCTGGTCGACCAGCGGCGCATCGGCAGCGCCACCGACCAGCACGATCTGGTGGTCAAACGCAAGCAGGTCGGCGGCGCGCGCAAAGTCCACCGCGGGCCAGCGCCGCGACGGCGCACTCGCGCCCGGATGCACCACCACATAGGGCCGACTGAGGTCGACGCCGGCGTGCAGCATCTTGCGATGGGTCGAGCGCACCGCCGCCGGCGGCAGCTCGAAGTGCAGGCGGTCATCGGTGGTGGCAAAGCCAACGTGCGCCACCAGCGCGAGCTGACGCTCGACCTCATGCCGCTGGATCGTGTGCGGCTCCGGCTCGCGCACCCAGTCCGACAGCAGGTCGTACGGGTTCTCGCGGCAATGCGCCAGGCGCAGCGGAATGCCGGCCAAGGTTGCCAGCAGCGCCGCCGGCAGTGCACTTTGCGAATGCACGGTGAAGATCACGCAGGCGTCGAACCGGCGCTTCGCCAAGGTATCGACCAGCGCGCGCTCGGCCGCCCCGAGCGGTGCGTCGCCCTCGCCCGCCGGCGCCTTGACCCAGGCGGCCTGGCAGGTGATCACCTCATCGACCAGCGGCACGGCTGCCGTCGCCGCCGCGCCCGCCGGCGACGCCAGCAGCGTGATGCGTGCCATCGGCAGCGACTGGCGGATCGCGCGCAGTGCCGGGGTCGTCATCAGCACGTCGCCCAGGTTGTCGAGCCGCACCACCAGCAGGTTGCGCACGCTCGCCCAGCGGGCGGCGCGCTGCTCATGGTCGTCGTCGGCAGGCAGCGTCCAAATCGCAGGCGTGGCCGCCGGCACGCCGGGCACCACCGCCGGCATCAGGCGCCGAGCGTCCACGCGCATGGCACATCCTCCTCGACGGCATGTTCAAGATCGCGCGCGACGATGCGCCGTGCAGCGTCGAACAGATCGCGCACGCGCCCGTGCGGCACGCGCTGCGGCGCATAGCGCCACTCGGTCTCGTGGCCGACATCGAGCAGCAGCGTGCGACAACCGGCGCGCCGGCCGGCCTCGATGTCGTCGAGGATGTCGCCCACCATCCAAGAATGTGACAAGTCGATGTCCAGCGCCTCGGCCGCGGCGAACAACAGTCCGGGCGCCGGCTTGCGGCATGGGCAGGCAAAGGCCGGGTCAACCGCGGGTGCGTGCGGGCACGCGTAGAAGCCTGCCAGCGTGACGCCGACCGCGGCCAGCAACTCCTTCAGTCCTTGCTCCAATCCGGCCAGCGCACGCTGGTCGAAGTGGCCAAGCGCCACGCCCGGCTGGTTGGTCACCACCACCAGCGAGTAGTCGAACGCCGACAGCAGCGTCAACGCCTCGAGCGCGTGCGGTGTGAAGCGCAATCGCGCCGGGTCGGCGTTGTAGGGCAGGTTCTCGACCAGCGTGCCGTCCTTGTCCAGGAACACGGCGCGCTTGCGTCCACTGTGGGGTCCATCGACAGCGCCGTCCCCATCCCTGCCGGTGAGCGGCAGGCCGGCAGCGTTGTTCGATCGCTTCTCGATCAGGGCCACGATGACTCCAGCCGCGGCAGCACGAGCAGTTCGGGGATCACGGTGTTCTCCGGCAAGGTGAGCAGGAAGGGCAGTACGCGTGCCACGTCGGCCGGGTCCTGCAGCGTCGTCAGATCGATGTCGGGAAAACGGTCGAGCAGGAAGGGCGTGCGCATGCCACCCGCAATGAGCGCCACCACGCGGATGTGGTGCGCGCGCAGTTCGGCATGCAGTGCCTGCGACAGGCCGAGCAGGCCCCACTTGCTGGCGTGGTAGGCCGAGGCATTGGGCCAGGCGCGCTTGGCGGCGGTGGAGACGATGTTGACGATGTGGCCGCCGCCGCGTGCCGCCAGCAGCGGCTGCGCTGCGCGCGCCAGGTAAAAAGGCCCGCTCAGGTTGGTGGCGAGGATGCGCTGCCAGTCGGCCGGCGTGATCTCGCCGATCGGCGCCGTCAGATCGGTGCCGGCGTTGTTGACCAGCACGTCGAGCCCGCCGAACTGGCGCACGGTGGCGGCGAGCGCGGTGGTGGCGGCATCCGGGTCGCCCACATCGAGCGCCTGCACCAGCACGCTGCCATCCACGCCGCAGGCCTGCGCCACCCGCTGCGCGGCGGCCAGATCGAGGTCGGCCGCGGTGACGCGCATCCCTTCGGCCGCCAGCGTGCGCACGATCTGTTCGCCGAGCCCGCGGCCGGCGCCGGTCACCAGCGCGACTTTCCCTTCAAGCAGACTCATCGGCGACAACTCATGCGGTTGCGGGTTGCGTGCTGGTGGGCGGTCAAGTCGGGGTAGGCGTTCTGCTGCGGCTGGATCGCGCTGCCTGTCACGACGCCAGCGGCGCCACTGACGCCGCCGGCGCGCTCACCCGGACTGCACCGACGACCGGAGTCACCGACTGGTACGCCTGCGCCAGTTGCCGCGCCACCCGCTCCCAGGTGAACGCGGCGCGCGCGCGGCGCAGGCCAGCGCGGCCGAGCGCCTCGGCATGCCCGCGGTGGCGATGCAGGTAGCTCAGGCGGCGCGCCAGCGCACACGGATCCCGCGGCGGCACCAGGAAGCCGGTCACGCCGTTGCGCACCGAGTACTTGATGCCGCCGACCTGGCTGCCCACCACCGGCACGCCGCAGGCCATCGCCTCCAGCGGCGTGATGCCGAACGGCTCGTACCAGGGGGTGGTGACAAACACATCGGCGGCGCCGTAGTACAGCCGCAGTTCGGCGCGGCCACGGCGGCCGGTGAAGTGCACCTGCGGCGCCACGCCCTCCTCCTCGGCAATGCGGCGCAGCCGGCCGATCTCCGGCGTGCATGCCTCGTCGGGCTGTTCGCCGTCGCCACCGACCACCAGCAGGCGGCCGTCCACCCCCTGCGTGCGGCGCAGCTCGCCCAGCGCCCGCACCACGTTGTCGATGCCCTTGCGCGGCACCAGCCTGCCGAGTTGCAGCACCACGAAGGCGTCGCGCGCGATGCGCAGGACCGCGCGCGCCTGCTGCCGGTCCACCGGCGCCATCTCGCCCGGGTCGAAGCCGCAGGGCACCACCGCCAGCCGGCGCGCCTCGGCGCCGTACAGGCGCATCAGGTCGTCGGCATCCTGCGGGCACTCGGCGATCACCAAGTCGGAGCGGCGCGCAAGCAGGTGCTCGATCGCGATGCGTTCTTCCGGAAAACCGTCAGCGCGGCCGTGATGCTGGCGCCGCACCAGACCCAGCGCGTGGAAGGTGGTGACCAGCGGCCAGCCGAACGCCTGCTTCACGTGCAGCCCGACATAGCCCGACATGAAGAAATTCGCATGTAGCACGTCGTAGCTGACTTCGCCAGCGCGGCAGAAGCGCAGCATGTGACGCGCGAACTCGGGCATGTGCCCCAGCAACTGCTCCTTGGGAATCGGGCGCGCCGGTCCGGCCGCCACGTGGATCACACGCAGTCCCGGGCGCAACGTGGTGATCCCTTGCCCGGGCGCATCGCGCCGGGTGAAGACATCCACCTGGTGGCCTTGCCGCACCAGCCAGCGCGCGACCTGCGCCACATAGATGTTCTGGCCGCCGGCATCGACGCCGCCGACGTCGGCCAGGGGCGAGGCGTGCTCGCTGATCAGGGCAATGCGCATGAAGGTCGTGCTCAGCGAAGCAAGGCAAGTGACGTCGAATGGCAAGGTCTGGCAAGCACCGTGCCGACAACCTGCCCACGCCGGACAGCGTGCGAGAGAGGCGATGCCGCCGCCCGCACGTCGCTTCGGCAAAAGCTGCCGCGCCGTCGGCAAATCCTGCACGACACGAGGTACCGCGCTTGCCCACTCCCGGTATGTCCGGACTGTGGTTCCTGCTGATCGGGTGCTTGCTGATCGTGATGGCGCTCACGAGCCGGCTCGTACGACGCCTGCCAATCAGCGGCGCGGTGGTGTACCTGGCGATCGGCGTCGTGGCCGGCCCGCTGGGCGTGGGGGTGCTCGACATCGACCTGCGCCGGGATAGCCACGCGCTGGAGCTGATGGCCGAAATCGGCGTGCTGATCAGCCTGTTTGCCGTCGGCCTCAAGATCGAGGTGGCGTTTTCGCGGCGCGCCTGGCGCGTGCCGCTGTCCCTGGCCACCACCGGGATGGCGCTGACCATGGGTCTGATCGCGCTGGCGGCGGTGGCGGTGCTGGCGTTGCCCTGGCCCCTTGCGTTGCTGCTCGGCGCGGTGCTGGCGCCGACCGATCCGGTGCTCGCGTCCGAGGTGCAGTTGCGGCACGTCGGCGATCCCGACCGGTTGCGCTTTGCCCTCACCACCGAGGGCGGACTGAACGACGGCACCGCCTTCCCCGGCGTCATGCTCGCTCTGGTTCTGCTCGGCGCGCGCGACGGCGGCAGCTACCTCTCGCTGTGGCTCGCGCGCGACCTCGTCTGGGCCAGCGTCGCCGGGATTGCGGTCGGCACCAGCTGTGGCCTGGCGGTGGCGCGCGTGCTCGCGCGGCTCAAGCGCAGCGGACCGCTGCAGTTCGAGGAGTTCATCGTGCTTGGCGTGATCGCGCTGTCCTATGGTCTGGCGCTGGTGGTCGAGGCTTACGGCTTCCTCGCGGTGTTCGCTGCCGGCGTGGCGCTGGCGCACGGCGAACGTCAGTGGCGTGCGCGGCCAGCGTCCATGCCGTCGCCGGCCGCGTCGGCGCCGGCAGATCCGGTCATGGCACCGCGGCTGCTGGCGCTGACCGAGCAGTTCGAACGACTGGCCGAGGTGGCGTTGGTGCTGACGGTCGGCGCACTGCTCGCCCAGGTGCGCTGGAGCGTCAGCGTGTTGCTGTTCGCTGCGCTCGTCCTGCTGGTGGTGCGACCGCTCACCGTGCTGGCCGTCGTCTCACGGCGCGACACCGGCATGCCGGAGCGGCGTCTGCTCGCCTGGTTCGGCGTGCGCGGCATCGGCTCGGTGTATTACCTGGCGTTCGCGCTCAACCACGGTGTGCCGGCAGTTGCAGGCCCCTGGCTGCTGGAGGCGGTGGTGGTGACGATTTCCTTGTCCATCGTGCTGCACGGTGTCTCGGCCACACCGCTGATGGCGCGCTACCAGCGCGCGCGGCCGCGCACTGCGGGATGAATGCCGGCGCGGGTACGACCCTTGCCGTGCGGGGACACTTCGGCCTTGAAACGATCCGACATGCCTGCCCCGGCCACCGACCACATGGACCGCGCGCTGCGTGAATGCATCGAGGCATGCCAGCGCTGCCATGACCAATGCCTGGCCGACGTCCAGCGCAGCCTGACCCTCGGCGGCGACCACGCCGCCCCGGCGCATGTGGTGCTGCTGCTCGATTGCGCGCGCGTGTGCACCACCACGGCTGAGCTGATGCTCACCGGATCGCGCTTTCATCGCTCCATGTGCGCGGTGTGTGCGCAGGTGTGCGAAGGCTGCGCGCAGCAGTGCGACATGCTCGGCCAACTTGACGACTGCGCGCGCGCCTGCCGCGACTGTGCGCAGCGCTGCGAGCAGATGGGCTTGGGCGCCGCCGAGGGGGGTTGAGCGGCCTCAGTGGCGTCGCTGTCGGCAGCGCCTACGTGGTTGCCACCGGCGCAGCACAGACACGCCTTCCGCGCTCGATGTATCGACAGACGGCATTCCTCCGCCTGAACGGCTGTGCTACTACCGGCCTGTGTCAACCGTCTCGAGCGCGAACGCAGGCGCCCTTCCCGCGCAAGGATCCCGGGACACGCAAGCTTCCGGCAGCGAGCGTGCGTCCACGTTCGTGCAGTTGCAGTCGACCAGTGCCGATGAGCTGACCAACTGCGACCGCGAGCAGATCCAGTTCAGCGCCGCGATCCAGCCGCATGGACTGCTGCTCGCGTTGCGCGAGCCCGAACTGCGCATCGTCCAGTGCAGCGTCAACGCCACCGTGCTGGCGCCGCATGCAGACGGCCTGCTCGGCCGCCCGCTGGACCAGATCATCGGCAACGATGCGGTGCAGAAGTTGCGTGCGCAGTTGCCGCGGCTGGCCGAGGGTCCGGCCGAGCCAATGCTGCTGTTGCGTCTGCCAGCCGCGCCGGCGACCCTCAGCGCGTATGACGTGCTCGGCCATCGCATCGACGGCCTGCTGCTGCTTGAGTTCGAGTCGGTCGACCCGGCCGCACCGGCGCCCGATGTGCGCCTGCTGCACGCCGACCTGAGCGCCATCATCGCCACGCTGGAGGGCGCCACCTCGGTCCAGCACCTGCTCGATGCCGCGGTCTCCCACCTGCGCGCGCTGACTGGCTTCGACCGGGTGATGGCCTACCGCTTCGCCGCCGACGGCAGCGGCGAGGTGGTGGCGGAAGCACGCGCAGACGACCTGGCACCGCTGCTCGGCCTGCACTATCCGGCGCTCGACATCCCGCTGCCGGCGCGCCGCCTGTTCAAGCTGCTGTGGCTGCGTTACCTGCCCGACGTCGACTACGAGCCGGTGCCGATCGAACCGGCTCACCCGCCGGGGCAGGCGCATCCCAACGACCTCACCTACGCCACGCTGCGCAGCGTCTCGCTGATGTACCGCCGGTACCTGCACAACATGGGGGTGCGGGCATCCGTCGTCACCACGCTGCTCAAGGACGGTCAGCTGTGGGGTCTGATCTCCTGCCATCACCATGGCGGCCCGCGCCACCTGCCGCACGACCTGCGCGGTGCCTGCGCGCTGCTCGCCCGCACGCTGTCGTTGCTGATCGGCGCCAAGGCCGACCTGGAGGTGGCCGACTATCGCGCCGACCTGGCGCAGGCGCGCGAAGCGCTCACGCGCAGCCTCACGCCGAGCAGCCCGCTGGCGCCGACGCTGTGCCACGGCAGGCCCAACCTGCTCGATGCGATCGCTGCCGACGGCTGCGCGGTGTCGTTCCGCGGTGAGCTGCACACCGCCGGCGAGACGCCGCCGGCGGCGCTGTTGGCACCGCTGTTCGACTGGCTCGCCGCGCAGCAGGACGGCGCTGACCTGGTCGCCATCGAGGCACTGGGTGAACGCTATGCGCCGCTGGCGGGTCACGCTGCGCTGGCCGCCGGCCTGCTGGCGGTGCGTATTTCGCCGACGCGGCCCGATTTCATCGCCTGGTTCCGCCGCGAGCAGGTGTGCGACGTCGCCTGGGCAGGCGACCCGGCCCATCCGGCTGAGCGCGAGCTCGCCGCCGACGGCAGCGTGATCCTGTCGCCGCGCCACTCATTCGCGCTGTGGCGCGAGCAGGTGCGTGGCCGCAGCCTGCCGTGGCTCGACTGCGAGCGCGACCATGCGCGCGCCCTGCGCAGCGCGGTGGTGGAGGTGGTGCTGGCGCAGACCGACGAGATCGACCGCATCAACCGCGACGTCGCGCGCAGCAAGGATGAGTTCCTCGCCATGCTGGCGCACGAGTTGCGCAACCCGCTGGCGCCGATCCGCAATGCGGTGGAGATCCTGCAGCGCGGCGCCGACGCCGACACGGTCGCGCGCTTGTCGGCCACCGTCAGCCGCCAGGTGCAGCACCTGGCGCGTCTGGTCGATGACCTGCTCGATGTCAGCCGCATCACCACCGGCAAGATCACCCTGCGTGCGGGCGCCGTCGAGGTGCATACCGTGGTGCAGGCAGCGCTCGAATCGGTACGACCGCAGCTCGCCTCCAAGCAGCATGCCCTCGCGCTCGATCCGCCGCCGGTGCCGGTCTGGCTGCAGGCCGACCCGACCCGTCTGGCACAGGTGATCGGCAACCTGCTCAACAACGCCATCAAGTACACGCCGCCTGGCGGCCACGTCGGCGTGCGTTGGCGCCAGGAGGACGACCGGCTGGTGCTGTCCGTGTCCGACGACGGCATCGGCATCGCGCCCGAGACCCTCGCGCACGTGTTCGAACTGTTTGTGCAGGACCACCGCACCATCGACCGCGCCCAGGGTGGTCTGGGCATCGGCCTGGCGCTGGTGCGCAGCCTGGTCGAGCTGCACGGCGGCAGCGTCGAAGCAACCAGCCCCGGCGTGGGCGGCGGCAGTTGCTTCACCCTGCGTTTGCCGGTGACACCGGTCGATCGCGCAGCGCCCCCCGCAACCGCCGGCGAGGTCGTGCCGGCGCGGCGCGTGCTGGTAGTCGACGACAACGAGGATGCCGCCGAGACGCTGGCGTTGGTGCTGAGCCTGCAGGGTCATGCGGTGCGGGTGGAGACAAGCGCACGTGCGGCGATCGACGCCGCGACGCAGTTCGAGCCGGACGTGGTGTTCCTCGACATCGGCCTGCCCGAGATGGACGGCTACGCGGTGGCGCGTGCATTGCGCGCCGACCCCGCCAGCCGCGACACCCTGCTGGTGGCGCTGACCGGCTATGGCACCGAGGGCGATCGCCAGCGCGCGCGCGAAGCGGGTTTCGACGCGCACCTGACCAAGCCGGCCGACATGGCGAGCCTGCATGCGTTGCTGTCGCGCGCGCTGCCGGTGTGCGGCGCTCAGGTCAATGCGCCGCCTGATCGCTGACCTCGAACCGTACGGTCATTGTCTCGATCAAGGCAAGTGCATCCACCGGCTTGGTCAGATGCAGGTCGAAGCCGGCGGCGAGCGCCTTGCGTCGGTCCTCTTCGCCGCCCCAGCCGGTGGCTGCGATCAGCAGCGCGCCGGCCAGGCTCGGGTCGGCACGCAGGCGCGCGGCGACCTGGTGGCCGTCGAGGCCCGGCAGGCCGATGTCGCACACCACGACATCCGGATGAAATAGCGCGGCCTCGCGCAGCGCCGACACGCCGTCATACGCGGTGCGTGTCAGGTGACCAAACGCCTGCAGCAGCATGACCAGGGCATCGGCGGCATCCTCGTTGTCATCGACCACGAGCACGCGCAGCGACGGTGCAGCACCGGCCGGGGGTGCCTGCTGCGGATCGATCGGCGCAACCCATGCCGCCGTCGCCTCGGCGGCAAGTGCCGGCAGGCGCAGCGTGAAGGTACTGCCGCGACCCGGACCTTCGCTGTGAGCAACCGCCGTTCCGCCATGCAGCTCGAGCAGGCGATGCACCAGCGACAGGCCGATGCCCAGGCCGCCCTGGGCGCGGACCAGCGTCTGGCGGTCCTGGGTGAACATCTTGAACACCTCGGGCAGCAAGTCGGCCGACATGCCGGTGCCGTTGTCGGCAATACGGACCACCGCCTCGCCCGCCTCCTCGGTCAGTTCGATCTCGATGCGGCCGCCGTCCGGCGTGTACTTGGCCGCGTTGTTGAGCAGGTTGCCGATCGCCTGCGCCAGCCGCGCCTTGTCGGCGTCGATCCACAGCGGCTTGGCCGGCAGCCGGACAAGCAGCCGGTGCGCGGCAGCATCGATCAGAGGCTGGCTGGCCTCGATCGCGATCTCCACCGCGCTGCGCAGGTCCATCTTCTCGCGCTGCAGTTCCACCTTGCCGCTGGTAATGCGCGCCACGTCGAGCAGATCGTCGATCATGCGCACCAGCAGGCTGACCTGGCGCTCCATCATCTGCCGTACTTTGTGCGCCTCGGCGCCGTCGCCCGGCACCTTCGCCAGCACATGCAGGCCGGTGCGGATCGGCGCCAGCGGATTGCGCAGTTCATGCGCCAGGGTTGCGATGAACTCGTCTTTGCGGTGGTCAGCCTGCTGCAGGTCCAGCTTCGCCTGCAGCAGCGCCGCCAGCTGGTCGCGCGTCTGGTACTGGCGCCGCCGGGCGCGCAGCGCGGTCATCAGTGCACTGACGAGCGACTGGGTGGATGTCGGCCGGTCGAGCAGCGTGACATTGGTGAAGTCGTTGAGCGCCGCAGCGGCCGCCACGGTGCGCCATCGACCATCGCCGACCACGAGTATCGGCACATCGGACCACGGCGGCTGCAGTGCCAGCGTCGCAGCAAGGTGTCCGATCGCGGGCGCGCAGAGCGCGGCATCGCTGAGGATGATGGTGCCGACCCCCGCCGGCAGCGCATCGATCAGCGCACGCAGGCCTGCGCAGGGCACGCAGTCGACACCTTGGCGGCTCAGCAGGTCGCAGGTGACCTGCGCGTCGCGCCGCGTCGACGCGAGCAGCAGCACCCGCTCATCGTTCAAGACCTCGATCACTGCAGGCCGCCCCCGTCTTGCTCGGCCTTCCGCTCCAGCGGCACCCCGGTGAGCACGCCGCGCAACTCACCGAGAGGCTCGCTCAGGTGCATGCCGTCGGGCGCAAACCAGAGCTGGCGGATCGACGACTCGTGCGCACCGGTGCGGCGCTTGAGCACCGAGATCGCCTTCTTCACCAGGCCCGCGTGCTCGAAGTAGCGGATCAGCACCACGGTGTCGGCGAGGTAGGTCGTGTCCACCGGCGCCACCATGTTCTGGCCCAGCATGCCGCTTTGCGCCACCACGATGAAGGTCGCCACGCCGCAGCCGCCCAGGTAGGCGAGCAGCTCGTGCAACTGGGTGGTCAGGAACTTGCCCTCGGGCATCGCGTTCAGGTAGCCGTTCAGGCTGTCGATGATCACCACGCGTGCGCTGTCGCGGTCGACCGACAGGCGCACCAGGTGGGCAAACTCGCCGGGCGACACCTCGGCCGGATTGATGCGGCGGATCAACAGCTGACCCGTGTTGCTGCCTTCCTCGACCCGCATGCCGATCCCGGCCATGCGGGCCAGCAGCGTCTCGCGCGACTCGTCGAAGGTGAAGATTGCCGCGTGCTCGCCGCGCTGTGTGGCCGCGCACGCGTACTGCAGCGCGACGGTCGACTTGCCGGTCCCGGGCGGCCCGAGCACGAGCGTGCTGGTGCCGCCGTCGATGCCGCCGCCCATCAAGGCGTCGAGCGGCGCCAGGCCGCTCGATAGCGCACGCGGCGTGAACCGGCAATCGTCTGCCGTGGGTTTCAGGCGCGGGTACACCACGAGACCGCCCGGCGTGATCACGAAGTCGTGCAGGCCGCTGCGAAAGTCGCTGCCGCGCAGCTTGATCACCTGCAGCTGCCGCTGCATGCGGCCGTACGCCGGCGCGCGATGATCGAGTGAGATCACGCCGTGGGCGATGCTGTAGAGCTGCATGTCCGGCCCCTCGGCGGTGCGATCGTCGAGCATCAGCACGGTGCAGTGGCGGCCGCTGAAAAACTGCTTGAGCGCCAGGATCTGGCGCCGGTAGCGCAGCGAGTTCTGCGCCAGCAGGCGCATCTCGGACAACGAATCGAAGACCACACGCGCCGGGTTCACGCGTTTCACCGCGTCAAGCACCTTGGCGGTGGTGTCGGTCATCTCCACCTCCGACGGATGAAACATCGTCAGGTGGTTGTCGCTGTCGAGCTCGGCCGCGTCGTGCAGCAGTTCCACCATCTCGACACCGTCGAGCGACCAGCCATGCGAGGCGGCGCCGGCGGTCAGTTCGTCGCGGGTTTCGGACAGAGTCACGTACAGGCAGCGTTCACCGAGCTTGACGCCCTCGAGCAGGAACTGCAGCGCCAGCGTCGTCTTGCCGGCGCCCGGATTGCCGTCGATCAGGTAAAGCCGATTGCCGATGAGTCCACCGTGCAGCAAATCGTCGAGCCCGCTGACGCCGGTGGCACAACGCGCGGCGAGCGTTGGAGACATGACTTGCATGAGGACCAGCTTGCGCGAGTGGATTGCGGACAGCGTAGGCCGAAGCGCCTCGGAGCGGCAGAAAAAGCGTCGGGACGCGCTGTGTTCAATCGTGCGCAGGTCACCGGCCTTCGCCTGCTACGCAGATGCATGCACGTGTATCTGCCTAGATCTACCGGTCTTGCGCGCCTGCCCCCGTTGCGCGCGGACAGCGGGGGCAGGCGGCGATCAAGCAAGGCCGCTCAACGGCGGCGGCGATGCCGCTAAAGCGCGGAGGAATCGTCCCAGTACGGCCGGGTCTGGTAGTAGCTGTTGATCTCTTCCTGCCAGGTGTTGTCGGCCTGGCTCGGCCAGTGATCCTTGTCGAAGCCCGGTGCATTCTTGATTCGTTCCTTGTCGGCATCGAGCAGGAAGCACTTGCGCTCGGTATCCAGCGCCAACGCACTCCAAGGCAGCGCGAACAGCTTCTCGCCAATGCCAAGGAAGCCACCGGCGGACATCACCGCATAGGCGATCCGGCCGCGCGGCACGTCGAGCATGATGTCCTCGACCTCACCCAGCGTCTCGCCCTGGTGGTTCATCACCGAGTTGCCGATCAGCGTGTCCGCGGTCATCAGCCGCGGGCCGGGTCCTCCGGTCTCCGAGGACGTGTCGCCGACGATCTGCGCGCCCTTGGCGCCGGAACGCTGCCCTTCAAGCGGACCCTTACTGCCGTAGCCGGTGGCCGCACCGCTGCGCGTGCCTGGTTGCACCGTTGAGCCGGTGTTCTGACCTGTGGTGCTGCCAGCCACGGTGGCGGTACCGCCTTCGTTGCCGAGCCCGCTGCCCACGGTGCTGCCGGCCGCCGGATTGTGAATGCTGTCCTTCATCTGTCCCTCCTTCGTTGGGGGTGGTCAACCTGAGCGACAGTTCGGCAAGCAGGGTGCCCAGTGGCGTCGATCGGTGCCGGCGCCGCCGCGCTGATCAGTCGGCGCGTCAAGGCAGCGCGCGTGCAACGCGGCGCACCCGTGCAACGCGCGGCCCAGCTGGCGGACGCGTTGATCTGACGCAAGGCAGCGTGCGCCGATGGGCACGCGTTCTGCCAGCGGTCGCTCTCTCAGCCAACGAGGGATGCTGATGATCGCCACGAATGTAGAAGAAGCACTGTTGAACCTGTTCCACACCTGCCAGCGCGCGGCACGAACCTTCAGCACCTGCGCCGAATACAGCCGCATTGCACCGCTGCGCGCCGCGCTGACCGCACGCAGTCAGCACTGCCGCCAGGTTGCCAGCGGGTTGCGGCCGTTCCTGGCGCAGTCGCGGACGCCCAATGTGGCGTCGGCCGACTGGCAGGCCCTGCCGGCCGACGCCAGCGATGCCGATGTGCTGCGCGTCTACGAAGTGTGCGAAGGCTATGTCCTCGCCGGCTACCGCGACCTCATCGACATCGGCCTGCCGCCCGCGCTGTCGGCGCTGCTGCTGCCGCAGTTCGAACTGGCGCTGCGCCAATACGTCGACATCGTCTCCGAGTGCACACCGTTGCGCGGGCGACCGCGTCCGCTGCGGCGTGAACCGGCCAGCGTCGCCACACGCGCTGACAGCGCGGCGCGGCGCGACGCGCCCGCGCATCCTGCGCACGCCTAGGCCGTCACTGCCCATGCAAGGCTTGCTGCAGGCCGAGCAAGCCTGACGGGCGGAACCCGTCGTGTTGGCAGGCAGCGTGCCCGATCCGTCGATCGACGGGCACCGGCGTTGCTGGACACCCTGGCAGAGGCCTTAGGGCCTCCCGCGCGCGCCGCCCCGTTCGGGCTACCCGTCCGGCGAGGGACTGCCGCGCCGACCGCAAGGGAGAGCCGAGATGGCAAAGCAGCAGCACCAGAATCCAGCGCAGGGAACCAGCAGCACCAGCAAGCGCAGCCACACCGCCCCGGCCCGGGGCGGACGCGCCGACGAGGGCATGGACACGACCCACCGCGCCGGACACGTGTCGTCCACCGATTCGATGTACGGCACCCACTCGTCGCTGGGTGGCGCCGATGAACGCGGCGACCGACCCGCGCCGGCAGCAGGCGGCAACGACCCATCGGGCCGCGAGCATGCGCAGGCGCAGGACCCGTCAGCGCGCGTGCGCCCGGGCGACGCACAGGGCCGGTCGAAGTACTCACCTACCGGCGGCGAGCAGGATCGACTGAGCCGCCAGCAGGGTGGCGAGCCGTTGCGACAGCCTGCACCGAGCGGCACCGAGACGAAGGAAGGCAAGCAAAGCACGCCAGCAGACAGCGCAACAAGAGACCCGAAGGACGAGACGACGGGCCGCCGTTCGGACCAACGCGCTGCGCCGGCGGGACGCAATCCGCGCGAAGGCGGCCATGGTGCGGCGGACGACGACAGCCCGACGGTGCGATCAGCGGCCGACCGCGGCAGCAAGCTCACCGCCACCCACGACATCGATCTGGCCGGCCCCGACCGCAGCGGCACCAAGCGCGACCGGTGAGCCGATTGCCCGGCACGGCACGACAGCGGTCGCCCCAGGCGGGGCCGCGACGCGCCGACTAGTCGCCGACTAGTCGATCGGCGCGCCGCATGCGCAAGACGGCTCCAACGTCGCGCACACGACCTGCGGCGCGGCCGCCGGGCGCGCGCGGCGCGCAACGCGCCCGCGCCGCCGCCGCAGACGGCCGCCCGGTCGCCCGCAACGACAGCGATCCGCTCGCCACCTATCGCGCGCGGCGCGACTTCAAGCGCACGCCGGAGCCGCCGCCGCGCCCGCCGACAGCGCGCGCCACGCTCGCTTACTTCATGCAGCGCCACGACGCGCGCCGCCTGCACTATGACTTCCGCCTCGAGGTCGATGGCGTGCTCAAGAGCTGGGCGGTGCCGAAAGGACCGAGCCTCGATCCGACGCAGAAGCGCCTGGCGGTGCAGACCGAGGATCACCCGTTCGACTACGGCAGCTTCGAGGGGACGATCCCGCCGGGCGAATACGGCGCCGGCGACGTGCTGCTGTGGGACCGCGGCACCTGGCTGCCGCTGCACGATCCCGCCGACGGGCTGGCGCAAGGCAAGCTGCACTTCGAACTGCGCGGCGACAAGCTGGCCGGCGAGTGGGTGCTGGTGCGCCTGGCGCCGCGCGCGTCCGACCGCGCCGGGGTCGTCAACTGGCTGCTGCGCAAGCTGCCCGATGCCTTCGCGCGCGCCGGCGATGACGACGGCATCGTGCGCCTGCGGCCGGAGAGCGTGAAACGCAGCATCGAACCTCGCGCTCGACTGACCGACAAGCCCGGCACCAAGCGCGGCACCAAGCCCGCCGTCAAGACGACCACAAGGCCCGGCACCGCTGCGCCGGCAGCCCAGGGCGCGACAGCGCCGGCACGACGAGCAAGCGCGCGAGCAAGCGCGGCGCGCTTGGCTAGCGTCCCCGCGTTCATCGCCCCGCAACTGGCGACGCTGCGCACGCAGCCGCCGCGCGATGCCGGCTGGGTCTACGAGGTGAAGTTCGACGGCTACCGGATGCTGGCGCGCGTCGACCGCGGCGACGTGCGCATCGTCAGCCGCAACGCGCAGGACTGGACCGCGCGCCTGCCAACGATCGCGGCGGCAGTGCGCCGGCTCGATCTGCACGACGCCTGGCTCGATGGCGAGATCACGGTGGCCGGCGCCGACGGTCGTTCCAGTTTCCAGGCGCTGCAGAACGCGCTCGACGGCGCGCCCGGCCGCATCGACTACCAGCTGTTCGACCTGCTCTGGCTCGATGGCGAGGACCTGCGCCCGCAGCCGCTGGCGGCGCGCGTGGCGCGGCTGCGCCAGTTGCCGCTACGCGCGCCGCTGCACCTGTCGGGCCAGCTTGACGCCGACGGCGCCACCGCATGGGAAGCCGCATGCCGGATGCAGCTCGAAGGGCTGATCGGCAAGCGGCTCGATGCGCGCCATGTGTCGGGCCGCAGCGCGCACTGGATCAAGCTCAAGTGCCGGCCGTCGCAGGAGTTCGTCATCGGCGGCTGGACCGATCCGGCCGGCAGCCGCGCACTGCTCGGGGCGCTGCTGGTCGGGGTCCACGCAGATGGCCGCCTGCGCTATGCCGGCCGGGTCGGCACCGGCTTCACCGAAGCGACGCTGCGCCAGCTGAACGCGGCGCTCGCGCCGCTGGCACGCACCGACTGCCCGTTCGATCCGCCGCCGCGCCTGCCGCGCAGCCCGGGCGTGCACTGGGTCGATCCACAGCGCGTGGCGCAGGTGGAGTTTGCCGAGTGGACCGACGAAGGCCTGCTGCGCCACGCTTCGTTCCAGGGCCTGCGCGACGACAAGCCGGCGCGGGCGATCGTGCGCGAGGGCAGCCCCCCCGGCGACGACATCGACGAGGAGGCGGCCGGGTCCGCGCACATCGGGCGCCGACCCGGCCGCGGCCGCAGCGCTCGATCCCGCACGGCCCCGTCCGCACCCGCGGCCGCGCACCTCAACCGCATCACCCACCCCGAGCGGGTGATCTATCCGGACGCCGGCCTCACCAAGCTCGATGTCGCGCGCTACTACGCCAGCATCGCGCCGCTGCTGCTGCCGCAACTGCAGGATCGCCCGCTGTCGCTGCTGCGCTGTCCGCAGGGCACCCAGGGCACGTGCTTCTTCCAGAAGCACATCGCCACGCGGTTGCCTCCCGGCCTGCGGCACGTCACCGTGCAGGAGAAAAAGGGTCCGGCGCAGTACATCGCGGTGGCCGACGCCGACGGCATCGTCTCGCTCGCACAGCACGGCGCGATCGAACTGCACCCGTGGGGCTCGGGTGCTGCGCACCTGAACCGGCCCGACCGCCTGATCATCGACCTCGATCCGGACGAGGCGATCGGCTGGCCCACGCTGCTGGAGGCCGCCTGGCTCACCCGCACGCTGCTGCAGGAACTGGGGTTGGCCGCCTACGTGCGCACCACCGGCGGCAAGGGTCTGCACGTGGTGGCACCGCTCAAACCCACGCGCGACTGGTCGACCGTCAAGCCGTTCGCGCAGGCGATCGCGCACCGGCTCGCGCGCGTGGCACCGGCCCGCTTCACCAGCACCATGGCGAAGGAGCAGCGGCGCGGCCGCATCTTCATCGACTACCTGCGCAACGCGGAAGGCGCCACGGCGATCGCCAGCTACTCGCTGCGTGCGCGGCCCGGCGCGCCGGTGGCGATGCCGGTCGCGTGGGACGAACTGCAGCCCAAGCGTGACCTGCGTCACGACCACTTCAACCTCACGAACGCGCTGGCCGCGAGCCAGGCAGCGGCGCAGGCGTGGGCAAGCTTCCCCGGCGACGCGCGGGCGATCTCGTCGCCGATGTTGCGCGCCCTGGGGGTCACGCCCTGAGGTGGTGCAGCGGCGGCGACAGGCTCGCCTCAAGACAACTCGAATTGGCCACAGCAAGCACCGGAATCCCGGGGATTCCCAGCGTGTGGCACCGCTAGATTTCGATGGCGTCGATCAGCGTGCACTGTGCGGCAACGGTGCGACTGCGACACCACATCCCCCAGCCTTCGGTCCTGCCCGTTCGCTCTGCCCATGTCGCCACACCCCGCTGTCGATTCTCCCGCGCGCCGCGCGCGCCCGCGCTGCGCATGTTGAAGCTGCGCGGACTCGGCCTGCGCATCGTGCTGGCGGTGGTGCTGCTGGTCGCCCTGCTGCAGGGCGTGGCGTTGCTCGTCGTGTGGAATGCCAACCGAGGCAACGCCTTCGACCGTGCGCGCGCCGAACTGGTCGCCAGCAGCTTTGCCCTCGCCCAGTCGTTGCAGGCGCAACGTGCGCATCTGGCCCAGGTGGTGGCGCTGCTGGCGGAGCAGCCGGTCTTGCGCGCGCCGGGCGCGGACCCGTATCAGGACCTGCGCAAGCTGGCGCAACGCGCCGCCCTCGGACCATCGCAACGGCTGCAGATCGTCGAGCGCACGTCGTTGCGCGCCAGCGTGATGGCGCGCGACGGCCAAGCACAGCCGGACGACGTGGCCGTGCTTGCCTCCGCCGAACTGCTCGCGCGCGTGCGCCCCGGCGAGCCGGTGCACGACATCGTGCTCAACGAACGAGGTGCGTTCGTGGTGGCGGTCGCATCGATTGCCGGCACCGAATCGCACCTGCTGCTGGCGAGCGCCATTGACGACCTGCTGGCGCAGCAACTGCAGCGCGTGACCTCGTCCGGCGCCACGCTGCTGCTGATCGGCGGGGACGGCACGGCGACGCCGCTGGGCACCTCGGTGACGCAACCCGATCCGGTGCGCTTCACGCAGGACCTGGCACGCGCCGTCGCGGCCGCAGCCAGCACGGGGATTGCACCGGTCGACGGACGCGCCTTCGCCTACCGGGTCGAGACGCTGACGTCCGCGGGTGACCGCCGCCTGGTGGTGGTGGCGCACCAGCCGGTGTCGGCGGTGCTGCCGGCGTTCGAGCGGCTCGGCAGCGTGCTGCTCGGGCTTGGGCTGGCGAGCCTGATGGTTGCGCTGGCGGCCGGCTATCTGCTCGCCGCCAGTGTGCTCGGACCGCTGCGCAAGTTGAGTGATGGAGCGCTGCGCATGTGCGACGGCGACTATCGCCAGCCGATTGCGGTGGCGCGCCCGCGCGAGCTGGCCGAGCTCGCCACCAGCCTCAATCGGATGCGCGCCAGCTTTGCCGCGCGCGAAGACCAGGTGGTGCGGCTCGCCTATGAAGACGGCCTCACTGGTCTTCCCAACCGCGCCCGCCTGCTCGAGCGCGCCGAGGCCGCGCTGCGGCAGGCGCGCGCCGAGAAGTCACCGCTGGCGGTGATGCTGCTCGATCTGAACCGCTTCAAGCAGGTCAACGACACGCTCGGCCATGCCGCGGGCGACGAGGTGCTGAAGCTGGTGGCGGCGCGCATCCGCTCGGCGGTGCGGCCGGCCGACACCATCGCGCGCTTCGGCGGCGATGAATTCGCCATCGCCCTGCCCGGTGCGGACCTGGAGATCGCGCGCTCGGTGGCACGTGCCATCAACCGGGCGCTTGGCAGTTCGATCGAGGTCGGCGGCGAGTCGATCGACACCGGCGCCAGCATCGGCATCGCCGCCTTTCCCGAGCACGGCAGCGACATCGATACGCTTCTTCGTTGCGCCGACATCGCGATGTACGCGGCCAAGCGCAACCACGCGTCCTACGCGCTGTACGACCTCAGCCACGAAGTGGTGCGCCGCGAGCACCTGTCGCTGCTGGGCGAGCTGCGGCGGGCGGTGGAGGAAAGCCAGCTGCGGGCGTTCTACCAGCCCAAGGTCGACATCGCGTCCAATCGCGTGACCGGTGCCGAGGCACTGGTGCGCTGGCGCCATCCCACGCGCGGCATGCTGGCGCCGGGCGAGTTCCTGCCGTATGCCGAGCAGACCGGCTACATCCGTGTGCTCACGCGCTGGATGCTCGCCGTTACCGTGCGTCAGTGCGGCGCCTGGGCCGCTGCCGGGATGCCGCTGCAGATCGCGGTGAACATCTCGGCGCGCGACCTGACCGCGCGCGACCGCGACGGCAACGACGACCTGCCGCGCCGCCTGGGCGACCTGCTGCGACAGCACGCGGTGCCGCCGCATCTCATCTGCCTGGAGATCACCGAAAGCGGCGTGATGGAGGACCCGGAGCACGCGCTCGCGGTGCTGCACGACCTGCATGCACTCGGCGTGTCGCTGGCGATCGACGACTTCGGCACCGGTTTCTCGTCGATGTCGTACCTGAAGCGGCTGCCGGTGCACGAGTTGAAGATCGACCGCAGCTTCGTCAAGGACATCGCCACCAGCCCCAAGGACGAGAGCATCGTGCGCTCGATGACGCAACTGGCGCACAGCCTCGGCCTCAAGGTGGTCGCCGAGGGGGTGGAGGACGATGCCACCCTCGATCGGCTGCGCGCGATCGACTGCGACATCGCCCAGGGCTACCTGATCGCCCGCCCAATGCGGCGCGCCGCCTTCGAGCAGTGGGTGCGCGAAGACGGCGGCCTCGCGCCGAAAGCTGCCGGCACGCAGTCCGCGGTCGCCTGATCGATCGCACCGGGACGTTGGCGGCAGGCGCGGCGCGGCCGTCATAATCCGCGGCCCGGCCGCCGTCGCAGCATCGCGTGGTGTCCGGCCACGCCGACCCTGCCCCAGCCGCGCCCCGCGCCTTCCGGACCCTTGCCCATGCTCCCGCTTTCCCACGCCGCTGCGGCCGAACCGTCGCAAAGCGAAGGCGACATCAACAGCACGCCGCTGCGCGCCGCTTGGCAGCGCGAGCACCTGGACCCGGCCAGTCGTGACCTGCTTGCGCGCGACAGCGCGGCGTTCCTGCACCAGTCGGTGTCGACGCCGTGCCTGGCACCGATCGTCAAGGCCGAGGGGTTGTACATCGAGGACATGACCGGCCATCGCTACCTGGACTTTCACGGCAACAACGTCCATCACGTCGGCCATGGTCATCCGGAGGTGCTGGCGGCGATCAAGGCGCAGCTCGACGCGCTGTCGTTCGCGCCGCGCCGCTTTGCCAGCGAACGCGCGGTCGAACTGGCCGAGGCACTGAACGCACGCTTCCGCGCGCTCACCGGTCACGCCGGCCGCGTGCTGTTCACCACCGGCGGCAGCGACGCGCTGGAAGTGGCGATCAAGCTGGCGCGCGCGGCCACCGGCCGCTTCAAGACGCTGAGCTTCTGGGATTCGTTTCACGGTGCCGGCTTCGGCGCCTCCAGCGTCGGCGGCGAGTCGCTGTTCCGCTCCGGCCGGCTCGGTCCGCTGCTGCCCGGCAGCGAGCACGTGGCGCCGTTCGGCTGCTATCGCTGCGCCTACGGTCACCCCGTCGATGCGCAGGGCCAGCCCGATCTGGCGCAGTGCCGCCTCGCGTGCGCTGCGATGGTCCGCTACGTGCTCGAACGCGAGGGCGACGTGGCGGCCGTGATCGCCGAGCCCGCGCGCGCGGTGCCGTTCATTCCGCCGGCCGGCTACTGGCAGGCGGTGCGTGACGCCTGCAACGCGCACGGCACGCTCTTGATCTTCGACGAGATTCCCACGGGACTCGGCAAGACCGGCCGCTTCTTTGCCGCCGAACACGACGCTGCGGCGCCCGACATCGTTGTGCTGGGCAAGGCGCTCGGCGGCGGCGTGCTGCCGATCGCTGCCTGCGTGGCACGCGAAGAACTCAATGTCGCCGGGTCGTTCGCGCTCGGCCACTACACGCACGAAAAGAACCCAGTAACCGCAGCGGCCGCCCTGGCCACACTGCGGATCATCGAGCGCGACGAGCTGGTGGCCAACGCGGCGCGCGTCGGTGCCCACGCGCTGGCGCGGCTGCAGGACATGGCGCAGCAGCACCGGCTGATCGGCGACGTGCGCGGGCGCGGGCTGCTGATCGGCATCGAGCTGGTCGAAGACCGCGGCAGCAAGGCACCGGCACGCGCGGCTGCCGAACGCGTGCTGTACCGCGCGCTGTCGCGCGGCCTGTCGTTCAAGACCACGATGGGCAATGTGCTGACACTGACGCCGCCGCTCATCACCACGCTGACGCAGATGGACCAGGCGCTCGACATCCTGGACGACTGCCTGCGCGCGGAAGCGTAGCCAGCGAAGGCACGGCAGCAGCGCAACGGTTGCCGGAGCGCAGTCTTGCGGCGAGCCGGCCACGTCCGCGCGCCGACCTCCATTACGCTGCGCGCGATGAACCCGCCCCCCGTCACCACCGCCCCCTACGGCAGCTGGACCTCGCCGCTTGCCGCGCAGCAGGTCGCCGCCGCTGCCACCACGCTCGGCTATGCGACCGCGCATGCGGGACAGCTGTACTGGACCGAATCGCGCCCCGCCGACAAGGGCCGCACCGCGCTCGTGACGCTGCTTGGCGGTAACGCCACGGACGTCACGCCGGCCGACTTCAACCTGCGCACGCGCGTGCACGAGTACGGCGGCCGGCCCTTTGCGTTGATCGACGAGGCGATCGTCTTCAGCCACTTCGTCGACCAGCGCCTGTACCTGCAGCGCCCGGATTTGCCACCGCGCGCGCTCACCCCGCCCGGTTACCGCTACGCCGACGGCACGGCGAGCAGCGACGGCCGCAGGCTGTTCGCGGTGCGCGAGGACCACAGCGGCGCGGGCGAACCGGTCAACAGCATCGTCGCCCTCGACCTGGCGCAGGAGTCTGCGGGCACCGTGCTGTTCGACGCTGCCGATTTCGTCGCCTACCCACGCCCCAGCACCGACGGCCGGCTGGCGTTCATCGCCTGGCATCACCCCAACATGCCGTGGGACGCGACCGCGCTGCATGTCGGCACCCTCGCCGCCGATGGACTGCGTGACCTGCGCATCGTTGCCGGCGGGCTTGATGCGCCGGACGAATCGGTGCTGGAGCCGGTGTGGGCCGCTGACGGCACGCTCTACTTCCTGTCGGACCGCAGCGGGTTCTGGAACCTGTACCGCTGGCGCGGTCAGGCGGTGGAGCGCGTGACAAACCTTGACGCCGACCTCGGCGGACCGCTGTGGAACCTCGGCATCACGACCTACGCGCTGGCCGGCAACGGCCAGGCGCTGGCGCGCGTGTGCCGCGACGCCGTTGACAGCCTGGTGCGCATTGATCTGGCCAGCGGCACGGTGACGCCGCTGCCGCTGCCGTTCGCCTCGTTCGGCGCGATCGGCGTGCTCGATGCACGCACCGGCTCTGCGATCGCCGCCTCGGCGGACTTCCCGGCGGCATTGATCACGTTCGATCTGGCCACCGGCCAGCATCGGATCGTGCGCGCTTCAGCGGCCTCGCCGTTGCCGGCGGCGATGGTGTCGCGCGCCGAGTCGATCCGCTTCGCCACCCGGCCCGGCACCGACGGCAGTGCGCGCACCGCGCAGGCGTTCTTGCATCCCCCGCACAACCCGGCATATCGCGGACCGGCAGGCGAGGCGCCGCCGCTCATCGTGATGCTGCATGGCGGCCCTACCAGCCACGCTGCGCCCACGCTCAACCTGGCGATCCAGTACTGGACCACGCGCGGCTTTGCTGTGGTCAACGTCAACTATGGCGGCTCCAGCGGCTTCGGCCGCGCCTATCGTGATCGCCTGCTGGGCGAGTGGGGCGTGGTGGATCTGGCCGATGCGGTCGCCGCGGTCGACCACCTGGCCGCGGCGGGGCGCATCAACGGCAGCCGCGTGGCGATCCGCGGCGGCAGCGCCGGCGGCTACACGGTGCTCGCCGCGCTCGCCTTCACGCGGCGCTTCGCCGCCGGCATCAACTACTTCGGCATCGCCGATCTCGAATCGCTGGCGGCCGACACCCACAAGTTCGAGAGCCGCTACCTCGATCGGCTGATCGCACCACTACCGCAGGGCCGCGCGACCTACCGCGCGCGCAGCCCGATCCATCACCTCGATTCGCTCGATAGCGCGTTGATCACCTTCCAGGGCAGCGAGGACAAGGCGGTGCCGCCAGAGCAGAGCCGCCGCATCGTCGCCGCGGTGCGTGCGCGCGGGCGGCCGGTCGCGTACATCGAGTTCGCCGGCGAGCAGCACGGCTTTCGCAACGCGCAGAACATCGCGCGCGCATTGGAAGCCGAGTTGTACTTCCTCGGTCGCATCTTCGGCTTTGCGCCGGCCGATGCGATCGACGCGGTGCCGATCGACAACCTGGATTGAGCGGCGCCGCTCAGGCGAGCAGCGCGTTGACGGCGCCGAGATAGCCGAGCGCGATCACCGCGTACAGCGCGGCATAGCCATAGGTCCGGCGCGTGGTCACCTGCTGCACCGGCACGCCGAAGCTGCTGGCCGCCGCAGCCACCGGCAAGGTCCAGATCGCGATCGACGCACTCAGCGCCCAGGCGAACACGGTCGCCGACACCAGCACCGGCGGCGCGATGCCGAACGGCCCGGCGACGAGCACCGGCACCAGGATGCTGGCGCCGATCATCGGATGCAGGCCGAGCAGGCCGAGCCCGACCAGCACCGCCACCAGCGCCAGCAGCAACGGATAGCCGGCGATCAGGCCCGGCGTGACAGTGGTGCCGATTTCGCGCGCCATCGGCAGCGAGGCCACCGCCACCCCGAGCACGGTGGCGCCGACCACGATCAGCAGCTCGTCGGCCAGCCGGGCAAAGCTCGCCAGCGTCTTGCGCGCGGTCTCGGCGGCCGCCGCCCGCGCGCGCAGCAGCAGGTAGGCGCCGCACAGCACCGGGATCGACAGCGCCACCGACTGCAGCCCGCTCAGGTTGAAGGCGAACGAGGCGCCGAGCACCGCCGCCACCATCACCACGGTCGGCGTGGCGAGCGGTCGCAGGCCGCGCAGGCTGGCGGCGAAACCGCGCCCACCCAGGCCGCGCGTGAACAGGACGTACGACAGGGCAAAGCCGATCACCGACAGGCCGAAGCCGATCAGCATCGGCTGCCAGATCGGCACCGCGGGCACGAGCTGGCTGATGAACGCCAGTGCGACGAAGAACGGCGACCACATCACCGCGGTGCCCACGCCGCGTGCGGCACTCGACGCGAGCGCACGGCGCTCGGCATCATCGGCATTGCGGTTGACGACGGGGGCGAGGATCGCCATCGCGCCGACGTTGAGGATCGCCCCCAGCACGTGCGAGCCGTAAAAGGTCCAGTTGCGCACCGCGCCGCGGTCGAGCGCGGTGACGCCGCGGCGCAGGCTTTCCAGTTGCGGACTGGTCTCCACGGTGGCGCGCAGCAGCAGCACCGACGGCAGGAAGGCGCCGAAGATCTGCGCCCGCTCGAAGCCGCGAAACAGCATGTGGAAATCGCCCGCACGCCAGGCAATCAGGAACGACGCCCCGACCACCGTGACGAACAGCAGGCGAATGTGCATGCGCGCCCGGAACAGCGCCAGCAGCACGAAGGCCGCCAGGCCTGCGGTGCCGATGCGGCTGATTGCCGCGTTCGGCTGCAGCACGAGACCGAGCTCGATGATCCACACGCCCAGCAGCAGGGCGGCCGAGAGCGACGCCAGCGGCGCGCCCCCGGACGGTTTCAGGACTGCATTCCCCACTTGCGGATCGTGCGCTGTTCGAGCGTGCGGAAGATCAGGCTCTCCACCAGCAGACCGATCAGGATCACCGTGAACAGGCCGGCGAACACGGCCGGAATGTCCAGCGTGTTCTTGTTCTCGTAGATGAACCAGCCAAGACCGCCCGAACCGGAACTGGTGCCGAACACGAGTTCGGCGGCGATCAGCGTGCGCCACGCAAAGGCCCAGCCGATCTTCAGGCCCGAGAGAATGCTCGGGAACGCCGCCGGGATCAGAATCTGCCGCACGTAGCTGGAGCCCGACAGGCCGTAGTTGCGACCCACCATGCGCAGCGTGTTCGACACGCTCTGGAAGCCCGAATGCGTATTCAGCGCGATCGGCCACATCACCGCGTGCACCAGCACGAAGATGATGCTCGGGCTGCCCAGTCCCAGCCAGATCAGCGCCAGCGGCAGCAGCGCGATCGCCGGCAGCGGATTGAGCATCGCGGTGAGCGCCTCCAGCAGGTCATTGCCCAGGCGCGAGGCCACCGCGAACACGGTGAACACAAGCGCCAGCACCAGGCCGATCACGTAGCCCTGCAGCAGCACCTTGAGCGAGACCCACGACTTTCCGATCAGCTCGCCACTGACCATCCGCTCGGTGAACGACTGCAGCGTGGACAGGAAGGTCGGCAGGATCAGCGGGTTGTTGAGGAACATCGCATAGGCCTGCCAGATCCCTGCCAGCACCAGCAAGATCGCGCACTTGCGGATCAGGCCGTTGTCGTAGATCTTCTCCCACAACGTGAGCGGCTTCAGTACCACACCGAAGTCGCGCTCCTGCACCTGGTCGCGCACGAACTCGGGTCGATCGATCGGCTGGCTAGCCATGGACGATCGCCTCCTCTTCGACGCCCTGCCCCGCAAAGAGCATGTTGTGGATGCGATCCGACAGGCGCACGCCAGCGGCGTCTTCGCCATCGAGCCCGTCGCTGTTGAGCTCGGCCTTGACCTGGCCTGGGTGCGGCGACAGCAGCAGGATGCGGTTGCCGATGCGCACCGCCTCCGGGATCGAGTGGGTGACGAACAGCACGGTAAAGCGGGTGTCTTCCCACAGCTGCATCAGCTCGTCCTGCATCTTGCGGCGCGTGAGTGCGTCGAGCGCGGCGAACGGCTCGTCCATCAGCAGGATGTCGGGTTCCATTGCCATGCCGCGCGCGATCGCCACCCGCTGCTTCATGCCGCCCGACAGCATGTGCGGATAGCTGCCGGCGAAGCGGGTGAGGTTGACCTTCTCGATGTACGCCATCGCCCGCTCCTCGGCCGCCCGGCCGCGCAGGCGGCCGGATGACTCCAGCGCGAAGACGACGTTCTGCTTGACCGTCTTCCACGGCAGCAGCTGGTCGAACTCCTGGAACACCATCACGCGGTCGGGGCCCGGCCGCGTGACGGCGTGGCCCTTCAGCGCGATCTCGCCTTCCACCGGCGTGATGTAGCCGCCGGCGGCCTTCAGCAGCGTCGACTTGCCGCAGCCGGACGGACCGAGCAGCACGAAGCGGTCCGAGCGATACACGTCGAAGCTCACCCGATAGGTGGCCGTCACTAGGTGGTCGCGCGTCTTGTACTGCAGGGTGACGTCACGCACCGCCAGCAGCGGCCCGGCTTCGGATGGATCCATCGCACCTCCCTGTCGTCTTGCCTGATCGAACGGCATCCGGCTCAACTGCCGGCCAGGTCGTGGATGTCGGGAAAGAACATATCCTTCCAGGAGGTCGGCTTGTTCTTCAGCGTGCCGACCTGGTGCATGAACTGCGCGTAGGGCAGCACGCGCTCGGGCGCCATCGTGTAGCGCACCTGCGGGTCGTTCATGATCGCCAGGATCTTGTCGACGTTGTCCTTGTTATTGCCTTCCTTCACGTACATCTCGGCGGCGCGGCGCTTGTCGGCGTTGATGAGCTCGGTCGCCTCCCGCATCGCGTCGAGGAACGCCTTGTAGCTCTTCGGGTTCTCGCTGCGGAACTTGCTGGTCGCCCACACCATCAAGAACGTGTTGGGCCCGCCCATCACGTCGTACGAGTTGAGCACCACCTTCACGTTCGGGTTCTCCAGCGCCATGTTCTGGAACGGCGGCGAGGTGAACTGCGCGGTGACCTCGCCGGCGCCCGATAGCATCGCGCGCAGTCCTTCCGGGTGCGGTAGGTTCACCATCAGCGGGTTGAGCTGCTTGAAGTTGTCGGCGCCGAACTCCTTGGCGACCGCCATCTGCAGGTAGGTGGTCTGCACCGAGGAGCCCGCGCCCGCCATGGCGATACGGTCCTTGGGCGTGAAGTCGCGGATCGTCTTCACGTTCGGGTTGCGCGTCACCAGCAGGTTGGGCATCGATGACAGCGCCGCCACGCCGCGCACGTCGACATTGCCGCGCGTACGGTCCCACAGGATGAACGCCGGCCCGGTGCCACCGGCGGCAAAGTGCAGCCCGCCCGACAGCAGCGCATCGTTGGCCGAGGCACCCGTGCCCAGCGTGGCCCAGGTCACCTTGGTGTCGGCCAGGCCGGCCTTGGCCAGATGCTTCTCGACCAGCTTCTCGTGTTTCATCACGGTCAGCTGCATGTAGCCGATGCCGAATTGCGACATCAGCTTGAGATCCGACACCTCGGCCTGCGCCGCTGCGCCGCCCAGGCCCAACGCAGCGGCCAGCAGCCACCCCATCAGCTTTGAACTCTTCATGTCTCCGTCCTTTGTCAGTGGTGCGTTGGCCGTTTCTGGGGCGGCTTCTTCAATCCCTGTCACATCACCGTCGCCTCGTCGGTGCTGCACGCGGCGCCGGGTACAACCTGTCACCTCATGGCCGCACGCCCGCCTTCAGCTTGGGGCCGAGGGTGGTCGCCAGCCGGCCCTGCGCCGCGTCGATGAAGCGGCACAGGTAGGCGCGTGTCTCGCGCGGATCGATGATCTCTTCCACGCCGAACGCCTCGGCGGTGCGAAATGGCGAGGCGGCCGCGCGCAGTTCGTCCTCGATCTGCATCTCGCGCGCCTTGGGGTCAGGGGCCTCGGCGATCTCGCGCCGGAACGCCGCGGCGACTCCGCCCTCGATCGGCAGCGAGCCCCACTCGGCCGACGGCCAGGCAATCTTCAGATCCAGTCCGTTCTTGTCGGTGGCCGCCATGCCGGCCATGCCGTAGCACTTGCGGATCACGACGGTGAACATCGGCACGCTCGCCTGCAGGCTCACGTACACGGTGCGCATGCCCTCGCGCAGCGTGGCAGCGGCCTCGGCGTCGCGCCCGACCATGAAGCCCGGCACGTCGACGAGGAAGACGATCGGAATGTGGAAGCAGTCGCACAGGTCGATGAAGTGCGCCTGCTTGCGCGCCGCCTTCACGTCGACCGCGCCGCCGTAGACCATCGGGTTGTTGGCGACGAAACCCACCACCTTGCCGTTCATCCGCGCCAGGCTCGTGATCACCGCCTTGCCGAAGCTCGGCTGGATCTCGAACACCGAACCGCGGTCGGCCACCATGCGGATGATGCGGCGCATGTCGTACGGCTTGCGCCGGTTCTTTGGCACGATGCCGAGCAGGTCCTCGTCGGCGCGATCGACCGGATCGTCGGTCGCCACCACCGGCGGCAGCTCCCACACGTTGCGCGGCATGTAGCTCAGGAAGCGGCGCACGAGTTCGAAGCATTCCTGCTCGTTGGCCGCGACGTTGTCGATGGTGCCGGCCTCGTCGACCGCCAGATGATGGCCGCCGAGTTCCTCCTTGCTGATCTTCTGCCCGAGCGAGCGCTCGACCACCGGCGGCCCGGCAGCGAACACCTGGCTCGTGCCCTTCACCATCACCGACCAATGGGCCAGGATCGCGCGGCCCGCAGGCCCGCCGGCGGCGGTGCCCATCACCGCGCACACCACCGGCACCTCGCCCAGCAACTGCACCGAGCGCTCGAAGCCATGCACCCCCGGAAACACCGAATGCCCGCGCCGCGTGATCGAGGTGACGCTGCCGCCGGCACCGTCGATCAGGTTCACCAGCGGGATGCGGTACTGATGCGCGAGATCCTCGACGAAGCCGCCCTGTCCGCCCTTCTTGCGGTCGCCGCTCCAACTGGTGCCGCCGCGCACGGTGAAGTCTTCGCCGCCGATGGCGATCGGGCGGCCGTCGACGTTCGCCAGCCCCATCACGTACGGCGCCGGCGTCACCGCGCGCAGTTGGCCGTTGTCGTAGCGGCCCTGCCCGGTGAGGCGACCGACCTCCTGAAAGCTCGCGCGATCGACCAGCGCATCGATGCGCTCGCGGATCGTCAGCCGTCCCTGCTGATGATGCTTGTCCACCGCCTCGGCACCGCCGAGCGCGAGCGCCTGCTGGCGCCGCAGGTTGAGCTCGTCGACCTCCGGCTGCCAGTCGGCTGCCGCCGATGATGGCGAAGCCGGCACAGCGGTGGGATCCGGCGCGTTCATTCCGCCACGACCGCCACGGTCTGGCCCTCGGCCACCGGCGTGCCTTCGGTCACGCGCAGTTCGATCAGGCGACCACCATCCTCGGCGATCACCGGGATCTCCATCTTCATCGACTCCAGAATCATCACCGTGTCGCCCGGCGCCAGCGTCTGCCCAACCTCGGTGACGATCTTCCACACCGACCCGGTCACCTCCGCCTTCACTTCGACATTCGCCAACGCTGTTCTCCCTGTATCTGGTAATGCGGCTCGCGCCGCGCTAGTGCATGCGGGCGACGACTGCAGTCGCCAGCCCGGTGTGAACCTCGCCCGCGCGAAACTCGGACGAATCGAGGATCGCCCGCAACGCCGGGATGTTGTGCTTGACGCCCGTGATGGCAAAGTCGGTCAGCACATCGCGCAGGCGATCGATCGCCTGCGTGCGCGTGTCCGCATGCACGATCACCTTGGCCAGCAGCGGGTCGTAATGGGGCGTCACCTCGCGTCCGCGCGCGTAGCCGGTCTCGATCCGCACGCCCACGCCGGCGGGCGGCGCGAACTCGGTGAGCGTGCCGGGCGACGGGAAGAAGCGCTTCGGATCTTCCGCATACACGCGCGCCTGGATCGCATGGCCACGGATCGCCAAGGTCGCCGGCACGATGTCGTCCACGCAGTGGCCTGCTGCCGAACGCAACTGCGCGGCCACCAGATCGACACCGGTCACCTCTTCGGTGACGCCGTGCTCGACCTGCAATCGCGTATTCATCTCGAGGAACTGGAACTCGCCATCGGGCGCCAGCAGCATCTCCACCGTGCCGATGTTGTCGTAGCCGAGGCGGCCGAGCGTGCCCGCCACCTGCGCCAGCAGCGGATCGAGCACCGCACGCGACAGCGCCGGCGCCGGCGCCTCCTCGATGATCTTCTGGTGGCGTCGCTGCACCGAGCAGTCGCGCTCGAACAGGTGGCGCACGGTGCCGTGGCCATCGCCCAGCACCTGGATCTCCACGTGGCGCGGCCGTTCGACCAGTCGCTCGAGGTACACCTCGCGGTTGGAAAAGCCCCGCTCGGCCATCGACGCCGCGCGCTCCACCGCGCCGATCAGCTCATCGTCGTTGCGCGCCGGCAGCATGCCGATGCCGCCGCCGCCACCAGCAGGCTTGACCAACACCGGGTAGCCGATCTGCGCGGCGGCGCGCAGCAGGGCGTCGCGGTCGGTACCCAGCACGCCAGAGCCGCGCCCCACCGGCAGACCATGCTCGGCCGCCAGCGCGCGTGCGCGGGTCTTGTGTCCCATCGCGTCGATCCAGCGCGGCGACGGTCCGATGAAGCGGATGCCCGCCGCCTCGATGCGCGTGGCAAAGCCGCTGTGCTCGGCGAGAAAGCCATAGCCGGGATGCAGGCCGTCGGCATGCGCATGTTGCGCGACCTCGAGCAGGCGATCCTGGTTCAGGTAGCTGTCGCGCGCCGGCGCCGCGCCGATGTGCACCGACTCGCCGGCCAGCGCCAGGTACGGCGCATCGCGGTCCGCATCCGAGTACACCGCCACCGACGGCACCCTGAGCGTGTTGA
>LNFM01002347.1_pt1 | contig 39921 bp, 39 predicted proteins | sample 596031 | NCBI WGS metagenome assembly LNFM01 (sample SAMN04254537, study PRJNA301005) | activated carbon metagenome | isolation source: dual media filters at the Ann Arbor, Michigan drinking water treatment plant | place: USA: Ann Arbor | reverse complement strand
GCGCCCCTCGCAGCCGTCAACGCCATGATTTATATGCGAAATATCACGATTACGACAGCGAAATCAGCGACTTACTTGGAGAATGTGGGATCAATGGAACAGGGATGGACGATCCGGGAGCATGGGGGGTGGGTGCTATCTGGACACTTTGTGGGAAGAGCCTGCTTTCATGAAGAACTGGAGAATCACATCGCGGAGGTGTTCCCATCAGCAGGAAAGAAACGTGTCAGGTTTGGCACCCTCAGTGCGCGGAAAGACCTGTACCAATCCATCATGGACTTGATCGGCTACTTCGGAAAGTTCACGGGACCACTGTTTGCGTCTGGAAAGCACAAGAAGCCTGCAACTCGGTTGCTTCGTGAGGTTCGATCAGCGTTCGTCGGTCCAAACTTGCAATCACCCCGGGCGTTTGCGGATGATTTTGACCAGGATGCAGCATTGCGCCAATGGGCAATGTTCGTGGATGATATGGGGCCAGGGAAGCTGTTCTATTCTGTGGAGAACGCCCATGCTCAGAAGTGGTACTCCAGGACCGAGGTGGAGTTCCTGAAACAGGTCGCATCCATGACGGGAGACTATTCGAATGTTCCGGGTGCGGAACAGATCGAACTTCATAGGGATCGGGAACCATACAAGAACACGATCAATCCAAGGATCAAGCATCTTGTCCCACGTCGGGTGACACGTCCTTTGCAGAGTGACCCCGACTGGTACCGGTTGACGGACATGTCAGGGATCACGCCGACTTTCCACGGTATGCAGTTGCCATACTGATACTCAACGGCTTCGTGTCTGTTCCAGAAGTGTGGGAGACCATCTACTGTGAGTCAGTCTCGATGATGGGGGGTGTTCTGGTTCGTTGAGTTATACAAGTTGCGTATATAGGGCTTCTTCGTTCTTCATGAATCATCCTTTTGGTTTGTCATGAATGAAGTAAGAGAAGGTCAAAAAACACCCTTACTCTACGCACTGCTTCTGCGTTGACCAGAGCACCGGCTTGGGCGGGTTCAACATCCGGCCTCGGAGATCGTCGGGCCATCATCTATCTCTCAGGCGCAGGGCACCGCCGGAACAGCGTCGGAACGCTGACACGGAGTATCCAAGCCACGTCCTTAGCTGGAGTTTCCGATCCCAGGAGTTTCCGGGCAGCTTCCACCTTGTCGGGCGGACTAGAGACTCTCACGAGGGGTGCCATCTACATGGATGTGATCGACGATCAATGACCAACCCGGGTTCATTCTGATACGTGAACGCTTGTTCTTGATTAGAAAGTCCGCTGCATCGTTCAAGTTTGTGAATTTGGTGGGAAACATCGTCTGACCTTGCAGGTGGCAATAGTACAAGCCGTCAGATGCGTGTGGCTCGGCGGTTTTCACCGCATGGCCATGCTCAACCTTTTCAATCTTCGCAACCACTGGTCAGGTCCTCTAGATGTCTAGCTGTGCGTAAGTATTCCTTAGAATCAGGATACCCCAACAATCAAACTAGATTGATGCACAGGCAGAGCACTTATCCTCTCGTCCGGGAAGAGTATACCCATTCCGGACAGCCACATGTGGCCGAAAAGTGTCCGAATAGACTTTACGAATCATATATCGGACGGTATCAATTAATCGGACACTCAAGAGAGACAAGTGAGGGCTTCATGGGCGAATTGATCGGATATGCTCGGGTGTCATCCCGGTCTCAATCGTTGGACGTTCAGGTGGCGGCATTGCTCCGGGCCGGGGTCAGCCAGGAGCACCTATACGCCGAGAAGGTATCGGGACGATCCACAGACGGTCGTGCGGCTTTGGAGGATTTGCTCACCCGGGGCATCCGTCGCAATGATACGCTGGTCTGCACCCGCCTGGATCGTTTGGCCCGTTCGACCCGCGACCTCCTCCAGATCGCCAAAACGCTGGAGGACAAGGGTGTGAACCTCCGTGTTATCGAGCAGCCTATCGACACATCAAACGCCACCGGGAAGTTGTTTTTCACGATCCTGGGAGCGTATGGGGAGTTTGAGGCTTCCATCCGGGCGGATCGTCAACAAGCAGGGATCGATGCTGTGAAAGGTCGTCCTGACAGTCCGTTCAAGGGGCGTCCGGCCACCATCGATGGTCACCGTATTGCTGAACTTCATGCCCAGGGAGTCTCGCCCAGCCGTATCGCACGGGACCTCGGTATAGCCCGTTCGTCGGTGTATCGGTATCTGGCCGGGTTGGCTTCGTCCTAAGCTACGTCTGGATCGCTGGGCCCCCTAAATACAATCGGATTGCTGACAGTTCAGTACCTGCGCAGGGGGGGCATCATGGGTTTCCGAGAAGAGCAGACAGTGTTTTCCAGCAACGGCCAGCTTGATGCGGTCAGTTTCCTAGAACGGACCGGGGACCAGGAAATCTTGAAATTCCTAAGTTACCTACCAATGGTTGCCGGGAATGAAGACGACAAGTTCACAATCGGCGATTTCATATATGAAGCGAAGCTGTGGCCATTTGTTAAGGAAGCTTGGCAAATCGTTCCAGGCCAGCCCGGTATCCCCGGTCGGCTTGCGCAGATCGCCAAAGTTTATAAACTCGCCGGTGAGAACTTGAAGAGGCTGTCAGGCGAAGAGCGTCGAGTCCCACGTGTTATCGACTTACAGGCGTTCATAGCGATCTACACGACCAGCGGTTTTCCTTGAAAGCCTGGAAATTTCGCACTTACATCTTCTGACGGGATAGAGCGCCCGGCAGGCGGGTCTAGAACCTTCGACGCCTGTAGCTTTGTGGCTCGGGCTTCCCAAACAGGACAACTGGCAGTGGTTTACCTTCGGTCACCAGGCGGGCGAACTCGGCCTTTGGGAAATCGAAAAGGTATCGGCTCCTACCCTGTACGGCTGTAAGTAAACAAAGACTGTCCCCACCGAAGTCAAAGCCAACGATCCTGCCCAATGAACCCCAATCCTTGAGTAATCGGGTTTCCTCGCAGTATACCGTGTAGATGTCCACGCCATCAAACCGTTGCGGGTAGTGTTCCGATAGCATTTTTTCATGCTGGGCCTGGTCTGTCGGACGGCGCTTCCCATCAATGATCCAGATTACCTGGTTATAGAAATTCGTTCTCTTCACCACTTCATCTGGCTTAATGGCCGAATGCTGGAACTCGATCACAAGGCCATAGGGAGTCTTGATGTCGGCGATATGCAGTTCACCCGATGCATCACGAGCTAGCACTTCGTGCCAGTCGGTCGGAAATCGATTCTTCCACTCTCGGTGCCATTCGGTCTCGTTCTCCCACCATGGATCACAGTGGCGTCGGCCCCTGTGCGCCCAGTGCCAGACCTTCTTGGTACCACAACGGGCCAGCATGTCGGCATTGCAGCCTGGACAACGGCCCAAAGCGCCGGGTGTGGCCTCTATTCGTCTTTCATTTGACAGTGCAAACCGCATCGTCGTGATGTGGGGGCTCCTGGTTACGCTTCCAAGTGCAAGACCGCCAGGTCCCTAGAAGACTTTTCTGGAAGCTCACGCCGAACCCAGGGCGCTTGTCTCTGGATCAAAGTTCTGCACGGTCATCCGCAAGAGTGTCGTGATGTCTGACACAAGTGATGGTAGAAGACTTGGGGATCGGGCAACGCATATTGTTGATCTTCCGGCACTTGGAGAAAAATGATGCGCTTTGTTAAGGATGGGCCGAACATCCCGGATCAACTCCTTGAAGCCCGTGATGCGGGTCAGGTGGTCTTTCTCTGTGGAGCAGGGGTGTCAATACCAGCAGGGAAGCCGACATTCATCGGGCTGGCCCAACATGTTATCGATCTGCTCAGCCCACCTGCATCATCGAACGCGGTCATCGCATTTGCGCCATGGCGTGACGGGACGGATGGGCCCAAGAAGCCACTGGATGAAGTCTTCAATCTCCTGGTCCAGGAGTTTGGTAGAGAGGTAGTGGTTAGGCTGGTTACAGAGCGGTTGATGTCGCCATCGACCACGGCTGGTCCTAGTCCCCACCATGAAGTGATCGCCAGGCTTTCAGCCGATCAGACCGGCATTCCAAGGATCGTTACAACAAACTTTGACCATCTGTTCGATGATGCAACATCAAGGCGCGGAGGGCGCAATCACGAACCTCGCTCTTTCCCAGTCTTGCGCCATGGAGCGTCGCTTTCAGGGGTCACATACCTTCATGGGCGGCTCTCCACACAGGCAGGTGGCCAGCCCGATCTGGTTCTGACCAGTTCTGATTTTGGTGAAGCTTACCTCTCAACAGCCTGGGCCACTGACTTCGTCCGTGAACTCCTGACACGGTACATCGTGGTGCTGGTTGGCTACCAGGCCGAGGACCCACCCATGAAGTACCTGCTTCAAGGTTTGAACAAGGACGGGAATTCAGACCGTTCCAAGCTGTTCACATTTGATCGGGGAACACAGGACGAGGTAAACGAAAAATGGAAAGATCGGCCTGTAACGGTAATACCGTATCCAGGCCATGGTCACGACCATAGCGCCCTCTGGGATACCCTCACCGCCTGGGCCGTACGGGCTGACGACCCCAGAACCTGGCGATCATCCGTTGTTGAGTTGGCCCGACGTGGTCCACGGGTGCTTGAGGCCCATGAGCGAGGGATGGTTGCGCACCTGGCAAGAACTCAACCTGGGGCAAAGCTGTTTGCCAATGCTCAACCACCTGTCACCCCAGAATGGCTGTGTGTCTTCGACTCTACATGCCGGAAAGCGAAACCATCATCGAGCTACGGAGAGAACGCTGAGACCTTCGATCCGCTCGTCGTCTACGGTCTCGATGACGATCCACCGCGACAACCCGAGACGGGTCGGAAGCTGCCAATTGTTCATGATGATCTACTCATCTGGCGGCCTGGTGACGAGAACCCATCGGATCAACACCGGCTAGGCGGAACCATCGTTACTGGATATGAACAGCTGCCCCCTCGGCTCGACGCACTCGGACGCTGGATCGAGAAGAACGCTGATAGCCCCATCGTGGCGTGGTGGGCTTCAAGGTGGTCTGGCATCCACGCACAACTCCTTCGGAACCTAACCCGTGAAGTTCGTAGGTCAGAGAATCTGACCGATGAAGCGCGTCGTCTATGGAACGTCATTCTCGAAGTCCTGCATGAGAAGAATACCGACCCACACGACTTGGGATGGTATGACCTCCGTGAGCGGGTCAAACGGGAGGGTTGGACCCTCAACGTCTTGCGGGACTACGAGCGGGTCACCAGGCCGAGGTTCAAAGTTGATGCTCCAATTGGGCTCAGCCAGGCAAAACCACCGTATGGCAATTGGGCAGAGACCAAATCTCACGATGTGACACGGGTCGATGTGGTATTCCCCAGCCATCACGGCGATCCACTGACCATACCGGATTCCGTCGTTCCAGAGGTGTGGCGCTGTGCCCAACAGAATGCGATCCTGGCCTCCTGCATGCTGTCGGAACGAAACACCAGGTGGTTCGAAACGCCGTCGTGCTATCCGACCCGGGAGGTTGATGGGCTTGGTGATCGTTATCCTGACGATGCCGCCATGTTCTTCACGAATCTTCTGGAGCTTTTGGGCCGACTGGCATCTGTGAACCCAGGACTCACCAAGTCCTACAGCGAAACCTGGCCCACACCTGACCGGTTCCTCTTTGACAAACTCCGATTGTTCATATGGAATAATCCAAGGGTGTTCACCGCATCGGAGACTGCCAATAATCTCATCGAGATGCATTCGGAATCATTCTGGAATTTTGATCTCAGGCGAGAAATACTGTTCTTACTGCATGACCGCTGGGGCCAATTCACTCCCGATGAGCGCGGCAAAATCGTTGACCGGCTGCTCGGCGGGCCAGACAAGGCCGACCATGAAACGGATGAAGACTACAAGACCAACCAGCCAGAAATTTCCGCCCGGTATCTTACGTGGCTGAATGGCCAGGGTTGTCAGCTCTTGCCTGATGAGAATGCACGGCTTGAGGCTTTGAAGCTGTCGATCCCCGACTGGGCTGACGGATGGGCTACCAGTGTGGTGACCCTCCGTACCTCTAAGGTCGGCTGGGTAGGAACCGATGAAGACCCTACGGCCCTTATTGGATTACCCATCGGTGAGATCGTTCCTGTGGCTATCACTCAGTCAACAAGAGAATGGGAGAGCTTCACAGAGCGTCGTCCCTTCCAAGGCTTGGTAAAGTCCCACCCTCGTCGAGCTTTGGCCGCTTTGGCCTATGCGGCAAAGCGCGATCAGTTTCCAACAGGTCTGTGGTCTGCGCTTATCAATGACTGGCCGGATGAAACCAACCTGCGCCTGACCAGGCTTTTCTGTTACCGAATTTCTAGGCTTCCACCGAACCTGATGGTGGAGATGAGCCACACGATTGGAAACTGGCTCCGAGATAAGTTCCCCTGCCTACATGGTCATGAACCCGAGTTGGCCAACCTGGTATTTGATCGGTTTGTCAGCGGACTGGTTTCCAGTGGAGGCAATGGCACCGAGAGCGGCATGGGAAGCGTAACGGTCGGTGGGGTCGCAATCGAGCGTTCGAGGCGGACGTTGGATCACGCCATCAATGGGCCAATCGGCCAGGCAATGGAAGGGCTCTGGTCGGTTTTGACCAAGGTCAAGTTCCAGCAGGGCTCTGGGCTTCCCACATGGTTTACCAGCAGGGTGGAGCGGCTTCTGGCAGCACCCGGCGAGGGTTCGGACCACGCCATTTGCATCCTAACCCAGCATACGAGTTGGTTGTACTTTGTTGATCCGATATGGACCAATGATCGAGTGATACCCTGGTTTAATCTTGCACACCCGGCATCGGAGCCCGCCTGGAACGGCATACTCTGGTGCAACGACATGCCGACCCCAGAAGTATGGGCGCTCATCAAACCGGCCTTCCTCGGGCTGTTCCCACACATTTACCAGTGGGGCTGGGGAGACCCAACAGCAGAACGTGCTCATGACTGGGTAGCTCTGGCCGCAGCCTATGCATCTGACGAGATCGAAGGGATGACTTTTGCCGAGGCCAGAGATGCCATTCGAAACATGAACGATGCTGGCCGCGAACACCTGATCTTCTTTATCGGGCGGATCGGAAAGGAGAACGACGATGGCTGGTCTAGGCTTGCTCTGCCATTCATCCAGAACTCGTGGCCACAAGAGGTAAGATTCAAGACCGAAACGGCCTCAAGGGCGTGGGTATCCATGTTGGATGATGCAGGTTCGGCCTTCCCCGCGGTGCTCAGGGTGATCCGACCGTTCCTGGTGCCGGTGCGGGGTGCTCACCACTGGCTGTTCAGATTCACGAGAGAAATGGGTGGAGAGGAACCCCTGTCCCTGCGCTTCCCATCGGAGACCTTGGACATGCTGAGTTGCATAATCGCGGATGAACCAAGGGATGCCCCACACGATCTAGCCCAGGTGCTGGATACCATTGAGGAAGCCGATCCCTCACTGGTGGTGGACGCCCGGTTCAGCAGGCTGGCCGACATCGTGGCCCGCCGGTGAGTCCCATCGTTCTTGAAGTGGGCATTGGCTTCGATGAAAGACTAGACAGTGATCCTGAACGCAGTTCGCTCTCGGTGATTTTTCAAGTATGGCTTGTGGTAACCCGAAACAACCTAAGACTGGGCCACTGCTCTATGCTGAGCCAGATACCGTAGCATCAATCAGCCATCGTGAGGTGAAGCCGTTGACTAGCAGGAACCTATGTCACCCAATCGAATGGTTCCTGCCAAGACTGATGGCAGGCGATAAGTTGTGTCTTCTGCCGATTTCACGTCTCTCTGTTGATGCGGTTGTACCTCTCAGCGACTGCGTGGTGATCTACCCTCCGGGAGCTCTACGTCCTAGTGACTTGAATTTGGTTTGGTGGCCGGTCCTTGGCTATGAGGAGATTCTGCGTCGCAACAAGATCGACCAAGAACAGGTCACCTTATGCGGAGATGACTTGCACTGGTTCAAGGTGGCAGCAACTGGGATTGATCGGGACACACTGTTTCAGAGCACGCTCATTGCAGTAACGGTCCCCATGAACTGGGATGAGTTCCTTATCCCTCCCTCTCACGAGGTGCACCTGGAGCAGCTTCGGATGGCCATCACGATAGCCGAGGGTCACATGGACTTGGTTCGATTCCACTATTGCAATCCTATGGTGCAGCAAACGTTTCCAAATGCTGCGGGTTACCATCTTGAGAGCAACTTCACAGCGGGCCTCTTCTATAACCTAGATGACAACGAATCTTACGTCATTGCAGGAGAAGTCATCTCGTCTGTTTTGGTGCAGGGCCTTGGACTTGAGTTAGATGAAACGGCAGGAGTGGAGAATGTTGGTGATGGCGAGGTTGGAAGAATCGCCAAGCACGCCTTGAGGCTGTATTCAGATGCGCTTTCCGCTCCTAATGAAACACTCAAATTCATTCAGTTGATGAACTTGATTGAGTATCTGGCATCTCCATTCGAATACATGCCGATGAAAGATGTGAAGAAGAACATTGCACGGCACGTTGCAAATGATCGTTCCGCGTACGAGGCAATTCTCGAAGATTTTAAGCTCATCACTAGTGAACCGGGGAGTGCAAAGGGGCCTAACCGTGGTTTGCGGCACAACATCATCCATATGGGTTGCACAATTGAACAACTTCTCGGGCCAAGCGAACGGCGAGATGTCCTCAATAGGATGATCCGTTATGCGTATGGCCCAATCCTTGATCTCATCCGGCTATCCTCTCAGGATTGGTCGGCGGTTGAAGAAATGCGGCTCCAGAAGGCACAAGGACTTGGTGTCTAGGGTCCGGGTGAACCGAGGCTGACGTTTGTTCCATGACACAGGACCTACACGGCCATTCTGAACTCTGTTCGCTCTCGGTGGTTTCCTGCCCCCGCAACCACTGTCACTCGCAGCCTGTTAGTGATCCACAACTGGGGGCTTGACACGAATCGTCGATCCCCCCCTTTAGTGTGCCCACTTCGAGGCCCAGCCTCATTTACATCAACACACCACGAATACGGGTTCGCCACGGTCGTGACTTCGAGAGGAGTCCGTCATGGCTGCAAGCCGTTCTGATGCGTCCGATCCGACTGCACATAAGCATGCTGATCCAAGACCAGTTCTGACCGGAACCGTTCAGGTTATCGGACCGGCTCGTTGGCCCCGGTTGATGGATCGCGGCACGTTGGCCGAGTATCTTTCGGTTTCTCCGCGTCATGTTGATGCCCTGGTCAAGCAGGGGTTGATCCCGCCCGCGAAGGTGCGTCCGTCGATCCGGCTGGTTCGTTGGGATCGGGCTGACGTGGATGCTGCACTCGACCGTGCATCGAACCTGCGTTCGGTTCCGGGCCGTTCGTTCGACGAAATTCTGGCACCTGCGCTGGTTGGCCAGACGGGCATCACCAAGTCTGGGGGGCGCTGAAATGGCTCGGATTCGGGACTGTCTGTACGAGGATACAACCCGCCATGGAACGCTCCGCTACCGGTTCCGGAAAGATCGGGATTCACCACGCATCACGTTGCCTGGTAAGCCGGGTGATGCCGAGTTCGAGGATGCCTACAAGCGGCTGCTGGCCGGTCAGGATATCCGGCAATCCAAATCGGAACGCCCCCTTTCGAAATATGCACCGGGCACGTTTGGTGATCTGGCCGAGAAGTATTTCGCCTACATGGACGAACTGCTCGATGCCAAAAAGCTTGCTCTGGCCACCCATAAGCAGCGGCACAACCTGATCGGGCGGGTCATGCCGAGCCTTCGGGATGGGCAGATGCAGACCATGGAACCCCGACACATCCGGCTGGTGATGCAGCAGTTCAAACACACTCCCCACCAGGCCAACAACCTGCTCAAGTCCCTGCGAGCAATGTTCAAGTTCGGTGTGAATACTGGGTATCTTGAAGCCGACCCGTCGGTCGGTGTCGAGAGCAACTCCAAGGTGACCGATGGTTTCCGACCCTGGGAGATCGAGCACGTTCGGGCATTCTTTGCTCACCATGGTCTCGGTACCAAAGCCAACCTGGCCATGACGCTGCTCATCATCACAGCTTGTCGGCGGTCTGATCTGGTGCGGCTGGGCCCCGGAAACATCGAGAGCATTGATGGCAAGACCTATCTGGCATTCGTCCAGGAGAAGACCGGGTTCAAGGATCGCACCAAGGTGGTCGTGCCCTTGGTGGATGCTCTGGCACGCGCTATCTCGGCCACGCCTACGGGGGATCAAACCTTCTTGGTCACCGACTATGGCAAATCGTTCTCCAAGAATGGGTTCGGAAACAAGTTCCGGACGTGGTGCCGTGAAGCCGGGGTGCCCGATGAGTTTTCATCGCACGGCGTCCGGAAAGCCGTTGGGACGTTCCTGGCCGAGGCAGGGTGTACCCAGTACGAGATCATGGCCCTGCACGGCCACGGTGACCCGAAGACATCAGAAATCTACACCCGCAGTGTGGACCGCCGTAAACTGGTGGAATCTGCGATGGGCCGCATCGACCTGGGTACGATCATCGAGTGAAACAGGTGGTTCCAAGTCGTCGGCTTACCACGATGGGGATATCCGGGTCACATCGACGTGCTCACGGATCGACCTTGAATCCAAACCATTGAAATTCGGAATATTGGTAACGGCGGCTATGGTTTCAGATCAGGGACTACCAAACATAGTAGTTTCATAAGGTTAGGCCGGGTTCTGCGAGTGCCATGCTACAAGGCTTTGGCCGCGTTCGTCGTGACCGCCCACCTACAGAAGCAAAGGGTGTCAGGTGTTCCTGCGAGAAGTCTTCTATGGTCCAGCAGGGCTACACGGGCGATGAGATCGATCATTTCCCGGCAGGGGAATGCTCCTGGGCCCTGGCCGATTGTCGCAAGCGTTTTCGTTCTTCCGTGGCGGCTACATGGACCGGAGTATCGGGACTTGCCAGCCCACGATTCACCAACGCAACAAGAAACCCATCGCCACACTCGCCGGTTTCTTGGTTCACTACCAAGGCCGACAACAAGGGCATCTCATGATCAATGCAGTACCCCTGAACGTCGTCCAGATAGAACCGGACCTGGTTGCGCATCTGCGCCCATGAGCGTCCACCGGTGCAATGATCAGTGAAATCCTTGTAGCCGACCGTTCTGTTTTCTTTGGCCACTATTGTCAGGTAGGCCACGGCGCTTTCCATGCAGAACCGTTCCGCTCGTGCATCGAGGATTGCACGCACTTCCTGGGCATGGTCGGGGAACTGGTCAACGATCCGGTTCAGTGCTTTGGTCGAAAATGATTTGAAGTTGGGCATCTAGTTTTCCTGACCGGTTAGTTCCTTGCGGGAAAGTAGCAGGCCAAATCTGCACTGGCGTCAGGGATGGTATCTCATGACACAACAAGACTGGCCAGATGGATGGCTACCCAGTATGCGATTGTGGCTCTGCACAGTCATCGCGATCCGAAAGCTCTGGAGATTTACACCCGAAGCATGGACCGCCGTAAACTTGTGGAAGCCGTGATGGGCCGCATCGACCTGGGCACGATCATCGAGTGAAACAGGTGGAGCCCAGTCGTCGGCCTACCACGGTGGTTGGATGTCAGGGGCTGTCTGCTTGCGGCCAAAGTGATCCGACAGTTCTCTCGGCAGTAGTCGATGAAAGTCGTCATCCAGGGGATACTGCGGGAGCCGCTCGGAGATGAGTTTCAGCATCACATCGGCCTGTTGCCGGTCCCTGATCTTCTTTTGTGGATCACGGTCGTCCCGGGTGGACAGCCACAGTTTGTGAACCGCCCAGTATCGTGGATCAGCGCACCGCATCGGGGCAGGGAATCCGCGTTCGTCAAGAACGATCACCTCTACCACCGGGGCGTTGACCAGCCATTGCAGCCCCGCAATTGGGGCGGGACGGATGTCTCCGGCTTCCAGTGGGTCGGCCCCGGGCATGCTGCGGTAGATCGGTGCGGGTTCTGGTCGAACGAATTCGATCATGTAGCCACGGTCATTGGTCAGTCGGAAGTCCATCGTCCCACGCGATTGGAACGACTTGTCAACGGACTGTTGTACAAGCCTTGTCAGACCGATCTGTTCATCCGCGTCCGTCAGCAACCGCAACCTGTTCCGGTCATCGACCAGGATGTCCACATCTCCGGTGGCCGTAGATTCAGTGTTGAACACCACACCGGCAAGGCTTTCGTATGCGTAGAGAGCGTTGGTTCCGATCACTCGGATCGTGGCACCCTTGTCATGGGTCCGCAGCGCCCGCAGCGTCCGTGCTGCCATGATCGGAAGCCGCCCGGCGTTCAGGGATCGCAGCACAGCCGCCTGACGTTCCATCTCGGTGGACAACGCCGCCAGCCGCGCCTTGTTCGCATCCCGGCCTTGATGGAAAGCTCTGTGTATTTGTTCCGTGTCGGGACTGCGGGGCCCCAGTGATTTCACCACGCCGCGTTTCCGGCTGTAGAGATACTCATGGCCGCTTCGGACCTCCCAGCCCAGGGAACCCCGGAAACTGTGCCGCCGCAGATCATCAGCACTGATCCATGCATCCCATAGCTGGGACATATCGACCCGCTCACGGATCGTTCTGGCGTCCAACTCATTGTAATGCATCATGTTGGTAACGGGTGGCCTGAATTGGTGGCTGACGTTACCAAACATAGCAGTTTCAGATATTTAATCAACAAACTCGATGAACGCAGCGCCGTGCTTCCCTGGATCGTGCTCTTGGGCGAACCAGGAACAACAGAATACCCGAACCCCAAGGCGACCAGCGTTTCTCGCTATGGGCTGGTAGGCCGGTCAATCGCCACGGGGATGGGGTGGGCGCAATTTTGTGCCCACCTACGCGCCCACCTGACCGAAAACCTCGTTAAAACAAACATGCTGGTAGGCCCGGAGGGACTCGAACCCCCAACCAAGGCGTTATGAGCGCCCTGCTCTAACCAATTGAGCTACAGGCCCATGACCTTTGCCTAACAGAGCCGCCGTTGGGGTCAAGCCAAAGGCGCAGGTTGAAGGTCGGGTGACCGCGCGCCAAGTTGCGCCAAGGCCGCAGTTGCCGCTGCATCCAAGTTGGTGTAGCGACCACGCGACCAAACGCAGCTGAAGGGGGCGCCATGGCGACGGGACACAACGGCCTGACCTATGCCGATGCGGGTGTGGACATTGACGCCGGCAACGCATTGGTGGACCGGATCAAGCCGGCGGCCAAGCGTACGATGCGCGCGGGCACGATGGGTGGCCTTGGCGGCTTTGGCGCGTTGTTCGATCTGAAGGCGGCGGGCTATGACGACCCGATCCTGGTGGCCGCGACAGATGGTGTCGGCACCAAGCTGCGGATCGCAATCGACACCGGCGTGGTCGACACCATCGGCATCGACCTTGTTGCGATGTGCGTCAACGATCTGGTTTGCCAAGGCGCGGAGCCATTGTTCTTCCTCGACTATTTCGCGACCGGCAAGCTTGAGGTGGACGCCGCCACCCGCATCATCAACGGCATCGCTGCTGGCTGCGAAGCCTCGGGCTGTGCACTGATCGGTGGCGAGACGGCGGAAATGCCGGGGATGTACCACAAGGGCGATTTCGACCTTGCCGGCTTTGCCGTTGGCGCGATGGAACGCGGAAATGTTCTTCCTGCGGATGTGCGGGAAGGCGATGTGCTGCTGGGCCTTGCCTCGGCTGGCGTCCATTCCAATGGCTATTCCTTCGTTCGCAAGGTGGTGGAGCTTTCGGGGCTTGGCTGGGAGGCGGCATCGCCGTTCGGCGGCGGCTCGCTTGGCGAAGCGCTGCTGGTGCCGACGCGGCTTTATGTGCGGCAGGTGCTGGCGGCGGTTCGGGCAGGCGGGGTTCATGCCCTGGCCCATATCACCGGCGGTGGTTTGACCGAAAACCCGCCGCGTGTCCTGCCCGAAGGGCTGGCCTGTGAGATCGACCTTTCTGCCTGGCAACTGCCGCCGGTGTTCCGTTGGCTGGCCGAAACCGCCAGCATGACCGAGGCGGAACTGTTAAAGACATTCAACTGCGGCATCGGCATGATTGCCGTCGTGGCCGAGGACCGGGCCGAGGCCCTGACCGAGCTTTTGCAGTCCGAGGGCGAGACCGTGACCCGGATCGGGCGCGTCGTGGCGGGCGAGGGGGTCATCTACCGCGGCCAACTGCTGTGAAACGCGTCGCCATCCTGATTTCGGGTGGCGGTTCCAACATGCTGGCCCTGGTACGTGACATGGTCGGGGACCATCCGGGGCGTCCGGTGCTGGTCGCGTCGAATGATCCTTCAGCGGGGGGCCTTGCGCGGGCCGCCGAGCTCGGTGTGCCGGTCGCTGCGGTAAATCACCGAAGCTTCGGCAAGGACCGCGAGGCATTCGAGGCTGCTCTGTTGCAGCCCCTGTTAGCAGCGCAGCCTGATATCGTCTGCCTGGCAGGTTTCATGCGGGTACTGACGCCGGGCTTCGTGCAGCGGTTCGAGGGCCGGATGCTGAACATTCACCCCTCGCTCCTGCCGCGCTATCCCGGCCTGCACACCCACGCCCGCGCACTTGCGGCGGGTGACGCAGAGGCCGGCTGCACCGTGCATGAGGTGACGGCCGAGCTGGACGCGGGTCCGATCCTCGGACAGGCCCGCGTGGCCATAAGACCCGGTGATGATGAGGGCAGCCTTGCCGACCGGGTGCTGGCGATGGAGCATCGGCTTTACCCGGCGGTGCTGCGCCGCTTTGCCGCTGGCGATCATCGTCCGGTGCTTTTACCCTGACCCCTTCCTTTTGTCGCCGTTCGCCTGTAAGCGATGGCGACCTGCGGGATGACCCCGCGTTTCGCGGAAAGGCGCAAGATGCGCACGATCACCACCACTGACGACCTCGCCGACTACTGCGCGATGGCAAAAACCCAGCCTTATGTAACGATCGACACCGAGTTCCTGCGCGAGCGGACCTACTGGTCGAAGCTCTGCCTCATTCAGATGGCGTTGCCAGGGGCCGGTGAAGCGGTGCTGGTCGACCCGATCGAAGGGTCCGACATGTCGCTGGAGCCGCTCTATGACCTGTTTCGCCATGAGGCGACGGTCAAGGTGTTCCATGCCGCGCGGCAGGACCTTGAGATCTTTTTCGTCGAGGGCGGGGTGTTCCCCAAGCCGTTGTTCGATACGCAGATCGCCGCCATGGTCTGCGGTTTCGGTGAACAGGTGGGCTACGAGACCCTGGTCAAGAAGATTGCGCGCGAGAATCTGGACAAGACATCGCGCTTCACCGACTGGTCGCGCCGGCCTTTGAGCGACGCCCAGAAGGATTACGCCCTGGCCGATGTGACGCATCTGCGGGTGATCTATGAATTCCTCGCGGCCCAATTGAAGAAGAACGGGCGAGCGGATTGGGTCGAGGAGGAGCTGGCGGTGTTGACCGACCCGGCCACCTACACCGTCGAGCCAAACGAAGCCTGGGCGCGGATCAAGACGCGCACCACCTCGGGACGGTTCATGGCTGTGGTGAAGGCCCTGGCGCGGTTCCGCGAATCCTATGCGCAGACCCAGAACGTGCCACGCTCGCGGGTGATGAAGGACGACGCGCTTCTCGAACTGGCATCGACGCGCCCGGCAACGCTCGAAGAGTTGGGCCGCTCGCGGTTGCTGATGCGTGAAGGTCGCAAGTCCGAGATCGCAGAGGGTATCCTGCAGGCAGTCAAGGCCGGCATGGAGATGCGGCCCGAAGACATGCCCCGCATTGACGCCTCGCGCGACCAGATTCAGGTCAACCCGGCGCTTGCCGATCTTTTGCGGGTGCTGCTCAAGGCAAAATCGGAAAGCCTTGGTGTCGCCCCACGTCTGATCGCCTCCAGCGCTGATCTTGACGCAATCGCAGCCGGCGAGCGCGAGATGGCTGCGTTGAGCGGATGGCGCCTCGAAGCGTTCGGCGAGGATGCCCTGCGGCTGTGCAGGGGCGAAATCGCCTTGTCGGCAAAGGGGAATGAAGTGCGGATCGTCCGGCTTTAACGCCGGGAGGCCCGTGCGTTTCCGGCGCCCTGCACCACGATTTCGCGCACTGCTTCCAGTTTGATGTTCGATATGTACTGCGCCACCGTCACCTCCCGCGACTGCGGTGTGTTGACATCCGTCTGAGCGATCGGCGGCAACAGCCGGAATTCGTAGACCAGCGCGCCGCCCTCGGTCAGCGGTTGTGGCACAAGTTCGGCTTGCCACCAGCCTTGCGTTGGGGTGCGCCCGGTTGCCCGCACGATCGCGCCGCCCGGCATGGGCTCGACCGACATGGTCAACACCTCGGCCACCAGCGGCCTCGGATCGGCGGCCTCTTCCGGCAAAATGATCGTTTCCCGCACTTCGGAACGGCCAAACCAGTTCAGTGGGTTCAGCCGGCTGTCACGCAACCCGCCGCAGCCGGCAAGCGAGACGCAAAGGGACAAGGCAAGGATCTGGCGGGCTGGCATGGCGGCATCCTGAAACTGGTTGCCCTTGGGTAGCCTACGCCGCCGCGTTTGAAAAGCGCGCGTTGTGGGCTGGACGTTTGCTCCGGCGAGACTTACCTCAGCCGGAACCGAACGGAGACACCCATGGCCACCGAGGCTTTCGAGGATATTGCGGAGACCTTCGAGTTTCTCGACGACTGGGAGGACCGCTATCGGCATGTGATCGAACTGGGCAAGGCGATGCCTGCACTCGATGACACCTTCAAGGTTCCGGCCCTGAAGGTGCAGGGCTGCGCCAGTCAGGTCTGGCTGCGCCCGGTCATCGAAAACGGACGGTTCGATTTTCAGGGCGAGAGCGATGCGATGATCGTGCGCGGGCTGATCGCGGTGCTGCACGCCTTGTATTCAGGGCTGCCGGTGGCTGCGGTGGAAAAGGTGGACGCTGTCGCAGAACTGGGGCGGCTTGGGCTGAACGAACATCTGTCGAGCCAGCGTTCGAACGGAGTGCGCGCCATGGTCGAACGGATCAGGTCGGTGGCTGCTGCCGCGTCAGCGTGACCTTTTCGGGGTAGAACGCGAGGTGGCCGGCGATCACGGCCATGTTGTCGGTCGGTGCCTCGTAACTCCAGACGGCATTGTCCAACGTGGATTCCGCAGTATGGATGGAATAATAGCTCGCCGCGCCCTTCCACGGGCAGGTGGTGCTGCGCGGGGTCTTTTGCAACCTCGACATGTCGATGTCCTCGCGCGGCACATAAATCACGGGTGGATAGCTGCCCTCTTTCAGTTCCAGCGCCCGCAAACTGCTGCCAAGACGCACGCCAGCGGCTGTGACGGTGACTAGACCGCCAGCGGGAACTACCTTGATATGGTCGGCCATGACATCCTCATGTCAGATCGGTGCGCAGGCAACTTTCAGCCAATCCAGTGTATCTGCTGCGACGCGTGGAGCAAGCTTTTCAAGAACGGCAGCATGATAGCCATTCAGCCAGACCCTTTCGCCCGGGGCAAGGCTTTCGGCCACGATCAACCGCCGGTCGAACGGCGCGAAGGTCAGGGTTTCGAACGAAAGCTGCGCGCGGTTGTCGCCCAGCGATGGCGCGGTTTCCACAACGATCAGGTTCTCCAGCCGAATCCCGAAGGCACCTTCACGATAATAGCCGGGTTCGTTCGACAGGATCATGCCAGGCTCAAGCGGCACGTCCGACAGCCGGCTGAGGCGCTGCGGTCCTTCATGCACCGACAGGAAGGCCCCGACCCCGTGGCCGGTGCCGTGGTCATAATCCTGACCGGCCAGCCACAGCGGATAGCGGGCAATGGCATCGAGGTCGCGCCCGGCCAGGCCCTCTGGAAACCGCAGCCGGCTGATCGCGATCATGCCTTGTAGAACGCGCGTATAGCACTGGCGCGCCTCGTCTCCCGGGTCTCCGATGGCGATGGTGCGGGTGATGTCGGTGGTGCCGTCGACATACTGGCCCCCAGAATCGACCAGCAACAGGCTGTCCGGCGCCACCACACGATTTGACTCATCGGTGACACGGTAATGGATCACGGCCCCGTTCGGACCGGCACCGCTGATCGTGTCGAAACTGATATCGTGCAGCGCATTGGTGGCGCGGCGGAAGCCTTCAAGTGCCTTGACCACGTCGATCTCGGTCAGGACCGACCGCGGTGCCTGATCGTCCAGCCAGCACAAGAAGGCGGCCATCGCCGCCCCGTCACGCAGATGCGCCTCTCGGGTGGCGGCGATTTCCGCTGGCGTCTTTCGCGCCTTGGGCAGCCGGCATGGGTCATCGCCCCATTCCACCGCGATTCCGGCCGCTTCAAGCGCCTGCGACACTGCCAGGGGAGCGCTGGTGCGGTCGACCCGCACCGGCGAGGGCAGGGTGGCGAGCGCGGGGACAAAAGCCTCGGGTGGGCTCAGCGTGACATCAGCGCCAAGATGGGCAAGGGTGCCTGCATCGAATCTTGCCCGGTCAGCGAACAGGGTGACCCGGCCGTCATCGTGCAGAATCGCAAAGCCGTGCAGCACCGGGTTGCGCGGAACATCCGCGCCCCGAATGTTCAAAAGCCAGCAGATGCTGTCGGGCAGGGTGATAATCGCGGCTTTCTGTTCCTGCTGACGCAAATCCTCTGCCAGCCGCGCGCGCTTTTTCCTGCTGGTATCACCCGCAAGCGTGTCAGGGTGAACAAACGCCCGGCCCTGCGGCGGCATGGGTTGGTCGGGCCAGATCAAATCGACAAAATTCTCGGTGGGCGCAAGAGTTACGCCCGTACCTTCAAGTGCCGTGCGAAGTCTGGAAACCTCGTCCTTGGTATGCAGCCAAGGGTCAAAACCGATAGTTCCAGCCTGCAGGTTTGCCTTGATCCACTCGCCCGGCTTCGTCTCGGGCCAGGGCACCGGGGTAAAGCTGGCAAGGTCAACCTGCGCCTTCACCTGCGTCCGGTAGCGCCCGTCGATGAACACGCCCGCCAGATGCGGCAGCACGATGCAGAAGCCTGCCGAGCCGGTAAACCCGGTCAGCCATTGCAACCGTTCATCGCGAGGAGCGACGTATTCGCCCTGATGCGCATCGGCGCGCGGCACGATGAAGCCCGCCAGCCCCGCTTCGGCAAGCGCCCCGCGCAGTGCTGCCAGTCGCGGCGGTCCCTGTTCGGGCGAGGCGGTGGTCTCGAAGCTCTGGAACATCGGTTAACCCGTTCAGTCTGAGAATATCCTCTGGGGGCAGACGGCTCCCTTTACCCCGCCCGCCTCGTGCCAAGGGACCGGGCGCGTTTCTTCGGGTCTACCTCGAACAACCCGGCCAGTTGTTCGGTCATAGCGCCCGCCAACTGTTCGACATCGGTGATCGTGACCGCGCGGTTGTAATAGCGCGTCACGTCATGGCCGATGCCGATGGCGATCAGTTCCACCGCGCGGCGGCGTTCGACCATCGCGATCACGTCCCGCAGGTGCTTTTCCAGATAGTTGGCCGGGTTGACCGACAGGGTCGAATCGTCGACCGGAGCGCCGTCGGAGATCACCATCAGGATACGCCGCGCTTCGGGGCGCGCCATCATGCGGCGATGCGCCCATTCCAGTGCCTCGCCGTCGATGTTTTCCTTCAGGAGCCCCTCTTTCATCATCAGGCCAAGGTTCGGCCTGACCCGCCGCCACGGCGCGTCGGCGGATTTGTAGATGATGTGGCGCAGATCGTTCAGGCGGCCGGGGCCAAGCGGGCGACCCTGCGCCAGCCAGCGCTCGCGGCTCTGCCCGCCCTTCCAGGCGCGAGTGGTGAAGCCAAGGATTTCCACTTTCACCGAACAGCGTTCCAGCGTGCGCGCCAGCACATCCGCGCAGATCGCCGCAATGGAAATCGGCCGACCCCGCATCGAACCGGAGTTGTCCAAGAGCAAAGTCACGCAAGTGTCGCGGAACTCGGTGTCCTTTTCCTGCTTGAAGGATAGGGGCGTCGTCGGGTTCGCCACCACACGGGCCAGACGGCCTGCATCCAGCGTGCCTTCCTCAAGGTCAAACAGCCATGAGCGGTTCTGCTGCGCCTGCAACCGGCGTTGCAGCTTGTTGGCAAGCCGGCTGACGGCACCTTTCAAGGGTTCCAGCTGCTGGTCCAGATAGGCGCGCAGGCGTTCCAGTTCGGCGGGTTCGGCCAGTTCCTCGGCGCGGATTTCCTCATCGAATTCAGTGGTGTATACGGTGTAGTTCGGGTCCGCGTCAGAATGCGGGGCAGGTGGTGGCGGTTCCAGCGGCGCCTCGCCCTCGGGCATCTCGGCCTCGTCGCCCTGCTCCATGTCGGCGCTGTCTTCCATCGAGACCTGCGCCTGGCTTTGATCGAGCTGCTCTTCCTGGCTACGCTCGGGCGAGGCTTCGCTGTCTTCGCTTTCCTGCTCCTCCTCGCCGGCGGAATCGGGTGCGTCCTGATCGTCCTCAGCCTCGTCGCCCGCCTCGTCGTCGGGGGTGTCGGGATCATCACCCAACTGGTCACCATAACCGAGGTCGGAGATCACCTTGCGTGTCAGCCGCGCAAAGGCGGCCTGATCGGCCAGCACATGGTCGATGTTCTGCAAGGTGCCGGAGGCGTGATCCTCGATGAAGCCGCGCCACAGGTCCATCACATTGGCCGCGCCTTTCGGCATGTCGCGCCCGGTCGCCAGATGCCGCACCAGATAGCCCGCTGCCACCGGCAAGGGCGCGTCGGCGGAATTGGTGATCTGGCCATAACCCTTGCGGTCGGCCTCGTTGGCGATCTTGGCGTCGATGTTGCCGGCGGTGCCCGGCATGTCACGCGCGCCGACTGCTTCGCAGCGGGCGGTCTCCATCGCGTCGTAGATTTCCCGCGCCAGTTGCCCGGTCGGGGCATAGCGGTTCGACACGCCCTCGTCATGATACTTGCGGCGCAGTGCGAAGGCATCGGCGGTGCCGCGGGCAAGCAGCACCTCGTCTCGCGTCATCCTGCGCGAAACCTGCGGAAGGCGGACGCCTTCCTTGTTCATGCCGGCCGGATCGACCGAATAGGTTACCGTCATGTCGGGGTCATCCGCCATGGTGCGGGTGGCCTCGGCCAGGGCTTTCTTGAACGGATCGGCGGGGTTGTCGCTGGGCTTGTTCATGCCACAGATAAACCACTGCGGCGGGGCGGGGGCAAGAGTGAGTGCGGCAATGCACAGGGTCCGCGCGGGTGTGCGGAATTGGCAGCCTTGGAGATCCGACCACATTAGGCAGACAGAATTGCACACACCTTCAAGGGAAATACCGCCATGAGCAAAAAGCCGCATATCGCCATCATCGTCAGCTCCACTCGCGCAACGCGCTTTGCCGACCTCCCGACCGCCTGGATCAAGGCGCAAGCCGAGGCCCGCAGCGACCTGACCGTTGAAGTTGTCGACCTGCGCGACCACCCGCTGCCGTTCTTTGCGGAAGTAGCGTCGAACGCCTGGGCTCCGTCGCAGGACCCGGCCGCCGTCGCATGGCAAAAGAAGATCGGCGGCTTTGACGGCTACATCTTCGTTGTGGCTGAATACAACCGCTCGATCACCGGCGCCCTGAAGAACGCGCTGGATCAGGCTTACGTCGAATGGGCGAAGAAGCCGTTCGGTGCGGTTGCCTATGGCTCGATGGGCGGTGCCAATGCGCTTGGCCACCTGCAGAACATCGGTGTCGAGCTTCAGATGGTCCCGACCCGCAACAACGTCCGCATTGGCGGCAGCGACTTCTTCAAGGTTCACCCCGGTTTCGGCGGTTCGGGCAATCTGGCCGACATCGAAGCAAGCCTTCTGCCCTCAGCCGCAGCACTCCTGGACGATGTGACATGGTGGGCGCAAGCGACGATGTCTGCAAAAGCTGCCATGGCGGCTAAAGCTGCCTGATCAGGGTTCGGTACTTTTCGGATAAAAGGGGGCGGGCAACCGCCCCTTTTTGCATTTCAGGACTGCCCGATAAGCGCCTGGCATCCCTCGACCAACTGCGCGGCGCGGCGGGCGGCTACGGGGTCGCGCAAAAAGGTTGCCCGCGCGAGGAGCGACTTCTGTGCCGCCTTCGCTTCGATGCGCCAGTGCATGGCATCCTGAGCCAATTCAGGAACCAGGACCGCATCGACCAGATCGAGGATTGCTTCGCGGGAGCGGGCCGTGGCCTCGGACGCCGGGCCATCGTTCAGCCACTGATGTTCCATCAAGGCGGACAGACGCCCCGCGCATACAGCAAAGCTACGTAACGAACCGGCATCGGCAAAAGCGGGAGGGGCCGCGCCCGAGAGGGTAAGGCAGAGGGGAAGCGTGCAGACAAGTGTTTGCCAGTCGCCCATGGTTTAGACTGTAGGTGGAAAAATACGCCTGACAATAAGGCGAAATGGAAACTTATTCTTGCACAGACAAAAAAAGGCCGCCCGGGCAGGGCGGCCTTTGTCCATTGCAGGCGCTGGCGCGGTTAGCGCATCGCCATGCTCGCCGCGCTCTCCGGCAGTTCTTCCGCAAAACAGCGCTGGTAGAACTCGGCCACGGTCTGGCGCTCCAGCTCGTCACACTTGTTGAGGAAAGTCAGGCGGAAGGCATAGCCGACGTTACGGAAGATCTCGGCGTTCTGCGCCCAGTTCAGCACCGTGCGGGGGCTCATTACCGTTGACAGGTCGCCGTTCATGAAGGCGGTCCGGGTGAGGTCGGCCACGGTCACCATCTGACCGATGGTCTTGCGGCCCTTCTCGGTGTTATAGTGCGGCGATTTCGCCAGCACGATTGCCGCTTCGGCATCGTGGCTGAGGTAGTTCAGCGTGGCGACCAAGGACCAGCGGTCCATCTGCGCCTGGTTGATCTGCTGGGTGCCGTGGTAAAGCCCGGTCGTGTCGCCCAGACCCACGGTGTTCGACGTTGCAAACAGACGGAAGTACGGGTTCGGGGTAATGATCTCGTTCTGGTCAAGCAGGGTCAGCTTGCCGTCATGTTCCAGCACGCGCTGGATCACGAACATCACGTCGGCGCGTCCAGCGTCATATTCATCGAACACGATGGCGACCGGGTTGCGCAGCGCCCAAGGGAGGATGCCCTCGTGGAATTCGGTCACCTGCTTGCCGTCGCGCAGCTTGATCGCATCCTTGCCGATCAGGTCGATCCGGGAAATGTGGCTGTCGAGGTTGACGCGGACGGTGGGCCAGTTCAACCGCGCGCCGACCTGTTCGATGTGGGTCGATTTGCCCGTGCCGTGATAGCCTTGGATCATCACGCGGCGATTGTAGGCAAAGCCTGCAAGAATCGCGAGCGTGGTGTCGGGGTCGAACTTGTAGGTCGGGTCGATCGCCGGGACGCGGTCGGTCGCCTCGGCGAAACCCTTTACACGCATGTCGGTGTCGATGCCAAAGACATCACGGACCGAAATTTCCTCGGTCGGTTTTACGGCCTGATCCAGCATGCGTCGTCCAATCCAGAAGTGCATCCGCGCCCCGTGCACGGCTAGCGTTGTTTGGAACATATCGAAGGGGGGTTCAAGGGGCAGGGACCGCATCACGGCGCATCGCGTTTTGGTGAAGTCGAAACTTATCGCTGGGGCATGCGTAGCTTTGAGCGTTAGGTTTGGCGCAACAAGGATGGGCAAGATGAAACGCAGGCAGTTCATGATGACGGTAGCGGCGGTTTTCGCAGCGCCGATGGCACGGGCGGACGAGTTCGAAGTCACCCTTAGCGAGGCGGAATGGCGCGCGCGGTTGACCGACCTCCAGTTCCGGGTTCTGCGCGAGGAAGATACCGAACCGGCCGGATCAAGCCCGCTTGACGCGGAAAATCGCAAGGGAGTGTTTCACTGTGCCGGTTGCGACCTGCCGCTCTATGCGTCCGAAACGAAGTATGACAGCGGCACCGGCTGGCCCTCATTCTATGAACCGCTGCCCGATGCGGTGCGCACGAAGCCCGATCCCGGTCTGTTCGGCAGCCGCACCGAAGTGCATTGCCGGCGCTGCGGCGGGCATCTTGGCCATGTCTTCGACGACGGCCCTGAACCGACAGGCAAGCGCTATTGCATGAACGGTGCCGCGATGGTGTTTCGGGCGGCCTGACGGCCGTCCGCCTATTCGCGGAAGAACCGGCTGTCTTTGAGCTGGTCCCACGCCCAGACCACCTCTTGCAGGCGCTCCTCGTCTGATCGGTCGCCGCCGTTCATGTCGGGGTGCAGATCCTTGACGAGGGATTTGTACTGCTTGCGGATCTCGGTCTTGGTCCAGGTGTCGCGCGCATCGAGAATCTCGATCGCCTTGCGCTCGGTCGGCGGCAACTTGCGCGTGGCATTTGAAACCAGCGCAGATTTGCCGGGGTTCTGGGTGGCCTTTTCGCCCAACAGCGACAGCGGGTCGTTGACCCCCAGCCGCGCCCAGGCGTTGCCGTCACCCAGCCGCGAGAAAGGTTTGGTCTCGCGTTCCCAGACGCGGTCCTTGTCCAGAAACTTCTGGAAATCCTCGTCCGAGGTGCCCTGAAAGAAGTTCCATTTCAGATTGTATTCGCGGATGTGGTCCTTGCAGAACCAGAAAAACTCGTCCAGCAGATCGGGCGACTTTGGCGCGCGGTAAGCGCCGCCCTCCTTGCAGCCGGGATAATCGCAAGCCCGGTTCGAGGTTTCGAACGCCCCGGACATGCCGCGCCGCACGGTTTTCTTGCGTTTCTTGTCCGCCGAAACACGCATGTCGAACTCAAAGGGCGTACGGTTGGTCATTCGGGGGCCTTTCCGACTCGGGGCCGTGAGTTTAGGGCTTTTGACGGCGGATAGAAGGGGGTGAGGCTGAAATGGCTGTGAAGGATGAAATCGAGGCACGGCTGTCGGCGGCCTTCGCACCGGAACGACTTGAGGTGGTGAACGAAAGCCATCGCCATTCCGGCCATTCCGGCGACGACGGATCTGGCGAAAGTCATTTCAAGATCCTGATCCGCGCTGCCGCCTTTGCGCCAATGTCGCGCGTTGCGCGGCATCGTGCCGTGCATCAGGCACTGGGCGATCTCAACCATCGGGTTCATGCAATCGCGCTGGATATCGGTTAGCGGGGAACAACGCCCCTTGTGTCGGGTTCCACCATGGAACTTAACAAGGAGGTGACCTATGTTTCCCCACTTGCGCGTCCTGCTGGTGTCACTCTGGGCGTCCAGCGTGGCAGGTGCCGTTGTGATCGCAGGACTTTCCCAAGGGTATTACGACTGGCGGACCTTCGCTTGGGCTGTGGTGTTCGGCTTGGCGATAGGCGTACCGGCGGGCCTGCTGAACTGGGCGCACCTGCGACCCAAGCGGGCACAGGAAATTCGCGCCCGTCGGCAATGATCAGCCCGCCGCTTTCTGTTGTTGCCGGTAGGCATGCAGGACGGGCTCGGTATAGCCCGACGGCTGGGCGCGGCCCTTGAACACCAGGTCGCAGGCTGCATGAAACGCCGGGCTGTCGAACCGGGGTGCCATGGGGCGGTAACCGGGGTCGCCGGCGTTCTGGCGGTCGACCACGACGGCCATCTTTCGCAGGGCCGCGACCGTTTGCGCTTCAGAGATCACGCCGTGGTGCAACCAGTTGGCCAGCGCCTGTGCCGAAATGCGACAGGTCGCCCGGTCTTCCATCAGCCCGACGTCGTGAATATCGGGCACCTTTGAACAGCCGATACCCTGACCGACCCAGCGCACGACATAGCCAAGGATGCCTTGCGCGTTGTTCTCCACCTCGCGCTGAACCATTTCCGCAGGCCAGTTCGTGCCGCTGGCGACCGGAATGGTCAGAAGCTGATCCAGCGTTGCCCGTTCTCCGGATTTGGCAATCGCCTCTTGCCGGGCCTTCACGTCGACGCGGTGGTAATGCGTGGCGTGCAGCGTCGCCGCCGTGGGCGACGGCACCCAGGCACAACTGGCCCCGGCCTCGGGGTGTGCGATCTTCTGCGTCAGCATCGCAGCCATCTGATCCGGGATCGCCCACATCCCCTTGCCGATCTGCGCCCGCCCGCGCAGCCCGCAAGCCAGCCCGATATCCACGTTGCGGTCCTCGTAAGCCTTGATCCAGGCCTGGCCCTTCATCTCGCCCTTCGGCACCATCGGCCCCGCTTCCATCGAGGTGTGAATCTCGTCGCCGGTGCGATCAAGGAAGCCCGTGTTGATGAAGGCCACGCGCGATTTTGCAGAGCGGATACACTCTTTCAGGTTCGCAGATGTGCGCCGCTCCTCGTCCATGATGCCCAGCTTCACTGTGTTCCGGGGCAGAGCGAGGGTTTCTTCAACCAGCGTGAAAAGGTCGTCCGAAATCGCCACCTCTTCAGGGCCATGCATCTTGGGCTTCACCACATAGACCGACCGATGCAGCGAGTTTCTTGGCCCGTTGGTCTTTTGCAGATCGTGCAGCGCGCAGATCGTCGTCACGAAGGCGTCAAGGATGCCTTCCGACAACTCGTTGCCGTTCCCGTCCAGAACCGCCGGCGTGGTCATCAGGTGGCCCACGTTGCGCACCAGCATCAATGCACGCCCCTTGAGGCTGCAGGCCGATCCGTCCGGTGCGGTAAACTCGAAATCCGGGGCCAGACGGCGGGTGATCGTGCGACCGTCCTTTTCCAGCACCTCTTCAAGATCGCCGCGCATCAGGCCAAGCCAGTTGGCGTAGGCGGCAACCTTGTCCTCGGCATCCACGGCCGCGATGCTGTCTTCAAGGTCCATGATAGCGGACAGCGCCGCCTCAAGCCGGATGTCTGCCACCCCTGCCGGGTCTTGCGCCCCGATCCGGTGGCCGGGGTCGATCCGCAACACGATATGCAGGCCGTGGTTGCGCAGCAGGATTGCGTTCGGCGCTTCGGCCGGGCCACGGTATCCGGCGAACTGGCCCGGGTCTTTCAGGGCAGGCTGAAGCGCTCCGTCGACAACAATATAGCGCGGTGCCGCGCTGTGCGAGCCCTCTGCGAGCGGCGCCACGTCATCCAGAAAGGCGCGCCCCCAGGCAATGACACGCTCTCCCCGCGAAGGGTCGTATCCGGTGCCGACGGGCAGGTCGCCCATCGCATCGGTGCCGTAAAGCGCGTCATAAAGGCTGCCCCAACGCGCATTGGCGGCGTTCAGCGCATAGCGCGCGTTCATCACCGGCACCACCAGCTGCGGGCCGGGAATCGTGGCGATCTCCGGATCTGTGCCCGTTGTCTCGATTTCGAAATCCGGGCCTTCGGGAACCAGATATCCGATCTCGGTCAAGAACGGGCGGTAGGCCGCGGCATCTTGCGGCTGGCCTTTCCGGGTGCGGTGCCAGTCGTCGATCTTGGCTTGCAGACTGTCGCGCCGGTCCAGCGCCGCGCGGATGCGTGCGCCGATCGTGGCATGGGCAGTGGCCAGTCCGGACCACACGGCATCGGACGCAACGCCGGTGCCGGGCAGGGCGGTGTCTTCGACAAAGCTGGCCAGGCGCTTGTCTACTGCCAGCCCGGACCTGATCACGCGCGTCATTCTTCGCCCCCTTCGTATGCAGTGGCATACCAATTAGGCCGGGCCTTGGTCCGGCGCAAGAACCGGAGGGGCTGGATTATGTGGCTGCAGCCCGAATTATCTGGTGCGAACCGTTGAAACTGACACTTAGTCAATCGGCTAGGTTTTTCTTGCAACGACTCGGGCAGGCGTGTTACTAAGCCATATGGCTAAGCATGACCCCGACCTTTCCCTGCTGTTTCACGCCCTGGCGGACCCGACCCGCCGCGCGATGCTGGCGCAATTGGCGCAAGGGCCGGCAACCGTAAGCGACCTTGCAGCGCCAACCGGCTTGCGCCTGCCGACCATCATGCGCCACCTTTCGGTGCTGGAGGGGGCCGGGCTGGTTGCCACCAGCAAGGGTGGCCGCATCCGGTCCTGCGCCTTTGTGCCAAAGGCCCTCGACCCGATGAGCACCTGGATGGACGAACAGCGTGCAATCTGGGAGGCGCGGCTCGATCGGCTCGACGATTATGTAATGAAACTGATGGAGGCGCAGAAATGAACGCAGTCACCGAAAGCGACACCAACCTCGACCCTGATCTGGATCTGGTTCTGATCCGTGACCTCAACGCACCGCGCGACCTCATCTACACCTGCTGGACCACACCCGAGCATCTGGTTCACTGGTTTGTGCCGAAACCGCACAAGGTGACGGCCTGTGATCTTGACGTGCGCCCCGGCGGCGCCTGCAACACGACCTTCGATGTCGACGGCAACGTCATGGAAAACAAGGGCGTCTATCTGGAAGTGATCCCCAACGAAAAGCTGGTGTTCACCGACACCTACTCGGCCGGTTGGAAGCCCGCAGCCGAACCCTTCATGACGGCCATCCTGACCTTCGAGGACATCGGCGACGGCAGAACCCGCTACAAGGCCGTGGTCCGTCACCGCACCGCCAAGAACGCCAAGGCGCACAGCGACATGGGCTTCTTCGATGGTTGGGGAACGGTCGCCACACAACTCGAAGCCTATGCGCAAGGATTGATGAAATGACCGACGTCACTGACCGCACGATGGTTCTGGAACGGGTCATCAAGGCGCCTGTCGCTGTTGTCTGGGGCGCCTGGATGAATCCCGAAACCCTGCCGCAATGGTGGGGCCCGGACGGGTTTTCCTGCCGCACGTCGCGCATCGACCTGCGGGCCGGAGGCGACTGGGTGTTCGACATGATCGGGCCTGATGGCACGGTCTACCCCAACCACCACCACTACACCGTGGTCGATCCGCACAAGCGCATCAACTACGCCCTCCATTGGGGCGAAAACGGCCCGAAACATGCCGACGCTTGGGCAGATTTCGAGGACTTGGGCGATGCCACCAAGATTACGCTGTCGATGACCTTCATCACCTCCGAGGAGTACCGGAACGCAAAGAGCTTTGGCGCCGTGGAGCTTGGGTTGCAGACACTTGGCAAACTGGCGCGCTTCATCGGTGCCGACTAGGTCTCAGCGCCGGGGCGCCTTTGCGCCTCGGCACCGGTCCGAGCAGTATTTCACCTCGTCCCAGACCTTCTCCCATTTCTTGCGCCATGTGAAAGGCTTGCCACAGGTGGCGCAGGTCTTGGCCGGCAGGTCCGATTTCTTCACCCCGCGTGGCATCAGAGATCCAGGCTCAGCTGCGCGCTTGGCGCCTTGCCGCGTGGCGCGCGGTCATTGACGAAACGCGCATCGGCGCGGCTGGCATGGCGGGTGACAATTCGCCCCGCCTCTTCGGCAAAGCCGCCGCTGCGCCGGGCCGACCAGATCGCATCGCGGGCCGCACGCGCGGCCGAGGCGACGTCGACGATCGCCCCCGGGTAGCGGTCGCCGAGTACGCGCCGCGCTTCCGGCCATTTCCAGGGTTCTTGCAGAAACACCAGCGGCACCGCCGCCAGCTCAGGCACCCAGCGCCGGGTGAAAACGCCCGTCGGGTCCTGATCCAGCCCCTGCTTGACCGGATTGTAGATGCGCGGAGTATTGATCCCCGTTGTCCCCGATTGCATCTGGACCTGCGGCCAATGAATGCCCGGTTCGTAATCGGTGAACATCCGCGCCAGATGCGCGCCGCTCAGTCGCCAGTCCAGCCATAGATGATACGATGCGAACGATGTCACCATCGCCCGCATCCGGAAATTCAGCCAGCCGGTTGCGGCCAGATAGCGCATGCAGGCATCAAGGAACGGCAGCCCGGTCTCGCCCGCAGCCCAGGCCTGCAGTCGTGCCGCATCGGTCAGCCGAGGACGCCCACCCTCGGCACCGGGATGCAGGGGGCGGTTTTCGATGGTGGGCTGGTCCTCCAGCTTCTGGATGAAGTGGTCACGCCAGGCGAGGCGGGACTGAAAGCTGACGAGCGCCCCGCTCCAGCGCCCTCCCGGTCGCTCCTGCTGCCGGTCGCGGGTCACCTGCGCTACCTCGCGCAGGCTCACTGTTCCGGCCGCCAAATGCGGTGACAGCCGCGAACAGGCCCGTTCGGCTGACAAGGGTGAGGACATCGCGGTCCGGTAGGGTTCAGCCCGCGTGGCCAGAAAGCTGTCCAGAAGCGCTTGCCCCTGCGCCCGGCCGCCGATCTGACGATGGGGGCAGCGGTCGTCGTCAAGCTTCAGCGCGCGGACCGACGGGATCGGCCCCGGCTCTACCCCTGCGACAGCGGCCAGATTCGGCGGTTGCAGCCGGGGCAGGGCGACGAACGCGTCACGCGCCCTGGCCCACCCATCGCGGCTTGCCAGCCGGCGAACCACGCCGGACTGCGGCAGTTCTGTCCACTCAATGCCCGCCTCGTTGGCCCATGCCGCAACGCGGAGGTCGCGCGCATAGGTCCACTGATTGCCGGTTTCCTCGTGGCTGATCAGGCGGGTCAGCCGGAACTGCTGACAAAGCCGGGACAGCACCGCCACGGCATCCCCTGTGCGTACCACCAAGGGCGCGCCGATCGCGGCCAGATCGGTTCGCAGATCCGCAAGCGACTCGGCTATGAACGACCATTGCCGGGCCGAGGTGTCGGGCAGCGTCCAGTATTCCGGCTCCACAATATAGACAGGCAAAACCGGCCCGCACGTCGCCGCAAGGCAAAGTGCGGGATGATCCGCGACGCGCAGGTCGCGCTTGAACCACAGAAGAACAGACATGGAACATCCATAGCAGATCGTCACACCCGCACAAATGTAAAGCGCGTCAACCTGCCATCCAGTGGGATCGAAGGCCGCGCTTACGGCGTCGTGGTAGGTGTTCCGCCGGTCTCGGGCGGCGTGCCGGGCAACTGCGCCTCACCGCTTGACTGCGGCTCGGTCGGGTCCAGTGGCTCGGCCGGGGTGGATTCGCCCGTGCGCCCGTCGATCTGCGGACTGTTGGTTTCTTGCGGTGTGCCCTCGTCGGCGGTCCGCATCGTCAGCCAAAAGAGCAGACCGAGCGCGAAGAGCACGACTGCTATCATGCCAATCAGCGGGCCCCGGTGTTGGCGACGTTGCTTGGGCAGGTTCGTCTGGGGAGCGGACATCGGATAATCCTTACAGTCAGGAATGGGTAGACAACGGCCGCGCGTGCAGCAGTTGAAGCGCGTGTCACCCGCGGCTAACCTGCCCGGACACACAATGTTCCCCCGACCGACAGGAAATGATGACAAAGCCTACCCCGCAGACTATTCACCTTGCGGACTATCAGCCCTTTACGCATCTGCTGGATACGGTGGAGCTTGCATTTAAGCTGTCCCCCTCTGCCACCAGGGTGACGGCGCGACTGCACCTTCTGCCGAACCCAGCCCGCCCCGGACGCCACGCCCTGCGGCTGGACGGCGAGGGGTTGCGACTGCTGTCTTGCAAGATCGACGGTGTCGAGGTTACCCCGAAGCTGGACGCAGTCAGTCTTACGCTGCCGGCCAGGGTCTTGCCAAAGCGCGCCTTCGTGCTGGAAACCGTTGTCGAGATCGCGCCGGAATCCAACACGGCCTTGAGCGGACTTTACATGTCGCGCGGCATGTATTGCACCCAATGCGAGGCCGAGGGCTTTCGTCGGATCACGTTCTACCCCGACCGGCCCGATGTGATGGCGCGTTTCAAGGTGCGGATCGAAAGCAAGCTGCCGATCCTGTTGTCCAACGGCAACCCGGTCCGGCGCGGCAAAGCCTCTGCGGTGTGGGCCGACCCCTGGCCTAAACCGGCCTATCTGTTCGCCCTTGTTGCGGGCGATCTGGTATCGCACACCGCCAACTATACCACCCGCTCCGGCCGCGACGTGCTTTTGAACATCTGGGTGCGGCGTGGCGACGAAGACCGCTGCGCCTATGCAATGGACAGCCTGATCCGTTCGATGCGCTGGGACGAAGACGTCTATGGCCGGGAATACGACCTCAACGTGTTCAACATCGTCGCGGTGGACGATTTCAACATGGGCGCGATGGAAAACAAGGGCCTCAACATCTTCAATTCGCGCTATGTCCTCGCTTCCCCCGAAACCGCCACCGACGAGGATTTCGCCCGGATCGAGGCGATCATCGCGCATGAATATTTCCACAACTGGACCGGAAACCGCATCACCTGCCGCGACTGGTTCCAGCTTTGTCTGAAGGAAGGGCTGACCGTGTTTCGCGACCAGCAGTTCTCCGGCGACATGCGCTCGGCCGCAGTCCGGCGGATCGAGGACGTGATAGCCCTGCGCGCCCGCCAGTTCCGCGAAGACGCCGGTCCCCTGGCCCACCCGGTGCGTCCCGACAGCTTTGTCGAGATCAACAACTTCTACACCGCCACCGTCTACGAGAAAGGGGCAGAGGTCATCGGCATGCTGAAGCGTCTGGTCGGCGACGATGCCTACGCACGCGCGCTTGACCTTTACTTCGACCGCCATGATGGCGACGCGGCCACAATCGAGGATTGGCTCAAGGTTTTCGAGGATGCGACCGGCCGCGACCTTTCGCAGTTCAAGCACTGGTATACCGAGGCCGGGACACCACGGCTCACGGTGACCGACGATTATGCCGACGGCGTCTACTCCTTGACCTTCCAGCAGGAAAACCCGCCGACGCCGGGTCAGCTGGAAAAGCACCCGAAGGTGCTGCCAATCGCGGTTGGGCTCCTGAACCCAAACGGCGACGAGGTGGTGCCGACCACCGTCCTTGAAATGACGCAAGCGTGGCAAAGCTTCCGCTTCGAGGGTCTCGCGGCGCGGCCTGTCCCGTCGATCCTGCGCGGCTTTTCCGCAGCGGTCTCGCTTGACCATAAGGTCAGCCGCATCGAGCGCGCCTTCCTCTTGGCCCATGACACCGATCCCTTCAACCGATGGGAAGCAGGGCGCGCCCTTGCCAAGGATGTGCTGGCAGAAATGGTGACCGGGGCGGCAGACGTGCCGCGCGATTGGCTGGATGCGTTGGCCCATGTGGTGTTCGACGACAAACTCGATCCGGCCTACCGCGCGCTTGCCCTCCGCTTGCCCGGCGAAGACGACATGGCCCAGACACTGCACGCCACGGGTATCGTGCCGGACCCAGACCGCATCCATGCCGCCCGACGGGCAATGGGGGACGCGCTTGCCGCGCGCCTTGGGCCGCGGCTTGCCGAGCTTCATGACAGTCTCGCTGATCCCGGCCCGTTCTCGCCCGACGCCGGATCGGCCGGCCGCCGCGCGCTCAAGGTCGCGGCGCTGGGCCTGCTGTCACGGCTTGACGGCGGAGTGGCTGCCGCCAAGGGCTATGCGCAGTCCACCAACATGACCGAAGAGATCGGCGCGCTTTCCGCCTTGCTCGACATCGGCAAGGGCGCCGCCGAACTGGACCGGTTCGCTGCCCGCTGGAACGCCGACCGCAACGTGATGGACAAGTGGTTTTCGTTGCAGATCGCCTATGCCGCGCCTGAAGCGGCGGCCCGCGTTACCGCCGCACTGACCGAAAATCCGGGCTTCGACTGGAAGAACCCAAATCGCTTCCGTTCGGTTATCGGCGCGCTGTCGGCCAATCATGCCGGCTTTCATCACCTGTCTGGGGCAGCCTACCGGCTGGTTGCCGACTGGTTGATCCGGCTCGATCCCTTGAACCCGCAAACCGCGGCGCGCGTGTCCTCGGCGTTCGAGACCTGGCCCCGGTACGATGCAGCGCGGCGCAGGCTTGCGCAGGCCGAATTGCAGCGCCTCCTCGCCACTCCCCGCCTCAGCCGGGACCTTCAGGAAATGGTGGAACGGATGCTGCGTCGCGACGGGTCGTGAACGCTGCCAGCGCTGCGTGGCTACCGGGCCTCGGCGACGGTCACGGAGCCTGAACAATAGGGCTGCGCCCGGGTCCAGGCCGCAATCTCGGCCCGCTTGCCACCGTCACGCAGCGGCATCCAGTCCCGACCGATGCCGCGGTTTCCGCCACCGGCGACCAACCCGTCGCGCGCCACCTGGTCGGACATGATCTCGACCGCGCATTGCAGGTTCGCGGACCCGTCCTTCAGCGCCTTCGTGGAGGTCGCCTCGCAGCCGAAATTCGCCGCTGTCTGTGGGGAAATCTGCATCAGCCCGATGTAGCGTCCACCCCCGCCCGCGGCAGCCGGATTCCATGAGCTTTCATACTTTGCCACCTTCGACAGGATACCCGCCCAGAAGGATCGCCGTTCCGACAAATCGGCCGTGGCATATCCGGGGCACCATGCCTCGATGTCGGCCGGGACCAATTGTGCCAGATCCGCGTCCTTCGTCGACACCGCGACCAGCGTGGCCTCGGTCCAGGCGGCCGCTTCTGGCCGATGATCCCAGCCCATCGGCGGCGAATCGGGGCGCGAGTCGGACCGCTCGGTCTCGGCTGCGGACACGCATCCCGCGAGCACTAATGCCGCGCTCAACCCAAGGGTGTAAAGCGGGCGTTTTTGAGCCCGCCGGACACCTGAAATCCCTGTCGATACCATCATTACGCCCCGATTTGCTGTCACCTTGAGTGGCAATGCATGCCAAGTTTTAAAAGGTTCCCCGATGGTGATTACACAACCTCTGCCGACCGTGAAAACCCGGGGGCCCGGACTACAGCAGGAAATCGCCGCTTCGTTCGGGTTGCCCGAAGATTTCGCCAACGCACCGCGTGAAACGCTCGCCGATGACATGGTGCTGGAACGGCTCGACCTGAAGGTGCTGAAAATGGCGCCAGAGGTCACTGAATGGCACTGCATCCGCGCCGATCACGCCGCGATGGCCGACGCCGACCAGTGGTCGGACCTTCTGGATTGCCTGCGCTTTGCCGATCAAGCGCGCGCGGCTGCAAGCGGCGGCAAGCGCGTGGCGACATTGATCAGCCGCGGCGCCCGTTCTGCGCTGGCAGCCGCCCTCGAAGCCAGGGATTGGCCCGCCGCCGAGGCCGAGCTTGCCCGCTTCGAAGTGATGTTCGAAAGCCATGAGGAAGACTATGCCGCGGCGCATCTGCTGGCACAGGCGCACCTTGATCTCGCCTGGGCCAAGCGCCTCGTCGGGCAGGAAGGCTCGCTGTCACGCGACATGTGGAAGGAAACCACCGCCCACGTCGCCCGTGCCGAGGACGTGCTGTCCCTGTTCGACCCGATCGAGGAGATGTCGCCAATCCTCGCTGCAACCCGCTACCAACTGGTCCGCGGGATCGAGGGTGGCCGCACGCTCTGCCGCGACTGGTACGAGGATTGGTGCGATCTTGACCCCACCGACGCCGACATCCACGCGATCCACGCCCAGCACCTGCTGCCGCACTGGTTCGGCACCCTCGCGAACTTCGACCGCGAGGCCAAGTACGCCGCCGCGCTGACCGATGCCCAGACCGGCGACGCTGCCTATGCGGTGTTCTACATGGCTGCGGCCGAAATCCTGGGCACGTTTCCGCCCGGCATGGATGTCCAGCAGTTCCTCTCCGGTCTGGCCGACTTCCAGGCCGCGACGGGGTGCCAGTATCGTGCCAATCTGGTGGCCAACATCATGGTCGAATTGATGGAGGATTTCGCCATCGAGGGTGCGTCCAAATCGTATGAATTGGGTCTGACTCGCGCCGCCTTGTCCGACCTGCTGTGGAACCGGCTGACCGAGGTGCATCTTGCGGCCTGGCGCGACGGTGCGACCGGATTCGTCTTTGCGCTCAACCAGATCTTTGGCCCGGCGCTGTTGCGCGGTGCCCGGATCGGGGTGCGCGGCAATGGCCTTGCTGCCCGGATGCCGGACGACCGCGCCGTCGCCTGACCGACGCCCCTTGCCCAAGGCCGCGCGCCGCCCTAAACCCGGCAGCGTATATCGCCGCCCGGAGGCATCATGCTCGACCTTGCCCACACCGCCCCTAAACCGCGTGTCATTGCGGGGGCAAAGCACGACTGGGAACTGGTGATCGGGATGGAAATCCATGCCCAGGTCGCGTCGAACGCCAAGCTCTTTTCGGGCGCCTCGACCAGCTTTGGTGCCGAGCCGAACTCCAATGTCGCCTTCGTCGATGCCGCGATGCCGGGGATGCTGCCGGTGATCAATGAATTCTGTGTCGAACAGGCGGTCCGCACTGGCCTTGGCCTGAAGGCGCAGATCCACCTCGCCAGCGCCTTTGATCGCAAGAACTACTTCTACCCCGACCTCCCGCAGGGCTACCAGATCAGCCAGCTTTACCACCCCATCGTGGGCGAAGGCGAAGTGCTGGTCGAAATGGGGCCCGGCATTGCCCGACTGGTGCGGATCGAACGTATTCACCTTGAACAGGACGCCGGCAAGTCGATCCACGACATGGACCCGAACCTGTCCTTCGTCGATTTCAACCGCACTGGCGTGGCGCTGATGGAAATCGTCAGCCGCCCCGACATTCGCGGGCCGGAAGAGGCGGCGGCCTATGTGACCAAACTGCGCCAGATCCTGCGCTATCTTGGCACCTGCGATGGCAACATGCAGAACGGCAATCTGCGCGCCGACGTCAACGTCAGTGTCTGCCGCCCCGGCCAGTACGAGAAATACCAGGCGACGCAGGACTTTTCGCATCTCGGCACGCGCTGCGAAATCAAGAACATGAACTCGATGCGCTTCATCCAGTTGGCCATTGACCATGAGGCCCGCCGCCAGATCGCCATTCTGGAAGACGGCGGCAGCATCGTGCAGGAAACTCGCCTTTACGACCCCGACAAGAACGAGACCCGCTCGATGCGGTCCAAGGAAGAGGCGCATGATTACCGCTACTTCCCCGATCCCGACCTGCTGCCGCTTGAGATCGAGCAGGCCTGGGTCGACAACATCGCCGCGACGATGCCCGAACTGCCGGATGCCAAGAAGGCCCGCTTCATGGCCGATTTCGGCCTGACCGATTACGACGCCAACGTCCTGACCGCAGACCTTGAAAGTGCGGGCTTCTTCGAGGCTGTCGCCCGGGGCCGCGACGGCAAGCAGGCGGCGAACTGGGTGATCAACGAACTCTTTGGCCGCTTGAACAAGGAAGGTCGCGCCATCGCCGACAGCCCGCTGTCCGCCGACCAACTTGGCGGCGTGCTGGATCTGATCGCCTCGGGAGAGATTTCCGGCAAGATGGCCAAGGACCTGTTCGAGATCCTCTGGACTGAGGGTGGCAACCCTGCCGATGTCGCCGCCGCACGCGGGATGAAGCAGGTCACTGACACCGGTGCCATTGAAAAGGCGGTTGACGAGATCATCGCCGCGAACCCCGATCAGGTGGAAAAGGCCAAGGCCAACCCAAAGCTGGCCGGCTGGTTCGTGGGGCAGGTGATCAAGGCCACCGGCGGCAAAGCCAACCCGGCAGCGGTGAACGCGCTGGTGGCGCAGAAACTCGGTCTTTAGGGCAGTTAGGCGACCCCATGCCTATCGCGCGAAAGTGCGGTGGCATGGGAACCGCACTGATCTAAGTTCGTTCAAGGTGTTCGGTTCAGCGGAGGCTTGTAATGCAGCGGTTTGAGTATCACGTGGTTCCGGCCCCGCGCCGAGGTGAAAAGGCCAAGGGCGTCAAGACGACGGAAGAGCGTTTTGCACTGGCTCTGTCGAACCTGATGAACCAGCTTGGTGCCGATGGCTGGGAATATGTCCGGGCTGACGCGCTGCCTTGTGACGAGAGGGCGGGTTTCACCGGCACAAAGACCACCTTCCAGAACGTGCTCGTATTCCGCCGGGCCTTGCGGGCGCTGGGTGACGACCTGCCCGAACGGCCCGCGATGCGGCTGTTCAATCCCGAACCGGCCACCGCAGGCCCGAAGCTTGGCCCCGCCGAAACCCCCGCTGGCCCGGCGCCTGCCGTCGGCCCGGCAAAGGGCGTCGCGGCCGAGTGATCAGCGGATCGCGGCAAGCGCCTCGGTCAAGGCCACCTCAAGAACATCAAGCGCCGCATCGTCGCCAAGGCTGACGCGGATGCAGCGGTCAAGGGGTGCGACGCCCGGCATCCGGATGAAGACGCCGCGCTGGCTGATCTCGGCCAAGAGACGCCGGGCATGGTCGCCGTCGCGACCGCAATCGATGGTGACGAAGTTGGTGGCCGAGGGCAGTGGGCGAAGGCCGTTCGCCAGCGCGATACGGCTGACCCGTTCGCGCGCCGTGGCGACCCTGGCTTGGACCGCTGTCAGCCAGTCCTGATCGTCCAGAGCGGCGAGGGCGCCAGCTTGCGAAAGCCGGGTCATGCCGAAATGGTCGCGGACCTTGTCGAAGGCCACGGCAAGGTCCGGGTTGGTGATGGCATAACCGACACGAGCCCCCGCCAGACCATAGCCTTTGGAAAAGGTGCGCAGGCGGATCACTTGGGGGTGGTCGGCGGCGATGGTTGGGATCGTGCCGGGGGGGGCGAGATCGGCGTAAGCCTCATCCAGAAGGAGGAGCGTTTCGGCGGGCAGGTTGGCGATCAGGTCCTCGATGACTCCGGCAGGGTGATGGCTGCCCATCGGGTTGTCGGGGTTGGCGAGATAGAGAAGCCGCGCCCCGGTCTGGCGGGCGGTCGCCAGAAGCGCGTCGGGGTCCTCATGGTCGCCCTTGTAGGGCACGCGGGTCAGGGCGCCGCCATAGCCTGCGACATGGAAGTTGAAGGTCGGGTAGGCGCCGAGCGAGGTCACGACCGGGGTGCCGGGGGCAAGCGTCAGGCGACAGATCAGGCCAAGCAGGCCGTCGATGCCGGGGCCGATGGCGAGGTTGGCCGGGCTGATGCCGTGGTGGGCGGCGAGGGCGGCTTTCAGGTCGTGGTTTTCGGGGTCGCCGTATTTCCACGCCTCACGGGCTGCGTCCTGCATGGCCTTGATCGCCTTGGGCGAGGGGCCGAAGAGGGACTCGTTGGCCCCGAGGCGGGCGCGGAAGGGGTGGCCCTGACGGCGTTCAAGGGTCTCGGGCCCGGTGAAGGGGACCGTTGAGGGTAGGGCGTCGGCGAGGGGGGTGAGAAAGCGGGTCATGGGGTGAGTGTGCGAGGGTTTTCGCTGTGCTGCAAGGGGGATGTCCACGCGTGGGCATTTTGCAAGTGTCTGAAATGATTGAGCATGTGTGGAGCGTTTTAAGAAATTTTTAACGGTTCGAGGGCCTGTGCTGCCGCCCGCCGATCAGGGTCGGCGCGGAAGGTGGGCGAACGCCTTTTGCCGGCTGCGCGCCTTGCCCGGAGGCGGAGAAGGGGGGCTTCGCGCCCCCCTTCGACCCCCCGCGGGATATTTGGAAACAGAAGAAATCAGGCGAGGTCGGCGAGGCGGGTCAGGGCGGCTTGCAGTTTGGCGGCCTCATCCTCGCGGGCCTCGAGGTTGGAGCGGGCTTCTTCGACCACGTCCTCGGGGGCGGACCTGGCGAAGTTGGGGTTGTTGAGCCTGCCCTTGAGGCCGCCGATTTCCTTTGTCAGCTTGTCCATCGCCTTGCTCAGGCGGGCCTTTTCCTCGGCAATGTCGATGATGCCGGCGAGCGGGATGGCGAAGGCCGCGCCTTCGACGGCGAGGGAGATCGCGCCTTTCGGAGCGGTGCCTTCGGTCAGCGTCTCGATCCTTGCGAGGCGCTTGATCAGGGGTTCGTTGCGGCCCCAGGCGGCGCGGGCGGCCTCGTCGAGGGTGGTGGCGACCATGTCGAGCTTCAGTCCCACCGGCACATGCATTTGCGCGCGGGCGGAGCGGATCTCGTCGATCAGGGTGGTGACCCAGTTCATCTCGGCATCGGCCTTGGCGTCGATCAGGTCGAGGCCGTAGGCGGGCCAGTCGGTGTGGATCAGGGGCTTGGCGCGCGCGCCGGTGGTCTGCCACAACTCTTCGGTGATGAAGGGCATGAAGGGTTGCAAAAGGATCATCGACTGGTCGAGGACCCATGCCATGGTCTGGCGCGTCTCGGCCGCTTCCGGGCCGTCGAAGAGGGGCTTGGCAAACTCGACATACCAGTCGCAGACCTTGCCCCAGACGAACTTGTAAAGTGCGTCTGCCGCCTGATCGAAGCGGTAGTCCGCAAGGGCCGCGTTCACTTCATAGAGCGTGCGGGCGGCTTCGCCGATGATCCACTGGTTGACGGTGGCCGATGGCGAGGGGGCGGGGCCGGTGGCGTGGCCTTCCCAGACGCCGTTCATTTCGGCAAAGCGGCAGGCGTTCCAGAGCTTGGTGCCGAAATTGCGGTAGCCCGCGATGCGGCTGGTGTCGAGTTTGAGGACGCCACCAAGCGAGGCCATCGCGGCATTGGCAAAGCGCAGCGCGTCGGCGCCGTATTCGTCGATGATCTCCAACGGGTCGATGACGTTGCCGAGGGATTTCGACATCTTCTTGCCCTTGGCGTCGCGGACGAGGCCGTGCAGGT
>LNFM01003220.1_pt1 | contig 39922 bp, 40 predicted proteins | sample 596031 | NCBI WGS metagenome assembly LNFM01 (sample SAMN04254537, study PRJNA301005) | activated carbon metagenome | isolation source: dual media filters at the Ann Arbor, Michigan drinking water treatment plant | place: USA: Ann Arbor | reverse complement strand
CGCTGCCAACCTTCGTCTACCTGATCCCCGCCATCGTGTTCTTCGGCCTTGGCATGGTGCCGGGCCTGATCGCCACCGTCATCTTCGTGTTGCCCGCGCCGATTCGCCTGACACACCTCGGCGTCTCGTCCACCCCGCAGGCGCTGCTGGAGGCCGCAACCGCCTTTGGTGCCACGCCAAAACAGCGGCTGTGGAAGGTGGAACTGCCCTACGCCTTTCCGCAAATCATGGCCGGTCTGAACCAGACCATCATGCTTTCCCTGTCGATGGTCGTCATCGCCGCCCTTGTCGGCGCGAACGGTCTTGGCGTGCCGGTCGTGCGCGCGCTGAACTCCGTCAACACCGCGCTTGGCTTTGAATCGGGCTTCATCATCGTGGTGGTGGCCATCCTGCTTGACCGGATGTTGAGGGTTTCCCGATGAAAGACACCCAGACCGAAGCCCCCGCCGTCACTTTCGACCGCGTCTCCATCGTGTTCGGTGATCATCCCGACCGCGCCCTGCCCCTGATGGATGAGGGCCTCAGCCGGTCGGAAATCCAGACGAAGACCGGCCAGATCCTCGGCGTCCACGACTGTTCACTGACCGTGGCAAAGGGCGAGATCCTTGTGTTGATGGGCCTCTCCGGCTCCGGCAAATCCACCCTTTTGCGCGCGGTGAACGGGCTTAATCCGGTGGTGCGCGGTTCTGTCACCATCAACGATGGCGACTGGACGTCGAATGTCACCACCTGCTCGCCCGCCGATCTGCTGAAGGTCAGGCGCGAATGCATCGCGATGGTGTTCCAGCAATTCGGCCTACTGCCGTGGCGCACGGTCCGCGAAAACGTCGGCCTCGGGCTGGAACTGGCGGGCCAATCCCCCGACCAGCGCCGCGCCAAGGTTGATGAACAACTGGCCCTCGTGAACCTGGCGCAATGGGCTGCAGCAGCGCGTCGGCCTCGCCCGCGCCTTCGTCACCGACGCGCCGATCTTGCTGATGGACGAACCGTTCTCGGCGCTCGACCCGCTGATCCGCTCGAAATTGCAGGACGAACTTCTCGACCTGCAGGCCAAGCTGAAACGCACGATCATCTTCGTCAGTCACGATCTGGACGAGGCGTTCAAGATCGGCAACCGCATCGCCCTGATGGAAGGTGGCCGCATCGTGCAATGCGGCACCGCGCGCGAGATCATCGCCAACCCGATCAGCGATTATGTCGCCGATTTCGTGGCCCACATGAACCCGCTCTCAGTCCTCACCGCCCGCGACGTGATGGAACCCGGCCACAGCGCCGGCGCGCGCGTGCTGGACGCCGAAACCCCGGTGAAGGACGTGATGGCGATGATGTCGGATGGCGTGACCGAGATGGTGGTGCAGGAAAACGGCCGCAATCTGGGGCTGATCCGCACCGCCGGGTTGATGGCGAAACTCCTCAACCCGCGGGGCTGAAAGGTTAACGCCCACTTAACGTCACCGCGCAACCCGTTGATTTACCGTAACCTTAGGGGGTGTCCCACCGTGGACACCCTCACCCGGCCGTCTTCGCCGCAGGTATTTTCGCCACGGCCTTTTTCGCCGCAGGCTTCTTTGCCGCAACCTTTTTGATCGCAGCCTTCTTGACCGCAGCCTTCTTGACCGCAGGCTTGGCCCCCGCTTCCTTCTTCACCCCCGCCTTCTTCGGCGCGGCCTTCTTTTTGCCGCCGCTCTTGCCAGCCTTCTCCGCCACCAAGGCCAGCGCCTCGTCCAAAGTCACCATCTCAGGGTCCATATCCTTCGGCAGCGTGGCATTGACCTTGCCCCATTTCACATAAGGCCCGTATTTGCCGGGCATCACCTGAACCTCGCCGCCATCGGGATGCTCGCCCAGCACTTTCAACGGCCCCGCCGGCGCCGCCCCCCCGCGCCGCCCCGCCGCCTTCTGCGCCAGAACCTCCACCGCCCGGTTCATCCCGATGGTGAAGACCTCCTCGACATCAGGAATGTTGGCATAGACCGACCCGTGCTTCACATACGGCCCGAACCGCCCGATGGCCGCCTCGACCGGCAGCCCATCCTCCGGGTGCGCCCCAACCAGCCTTGGCAGCGACAGCAACTCCAGCGCCCGCTCCAGCGTCAGGCTTTCCGCCGACCAGCCCTTGGGCAGGCTCGCCCGGTCCGGCTTCGGCTGCGCTTCGGTCGCCTCGCCGCGCTGGACGTAAGGCCCGAACCGTCCCGCGCGCAGACTGATCGGCTGACCATCTGCGTCATCGCCCAGCACGCGCCCGTCAACCGAGCCTTCCTCGCCGCCCGAGATCGGCCGCGTGTACCGGCACTCCGGGTAATTCCCGCAGCCGATGAACGCCCCACCCGACCGTGAGGTCTTCAGATGCAGCCGCCCCGTCCCGCAGACCTGACAGATACGAGGGTCAGATCCATCCTCACGCAGCGGATAGAGGTGAGGTGCCAGAAACTCGTCGATCTTGGTCAGCACCTCGCCGATCCGCAGATCCGCCGTCTCAGCAATTGCAGCCGAGAAGTCGCGCCAGAACCGGGTCAGCACATCCTTGTAGTCGCGGTCACCGGCCGAAACATCATCCAGTTCCGTCTCAAGATCGGCGGTGAAGTCATACTCCACATACTTGCGGAAATAGTTGGTCAGGAAGGCCGTCACCAGCCGCCCCTTGTCCTCCGGGATCAGGCGGTTCTTGTCCTTGCGCACATATTCCCGGTCGACGATCGTGGTCAGCACCGAGGCATAGGTCGACGGGCGCCCGATCCCCAACTCCTCCATCCGCTTGACCAGCGTCGCCTCGGTATAGCGTGGCGGCGGTTGGGTGAAACTTTGCGCCGGGGTGACCGACCGCTTGTCGACCGCTTCGCCTTGCATGATCTGCGGCAGGCGACCCTCGTCGTCGCCTTCCTCGTCGCGGCCCTCGTCGTAGACCTTGAGGAACCCGTCGAACAACACCACCTGCCCGTTCGCCCGCAGGACCACCTGCCCGTCAGGCGAGGCGACGTCGACCACGGTCCGCTCCATCCGCGCCGCCGACATCTGGCTGGCGATGGTGCGCTTCCAGATCAGGTCGTAAAGTTTGCGCTGGTCGGGATCGGTCAGCCGCAGCTTTTCCGTTGCGGCGGACATATCCGTGGGCCGGATGCATTCATGGGCTTCCTGCGCGTTCTTGGCCTTGTTCTTGTACATGCGCGGGCTGTCGGGCACATACGCTGCCCCGAACCGCTGGGTGATCTCGGCCCGCGCGGCCATCACCGCCTCGGGTGCCATGTCGATGCCATCAGTCCGCATGTAGGTGATCAACCCCGCCTCATAGAGCCGTTGGGCCGCCGACATGCACTGTTTGGCGCCCATGCCGAATTTGCGGCTGGCCTCCTGCTGCAGCGTCGAGGTCATGAACGGCGCATAGGGGTTGCGGCTGGCCGGTTTCGCCTCGACCGACGTCACTGCAAGCGGGCGCGAGGTCACGGCATGAACCGCCAGTTCCGCTGCCTCGGCGGTGGGCAGAGCGAACTTGTCGAGCTTCTTGGCCCCCAGAACGGTAAGCCGGGCCTCGAACTCCTGCCCGCGCGGGGTGACCAGCACCGCCGTCACCGTCCAGAATTCGCGCGCCCGGAACGCCTCGATCTCCTGTTCACGCTCCACGATCAGTCGCAGGCAGACCGACTGCACGCGCCCCGCCGATTTCGCGCCCGGCAGCTTGCGCCAGAGGACCGGCGACAGGGTGAAGCCCACCAGATAGTCCAGCGCGCGACGGGCCAGATAGGCCTCGACCAGCGGCTTGTCGACCTGACGGGGGTTCTTCATCGCCTCGGTCACGGCATCCTTGGTGATTGCGTTGAAGGTGACGCGGCTGACCGTCTTGCCCTTCTTCAGGCTTGATGCCAGCGCCTCCTGCAGGTGCCAGGAGATCGCCTCGCCTTCGCGGTCGGGGTCGGTCGCCAGAATTAGCTGATCGTCGGTCTTCAACGCCTCGGCGATCGCTTTCACATGCTTGCGGCTGTCGGCGGCGACCTCCCAGGTCATTGCGAAACCTTCGTCGGGATTGACCGAGCCGTCCTTGGGAGGCAAGTCCCGGACGTGGCCGTAGGAGGCGAGAACGGTGTAGTCCGGGCCGAGATACTTGTTGATCGTCTTGGCTTTTGCCGGCGACTCGACAACAACTACTGGCATGAAATCCGTTCTCCCGAGGCCGCCCGAATGGCGCGGCAACATGGGGGCGAAGCGCCACGATTGTCAACCAGCGCGCCACAAGCGTGTCGCAACGCCGCAAATCGGACCGGTTTGAAGCGGCAGATCGGCCTCAGTCGGCCCGCGACAGAAGGCCCCCAGGCTGGCGCAGCACCCGACCGTCCAGTTCCAGGAGCAGAAGTTCGGGCGCGAGTTCCGCCGAGGATACCGCGAGATCGCGCACAAGCTGGTCTTCCGCCAAGGGCGAAGGGCCAAGGCGCGCCAGGATCATGTCGTGCAGGACGCTCATTTCCTTCAGGCTGCGCTTCGGCGCCACAGGTCCGGGCAGAGGTGCAACCCGAACCGGGGGCGGCACGGTCATCGCCTCGGCTGCCCCGATAACCTCCAGCACGTCGGCTGCCCCGCGCACCAACGTTGCACCATCACGGATCAATATGTTGCAACCCGAAGCGCGGGCATCGAACGGATGCCCCGGCACCGCCATCACGTCACGGCCCTGGTCAAGCGCGGTGCGCGCCGTGATCAGGCCGCCCGACCGCGCCGCCGCTTCGACCACGATCACAGCGCGCGACAGGCCAGACACGATCCGGTTGCGCAACGGAAAATGCCGCGCCTGCGGTTGCAGCCCCATCGGCTGCTCCGACACCAAGCAGCCGCGACCCGCGATATCACCATGCAGCGCCGTGTTCTCGGCCGGGTAGATCACATCGACTCCGCCGGCCAGCACTGCCACGGTGCCGGTCGCCAGCGCCGCCTGATGCGCCTCGGCGTCGATCCCGCGTGCCAGACCCGACACCACGACCTGCCCGGCCTGCGCCAACCCCTCGGCCAGCCGCCGCGCCATCCGCAAGCCAAGCGACGAGGCGTTGCGCGCCCCGACCATCGCCACCATCGGCCGGTTCAGCAGCGCGGCATCGCCCACCGCCCACAGCACCGGCGGCGCATCGGGCAGATCGATCAGCGCAGAGGGATAGTCCGGCTCGCCGTGGCAGAGCATTCGCGCCGAATGGGCGCGGGCCGCACGCATTTCGGCCAAGGCAACTTCGACGGGACAGACGGCATAGCCCTCGACCCCCGCGGCGCGTGCCACGTCAGGCAACGCCTGCAGCGCGGCACCGGCCGAGCCATGCTCTGCGATCAGCCGGTGAAAGGTCACCGCCCCCACCCGGCGCGACCGGATCAGGCGCAGCCAGTCAACCCGCCCGGCCTCGGTCATCGCGTCCCGCAAAAGCTGACCGTCCGCCATTTCAGCCCCTCGCCCAGGTCCAGACCGCAGCCTGCACCTGACCTGGTTAACGAAGTCTGAATCCGATTTGCTCTTTTCAAAAATACACCCGCCGGAGGCGTTGCGCCTTGCCCAAGGCGCATCAACAGCATTGAACCCCGCCGCTTTATTTGATCAAATAGCCGCAACGTCACAGGGAGCACGACCATGCTGAACGCCGAAGTAGCCAAGCGCCGCGACCAAGCCATTTCGCGAGGGGTCGGCATGATGACGCAGATCTACGCGGATCGTGCGCTGAATTCGGAAGTCTGGGATATCGAGGGCAACCGCTACATCGACTTCGCGGCTGGGATCGCGGTGGTCAACACCGGGCATTGCCACCCCAAGATCATGGCCGCAGTGGCCGAACAGATGAGCCGCTTCACCCACACTTGCCATCAGGTCCTGCCCTATGAAAGCTACATCCGTCTGGCAGAACGTCTGAACGCCGCCGTACCGGGTGATTTCCAGAAAAAGACGATCTTCGTCACCACCGGTGCCGAGGCCTGCGAGAACGCGGTCAAGATCGCCCGCATCGCCACCGGCCGCAACGGTGTGATCGCCTTCGGCGGCGCGTTCCACGGCCGGACCTTCATGGGCATGTCGCTGACCGGAAAGGTCGAGCCCTACAAGAAGGGCTTTGGCGCGATGATGCCCGATGTTTGGCATGTTCCCTTCCCACAGGAAGTCCACAAGATCTCAACCGACGACGCGATGGCCGGCATCACCAAGCTTTTCAAGGCCGACCTCGACCCGGCCCGTGTCGCCGCGATCATCTTCGAACCCGTGCAGGGCGAAGGTGGCTTCTACCCTGCGCCGAAGGAACTGGTGCGCGCGATCCGCAAGCTTTGCGACGAGCATGGCATCGTGATGATCGCAGATGAGGTGCAGACCGGTTTTGCCCGCACCGGCAACCTTTTCGCGATGCATGGCTACGATGTCGCCGCCGACCTTACCACCATGGCCAAGGGGCTTGCGGGCGGGCTCCCGCTTGCTGCCGTCACCGGCAAGGCGGAACTTATGGATGCCGCGCACCCCGGTGGGCTTGGCGGCACTTACGGCGGCAACCCCTTGGGCATCGCCGCCGCCAACGCCGTTCTCGATGTGATCGAGGAAGAAGACCTCTGCGCCCGCGCTAATCAGCTTGGCGGGCGGCTGAAGCAGCGGCTTGAGGCGATCCGGTCGGTCACGCCCGAAATCACCGATATTCGCGGTCCGGGCTTCATGGTCGCCGTCGAATTCGCCAACCCCACGACCCACGAACCCGACGCGGGCCTTACCAACCGCATCCGCGCCGAGGCGTTGAAGCGCGGTCTGATCCTGCTGACGTGCGGCGTCTACGGCAACGTCATCCGCTTCCTTGCGCCGATCACGATTCCCGACGAGCACTTCAACGAGGCGATGGGCATTTTGGAAGAATCGGTCGCCGCAGCCCGCCAGGGCTGAGGCCGAGCGGCGCGTCACGGCACCTGTCAGGGGCGCGCCGAATAGCCAGCAGAGGCGTTCCGATCCAGACAGCCGGCCAAGAATGGGCTGGCTTTTGCCGAAACGTTCGCTTCGCTGTCGCGGGTTTACGCTGATTGCGGCCAAGGCTGGTGGAACCAGACTGTCCGACATGCGTTGCTGCCTCAGCGCGGATACAAATTGCCTGGAGGCACACATGACCAAATTTTACCTTATCCTTCCTGTCGCGGCTCTGTCCCTGGCCGCTTGCCAGACCACCGACCAGAATGCCGCCCTTGGCGCACTCGGTGGCGCAGCAGTTGGCGCAGCGGTATCGTCGGGCGACGACCGTACCCAAGGCGCGCTGATTGGCGCGGCAGTGGGTGTTGCGGCCTCGACCCTGATCGGCCCGGCCACCACCCAAGGCAAGTGCTACTACCGCGACCAGTACGGCCAGCGCTTCATCGCTGATTGCTGATTACTGATTACTGATTACTGACTGCTGATTTCGGCTTTGACGGGCCGGTGGTGCAAGCCCCGGCCCGGCAGATTTCGCTTCCCCAAGACGCGTTTCCCAACCGTCCCCCGTACGCCCGCCTTTCCAGACCGCAGCGCAGCCGCTAGAACGGCGCGAGCTTTCGGAAAGGCTGTGCATGCCCTCCCCCACCTCTACCGGGATCGAACTGGATCGTGCCGGCGTCAGCCTGTCGGGTCGGGCGATCCTGCATGACCTGACGCTGCACCTGAACGAAGCGCGGATTGGCATTGTCGGTCGCAACGGGTCAGGCAAGACAACCCTGTTGCGCCTGATCGCCGGGCTGATTGCGCCCAGCACCGGACAGGTGCGCGTGGACGGAATCGATCCGGCCAATGATCGCAAGGGCGCCTTGGCGGCGCTGGGCATCCTGTTCCAGAATCCCGACCACCAGATCCTGTTTCCAACCGCCGAGGAAGAGCTGGCTTTCGGCCTGCGCCAACAGGGGCGAACCGAGGGCGAGGCGCTGGCTGCCGCCCGTGCGGCGCTGGCCTCCGAAGGCCGCGCGCATTGGGGGCCGGCACCGACCTCGACCCTGAGCCAGGGCCAGCGGCACTACCTGTGCCTGATGAGCGTTCTGTTGATGCAGCCCCGCACGATTTTGCTCGATGAACCCTTCGCCGGGCTCGACTTGCCGACGCAAGGCCGGCTGACCCGCCGCCTTGCGGGCTTGCCACAGCGTCTGGTGACGATCAGCCACGACCCCGCCGCCGTCGCCGCTACAGACCGGGTGCTGTGGATCGAAGCCGGCCGGATCGCGGCGGACGGGCCGCCGGAAGCCGTCTTGCCCGCCTTCACCGCAGAAATGGCCCGGATCGAGGAACGCGATGCTGACACTGACCTCGCCGGTTGAAACGCCTGCCCACCGGCTGCCCGCCGGGGCGAAACTGGCGGCGCTGTCGGCCTGGACGGTGCTGCTGTTCTGGCTTGCTTCGCCCGTGGCGCTTGCCGCGGCCTTCAGTGCGGTGCTGGCGCTGCACTTGACAGGCGGACCGCGGTTCCTGGCCCACGGGCTGCGCATGCTGCGACCGCTCTGGCCGTTTCTTGCGGTCGTCGCCCTGTGGCACGGTTGGACCGGCGAAATAATGGCCGGGGCGGCTGTGCTGCTGCGGATGCTCGCTGCGGTCGCGGCTGCGAATTTCGTGACGATGACCACGCGACTTTCAGACATGATCGCAGTGATCGAGCGCTTGGCGCGCCCCCTTGCACGTCTGGGCCTCAGCCCACGCCGGCTGGCGCTGGCGCTGGCGCTGGTGGTGCGCTTCATCCCGGTGATGCTGGACCGGATGGAGCGGATCAATGACGCCTGGGCAGCGCGGTCGCCCCGGCGGCCACGCTGGCGGGTGCTGGTGCCGGCGACGCTGGCGGCGCTGGATGACGCGGATCACGCCGCGGATGCCTTGCGCGCGCGCGGCGGCGCTGATTAAAGGCTGCACGCCCCGCGCAAGGAGTTCGCAGATGGAACGCAGTCTGACCCACATCGCGCTTTTCGCCGCGTTGATCGCCATTCTGGGTCTGGTGCCGAAGATCGACCTCGCTGCCGGCGTGCCGATCACGGCGCAAAGTCTGGGCGTAATGCTGTGCGGCACGGTGCTGGGCGCGCGGCGCGGCGCGCTGGCTGTCGTGCTGTTCCTGGTGCTCGTCGCTGTGGGATTGCCCCTTTTGTCGGGCGGGCGCGGCGGGCTTGGCGTTTTTGCCTCGCCCTCGGTCGGCTTCCTGATCGGCTTTCCAATCGCGGCGCTGGTCGCGGGTTGGGTGATGGAGCGCACCACCCTTGCGCCCGGCGTGGCGGCCACTGCCGGGGCAGTGATCGGCGGGATCGGTGTGCTCTACGTCTTTGGCATTGCCGGCATGGCGCTGATGCTCGACACCTCGCTGACCGAGGCCAGCTATCTGGCCTTCGCCTTCCTGCCGGGCGACGCGGTAAAGGTCGTGCTGGCCGGGATGATCACCCAAAGCCTGGCCCGGATGCGGCCCGCGTCGCTGTTGTCGCGCAGCTAGGGCGCCTCGACCAGAAGCGCGCTGCCGATGCCGCCTGCCGCAGCGATTGCGGCAAGGCCCCTGCCCCGTCGCAAGCCATGAAACAGCCGCACCGCCAATATCGCACCGGATGCGCCAATCGGATGGCCCCGCGCCATTGCACCGCCCTGCAGGTTGACGATGGTCGGATCAAGCCCAGCCCCCTCGACCACGGCAATGGCCTGAACGGCATAGGCCTCCATGATCTCCGCCATCGCGAGGGGCTCACCGCGCCAGACCGCCCGAATGGCGGCAAGCGGGGCCGTTCCCGGCTCGTCCGGGGCAGCACCAAGGGTGGCGCCGCCGACGATGCGTAGCCCCTGTGCATGGCGCGCGGCGATGCGGTCTGAAACGACCAGCACAAAGGCGGCCGCATCAGCGGCCACCGCAGCGGTGGCGGCGGTGATGCTGCCTGCAACAGTCGGCGCGCGCGCGACCAGCGCCGGGGTCAGCGTGCGGGTGAAGGCATCGCGCGTCTGGCCGGCCAGCGGCGTGATCTCGGCGCGCAGATCAGCAGCGCGGGCCTTGGCATGGCTAGCGATGGCCCAGGTCTCTTGGGCCGCGCGGGGAATGCCCAAGCGTCGGGCCAAGGCGTCAGCCGCCTCGGCCATACCGGGATTGCGGTCAGGCCAAGGCGTGAAGGGCGCCTCGTCATAGGGCACCGGCGGTCCGCCGTCGGGGTCGGTTGCGGCGCGGAACGGACGGCGGGAATAGCTTTCGACACCGCCGGCCAGCACGACATCGGCAGCACCGCTGTCGACCAGCGCGCGTGCCAGCACGATTGCATCCAGCCCGCCGGCGCATTGCCGGTCAATGGTCAACCCGGCAACCCGGTCGGGCAGTCCGGCGGCAAGCGCGGTCCGCCGCGCAGGGTTGCCGCCAGCGCCAAGCGCGTTCGACAGGATCACCTCGTCAACGGCGTCAGGCCCGATACCGGCTGAGGCAAGACAGGCCCGGATCACTGGCGCGCCGAGATCTTCGATCGACAGCCGCGCGAAAGCCCCGCCGCGCGGGACAACGGCAGTGCGGTGGGCGGCGATCAGACGGGCCATGCGGTCTCACGCTCAAGGGCGGCGAGGTCGGTCTTGCCCGAGGCGAGGATCGGCCATTCCTGCCGCCAGATCAGGGCTTTGGGTGTTTTCAGCGGGCCAAGGGCTGCGCGCAAGGCGGTAAGAATGACGGGTTCCTGCGCGCGGTCTCCCTGCGCCACGGCGATCAGGACGGTGCCTCGGCGCGGGTCGGGGCGCGGCAGGACGGCGGCACGACGGATGCCCGGAAGGCGCTCAAGCATGGCCTCGATCTCTTCGGGAAAGACGTTCTGGTCGGCCACCGTGACCATTCGGCTGGCGCGGCCCAGAAGGACCAGAAAGCCAGCCTCCAGCCGCCCTGCCTCGCCCACCGAAAGCCAACCCTCCTGCCACCGGGCGCTGCCCGGATCGTCAGCGTAACAGTCGAACAGATATGGGCTTTTCACCCAGACGAGGCCATCCCGAAGATCGAGCATGACACCGGGATAGGGCCGCCCAACCGAGCCTTCCGGCGTCGTGTTATCGGCCAGTGTGATGAAGGATGTCTCTGCCGCGCCGTAAAACTCCACGATGCGGGCGGTGGGCGCAAGGCTTGCAAGCACGCCACGCAGACGGGGGTCAAGCTTTGAGCCGCCGACCAGAATGACCGCGAGGCCCGGGCAAGTCGCGCCGGGGCGTTCTGTCAGCAGTCGAAGTTGTGCCGGTGTCGCATAAAGATGCGTCACGCGCCGGTCGGCCAGCGCCGCGCGCTGCCGGTCGGGGCGCAAGCCATCCAGAAGATGCACCTCGGCACCAAGGTTCATCCCCTCCATCGCCCCATATAGCGACAGTGAATGGACCAGACGGCCCAACACGGCCACCCGCGCACCGGGGCCGATGCCGAAGCGCGCGGCGTTGACGGCAAAGCTGGCGGTCCAGGACGCCTGACTGCGGCGGATGCGGCGCGGCGCGCCGGTGGAGCCTGAGGTGAGGGTTTCAAACATCGGCACGGAACCGGCGTCTGGGGCCGGCCCTACGCCGCCGATGCGGAACGTCGGGGTGGCGAGCGCTGTGGCAAGTGCCGTGGCCGAGGGGTGATCGGCAATCACTGGCGCACCGGGCGGCAACGGGCGTTGCTCGCCCGCGGCATCAAACAACCGCGCCGCCGGATGCCAGTGGAACCTGGCCTGGGGCGGCTCGCTGGTCACCCTTGCCGAAAGCTGGCGGCGAGGCCGCGCGCGGCGGCAGCAAGCAGCCACAGATCGACGCCCACAGCCGTGTAGCTGGTGCCCCAGCCGATGCATTTGCGCGCAAACCCGATATCGACCGACAGAATGCCCGCCGGTTTGCCGGCAGCGACGATACGCTTGATGGCGGCCTCGATGGCGGCCACCACCTCGGGATGCGCCATGTTGCCGGGATGGCCAAGCGAGGCGGCAAGATCGGCCGGCCCGATGAAAAGCGCATCCACCCCGTCGACCGCAGCAATCTCCTCGATTGCCGCCACCGCCTCATGCGTTTCGATCTGCACGATCAGGCACAGCTCTTCCTCGGCGCGGGTGAAATAGTCGGGCACCGTGCCGAAGCCCGACGCACGCGTTCCGCCGGCAACGCCACGAAACCCGCGCGGGGCATAGCGCATGGCGGCAACCAGCGCGCGCGCCTCGGCGGCGGACTGGACATACGGGATCATCAGCGTCTGCGCGCCGAAATCGAGGAGCCGCTTGATCAGCGCCGGATCCTGCGACTGCGGCCGCACCACAGGCGACACCGGATAGGGCGCCAGCGCCTGCAACATGCCGAGGACATCCGGGATGTCCGTCAATGAATGTTCGGTATCCACAGTTATGAAGTCAAAGCCGGTTCCAGCCAGCATCTCGCAGACCACCGGCCCAGGGATCGAATTCCACAGCCCGATTTGCTGGCGACCTTCACGAAGAGCGCGCTTGAACCCATTGACAGGCATAGTCATTTTGACACCATCGCAGCAATGTGGCGCAGCGCCAGCAGATAGCCATGCGTGCCGCAGCCCACGATCACCCCATCTGCACGGCCGCTGATATACGAGTGATGCCGGAACGCCTCGCGCTTGTGAATGTTCGAAATGTGCACTTCGATCACCGGCCCCTCAAAGGCGTTGAGCGCGTCGAGGATCGCGATGGATGTATGGGTCAGCGCACCCGCGTTGATGATGATACCCGCCGATTTGCCGCGCGCCTCCTGTACCCAGTCGACCAACTGGCCTTCGTGGTTCGACTGCAGGCAGCGCACCGCAAGATCAAGGTCATCAGCCAGTTCCGACAAGGACTGCGCCACGTCGTCGAGCGTCTCGCGCCCGTAAATTTCCGGCTGGCGGGTGCCAAGCAGGTTCAGGTTCGGGCCGTTCAGAACAGTTATGAGCTTGGGCATGGCGCATCCTTGGTGCCGGTCGCGCCGACCTTACCCGATCCCACAGGGGGAACAAGCGGCACGCAAAAAAGACGGCCTCCGATGCAGTGCATCAAGAGGCCGCTGAGGGAGACGTCGTGTGCCCCGACGGGGCGAAATCAGGCGACCTTTTCCAGCACCACCTCTGGCGAGATGCCCAGCGCTCGGACAACCTCGCGCGTCAGGTGCGGGCGATTCAGGGTGTAGAAATGCAAGTCCTCCACCCCGCCGGCGATGAGCCGGTCACAAAGGGCGGTGCATTGCGCCAACGCCAGCAGATCTTCGCGCCCGTCGCGGGCGGCGGTGGCGAACGCTTCGTCCAGCTTCGGCGGGACCTTCGTGCCACAGCGGGCGGCGAATTTCCTGGCACCGTCCCACGAGATGATCGGCAGGATGCCGGGAATGATCGGTGCGGTGATCCCGGCCCGCACACAGGCATCCCGGAACCGAAAGAAGGTGTCGGCGTCAAAGAAGAACTGGGTGATTGCGGATGACGCACCGGCGTCGATCTTGCGCTTCAACCATTCCACGTCGGCAAAGCTGTCAGCGGCGTCCGGGTGCGGTTCGGGATAGGCACCGACGCGAACCTTGAACTTGCCGGTCCGGGCCAGCGCCTCGACCAGTTCGACCGAGGATGCGAACCCTTCGGGGTGGGCGGTGAATCGCTCGGCCCCTTTCGGCGCGTCGCCGCGCAATGCGACGATCTCGGTCACCCCCGCAGCGGCGTAAGCCTCGGCGATTTCAAGCGTTTCGGCACGTGTGGCGTCGACGCAGGTCAGATGCGCCGCGACGTTCAGCCCGTAATTGCGGCCAATGGCGCTGACCGCCTCATGCGTCAGCTTGCGGGTGGTGCCGCCCGCGCCATAGGTCACCGAGACGAAGTTCGGCTGCATCGGCGCCAGTGCCTGCACGGTTTCCCACAGCCGGAACGACGCATCCAGCGTCTGCGGCGGAAAGAATTCGAACGATATGCGGGGTGTGGCGATCATGGGCAGGCTCCTTCTTCAAGCCTCTTGTCGCAGAGTTCGTGATGTGAGACCAATTCATAATACTCACGATCATTATGAGGTTAAGAGCATGTACGTCGAGCTACGCCACCTGCGGACAATTCGCGCGATCCATCAGGCCGGAGGTCTGGCGCGGGCGGCCGACATGTTGAACATGACGCAATCCGCCCTCAGCCATCAGGTCGCGGGACTGGAGGATCAGGCCGGGATGGAGCTGTTCGTGCGACGATCAAAGCCGATGAAGCTGTCGGCGGCGGGGATCCGGATGCTGCGCGCGGCGGACCGTATCCTGCCCGAGATCGACGCGATGGAGGAAGAGTTTCGCAGCTTGCGGTCGGGTAAGACCGGGCGGCTGCACATCGCGATCGAGTGCCACGCCTGTTTCGACTGGCTGTTTCCGGTGCTTGAACTGTTCCGCCACGCCTGGCCCGAAATCGACGTCGATATCCGCGCCGGGCTGGCCTTTGACGCCCTGCCCGCGCTGAACCGCGAAGAGGTCGATCTGGTGATTTCTTCAAACCCGGTCGAATTGCCGGGGATCACCTACAATCCGCTGTTCGATTACCACCCGACCTTCCTTGCGGCGGCGAGCAACCCCCTCGCGGAACACAAGGTCATCACGGCCGAGGATTTTCGCGAGCAGGTGCTGATCACCTATCCCGTCACCCGCGACAAGCTGGACGTGTTCAGCGAACTTCTGACCCCCGCCAAGGTCGAGCCGCGCGCCCAGCGCACCGCTGAACTGACGGCGGTGATCCTGATGCTGGTCGGGTCGAACCGGGGTGTGGCGGTGTTGCCCGACTGGGTCCTGCGCGATGTGAAGTCGAACGCGGATTACATCACCCGCCCCCTCGGGCCAGATACGGTGACCAAGCGGCTTTACGCGGCGACGCGTTCCGAGGATGTGGCCAAGCCCTTCATGGCGCATTTCCTGCGACTTGGCCGCAACGAGCCGGTCAAGTTGCAGCGCCCCTGATCAGCCGGAGTTTTCAACGGCCAGACCGGCATCCACCCGCAGAAGATCGCGTCCCGAATAGATGTCACCTGCCAGTTGCAGGGCAAAGCGGTCGGCATCACGCAGGCGCACATCGTTCAGCGTCTCGGCAATACGTTCGTCGTCGACACCGAAGTGCCGCAACAGATTGCCGCCAAGCAGCAGCGCGGAGTCGTAGGTTTCGCGAATGGGTGCCTCGACACCTGCCTTGATAAGTTCGATGGAATGGCGGCGGTCGTAACTGCGCGCAAAGACGGGAATCAGCGGGCATTCATCGCGCAACAGATGCGCGATACGAGTCGCTGCGCCTTGATTGTCGATGCAGATGATGACGGCCCGAGCATGGGTCGCCCCGGCAGCGTGCAGGATATCAAGCCGGGTGCCATCACCGAAATAGACCTTGAAGCCCATGCTGGTGGCGGTGGCGATCATCTCGGTGTCGATGTCGATGATCGACACCTTGTAGCCCGAGGCGAACAATGGCTGGCTGACGACCTGCCCAAACCGGCCAAACCCGATCAACAAGACCGAAGCACCGTCATCTTCGGGCTCAAGCAGGCCCTCGCTGGTGCGGACCGCCTTTGGCATCAACCGATCATGCGCCAGCACGAAAAGGGGCGTCATCGCCATCGAGATGATGATCACGGCCGTCAGCGTCGCGTTTTCGCTGGCGTTGATCAACCCGACCGACAGCGCCGCTGCGTACAGCACGAAGGCAAACTCGCCACCCTGCGCCATCAGGACCAGCCGCTCCACCGCTTCGCGGTGGCTCGCCTTGAAAAGCCGCGCGACGCCGTAGATGGCCAGCATTTTCAACAGGGTCAGCGCCACCACCGAAATGAGGATCAGCCGCCAGTTTTCGGCGACCACCGAAAGGTCCAGCGCCATGCCCACGGCAAGGAAGAAAAGGCCGAGGAGCAGGCCGCGAAACGGCTCCACATCCGCCTCAAGCTGGTGCCGATACGTGGATTCCGACAAGAGCACGCCCGCCAGGAAAGCCCCCATCGCCGCGGACAACCCGCCTGCTTGCATCCAGAGCGCCGCGCCCAGGACGATCAGCAGAGCGGCGGCCGTCATCACCTCGCGGGCCTTGGCGGCTGCAAGAACCGAAAACACCGGATTGATAAGATAGCGCCCAGCCAGCACCAGCGCGGCAATCGCCCCCAGCCCGATGCCAATGCCCAACGCCCGGTCCGCTAGGGTCACATCCGCCGCACCGGGTGCCAGAAACGCGACCAGCGCCAGCAGCGGCACGATGGCGAGATCTTCCAGCAGCAGGATCGAAACGATCCGCTGACCCTTCGGTGCCGAAATGTCGCCGCGTTCCTCGAGCATCTGCATGACGATGGCGGTCGAGGTCAGCACAAAGCCGGTTCCCGCCACCAGCGACGGCGCGAAAGGAAAGCCAAGGGCCAGCCCCACCAGCGACAGCAGCGCCATGCAGACCAGCACCTGCGCCAAACCCAGACCGAAGATGTCGCGGCGCATCGCCCACAGCCGGGACGGCTGCATTTCCAGCCCGATGATGAAGAGGAACATCACTACGCCAAGTTCGGCCACATGCAGGATTGCCATCGGGTCGGAAAAGAGGCCCAGCCCGAACGGACCGATAGCCAGCCCGGCAGCCAGATAGCCCAGCACCGAGCCAAGCCCCGCCCGCTTGAACAACGGCACCGCCACAACAGCTGCGCCCAGCAGCGTGACAATGGCGGGCAGATCGACGCCGACGCTTTCTGTTGCCATGTATGACCCCTTCCGCCGCAAAGGGTGGCAACCACCTGGGCAATTGGCAAGCGGGTTTCGTTTTGCGCCGGGCTGGTTTCGTCCTAGCCTGAAACGAGGGAGGTGCCGCCATGCGTGGGACAGGCCTTTTACTCTGCCTGGTCGCGGCGCCAGCCAGCGCCGACTGCCGACTTGCTTTGGCACTGGCGGTCGATGTGTCACGGTCGGTGGATGCGGCGGATTATGCAGTCCAGACCGAGGGTCTCGCCTCAGCCCTGGCAGACCCCTCGGTCACGGCCGCGATCCTGTCTCCCGAAGGCTCGGTTGCGCTGGCGGTCTATTACTGGAGCGGCAGCGACCATCAGGAAATCGTCGTACCCTGGGCGGTGATCGAGACGTCAACCGAGTTGGCCGTCGTGGTCGCAGAGGTGCGCGTCAAGCGCCGGCCGGATCTCAACCTGCCGACGGCGCTTGGCTGGGCGCTGGTCTATGGCCATGAACTGCTGGATCAGGCACCGAACTGCGCGCGCCGCGTTCTGGATGTGGCCGGCGATGGACAGAACAACGACGGGATTCCGGTCGCCTCGGCCTACAGGCGCGTGGACTTCGGCGATGTGGTGGTCAATGGCCTGGCAATTGGCGCCCATGAATCGGGCATCGCCACTTACTACCGCGACGAGGTCATCCGCGGCCTTGGCGCCTTTGTCGAATTCGCCCCGACCCAAGCCGACTACCCGCAAGCGATCCGCCGCAAGCTCTTGCGCGAATTGCGCGGGCCAATGCTGGGAGCACTGTCGCATCGCGACCATTGGCCCGGATGACCTCACAACGACCGCAGCGCAGGCCGGCGGTTCGTCACTCCATGCGCTGCGGGGTTTTCATCGCGGCCCTTCCCCTGTAAGGCAGCGGGCTTAACCGACCGGAGTGGACCATGCAGGGCAGCGCAAACCTCAACTTGATGATCAAGGCCGCACGCAAGGCTGGCCGCAGCCTCGTCAAGGATTTCCGCGAGGTCGAAAACCTTCAGGTCTCGACCAAGGGACCGGGGGATTTCGTGTCGCGGGCCGACCGCGAGGCCGAGCGGATCATCAAGGAAGAACTGCTTGGCGGCCGTCCGACCTATGGCTGGCTGGGCGAGGAAACCGGTGGCACCGATGGTGCTGACCCGACCCGCCGCTGGATTGTGGATCCGCTGGATGGCACCACCAACTTTCTGCACGGCATGCCGCATTGGTCGGTTTCGATCGCGTTGGAACACAAGGGCGAGATCGTCTCGGGCGTGGTCTACGACCCTGCCAAGGACGAGATGTTCTGGGCCGAGAAAGGCGCCGGTTGCTGGCTGAACGACAACCGCCGACTGCGTGTGTCAGGCCGCCGCATCATGTCGGAAGCGGTGTTTGCGACCGGTGTGCCGTTCGGTGCCAAGGCGACCCTTCCCGCAATGCTGCAAGACCTGGCCCGCCTGATGCCGGCCTGCGCCGGAGTGCGGCGCTGGGGTTCGGCGGCGCTTGACCTCGCCTATGTCGCGGCTGGTCGCTACGAAGGCTATTGGGAACGCGAACTGAATGCCTGGGACATCGCGGCCGGTATCCTTCTGGTGCGCGAAGCCGGCGGCATGGTCTCGGGCATCCGCGACGGAGCCGATCCGCTGGATGGTGCGATCATCGCCGGCAATGACGGTCTGTTCGACGCGTTCCGCGGCGTCGTGCGCGGCTGATCACGGCTGGCGGCGGCGCGAAACCAGCGGAATGTTGGACCGCGCTGCCTTGAACGCGGTCTCGGCGTGCGGCGGGTGGCCTTGGGTCTTGCGCCAGTAATCCGCCGCTCCGCGCCTTAGCCAGACCGGAACGGTCAGCAGCAAGCCCCCAACGAACCCGCCGGCATGTGCCCAATAGGCCACGCCGCCTGCATCGGTCGGCGTCGTCACCCCGGACACCACCTGAATGCCCAGCCACAGGCCAAGCACGATCCAGGCCGGGATCGCGAAAATCCGGAAGAAGACCAGGAAGATGAACAGCACATCGACCTTCGCCTTCGGAAACAGCAGAAGATAGCCCCCCATCACGCCGGCGATCGCCCCGGAGGCACCAACCATCGGGATCGGCGAAGCGAGGTCGGCCGCCATCTGCAACCCGGCCGCCGCCACCCCCGACGCAAGATAGAAGGCGAGAAAGCCAAGGTGGCCCATCTCCTCCTCCAGATTGTCGCCGAAGATATAGAGAAACAGCATGTTGCCGATCAGGTGCATCCAGCCGCCGTGCAGGAACATCGAGGTGACGACGGTCTCATACCCCTCGCCCGCCATCACCCGCCCCGGCACCAGCCCCCAGGTCTGGAAGAACCAGCCAAGTTGCTGGTCGGTCATTCCCGGAAAATAGGACAGGAAGACGACGACGTTGACCGCAATCAGCGCCAGCGTGACGAAGGGCACGCGGCCCGAGGGGTTGTGGTCGCGGATCGGAAACATCGGGCCACAGTTTCCGATCCGCGCGGATGCGTCAAGCGTTGGCAAAGGGGGGCTGCCTGCCCCCCTCACCCCCCGAGGATAAATCAGCCCCGAGGAAGGTCAGGCGCCGACCTCTGCCAAAAGCTGTGCATTGCCGCCCGACGCTGTGGTGTCAATGCAGAGGTGACGCTCAAGTCGCGCGTGGCCAGCGTCCGGCATGTCGCCGATCAGGGGCAGGATGGGCCCTTTCCTTGCGGCAAGGGCCTCGGAGCGGGCGCGTGCGCCCGGCTCGTCGCCCCACCAGATCGCACCTGAAAGCCCCTTGAGGCGGCTGAGCGCGGCCGGATCCAGACCCGCAGCTTCAACGGCGCGACCACCAAGCAAGCGGACGGCCTCGGCTTGGGCGCGCGCCGCCGCCTGCCCCGGCCCGAGGCAGAGAAGCGGCGCGCGCGCGGTCAGGGTCAGGCGGTTGGATTCGCCCGTCGGTCCGGGCAGGTCGATGCTTACGTCAGCGATCTTTGGTTGCGGTCCGGCAAGGGAGCGGGCAACCTCGGCCTCGGTGACATTCGCGCCATCGTCGGCCGCTGCAGGTGCCGCCGCCTTGGTGAAGCGGATCAGGTATTCCGGTCCGCCCGCTTTCGGCCCGGTGCCGGACAACCCCTCGCCGCCGAACGGCTGGCTGCCGACCACCGCGCCGATCTGGTTGCGGTTGACGTAGGCGTTGCCGACCTGAAGCCGGTCCACGATGCTTTGCACCCGATCATCGATACGGGTGTGCAGCCCGAAGGTCAGTCCGTAACCGGTGGCGTTGACCGCGTCGATCACCGAGGTGATCTCGGACGCCTTGAAGGTGGCGACGTGCAGGACCGGCCCGAAGATCTCGCGCGGCATGGCACTGATGCCGCTGACGCTGAGGACGGTCGGCCCGATGAACGTCCCGGATTTCGGTGCGACAAGTTCTTTCAGCACCCGCCCCTCGTGACGCGCGGCTTCGATGTAGTCGCGGATGTCCGCCTGCGCCTCGGCGTCGATCACTGGCCCGACGTCCGTGGCAAGGTGCCAGGGATCGCCCAGGGCAAGGTCGTCCATCGCGCCGAACAGCATTTCACTGACGGTTTCGGCCACATCTTCCTGCACATATAGGCAGCGCAGCGCCGAACAGCGTTGCCCGGCGGATTGGAAGGCAGCAGCAAGGATGTCACGCACGGCCTGCTCCGGCAGAGCGGTCGAATCCACCAGCATCGCGTTCAGCCCACCGGTTTCCGCAATCAGCGGCGCGGTCGGGTTGGCATGCGCCGCCATCGCCTTGCGGATCAGAAGCGCGGTGTCGGTCGACCCGGTGAAGGCAACCCCGGCAATGCGCGGATCACGGGTAATGGCCGCGCCCACTGTGCCGTCCCCCGGCAGAAGTTGCAGCGCCGTGTCCGTTACCCCCGCCTGACGCATCAGGTCCACCGCCAGCGTGGCGATCAGCGGCGTCTGTTCGGCGGGTTTGGCGATCACCCCATTGCCCGCGGCAAGCGCCGCCGCAATCTGGCCGGTGAAGATCGCCAAGGGAAAGTTCCAGGGCGAGATGCAGGCGAAGACGCCGCGCGCCGGGTTGGCCAACGCCTCGGCCCCATGAGCATAATAGCGCAGGAAATCAACTGCCTCGCGCAGTTCCGACACGGCGTCGGCCAGCGTCTTGCCCGCCTCGCGCGCCAGAAGCGCGAAGACCGGGCCAAAGTTGTCCTCGTAAAGATCGGCAGCTTTCAGAAGTACCGCCTTGCGGATCGCAGGGGTCGCGGCCCAGGGTTCGGCAAGGCGCAGCGCGGTATCGACGTCCGGCAGCGACGCGGTCAGGACATGCCCCACCGCCGCACCCGTGGCGGGGTTCGTCACGGTCAGGCGCGGCCCCCCGGCGAGACGCCCCGCAAGGCGTGGCGCAGCCTCGAAAAGACGATCCGCGTGGGGCGCGCGGGCAGCCTCGATAGTGGCAAGATCGACCGCGTCGGTCAGGTCCCACCCTTTGGAATTCCGCCGCGCGCCGAAAAGGTCCGGCCCGGCGGGCAAGGCGGGCGCGGGGATCGCCTCCACCCTTTCCATCGCTGTCACCGGACAGGCGGCGACCGTCTCGGGCGGCACCTCCTCGTTGACGATCTGGTTGACGAAGCTGGAGTTGGCACCGTTTTCCAGCAAACGCCGCACCAGATAGGCCAGCAAATCCCGATGCGCGCCAACCGGCGCGTAGATGCGGCACCGCGTGCCGCGGTCGGTCAGCACGATGTCATGCAGGCGTTCGCCCATGCCGTGCAGGCGCTGGAACTCGAAGGCCATCGGATCGTCGGCCATGTCAAGGATCGCCGCCACCGTATGCGCGTTATGCGTGGCGAACTGCGGATAGATCCGGTCGGTCATGCCCAAGAGCTTGCGGGCATTGGCGATATAGCTGACATCGGTCGCCTGCTTGCGGGTGAACACGGGGAAGCTTTCCAGCCCCAGCACCTGCGCCCGCTTCACCTCGGCGTCCCAATAGGCGCCCTTCACGAGGCGAACCATGATCCTGCGGTCGAGCCGCTGGCTGAGGGCATAAAGCCGGTCGACCACCGCCCCGGCACGTCGGCCATAAGCCTGCACCACCACACCAAACCCGTCCCAGCCCGCCAGCGACGGGTCCGACAGAACCGCCTCGATCACCTCCAGCGACAGCGCCAGACGGTCCGCCTCCTCGGCGTCAATGTTGAAACCCAGTCCCGCCGCCCGCGCCAGACCGGCCAAGGCCCGCACGCGGGGCACCAGTTCTTCCATTACCCGGGCGCGTTTGGCCACCTCATACCGGGGGTGCAGCGCCGACAGCTTCACCGAAATGCCGGGGTTCTGGCGGATGTCGTTGCCGCGCGCTGCCCCAGCAATTGCCGTGATCGCCTTGGAGTAGCTCAGGTGATAGCGCCGCGCGTCGGCTTCGGTGCGCGCCGCTTCGCCCAGCATGTCGTAGCTGTAAGTATAGCCCTTCGCCTCCAGGTCTTCGGCCCGATGCATCGCCTTTTCGATCGTCTCGCCCAGCACGAAGTTACGCCCCATTTCCTTCATCGCGCGCGAAACGGCAGTGCGGATCACCGGCTCGCCCAGCCGTTTCACGGCGGCGCGAAGGTGACCGGCGATGCCCGGCTCGCGGTCGTCCAGCACCCGGCCGGTCAGCATCAAGGCCCAGGTCGAGGCATTGACGAGGCTCGAGGCCGAGCGGCCAAGGTGGCGTCCCCAATTCGACGGCGCGATCTTGTCTTCGATCAGTGCGTCCATCGTTTCGGCGTCCGGCACCCGCAAGAGCGCCTCGGCCAGACACATTAGCGCAATGCCTTCGTCGGTCGAAAGCCCGTATTCGGCGAGAAAGACTTCCATCAGGCCGGGCTTGGCACTGCCCCGGATGCGGCGCACGAGATCGGCCCCCGACGCGGTGATGCGCGCGCGCGCCTCGTCATCAAGGGCCGCCTCGGCGATCAGACGGCGCACCAGCGTCGCCTCGTCGGCAAGGCTGCCGGCTTCAATGACGGACCAGGCTGTGTCGTGTTGATCGCGCGGCATGGGGACTCTCCTCTTTCGCTCAGCATACATCCTGTCGCGCGGGCTGTTTTCCCGATTGATCCATGCTATGCAGGCGAAACGGCGGTAAGTGGTGGCGTTGGCATGGCGAATGATCTGGACCGTTTCGATCTGGCGATCCTGCGCATTCTGGCGACCGAAGGGCGCATTTCCGCTGTCGAGCTTGCCCGCCGCATCGGGCTGTCAAAGTCGCCCGCGCAAGCCCGGCTGAAACGTCTGGAAGAAACCGGCGTGATCACCGGCTACCGCGCGATCATCGACCCGATCCGCATGGGCCAAGCCCATGTCGCCTTCGTCGAGGTCCGCCTCAGCGATACGCGCGAAGCAGCCTTGCAAGCCTTCAACAAGGCCGTGCTTTCCGTGCCGGAGGTGGAGCAGTGCCACATGATGGCCTCCTCCTTCGATTACCTTCTGAAAGTGCGCACCGCCGACATTCAGGCCTATCGCCGTGTGCTGGGCGAGGTGATCTCCACCCTGCCGCACGTCGCCTCCACCTCCACTTATGTGGCGATGGAGGCGGTGAAGGAAGTTTTCTGAGCCCTGCAACTTTCCCGCGCCCGGCGCCGTATCTTTGGCAAAGGGAGACCCGCGATGGACCTCATCGGACGCATCCTTCTCGCAACACTCTTCGTCGCCGGAGCGTTGCAGAAGGCGCTCGCCCCCACTGCCGCACAAGGCCTGCTGGTCGGGATCGGCGCGCCAATCTGGTTCATCTGGCCCGCTCTGGCGCTGAACGCCGCCCTCGCCGTCGGGTTGATCTGGCCGCCCACGGTGCGCAAGTCCGCGCTGATCGCCGCAGCCTATTGCGCCGCGACCAGCCTTTTTCACTTCCAGCCCGATGACGGCTGGCAAATGTCGATCTTCGTCAAGAACTGGAGCCTCGCGGGCGGCCTTCTGGTGCTCGCCGCTTCGCGCAAGGCGTGAAAATCAGTCCTTCGGCTTGCCCGCCGAAATCGTCACTTTCGCATTGGACGAGGCCACCGAAACGGCTGGCTTGGCCGCCTCTTTCTTCGGCTTCTTCACTTCCTTGCGCTTGTTCATGCCCTTGGCCATCGTCGTTCCCCTGCACCATCCGGCCCGGATCGGGCCCTGCGCCAAGACTACGCCCGCACTGGCCGAATTGCACGGGCGAAACGCATCGCAAGCCTTGTCATGCGGGGCGGGTCGGCGGCACACTTGCCCCGACCGAAGGAGCCGCCGATGACTCTCGACCGAACCGAGTTCGAACCCGCCCTGCAACCCTTGAACCGTGCGCGGTCGATGCCGGCCGGGTTCTATACCGACCCTGCGACCTTCAAGGCGGAGCGGGAAAACCTGTTCCTGAAACACTGGTTCTTCCTGACCCGGGCCGAGGAATTGCCCGAACCCGGCGACTACCGCGCCTTCGACACGCCCGGCGGCCCCATCGTCCTCATTCGCGGCAATGACGTCCAATTGCGCGCTTTCGCCAATTATTGCCGCCATCGCGGCTCGATCCTTCTGGAAGGCTCCGGCAACGTCGGCGGGCGCATCACCTGCCCCTACCACGCGTGGAGCTACCTGAACGACGGCAGGCTTTACGGCTGCCCCGACATGAAGGACGCGGAAGGCTTCGACAAGGTCGAGAACGGCCTCGTCGCCCTTGACCTAGACCAGTGGGAAGGCTTCGTCTTCGCCCGTTTCACCAAGGACGGCCCGACGCTTCTGGAACACCTCGGCGATTTTCCAGACCGCATGGCGAGCCACAAGCTGGGCGACATGCGCTGCACCTGGAAAATCACGCTGGACGTGGCCTGCAACTGGAAGCTGATCCTCGAAAACGCGGTCGAGACGTATCACACCGGCATCGTCCACAAGAACACGGTCGGCGCACAACAATCCCGCACCCCGGCGACCAAGGGCAACTGGATCACGATCCAGGTCATCTCGGGCCGCTCTATCGCCACGCTGACTGACGAAATCCCACCCTTCGACCCGATTGCAGGCCTTGACGACGATGCTCGCCAAGGAACCTATTTCACCGTCATCTTCCCCACCGTGCAGTTCGCGGTGGCGCAGGATTGCCTCTGGTGGCTGAACACCATCCCGGTCAGCGAAAACCGAACGCTCCTGGAGGTTGGCGGCTGCTTCCCCGAAAGCCGCCTCACGCTGCCCGATTTCGCCACCCGTGCCGCACCCTATTACGACCGCTGGGAACGCGTCGCGCAGGAGGACGTCGGCATCCTCGAAAAGCAGCAGCGCGCCCTTGGGTCTGCGCTCTACAAGCCCGGCCCACTGTCCTGGCGCGATGACATGGTGCAGGCGATGGGCGTCTGGGTGGTGGACCGGCTGGGGCTTTAGGCCCGTGACGCGGCAGGAAAGCCCCGGCTGAACCCGCCGGCCCCCGCCAATCCGAACCGCCACGGCCGATCCTGCGCCTTGCTAATCCCGATCCGCGGCCCGACCAGCAGATCGGCCTGCGCACCGCCCAGCGCGATCGCGAAGGCACCGCCGTTGAACGCTGTTCCGTCATCCTCGGGCCGGATGCCCAGCGCCTCGGCCAACCGTCCCGGTCCGCTGCACAACGGGCCGCTGCCGCGCCGGGCCTGCATGAGGTCCATCCCGGTATCGGGCCAAAGCGCGCGGATCAGCACCGCTTCGCCTGGCGCGGCCACCACGTTCAGACACAGATGGATACCATAGGATCGGTAGACATAGGCATGGCCCGCAGGGCCGAACATGGCGGCATTGCGCCGGGTCATGCCCCGGAAGCTGTGTGATGCCGGATCGTCCCGGGTATAGGCCTCGGTCTCGATCACCACGCCGCCCGCGCCCCGAACGACCAGCCGCGCCCCGACCAGCCGCCGCGCAAGGTCGACCGCCCCCAGCCCCGAGATTTCCTGCAAGAACAGATCAGATGCCATCGCCGTGGTTCAGAACTCAGGGTCGCCGACAGCCGGGACCTTCGCCCGTGCAAGAAAGGCCTGCAAGCGGGACGAAGCCGCCCGCAGGCAGCGGCGCTATGCGTCCTGTCCGCGCGGGCGCGCGATGTCATTCGCCCCTTCTTCTTCGGGGCCAAGACCGTAGGACATCCGGGTCATCTGAGCAATCACCCGCTCCATCTCTTCGTCCGGCAGAACCGGCGGCTCGCCAAGAACCAGCGCCTGTTGATACATCCGGGACAAGGTTTCCACCTCGATCGCCATCCACAGCGCGGCCTCCAGCGTCTTGCCAAGGCTGATCTGGCCATGCTGGCCCAGGAGACAGGCCTTTCGCCCCTCCAGCGCCTCAAGCGCCGCGTCCGACAGCGCCTGTGTGCCATAGGTCGCATAACGCGCGCAGCGCAACGTCGTGCCGCCCATGACACCCACCATGTAGTGGAAGGCGGGGATGGTGCGGTGGTGGCAGGCGACGGAGGTGGCGTACAGCGAATGACAATGGAGGACCACGTTCATATCCTGCCGCGCCCGCAGGATATCACGGTGAAACCGCCATTCCGAGGACGGACGACGCCCGACATAGGTTCCGTCCCAACCCATCGCGACGATATCCTCGGGCTGCATGATGTCATAGGGCATCGAGGACGGCGTGATCAGAAACCCGTCGTCGTGGCGGACCGAAAGGTTGCCCGCCGTGCCCTGGTTGATGCCCTTGGCATCCATCGCGCGGCAGGTGGCCACCATTTCCTGCCGGAGGGTCAGTGCGTCAGGTGTCATTCGTCTACTCCTGCAAGGGCGCGCCAGCGGGCGGCGTAATCATCAAGGCCGGGAAGGCCAAGGGGTCGGGCGGGGCTGAGGTCAAGTCGCACAAGGCCGCTTGGACGACAGAGAAGCGCTGCGCCTGACGCGATGCCATAGCTTTCCGGCGAGATGCTGGTCTCAAGCCCGGGTCGCAACGCGGCGACCAGGCTGGCAAAAGCCGGATCGCGCAGAAAGCTTCCGTCCACCACCCAGGGCCGCGCGGCACCAAGCAGGCTGCCGCAGGTCACTGCCAGCAACGCGCAGTAAAGAACGGCCAGCGCGTGTCGGTCTTCGGCCGTCTCCGGTGGCGGTCCGATGATGCGGCCCTGCCCGGCACTGCCCGGAAACTGGCCGTCATTGCTGCCAAAGGTTGGCAGGGCCATCGTCCCTTGGGCAATCAGCCGGGCCAGCGTTCCGGGCGCTGCAACGGCCCCTTCCGGCTGGCTCCCGGCCACCGCCGCGTATTCCCGCCCCCCCATCGTAAGGGCTCCGCCAAGCGGCGCACCGTCCATGTCAGCGTTGCAGGTCATGCCGCGGGCCTCGTCCAGACGGGCAAGGTCGACCCGGTCGGCAAAGCAGACGATCCAGGTCCCGGTCGAGACAAGGACAAAGTCGCGCAAGCCCGCTGCCTGATAGCGAAAGAAGCTGACCGAACTGTCATGCGCGCCGGCGTGGACCCGCAGACGCGGCAAGCCATGCCGGCGGGCCAGATCATCGCGGATCGGGCCAAGGTCCTCGGCCGCCCGCACCATCGCCGGCATCAGCCGCCCCCAGCCGCGCGCCGCCACGATCGGGGCCCAGGCGCGGTCCTTCACGTTCCAAAGATGCGACTGCGCGCCAAGGATGCTCGCCTCGCTGACCGCCCGCCCGGTCAGCCGCCACGCCCAGTATTGCGGGATACCAAGACACCAGCGGGCGCGGGAAAAGGCCGCAGGTTCCGCCACCTCTGCCCAGAACATCTGCCTCGCAGTATGCGTTGCGGCCATCATCACCGCACTTCCGCGGTCGAAGAACCCGCCCGCCTGCGGCGCATAACTGGCGTCAATGCCGGGCGGCAGGGGTTGTTCATAGTCGATCATCGGCAATGCCAACCCGGTGCCGTCCCGGTCGGGGTCCTCCACCACCAGCATTCCGCCCGACCCGTGCCCGGAGGCGACGAAATGCATCAGCGGGTGATGGCGCGACAGCGCCGACAGCCCCTCCAGCACAAAGTCATTCTGCGTGACAAGGTCATGGTGGCGCCAGGGCGGACCGGGCAGGACGGTGTTCGGCAGACTCAGCGTTTCGACCACATGGCCTTCGGCCGTGACAGCCGACAGCTTCACGTTCGATTTGCCGACATCCAGCACTGCGACGGTGGCGTCGCCCATCATATCCTCAGATCAGCCGATACTGTTTGGCCTTGTTGCGCAGAAATGGCAGCCCCTTGTCCATGACGGCCTCGAAATTCTCGGCCACCGGGCGCCAGACAGCAAGGCCATAGCCAACCTCGGGCGGCATGTTGATGAAGCTTTCCATCGCCAGCCCGCCCTTGAACCCGATGGCGGCCAGCGTCGCATAGACCTCGTCCCAGTCGCAGGTACCTTCGCCCGGCGTGCCACGGTCGCTTTCCGAAAGGTGGATGTAGCGCAGGTGTTCGCGCGCATCGAGGATGCCATTGCCGGCGCCCTTTTCCTCGATGTTCATGTGGTAGGTGTCGAGGTGGATGAAGATGTTGTCAGCGCCCACCTTCTCGATCATCCACTTGGCCTGCCAGCCGGTGTTGATCAGGTGGTTCTCATAGCGGTTCACCGGTTCGATTCCGAAGGCGATGCCCAGCTTCCGCGCATGTTTGGCCGCTGCCGCCAAAGCCTTGGCGATATTGTCATATTCCGCCATCGTCGGCGGCAGGCCGGTGCGCTGCCCGATCCCACCATATGTCACGCCCGACAGCGCTTCGCAGCCCATCTCGGCGGCCTTGTCCAGACTGCGCGTCAACTGCTCGATCGCACCATCCGGGTTTACGCTGGCCCAGTTCTCCTCCGGCAGTCCAAGCGAGGCGACCGCCCGCATCCCGTGCTTTTCCAAAAGAGCGCGCGTGTGCGGCGCATCGACGATGGCGGTGTTCAAAAGCGCTATCTCGATGAAATCCATCTTGTACGCGGCGGCGGCTGGAATCGTCCTTTCCGCCCCGGCCCGGTCCCAATGCATGGTCCACATGCTGGTGTGAACGCCAAAACCTTCCATGGTCAACTCCCTTTGCGTCTTCGTTCAGATAGTCGCGCGGCCCCCCAGCGCAGGATCATCACGCCAACAAGGAACAGGCCCCAGACGGCGGTCGCGAGATGCTGGTTGGCCCCAAGCAGGTTCAGCCCCGACGACAGCACCTGCAGCACGATCAGGGCGATCACCACTGGCAAGACACGACCGAACCCGCCGAACGGGTCTACCCCGCCCAGAAAGCAGGCCAGCACCGTGACCAAGAGCAGCGCCTCGCCATGCCCGACCCGGACCGAATTGAACCGGCTGAGCATCAGGATGCCCGCAATGGCGCACATCACCCCCGAGAGCGTGTAGATCAGAACCAGCGTGCGCTTGGTGTGGATGCCGGAATAGGCAGTTGCGCGGATGTTCGAACCGATCATGCGAACCGAAAAGCCATGCCGGGTGTGGTTCAGGACGATGTGCCAGACGACTGCGGCGACAAGGAACAGGATCAGCGGCACCGGAATTCCCCAGACCGTGCCGTGGCCCAGGGTCGCCATCCAAGGCGGAAAGCCGGAAATGTCGCCGCCCTTGGTCAGAAACTCACCCAAGCCCCGCAGGAAAATCATCATGGCCAGCGACACCAGGATCGGATGCGCGCCGACATAGGCGATGACCGCCCCCATTACCGCGCCCGACAGCGCCCCGACGCCGATAGCGAGGACGGTGCCAATGAAGAACGGCCACAATCCCGCATCGACCCCGCCATACTGGTTGAGGACAAAAGCCAGTGTCAGCCCGGCCATGTTGGCGGTGTAGATGATGGCAAGGTTGAACCCGCCCGAAATGATCGGCATCAGCATCGCCAGCGTCAGCAGGCCAAGCTCCGGCAGCTGAAAGGCGATCGAGTTGAAGTTGGCCCCGGTCAGGAAACGCGGCGCAAAGATACCGAACACCACCAGAACCAGCGCAAGAAAGCCCAGAAGGCCCGGCACTTCGGGGCCAAGGGCTGCGGAAAGACGGCGGTAAAGGGCGCTCATCTCGGCTCCTCCTTGCGGGGCGCGAACAGACGGGCCGGATTGAAGTTGGAGGTCGAAATCGCCAGCAGGATGATGATGCCGACCACCATCTTGAAGGCATAGGGCGACACGCCCAGCAGGTTCAACCCGTTCTGGGTGACCGCGACCAGCAGAACGCCCAGGAAACAACCGAAGACCGATCCGCGCCCGCCGCCAAGCCGGGCACCGCCAAGGACAACGGCCGCCAGCACCTCAAGCTCGCGCCCGATCAGGGCGTTCGGGACCACCTCCTTGGTGATGTGGGTCTGCATCAGCCCGGCGATCCCGGCCATCATCCCGCACCAGCCGAAAGCGATGGCCTGCATCAGCCCGATCGGGATGCCCGCCCGCCGCGCCCCTTCGGGATTGTCGCCAAACGCGTAGAGCTGACGCCCCGTCGTCGTGCGCCGGATCAGGAACCAGGTCGCCGCCATAGCCCCAACCATGACCGCGACCGGCAGGGTCAGTTCCGCCCATGCGCCGCTTGCGGTCTGATACTCCCACCAGATCGTGCGCGTCGACCACCAGGACGGCAGGTTGTAGAGGAACCGCCCCGACGAGAAGAACATCAAGAGGCCGAAGAAGGCATTGAACGTCGAGATCGTGACGACGATCGAAATGATGCGGAACTGGTGGATAAGGAAGGCGTTTATCAGCCCCAGCATCAGGCCGAAACCGCCGGCAAACAGGAAGCCTATCGCCCAGTTGCCGCCGCCGATGGCTGCAAAGGCATAGACGCAAAGATACTGCACCACCGATGCCGCCACCGCGAACGAGATGTCGATCCCGCCCGCGATCAGCACCACCAGAAGGCCCACGGCCCAGATCACATTGACGGCGTTGTTGTTGAGAAGGCTGGTGAAATTCACCAGCGTCAGGAAATTGGGTGACGCAATCGAAAGGGCGGTGCAGATCAGGATCAAGACGGCAAGCAGCTTGGCCTCGGTCGGATAGGCGCGCAGGAAACTATGCATAGACGGCGGCCTCCATATCTTGCAGGCCGGTCTGGCGCGGGTCCCATTCCGCAACGATCCGTCCGCCGGCCATGTGCAGGACACGGTCAGCATTCATGTAGACCTCTGGCACTTCGTCACTCACCAACAGAATGGCGAGACCCTTTTCCGCCAGTTGCCGCACAATGCGGAAGATCCCGGCCCGCGCGCCGACATCGACGCCGACGGTGGGGCAGTCAAGCAGCAGCACCTTCGGCTCCGTGGCCAGCCATTTCGCCAGCACCACGCGCTGCTGGTTGCCGCCCGAAAGGGTCGAAACCGCATCGGCGGGTGCGCCGATCTTCACGGCCAGTTCAGCAATCCAATGGGCGACCGTGGCGTCCTTGCGTTTCGAAGAAAGCAGCCCCCCAGCACCGCTGATCCGCCTCAGCACGGACAGGACGGCATTGTCAGCAATCGACTGCGGCTGGATCAGCCCCAGCGCCAGACGGTCTTCCGAGACATAGGCGATCCCCTCCTGCACCGCATCTCGGTTTGATCGCAGCCGCAACGCACGGCCGTTCAGGGTAATCCGTCCCCGGTCGGCTTTCGTCATGCCAAACAGCGTGTGGCAAAGTTCACTCCGCCCCGCGCCGATGAGCCCGGTCAGGCCCAGAACCTCACCCGCGCGCAAGCTGAAACTGACGTCCCGATATTCGTTTCCCCGCGACAGCCCTTCCACGCCCAGCACCTCCGGGTTCGCAACATCGCGGGCCATCACGTTCTGCGCGAAGGAAGTGCCGGTCATCAGTTCGGTCAGCCGCGATTGCGTCATGCCCTTGGTCGGAAAGACGCCCACCAGCCTGCCATCGCGAAGAACCGTGACGCGAGACGAGATTTCCAGCACTTCCGCCAACCGGTGGCTGACAAAGACGACAGCCACGCCCCTGTCGGACAGCGTGCGGACAACCGCCAGCAGCGCATCGGTCTCGGCTTGGGTCAACGAGGCGGTGGGTTCGTCCATGAAGATCAGCCGGGCGTCGCTGACCAGCGCCCGGGCAATCGCCACGATCTGGCGCTGCGCGATCGGCAGATCCCCGAGGCGCGCATCCAGATCAAGGCTTACGCCCAGCCGCTCCAACGCCGCCCCGGCAACCTTGTGCAGCGTGGCATAACTGACGCCGCGCGGGCGGTTGCCCAACAGCGTCTCGAAAGCGATGTTTTCCGCAACCGTCATTTCGGCGAACAGCGCCAGATCCTGCCAGATCACAGCGATCCCGGCCTTGCGGGCCAGCGTCGGGCTGATCTGCCCGTAATTCTGCCCGAAGATTGTCATCCGGGCGCCCGGCTCGGGTTGATAGACCCCGGTGATGATCTTGATCAGCGTCGATTTCCCACAGCCGTTTTCACCGGCCAGACAGTGCACTTCGCCAGCACCGACCGAAAACTCCACATCGTCCAGCGCCGTCACGCCGCCAAATATCTTGCGGATACCTGAAAAGTGCAGGGCGCCGCCGGGGGTGACATCCGCAGGCATGTTCATTCCAGGTTGGTGTGATTTGCGCGCATGTCTTCGGCGCTGATGTTCAGCCGGGACCTCAGCTTCAGCACCATCACTTCGAACAGGACAAACAGCGCCCCCTCGAACAGACTGCCCATCGGCAGGACAGATGTCTTTGCGGTTCCAAGATCATCGGCCATGGTCTGCGCGGGCAGGTGCAGGATCAGGTCGGCCAGTTGCGCACAGCGGCCTTTCGGTTGCGCCGTGATGAACAACACCTCGGCCCCGGCCTCGCGCGCAACGCCCATCAGGGCCTGCGCCGTGCTGATGTATCCGGGCCCGCAGGTGACCAGCAGCACATCGCCCTTGCCGACGGCAGGGGTCGTCATGTCACCTTCCACAGCCGCATCGAGGCCCATGTGAAACATGCGCATGGCAAAGCCCATGATCTGCAGCCGCTCACGCCCGCCGCCGAACACCACGATCCGCCGGGCCACCGCCAGCCGTTCGACCAGCGCATCCACCGCATCGTCGTCCAGCCGCGCGAAAACCCCACCCAACTCGTCCAGCGCCGTCTGATACAATGTCATGGCAATCTCCCGGGGCAAGCGTCCGGGGCCGCGCAAGCGGCAGCCCCGGACAGGTAGCACGCTCGATCAGAGACCGAGGTCCGCCAATCCGTCCACAGTATCGGCGTTGATGGCGATCAGGTTGTCGGTGATGATGTCCTTGCCTTCGACATCGGGCGAAACCTTGCCAAGGCCCGGAATCTCGGTGCCTTCGGTGATTTCGGCCCCGTCGATCAGCATCTTGCCCATCGTCACGAAGACACGGCCAGCTTCGGCCGGGTTCCACATGAAGCCGCCCGAGATGGCGCCCGACTTCACCAGATCACGCCCCTGCCCCGGCGAGAACGGCCCGATGACATGGACGGTACCCACCGCACGACGCTCTTCGATGGCGCGCCCGGCGCCGATCGGACCCTGGCTGCCAAAGCCCAGGAATCCCGTCAGGTTCGGATTGGCTGCCATCAGGTCCAGCGCGGTCTTGCGGCTGTCATCGACCGACTCCGCCACACCATAACGCTCGCCAATCAGCTTCATGTCGGGGTATTTTTCGCCGATGTAGGCAATCGCGAAATCGGCCCAGGCATTGTGCAGCGGCACCGTCAGCGAGCCGACGAACACCGCATATTCACCCTTGCCTCCCATCTTCTGCGCCAGCAATTCGGCGTGGGTCTCGCCAAAGCCCTGAGCCGAGGCCAGTTCGAAATCCCAGTCGACGTTCACCAGTCCGGGGCCTTCATGCGCAACCACCTTGATGCCCGCCGCACGGGCCTTTTCCAGCACCGGCTCCAGCGCGGCTTCGTCATTCGGCACCACGCCGATCACGTCCACGCCCTTGGCGATCAGGTCCTCGATTGCACGCACCTGAAGTGCGGGCCAGTTCCGCGCCCTTTTCGGTGATCCCCATTTCCATGGCGTTGAACCACGGAATGCCACCGATCTTCACGACAACGCCCATCGTGGGCTTGTCCTGCGCAAGGGCGCCCGAGGCCATGGTGGCAGCAACAGCCACGCCCGCCATCAGCGCCGCGAAGGTTCTTCTTTTCATGGTTTTCCTCCCGTTAAAGGCCCGCAGAAGGGCCGAATTTCTCTTGCTGCATCGATTGTGCACGCAAACTTATCAGAAACGATGCCGCCCCCTCTATCCCTGCGATGCCGTCTCTCCCAACCGTATCGCCCAGATGCACAATCGATATTGCGTATTGAGCAGCCAAGCGCCTAGACTCGTCAAGAAGATTCTTCCGCCGCAACGGAATCCGGATGACCCGCCCTACCCGCAAGGCCACCATCTACGATATCGCAAGGCTCTCCGGGGCCTCGCCCTCGACAGTCTCTGCCGCCCTTGGGGAAAGCTGGCAGAAGCGGCGGATTTCCGAAGCGACCGTGGAAGCCATCCGCACCATCGCCGCCGCCGAAGGATACTCGGCCAACATGCAGGCGCGCGGTCTGCGCAAGGCGCGGTCCGGTCTGGTTGGGATGGTGATCCCGCTCCATGACAACCGTTTCTTTTCCTCGATGTCGCAAAGCTTCGAGGCTTTTGCCCGCGAACGCGGCCTGGTGCCGGTGATCGCCTCGTCGATGCGAGAGCCGACGGAAGAGCGGCGTGTCGTCGAAACCCTGATTTCCTACGCCGTCGACTATTTGTTCATTGCCGGTGCCACCGACCCGGACGCCGTAAGCAGCATGTGCCGCGCCGCGAACCTCCGCCATATCTTCGTTGACCTTCCGGGGCGTGGCGCGCCCTCGGTGGTGTCCGACAATTACAAGGGCGCGGCCGACCTTACCCGCCGGCTTCTCGCCGACCATCCGATCGTCGGCAACACCCCCCGCGACCGCATCTACTTCATCGGTGGCGATGCCACGGATTACGCCTCTGCCCGCCGGATCGAAGCCTTCCGTGACGCGCTGACCGAGGCCGGGCACCCCCCTCAGCCCAACCAGATCATCGCCTGCGGCTACGCCCCCCGCAATGCGACGCGCGAAATTGCCGCCCTCTGTGGGCGCCTCGGCGGCCTGCCTGCCGGCGTTTTCGTCAATTCGCTGACCGCCTTCGAAGGCGTCCTCAGCCATCTGTCACGCATGGCGCTGGAGGATCTGCGCGCCACGGTCATCGGATGCTACGACTACGACCCGTTTGCCGCCTATCTCCAGTTTCCCGTCCACATGGTCCGGCAGGACGCGCATGGCCTGATCCGCGAAGCCTACCGGCTGATCGATCAGAACCCGCATGACCTTGTCCTCAAGATGGTGGAACCCGAACAGATCGCCCCACGCACCTTCTATGACAGCCCCTTCTCGGATCGCGGCTGAGCCGTTCTCGACAGATCCTGGTGCCCGCGGCCGGACTCGAACCGGCACGGCCTTACGGCCAAGGGATTTTAAGTCCCCAGTGTCTACCATTCCACCACGCGGGCGCGCAGGTGGCAGCATAGCGGCTTTGCCGCGGGCTTAAAGGGCTCGTCACGGCATTTGACAGCCACTGTACGCTCCGCAATGGCCGCGCCTCGCCATTGCAGGATCACACATGGCCGCAGTTCGCCGGCTGGCATGACGATGATGGCCTGCCCGGAACCGGTGTTGGGGCTGGGACGGCAGCCTGATCTTGCTGCCGGTGGGCGACCCGCGCGCCACGCTTCCACGCTGAATGCCGCGTCGCGGCAATTGACTTCCCGAACCGCGCCCGCCCATATGGCGGCAACAGCTTCGGGGAGGCGATGAATGCAGAAAGTCTACTCATCGGCGCAGGCGGCGCTTGACGGTATCTTGCACAACGGGATGCTGATCGCCAGCGGTGGCTTCGGCCTCTGCGGCATCCCCGAACAACTGATCGAGGCGATCCGCGATACGGGCGTCAAGGATCTGACCTTCGCGTCGAACAACGCCGGGATCGACGGCGTTGGCCTCGGCATGCTGCTGGAAACCCGGCAGGTGAAGAAGATGATCTCGTCCTATGTCGGCGAAAACGCCGAATTCATGCGCCAATACCTCGCTGGCGAGCTGGAGCTGGAATTCAACCCGCAAGGCACCCTTGCCGAACGGATGCGCGCCGGCGGCGCCGGCATCCCCGGTTTTTACACCCGCACCGGGGTTGGCACCGTCATTGCCGATGGCAAGGAGCACAAGGATTTCGACGGCCAGACCTACATCATGGAACGCGGCATCGTTGCCGACCTCTCGATCGTGAAGGCATGGCGGGCTGACACCTCCGGCAACCTGATGTTCCGCAAGACCGCGCGCAATTTCAACGTGCCTGCCGCGACGTGCGGCCGGATCTGCGTCGCTGAGGTCGAAGAAATCGTGCCGCTGGGCACCCTCGACCCCGACAAGATCCACCTGCCCGGCATCTACGTTCACCGCCTGATCGGCGGCGCGCGCGAGAACCGGATCGAAAACCGGACCGTTCGCAAGAAGGAGACCGCGTGATGGCTGACGCACCGAAAGGCTGGGACCGCAACCAGATCGCCGCCCGCGCGGCAAAGGAATTGCAGGACGGCACCTATGTGAACCTTGGCATCGGCATCCCGACGCTGGTCTCGAACTATATTCCCCACGGCGTCAACGTCACGCTGCAATCGGAAAACGGCATGCTCGGCATGGGCCCCTTCCCTTTTGAGGGCGAGGAAGACCCCGACCTGATCAACGCCGGCAAGCAGACCATCACCGAACTGCCGCAGACCGCCTATTTTGACTCTGCCCAGTCCTTCGCGATGATCCGTGGCGGCAAGATTGCGATGGCGATCCTTGGCGCAATGGAGGTCAGCGAACAGGGTGATCTGGCGAACTGGATGATCCCCGGCAAGCTCGTGAAGGGCATGGGCGGCGCGATGGACCTTGTCGCCGGTGTCGGCCGCGTCGTTGTTGTGATGGACCACACCTCCAAGCACGGCGAGTCCAAGGTCCTGCGCGAATGCACCCTGCCCCTGACCGGCAAGGGCGTCGTTGACCGGATCATCACCAACCTTGGCGTTCTCGATGTCGGCCACAAGGGCCTGCATATCGTCGAACTGGCCGATGGCGTGACCGAGGCCGACCTGCGCGCCGCGACCGAGGCAACCATCGTCTGAACCACGCCCGGCCGTCTGAAAGAAAGGGCCGGGTATTCCCCCCCGGCCCTTTCCCCATTCCAACGGTCGTTCTTGTGGCTCTGGCTGCCAGACCTGGCGTGATGTGCAGATCGGCCGCCACCCGGTTCGCGACCGGGCAGGACTACAACCACGACAAGGCGGGTTCGTTCCCGTCAGCCGCCCGCAGCGATGACGCGGAACACGCAAGGATCGGTCACCAGCTGCGGCGGGCTGAGGCACAAGCCCTGCGCCACCTGCCACGCCGCAAGCACCTTCGGCACATAGTCGCGCGTCTCGGCATAGGGTGGCACGCCCTGGTTCGCCTTCACAGCACCCTCGCCGGCATTGTAGGCTGCAAGCACCATCAACGGATCATTGTCGAATTCGCCCAACAGCCAGTCCAGATAGGCGACCCCGCCCTTGATGTTTGCCGCCGGATCGGTGGAATCCTTCACCCCGAAGCGCGCGGCGGTATCGGGGATCAGCTGCATCAACCCGACCGCGCCGGCCGAGCTGACCGCTTCGGTCCGCCCTGCGCTTTCGATTCCGATCACCGCCAGCACCAGCGCCGGTGACACCTTGGTCCCGACCGTCGCCTTCAGGATGTCGGTGCCATGCGATTCGGCGATCTTCTGCATGTGCTGCATCCGCGGCGCACGCACCATACTGCCACCCGGCCCCTGCGCCAGCATCGCCATCGCAAGATCAAATCTCCCCGACGCATCGCCCATCCCGGGCGGCACCATGTCCCAGAACCACGCATAGGACGATTTCGGACCCGGACCCGAAGGCTTGGCTTCCACGGCCGGCTTCGGTTCGTCGAGGTTCCAATCAGGGTCGGGATCGACCTTCGGCAAGGCGGCCAGTCGCAGCGCCTGTTCGGCCGGGTCGATCTGCACCGTTATGCGCTTGCCGGGCAGGCTTTCGCCAACCTTGACGCGCTTGAATGAAAAGTCCTCCGCCGCCGCTGCAAACGGGGCGAGGACGCACAGAATCGCCAGTGTCGCGCCTGTCGTGATCCGCATCTGCGGTATGCCTGCTCTTTTTGTTCTTTTGCAGGGAAGCTTGCAGAGAATCGGCCCTCCGGCCAGCGTTTTCGGCCACAAATAATGGCAATTTCGCCAGATTTGACCCAAAAAGCACGCCTTGCGGTAGAGTGCTTAAGATTCTGTTTAAAAAAGAATCCATCCCTTTGAGTAGGTTAGCCACCCTTTTCCGCTTTTTTTCAGGTCGTCAAAAAACGCCCTGTCACGTCCAAACTGCCGCCATGATTGGGGGGCTATATGGCTGCATACCGAACGGCAGCGGGACAGCAAAGAAAGCTAGACCGAAGCGAGCCGGGGCGGTTGAGACTTTAACTGTACACCTTGGAAAGGGAAACGACCATGTTCATGAACTTCATCAAAGACGAAACCGGCGCTGTCACTGTTGACTGGGTCGTTCTGACCGCTGCCGTTGTGGGCCTCGGCCTGATCGTTCTGGCCGCTGTGCGTCCGGCTGTTTCGACCCTCGCTTCGGACATCGGCACCGAAATCGGCAAAGCCGGCACCGCGATGAAGACCGCTGGCACCGCTCCGGCGCCGTGATCTGACTGACTTTCGGGTCATGAGCCAGGCCGCGCTTCGATCGAAGCGCGGCTTGTTTCATTAAGGGGCGCTTGTGTGGCCCCCGCAACCAAACAAAAACCTGATTGCAGCCCTTAGTTTCGCCGCATTCGGACGCAAACCTTACGCGAGAAACCCGTACCGTCTGACAGTGGAGATACCGATGTACCGCTCATTGACTGCCTTTTGCCAAGAAGAAGATGGCGCTGTGACTGTCGACTTTGTGGTGCTGACAGCCAGTGTCGTGGCAATGGCGATCATCGTCATGCCGCTCATCGCGCCGTCGGTAACCGAACTCGCTGGCTACATCGCCGAACAGCTTGGGGCCGCAAGCGCCTTTCTCGCATCGGTGGAATGACGCTTCCGCCGCTCCGGCGCAAGCGTTGGGCGGTCCGGGACGAATGGACATGTGTGACCCCGCGCGGAAACCCCGCGCCGGTTAAGAGAGAGTGAAGGAAGATGAGAGCTATCTTCGGCTTGGTGTTGTTGGCCGGCCTCGCACTTGCGGGGGCGGCTGTTTACATGGCGCAGAACTTTATTGGCGAAACCCAGTCCGCCCTGCAGCGAGAGCGTGAGATGAATGCCAAGGCCGGCCCGCTGGTCGAGGTCTTCGTCGTCAATCGCCCGATGAAGTATGGTGATCCTCTGGCACCGGAAGACGTCCAGATGGTCTATTGGCCCGAACGGGCGTTGCCGGAAAACATTTTCCGCGACCAGACCCTGCTGTTTCCCGAAAACGCCAATGGCCCGCGCTATCTGATGCGCTCGATCGAGGCATTCGAACCGGTCCTGGCGACCCGCGTGACCGAACCGGGCCAGCTTGCAGGACTGACCGGCAAGCTTGGCAAGGGGATGCGCGCCTTCGCCATCAGGGTTGGTGTCGCCTCGGGCGTTGCAAGTTTCGTGCAGCCCGACGACTTGATCGACATCTACTGGACCGGCAGCACCGCAAATTCCAACGGCGAGGTAACGCGCCTGATCGAGTCTGCCATTCAGATCATCGCGGTCGACAATGCCTCTGATCAGGGCCAGTCGGCTTTCGGCACAGTGGCCCAGGCGGTGACCGTTGCTGGCACCCCGGAACAGATCGCACGTCTGGCTCAAGCCCAGGCGACGGGACGTCTGTCGATGTCTCTGGTGGGCGACGCAAGCGACGTTCTGACCGACGCTGTCGAGGTCGACGGCAACTCTCTGCTCGGTTTCCAGGAGAAGGAAGTCCAGCAGGTCGAGGCCGCCGAGGTCTGCACCATCAAGACGCGCAGGGGCGCCGACGTTATCGAAATTCCGATCCCCTGCAAAGACTAGCAAAGGGTTATCAGCACAGGGCGCGGCCACATCATATGGGGCCGCGCCCTTTGCATTTGCGCCAGACTTTGCGCGCTGTTGCAAGTTATCCACATCAACAAAACCTTCCAACCAGTTGATTATTGCAAATAAACGGTATGTCCTGCATGTTTGCGGAGATATGGGCGCTAAGACCCGAACCGAGGCGTGATCGAAAGGGCAGATCACATGAGCATGAAACGAATTCTTGTTGCCGGCTGTCTGGGTGCCGTTCTTGGCTCCACAGCCATGACTCCAATTTCCGCTGAAGTGCTGCGCGTGATGCAGGGCGAGGCGTCCGAAGCATTGAACGTTCCGATGAACCGGGCCGTTGTCGTTGAAAGCGACGTTCCCTTTGCGGAACTGTCGATCGCCAACCCCGGCA
>LNFM01002346.1_pt1 | contig 39922 bp, 41 predicted proteins | sample 596031 | NCBI WGS metagenome assembly LNFM01 (sample SAMN04254537, study PRJNA301005) | activated carbon metagenome | isolation source: dual media filters at the Ann Arbor, Michigan drinking water treatment plant | place: USA: Ann Arbor | reverse complement strand
CGATGGCTACCCGGATTTTTATGTTGAATCTGTGACTGGTTATGATGAGTCCGGTGTTCAACACCTTGTTGTTTCAGCTGTGTCCGGCGAGGATTCGGTCGTCAGCTACTCTAAGGTCACGACGCGCTTTCGACCGCGCCGTTAAAGCTCGATCATATCCGAACCATCGCCAGACCTTCGTCTGTGACGAATCTTTTTTCACAATACTGAAACTCTTCGTCTCTCTCCGAGACTTACTACCAAGGAATTGGCCGCCAGACTGGGCGAATGTCGTGATTTGCGGATGATTGGCCGAAAAGGCACGACTCGATGAGGGTCGAGGCCCAAGGCATCCGATAAAATCCCTGGCGACTAAAGTCAGTTGTCTAAGAACAGTTGCCCAAGAACAGTCGCAGAGGAGATCTACATGAAGGCTCACATTAAGACTCTAAGCATCGGTCGCAAGTTCGCGTCTGTTGGATCAGGGCTTCTGTTGGCTTCAAGCGCAACTCTTCTTGGCGCGTGCAACCCAGTGGGTTTCGAAAATATGAAGTTCAATACACCGATCGCAAATTCGGTCACACCGCCGGTAGGTGACGGCGATCTCATCACTCCTCCTGTTGTTTCGCCGCCCGTCGTTGTTCCTCCGTCGCCCGTTGTACCGGCCCTTGGCTCGCTCACAAAAGGTGCTTGTGCGGATGATTCCTCGACACGGCTTTTGTCGTGTCTAAATTGTGATGTGCCCGCAGTTCCGGTGGTGAATCAGTTTTCTAGAAAGGGCGAAGCCCTCTTCGAGATCATGAATTCAGCTTGTCAGGTACGAAATGGAAGTGATCCGGCGGGGTATATTCCGCCGACACGTGCCGAGCTTATGCGCCGACTCAATCGACTCTCGCCGACGATCTATCCCGACACTGCAATGACGTCGATTCAAACATCGACTATCAATAGCCTTCTCACCGATCCAAGTGCCGTCGATAGAATGTTTCGAGGACTCTTTCAGTCGGGTGTCATTGCTTCGACAATAGCTTTTGAAACTTACTTTGGAATCGAAACCATCGAGGCGCGCTATGCATTTTGCTACGCAAGCCCCGCCAATGGAACTTCCGAAGGAACATCATCGACGTTCAATCGCTTCAACTCTTCGCCTCTTCACTCAAAAGCTTGGGTTGACTGCCAGTACGGTAACGATCCCTTCAACTGTCCAGAGAAGCCCGAGTACATCACGGCTACCGTTTACAGAAATCAACTCCGCAACGGCATGAACGAGTCGATCAATAATCCTTACGTGGCTCCGCCGGCGTCAAACGCGAAAGTGTGCGAGTGGGAAAAGTACGAAGGTCCCTATGACGGCGTCGCTGCAAGCACACTGACTGTCTGGCTTGCCTCGGGATTCAGCGTTGCGGGCGATGTTCCGAACCAAGCCAATCAGAATATGTGCTCTCGTATTACGGGGCCATTGTCAGGGCCGATCGACGGGCGCGTCCTGCTCGCGGCCTACCGCTGTCAGTAATTACAGAGCTACCAGGGAAGCTCACGACCGCGAAAATCTTGGAGCTTAACGTTCGCGGTAAGCTCCAAACCGTGGATGACCTTCCAAAGTCCTTCGGCCGACTCCTTGGTTTCTATGGGAGCTTGTTCGCCTCCCATTTCGGTTTTTACCCAGCCCGGATGAAGAACTGCAAAACGAACTGACGGGTGATCGATCGCAAAACTTTTTGTGAGCATGTTGAGAGCCGCTTTCGACGCGCGATACGAATAAAAGCCACCTGAAGAGTTATCAGTCATAGAGCTCATGAGTGTCGAAATTTGAACAACTCGCGGTGCTTTCGCAGACTTCAGCAGCGGAAGAAATACTGTGGTCATAAGGAAAGGAACAATCGCATTCAGATGAAAACTTTCCTCGAGATCTTTTTCAGTGTCTGTCTTTCGCAAGATGCCTGCATTGTTGATAAGAGTATCGAGACCGCCCGCGGCTTCCACGATTTTAAGAATCTTCGCACGCCCTTCGCTGGTGCTGACGTCGGCTTCAATGGGAATCAAAGTTGTTTTAAATTTCGCACGAAGTTCATCAAGCCCGCGCGGCGAGCGAGACACTGCAAACACGGTGTCTCCGTTCTTAAGGGCGGCTTCAGTCAGGGCCAGGCCGATTCCTCGGGATGTGCCAGTGATTACAGTTTTCATTTTATCTCCTTTTTTCGGCTATCTATCGCATCTGAAGCTGCCGGCGACAAGCCCCGACTGATCACTGGACCGCACCAACAGTCGAGAAATATCTGAATCAACTGAATCGGAAGAAGAAAAAGGAGAGACTAGAGGAGATGCGTTTTACGACTCCGAATTTTCTACGGTGGGTATCTTTTTGGACGGCTTCCGTGCTCGTGGGTTCGATGGCCGTTGGCAATCCTGCCTTCGCTCAGGGCTCCACCAGAGCCCCGAACGCCAGCCACGAGTTCGTCGAAAACAAACTTCGACGCGAGCGTTTTTCTGAGGCCTTCATCAAAGACGTCTTAAAGAGCTACGAAGAAAAAGACTTTAATCAGGTCATTGAGTTAAATGTCCTGCTCTACTTGCGAAAATCCAACTACCACGGAACTCAAGTCACGGAGGATGCATCAAAAGCTGTCGATCAATTTCAAACCAAGTATTCGAAAAGTCTCCAGCGCGCAGAAAAACGTTACGGTGTCCCTTCCGCTGTTGTGGCCAGTTTACTTTGGATTGAGTCGCGACATGGACAAAATGTCGGCCGATTTCATGTCCCCAGTGTCTACCTTCATTTGATTCAAGCGCCGCGAAAAGTCGTACAAAACCACTTATTGTCGCGCACCGACCAGTATGCGGCGACCACGACGCCTGAGGATCATCGCGAGATTGTTCGTCGCACGCGGGTAAAAGCGGCGTGGGCTCTATCTGAACTTCGCGCCATCGAAAAGATTCACAGCCTTAACTGGAAAATCGGAAGCGAATTTCGCGGTTCGTTTTCTGGAGCCTTCGGGATGCCGCAGTTTCTTCCGTCGAGCTATGTTCGCTGGGCAAAGTCGGTCACCCCCAAAGCGCAGCCGAATCTTACGAAGTCGCCCGACGCTATACTCAGTGTTGCACATTATTTGCGAGAGCATGGATGGAGCAGCGATAGCACGACGGCTGGCTTCAATGCGCTGATGAAGTACAACAATAGTCGCGACTATGCGAATGCGATACTGCACCTGTCCGGGCGAAGTGGTGTCGACGAGCAAGAAAAGATCGATGCGCCGTCAGCGACCTCGGCTTCGACACGTGAACCTTCGAACGATTCGAAATGAGTCGTCATTGTGGAAAGCCCAATTGTCGACGAATCGTCATAGTCTGTTCATGGGTCGAGCACGCTAGTCTGGATGGACAGTTCGTCAAGACTCAGATCGAACGTCGACGTTGCGAGCGGGTTTAGATCTTGCTTCGTAGAGTGGTGTAAGTAGTTTGGTGAGGCTGTGAGTTGTGTCTCACTTTGATACAGGGGGAACTTGTGAAATTTAAGAGTCATTTAATTGCCTTGTTGGTCGGAGCTGTTCTGATCCTCGGCTTTCAAAATTGTTCAAACTCAACGGACTTCTCGAGTGTTGGGCAGCTGGTTGCAAAATCGGGATCTGCTGACTCTGACATCGAGACTGTTCTCGGCGACGAGCCGGTACCAAACGTTGATGAACCGATCAATGGTGGCGACGGAGTTCCTGTTTCAACTCCGCCGCCCACGTCGACCTACCCTGATCAGGTTGATAACGATGATGGTGATCACGGCTCTCCGAATGATCGGGACGAAAATAATGGTAACGACGGCACACATGACGATGGCGCAAATAATGACTCGCCTGGTGGTCCAAGCAGTCCGAACTCACTCAACTTTGTCTGTGTTCTTGAGGGCCCTGGTCACTCGATCAAGGTTGGATTTTCGGAAGGCGCTTTGAGTGGTCAAGTCGGAACTCCGAGAGACGTCTGCATGACTGAGAATGCGTGTCTGAACATTATCAGCACGAAATTCAAAGTGAAGGCTGCAAAACGAGTCGGGTTTTGCTCGGGAAAGAATCCGCACGTGATTCCAATGTCAGAGAGTCAGATCTCTGCAGCCCTCGCTCAGGCCGATCTAATCAAAGAGGTCGAGTTGTCGCGACGACTTTCTAAATAGACCCCAAACTAAGATTGTTAACTTAAATTGTCGGCTTCGATTTGCACCTAAGTGCAGTCGGAGCCGATCATCATATTGAAGTAGCAGGCGGCATCGCCCTCTCGCAGCTCACGGAAATTTTTGAAGTCGACGGCTTTCTCTGGTTGATTTGGATCAAATTCTATCCCCCAGAGCGGTCGAATTTCCTGCGGCAAAAACGCGTAACGCATATCTCCGATTCGTGAAAGTCCGCTTTCGCCATTAGGCATTGCAGCGAGCCAACCATCTGAAAACCAGTCGAACCGTGTCAGATCTCTTTCAAAGCGAGAGGAGTCCACCTCGGTCGAACGCGGGAGTTTCTCAATCGATTGTCCTTCGTAGATGCGTTGACTTGTAAGTCCAAGAAAAAGACCGTCGACGACGAAGCGCCCTTCATGCTCGTAAATCGATCGCCATAAAAAAACCTGAAGCACTGTGGGCTTTACGACCCGTCGTTCGGCTTTCTCAATTGGAATCCCGCGATCGGTGAGCAGTTTGAGCTGAAGGCTCGAGGCTCGCTCCCTTTGCACGACTCCAAATAAAAGATAAATTAATCCAAGGGCAAAACAGATATGAATGAATCTGCGGGCTCGCAATGTGTCGTTCATTCGAAAGGCGACGATGGCGGCCGCGATCCAAAGTGATGTAGGAATGGGATCGATGATTCCGACGTTGTTCCACGCCACACGCAAATTTGAAAAAGGCCAAAGCAGCTGAGTCCCGTAGGACGTACAAGCGTCAAGAAGACCATGGGTCGCGTAGCCCACGGTTGCGGCCAAGAAAATCGTAGAATCCCAAAATTTTGCTGGGTCCCTGGAGCCAGAAAAGCGCCTTTTTGCAAAAAGAAGTGCCATTAAAAAAAGGCCAACAATCAGTCCGCCGACGGGAATAAAAATAAGTGAGTGGGTAAAGTGTCGGTGAAACTCGACGGCGAGAAGAGGATCTGAGCTAGATCTTATTACGACATCGAGATCAGCGGCCATTCCGCCGATCCATCCCGCCACCGCTACGGCTGCGACCTTGGACTTCGTTTCTTGTGGTTTGAACTGCAGGCTAAGTGCGGCGGCGGCCCCAAGGGCGCCCTGAGTGACTGGATCCATAGCTATAGCGCCTTTTCGTTAAAAATAGTTAGTATAACTAATTTGGTAGTGAATGCTCTTTCGTGAGCCAAGCATCAGACCAAGTGGTGAATACTTTCGCATTTCAAATTCATGTTGCCACAACGCTCGATGAATCTGTAGCGAGACCTTCAGAGGTAACAATGAATAGATCATTTTTTGCTGCGTTGGCGTTCACGATATTTCTTGGGATTATTGCGGGACGCGCACAAGCGGCGTGCTCAATTGCGGTCGGCGGACCTTACGTTTTGCCATTGCCGCGCGCGGAGCTGACTCAAGCCTTGGAGAGAATGTTTCAAGCGGATCAGAATTATGAGGTTAAAGTCTTTGAGACCGACAACCTTTTGAAGGCGGCTCGGTTAGGCGCTGACTATTTGGTTTACCTAAAAAGCGCCGCTCCCTACATGCAGGTCCAAGTGCGAGACATCTTGTTGAATAAAGTCATCTGGGAAGATCGCTACAATGCGCTGGGCAACATCGACGACACCGTCGATGTGATCCGCCGTGATATTCAACAGAACGCACTGCCGCTCCTGGGCACCTACTGCCGCAAAGCAGAATAGCTGCGCGTTTTGAATTTAGGTTGCCCTGAACCGGCGCTTCGGATTTTCTCTTGGCGGGCGATTAAACCAAGGGGGCTTTATGAAGCTTTTGATTTTAGGTTTCGGTGTAGTGAGTGGCGTGTTTTTTTCTGGCTCAAATGTAAATGCCATTGAAAACCTTGAAGCGACCGAGAACTGCATAATGGTTTACGTTAAAAAGGATGCGAGCGCTCCAAACCTGACTGTCGCCTGTGATGGTGAGCGCGTTTTATCTCACACTGTGAAGACGGTCGATCAGCTGGCCGACCCAACGCAGTTCACGAACGAACTTTATCAAGCCTTTCAAGCCATGGTGAATACGACCGGGCGCAAAGAATGTAAACCCTACGATCTCGACACAGTTTGGTTTGCAAGCTGTCTGACGAATCAATAGCTGGCCAATCCGCAGCTGGCCTCATCAGTCGAGAAGATCTGAGCAACGTCCACGGACTTGCAGCGTCTTTGGATTGTTTTTGCTGATCGTCACTTCAAAAGGGGCATCGCAGTCGTCCAGCTTCACTAGATAAATACTTTTCGAGCGATTGAAGTATTCGAGCTTTACCCAATCCGCTCGACTGTCCTTCTTTAGCTTTAAATTGAGATGGCGGTAGATGAGTTGATCATCGCGACTGAAACCCTTCATTGCGAGGTCATAGGTATCGCACGCACGAACAAGGCGGCGAGTTTCGCTGCTGAGCTTCGCTTTCGCCACTTCGATATCACTCTGATTTTCAAAAGAGGATGTGAGCGTCAATGCCTGAGCCATTTCTTCGGGCGCTAGATTTCCGTAGGGACGTCGAAAGTTCCATCCATAACCCCACCGAAAAATCATGTTTCCCTCGGGCCCTCCAAATTTTTGAACGAAAGTTTTGTAGAGAATTCCTATCTTTTCATATCCACGGTCAGCGATACAACGGCCGAAGCGCTCATCGGCCTCGTTTCTTTCTCGTTCGGTACCGCCCAGCCAGTAGGAAGCATCGTGTGTTACACAGCATCCCGCCCATACGTCGCTGTGTTTCGTCATAGGAATTCCATCGATAGACATACTGCAGCCATCCGACACAAAGGGGCGAAGAATTTTATCGCTCGGATTTTTAAACTGTAGCGCCTGGGTGGGGCCAAGCTTCATTCCCGAGAGTGCGCTCCAAGCTTTGGATTTTTCAATCCGTTCCGATCGCTGCGAAGAGTCCTCGGCGCTCGGGCAGTTGTAAGACGACTCATAAGAATAAGGGACTGTGTTCGCGCTAGAGTCGTGGGCCAGCTCGCGCTCGACTGTTTTACAGCCGGTCATAAGAATCGAAAGGGCCAACGTCGTCGTGGTCGCTAGACCTCTAAATCGTAAGAGATGCATCTTAGAATTTTAACAATCGGCGCTGAGAGCGCCAAGTAAATCTTGCGTCACTCGCCATTCATTCAACATTCGCGCTTCGACAAGCTAAGCGTTGGTCGTGGGAAAGTTCAGATCCGTGCAATTCCTTTTGGTTCTCTTTGTTCTTCTGGCCGTGGCCAGTTCTGGTAGGGCCGAGGCCGTCCAGTGTGAGTCGCTGTTTACCCCTTTCAGTTTTGAAAAAAGCCGAATCGTCCAGACAAACTGGTTCGTCACGACCCGCGGTCTTTCGGAATATCAGCAGATACTTACAAATCGCTTCACAATCGCTTTGGCCGAGTTGGATGCGCGGCATTTGTGGATCGATTTCGGAACAGGAAAGGGAATCGCACCAGAAGACTATCTGGCTTCGGGTGCGGAGTCGAAAGCGGATGTGCTTGGAATTACCTATAAGTATCGTCGCTGGTTTCCGAAATACCGTGGTCCGAAATTAAAAATCCAGAAGGGCGTCTATTTTGAAGAGTTGCCGCCGCTACCGCAGTACCAGCTGGGTTCGGATCTCTATGGAATTTTTAGTTACACGAAGCACGTCGATCTTTATTTTGAGCGAGCCTTGAAGCCCTTAGAGGTCGGTCGCCAGCACTTTATTTTCGCTAACTTTTTTCGCACAGTTATCGTTAAAAAAAACGGCGATCGAATGGATGTAGCAAGCTGGCTGTCGGAAGTTTCATCCTTAAAAGTCGAACACCTGAAGAGTGGCGTTCTGGTCATCACAAAAATGCGGGAAGACATCAATATCCCGCGACTTCGTCTTATAAAAACCGACGGCCAACTGCCGCCGGGGCGCGTGTTCGAAGAGTACTAGCGCGGCTTACCAGATTCGGCTCACCAAGTTCGTTTCACATCGTCAAATTCGCCAGCGATGCCTTTGTCCGTGGTCATGGGGCCGTAGACGTAAGGATCGGATAGCGGGCTTGCGTTGCTGAGATCGCTGGCGGCCCCGACAAGCCACTTCCACGACGAGTGGTAATGGAACGCTGAAACAGGCCCACCGCCTGCGAATGATGACTTCGTCACTGGCCAAAAATGATCGGCGGAAAGGCGGGGCGAGGTCGAGTTGTAGCTTTTCAGTAAAATGAACTGCTTATTCGTGCTGGCCGAAAGTTGAAATATTTCTTCCGATAGACGCTGATCGACCACGGTATCTTTATCCGAAAACACAACTGTGAGAGTCGTGTTGGGATCCGTTGTCACAAGCGCGCGCCGATCGGAGCCAGCAGGTGCGAACAAGACAGCCGCTTTAGGTGCTGAGCCCGCAACGAGACTGGGCGCAAGACCCATCGCAACCTGAGCGACATAAGCTCCCTTCGAATGGCCGCTGTAGATGATTTTCGTTTCATCAATAGTCGCAGAAAATTGAGCCGCGACACAGGACGCGATCTTGGCAAAATCCGAACCCATGCGGTTCCAGTCGCGATCAAAAAATCCAGTGTCAAAAGGGATGAAGCTTGCTGCGACTCCCTTTTTTGCAAGGTGCTCAAGTGTCGCTCGGTAGTTCTCGACATCAAGTGCTTGGCCGTGACCAAACGCGACCATTGGGTAACGGTCGCCTGGCGTCGCCGATTCAGGAAGAAAAACTTTCGTCGCGCGCCCAAGGCACGTTGTCGAAGTTTCTTTGACGCCGTAGCTGTAGACGAGACTCCCTGGATGCGATGGATCCGTCGGCGCCTTGGGAAGAGTGGCAAACGCCATCTTCGGCACAAGCATCATTCCAAAAACGAAGGCTAAAGAAATCGCGCGACTTTTCATTTTTTGGTTTTTGATCATGGGTAATTGCATCCGACTTGGTTCATCGTCTCAAGATTTGAAGTGTCGATTTGTTTCGCTGCTTTCGCGACAGCTTCGTCATACAGAGCTTTATCGAGAGTCGGTGTCTTTGACAAAATATAGAGCGAGCGAAGAGCTGGGTCAGAGACCACCGCGTACTGGTAGTCATCCGCTAATCCGATGATCCAGTACTGACCTTTGACAGGAAGAAAGAAGTCGACCGTGAAGCGGGCATTCGTCACGAGGTCATCGTTGAAGGCTATCCCGCGAATTTCTCGAATGGCCCCGTTGACGGTTTTGTCGTTGCAGGAATTGTAAACGTCGAGATTACCATCTGTGCGCAAGGAAAGTTTTTGCTGGGCACAAACGCATCCATTTTCAAAGGGAAGTACGTTTCTAGAAATCGTGTACCACGTGCCGCCGTATTTCAAAGGGTCGACAAACGGAACAGTTTGAAGAGCTTCGGCCGTTTTCGGAGAGAGGATCGTTGCGAGAATTAGACCTGTTGAAAGTGCAAGAGTGCGAGCCCACATACTGAAAGCCTCCGTCGAAATTAGGAATGAGATTTTAAACACAACCCTAAATCGACCCTGTTCTCATCAGGTCTGCAACTCTTATTTGTCGTTGTCGCGTGGGTCCCAACCGGTTTGAGTGCGCCATACATAAAGCTGTTCGACTTTCGTTCGAGCCCAGGGGGTCTTCCGAAGAAATGTCAGACTCGATTTGATGCTCGGGTTCTCATTGAAACAGCCGATATTAATTTTTCGGCCAAGACGCTCCCAGCCATAGTTTTCCACCAGGGTAGTGACTATTTTTTCCAGCGTAACGCCTTCGAGCGGATCTTTTTTGTTCGTTGATGAATGTGTCACTTATCATGTTGGTTAAGCTGATGATTCGACGAAAGTCCAGGTATGATGATAGTATTCTGCGAGGCACTGCGCGGGTAGACCTCACTAAGTTTTGTCGCTACTGTTTTCCAGATGATAGAAATAAAATCGAAGCGTTGGTTGGCGGCAGGAATTTTTGGGCTCATGGCTTCTTCGGCCGTAGCGACGTATGTTTTCATGACAGGTCCTTTTGGCGGCCCGGAGACGGGTGAGCTTGTTTTAAATCAGAAAGACGTCGTCGCCGTTGAAACAACAACCGACGCTGCATTCGCTGAGACAATCTTGTCGGCAGAGCAGCGTTATCCTTACACGATTTCGCCGCGTTCAAGTTTGGTGACCGAGCTTCGTAAACTCGACATCAGCCCGCGTGACATCCATGATCTCGTGGCGGCTGCAAAGCCCATTCGAAATCTTGGGCGCCTGACGGCGGGAACGCGTTTTCAAGTCGGATTTTCTGGGACCAATAGCGAAGTTTTCACAAGTCTTAGGATCCGTCTCTCACCTCGCGATGTTTTGGCGATTGAACGAAAAACAGACGGTGCTTGGCTTGCGGAAGCCGTCCAAAAGAAGGTCGACACAAAAGTTCTCACCTTCAAGGGCAATGTGAAGTCGTCACTTTGGGAATCAGCGGTCGAGGCCGAGATGAATCCAGCTCTGATTGCAGAACTGGCCGAGATTTTCGCTTGGCAAGTCGACTTCGCCCGAGAAGTTCGTGTTGGTGATCAGTGGCGGCTCTCGGTGGAGGAAGAATCGGTTCAAGGCGAAAAGCTTGGTTCAGGTTCGATTTTGTCGGCGGAGTACACAAACGCCGGCGAGACTCACACGGCGGTTTTGTTTCGGCGCGGTGAAGAAGATCTTGGTTACTTCGGGCCCGACGGCACAAGTCTCAAACGAGTCTTTCTAAAAAGTCCAATTCAGTACGGGCGAATTTCTTCGCGATTTCAAAAACGTAGACTTCATCCAATTCTTAAAACAGTACGCCCCCACAACGGCGTCGACTATGCAGCGCCCACGGGGACGCCAATTCGAGTTGTTGGCGACGGTCAGGTCGAAGCGGTTGGACGAAATGGCGGCGCTGGAAATTTCATAAAAATTCGTCACAACTCCACTTATGCCACTTCCTACAAACACCTCAGTCGTTTTGCTAAAAACGTGCGCCGTGGTTCAAGAGTGCAGCAGGGTCAAACGATTGGCTACGTCGGATCGACGGGAATGTCTTCGGGACCTCATCTGCATTTTGAATTCTACGTGAACGGACGTTACGTCGATCCACTGGGAATGAAATTCCCTGCAGCCGCGCCAGTTCCACGAGAGCAGCTGGCGGAATTTGTCGAAACCAAGAATGTCTTCCTTGCCTATTTGCCAGACTGGGAAATTTGAGCTATCGGGGCCGAGCGGATGGCCCCAAAGAATTTCATTTATTTTACGTCGACCAAAGAGTTCAGCGCATTTCCGCCCATCGAGCGAACATGCAGAAGATAGCGTCCCGGCGTGATCTTCGGAAGCGAAACACGCTCTGAGAACGGGAAAACTCCATCCTGGCAGTCTGCGCGATTTTCCATCTTAGCAATTGGCTGGAGAACGATAACGTCAGGCTCCATCGTTAGCTTCACTTGGTCCATCGCGATGCAGCTGTTTCGGAATTCTCCTGTCAGAACGACGTCTGTGGCGCCTCCGGTCACAGCGATGGTGGCTGTGGAGACTGGCGCGTAGAGGTAATCATCCGCCTCTTGTTTGGTCGCCATGGCAATACGTACTTCGCCCACCTTTTCTTCTTGAGGTCCTTGAACGATCTCCCATGTTCCATCGGTCAATACGCCGACGTCGATGATTCGCTCGAACGGAAGAATCATTTGAAGGCAAAGACCCTGATACTTATAAGCGACGGGGCCGAGGAAGACTTTCTTAAGACCGGCATCGACGCGCACTGTGGTTTCCGCGTGTCGATAGCACGTGTGTTGGAAAAGACCTTCACCGACCAGTTGAACGTGGTCGTTAGAGTCAAAGCCGTTGGGGACATACACTTTTTGGAACAGCACCGGAACTTGGCGTGGCTCGGGTCGAAGAAGCGAACTTGACTGAGCGTTCGCGTTAGTTGACGCGATGACAACTAAGAGTGAAATCGCGGATGCAAATAAATGAAACATTAAATCCCCCTGGTTTTGAATCGAGTAACGTACGTCGGCGCTTGAGTACAATGAAGATGCCAACGAAAAGCTGGTCGAGATCCAACCTAAGGCTTATTGGCGTATAGAGTCTTCGGTTTGAGGGATTTTCTGGCCCGAGGAAGTGGTCAAATGTCCCACGCCCCATGCCGCGAGCGCAGCAGCAATGGCCAGCGACATCGCAAGAAGCCAATCGGATGGTTGCATTGCGGCGAATCCGAAAATTTCTCGAAGAAAGGGCGTATAGATTGTGACAAGAAGAGCTGTCGTCGCAAGTGCTGCTACCAGGAAAAACTGTGAGTAGCTTGTTTTTAAGACTTCAATTTGATTCACAGCGATAAGCCCAAGATTTGTGAAAACGAAAATAGCGAAAGCCAAAGTACGAGCTTCTTCCGCGCGAGAGCCGCTTTTGAGGCTGAAATAGTAAGTGCCGATAATTGGAAGTAACATGATTGCACCCTGCAATGTGCTTCGGAATAAGTCCGATCGATTGAAGATTCGGCTTTGCAGCGATCGCGGCGGACGTCGCATCGTTCCCGGACCCGGCGGAAGGGATTCGAAGATCAAACTGCACGTAGGATCAATGATGAGCTCCATGAAGACGATGTGAGCCGGAAAAAGAGCGGGCGGAAGCCCAAGAAGAATTGGAAGCGAGGCCATGCCGGCAATGGGAACATGGACGGAAAAAACATAGGCAATGGCATGGCGGATGTTTTCAAATATTTTTCGGCCCATGCGGATTGCGACGACGATGGACGTGAAGCAGTCGTCGAGGAGAACGATGTCGGAGGCCTCTCGGGCTACATCCGTGCCTCGCTGACCCATGGCAATACCGATGTCAGCCCACTTAAGGCTTGGCGCATCGTTGACGCCATCACCTGTCATAGCCACGACCTCGCCGTTCGTTTTCAGAGCATTCACTATGCGAAGTTTTTGATTCGGGACCATGCGTGCGAAGATGTTCGTATCGCGAACGCGTTGGCACAGCTCCAGATCGCTCATTTGTTCTATGTCGCTACCGCTGAGAAATTTTTCTGGATGTTTAAGTCCAGCAGTTTTTGCGATCTGTAAGGCCGTTCCCGGGTAATCTCCCGTAATCATTATGACTCGAACTCCGGCCGCGAGACATTCAGAAATGGCCTCTGGAACTTCAGGCCGAACTGGATCGCGAAGTCCAATCACCCCGACAAATTCAAAGTCGAATTCCTCCTGAGAATTAGGAAGTGATTTGGTGTCGAGCGTGCTGCATTTAGCTTTTGCCACAGCGATAACCCGCAGACCTTCGTTCGACATTTGGTCAATCGCCTGAAGTAAGCTTTTGGACTCTGGGCTTGTCTTTCGACACAAATGTAAGATCGCCTCTGGCGCTCCTTTGGCAGCTACTATCAGAGGCTGACCCGTGTGACTTTGCCACACACGGGACATGGCCAACAGCTTCGGTGAGAGCGGATACTCTCGGACCATCGTCTCCCAATTCTCCAGCGGTGGTTGGATGGAAGAGGATTCTTTGAAAGCATTGAGGATCGCTTTTTCCATTGGATCAAAAGGATCTTTTTGGCTCGCAAGCGCTGCGATTTGGACAATCTCATTATCAGCGAGTGGACCTTGAAGCCGCGTAACGGTCATCAGGTTCAAAGTGAGGGTTCCTGTTTTGTCGACACAAAGTGCAGTAACGGCGCCGAGACTTTCAGTCGCGGTGGGCTGCCGAATCAAAATATTTTTTTTTGAAAGTCTCCAGGCGCCCAGGGCTAGAAATACTGTGAGAATAACTGGAAACTCTTCGGGAAGAAGTGCCATTGCGGCAGCCAGACCTGCGAGCAGAGCTTTTGGCCAGCTCTCGTCTTTAAAAAAATAGGCCGCTGCAATCAAGAAGCTGAAGAGAATTGCGACAAGTCCGAATACTTGGACAATTCGGGTCATTTCATTTTGAAGACGCGTTCGCTCCTCAGGGGCTTGTGAAAGCAGTCGCCCGATTTTCCCAATCTCTGTGTGTGTTGCAGTGGCTGTGACAATGGCGACGCCTGTTCCGCGCGTCACCAAAGTGCTAGCAAAAACTTTTTTTGTCGAAGCCTCGATGCCGCTCATAGTTTTTTCAACGGGGACAGATTCGCCGGTCAGAAGTGATTCATCCGCTTGGAAATGGGAACTTTCGATAAGCCTACCATCGGCGGGGATTCGGTCGCCTTCTGAGAGAATCAAATAGTCCCCTCGTACAACGTCGCGTCCGGCGATTCTCTTGGTTACGCCATCTCGAAGAACTCGTGCACGGGGACTCGTGAGATCGCGGAGGGCTTCCAGTGCCCGACCGCTTCGGTATTCCTGATAAAAGGAAATCCCGACGACGCCTAGGACCGAAAACAGTAGCAACAAACTGTCATTAATATCGCCCAAGAAAAAATAGATCGATGCGCAAGCGAGGAGAAGAGCAATCATTGGCTCCCGTAAAGACACCATTAGAAAGCTAAATACTGAACGCGGTTTCGACGAGGGAAGTTCGTTGTGACCATGTAAAATCAGAAGCTCATTCGCACGGGCGCCGGTCAGACCTTTGTGGCTTAGCTGGGGCTCAGACATCTTTCAGTGGGATTTCAGATTTCATAGTCAGGATATTCCCGCTGCTTAAGTCGTGCCTCGACGGGCTTCTCAAGTATACATTGTTCACCGCTTTAAGAAAATCAGACGTAAAGTCTGCGACGCTGTTCCAATCAGTGTACTCATAATCTCGGCTTGTATCTGTATTCTCTCCGGCGCGCTTTGAAATTAGCCACATCACCTGACGGGTGAACCAACCATACTTTGAGTAGGGTAAGGCCCCGGCAAAAACTGTCCACGAGTCGGGATGCCAAGATGTTTCGTTGAAAAAGTCTGTAACGATTTTTCGTTCTTCTTTTTGAACTTTTTCGTTCGAAGTTTGAAGGATCCCAAGACACACAGAGAAAAAGGCTCCGGGCATCATGGATAGAGCTTCCGCGTTGGCTTTAATAAATTTTCGAAAATACTTTGGATACCCCGAAGCTTGAACAGAGGCTCCAGCCACAACGCCAGCGTAGTCTTCAAAAGTGATGCTCCGAATTGTATCGGCGCAAACCACGTCGGCCGACCAACCGCTGACACGAATGAGTTCAGCAATCTTGTTTGCAATTTTCAGAGTGTGGCCGTGAGCCGTTCCGTAAACGATTAGAATACGCTTCATTTGCGCTCCTTTTTTCGATCGCGTGATTCGACCGCTCGCGACGGAACGACCAATACAGGTCGAACAGATTTTCCGATGACGTCGCGAGTGACGCTTCCCAATACATAAGACGACCATCGGCCAATTCGTTGAGTCATAACAATCAGATCGGCCTGATTCCTTTTTGCAGAGTCCAAAATTGCACTGTGAGTCGCAATCGAGTTGTTGCTGACCTCGACGGTGCAGTCGACGCCTAAATCTTTAGCTCGTCGCGCCCACTGGGCGCCTTTCTTGCGCACGCGTTGATCTTCTTCTTTGAGGTAAGCTTCAACGTTGCCCCATCCTCCAGCGATTTCAGCAGAGGCCGCCATCGTTTCATTGAATGAAGTCGGTAGAATATGAAGTAAAATAATTTTGGCGTCGGTCTTTTTTGCGATTTCGGTAGCTGTGCGAAACGCTCGCGCACTCTCTAACGAGAAATCCGTCGCAAATAGAATTCGTTTCATTGATTTTATAGCAGGCGCCTCTGCGTTCACCACCAAAATCGGCACGCCTGACTCGTAGATCAGCGACGTAATGAAGCTACCCGGAAGCGCAAATCCTGAGTGATGCACATGGGTGAAAACAGCGATGGCAGAGGCCTTCGTTTTTGCAGCGTCTTTCACGATGAGTCTTACGTTTTCTTTTGAGGATCGGTACGGCTGAAGCAAGACGCGGGTCGAAAGTTTGGATTTCCCATGGTTGTGCTTGAGAAAATCGACCAGGGCCAATTGTCCAAGCTTCTCGAACTCTTTTCGCCAGGGAAGTGTGAAGTCATTGGGCCACTTCACATCACTTGGCCCCACGACAGAAACCGCTTCTGGTTTAAGATCGAGTTGATCGGAAAACGCTTTCGCCGATAAAATTGCATTTTTTAAATTTGATTTTGTATTGAGGCAGTCAAAGGACATTACGAGTTTGCCGTTGAAAGAATCCATCGCGTTAGCCTCCCGACTACGGTTTTAGGCGAGTTGAAAGAAGCTCCTCGAACGCATTGAGAGCGTCGATCCAAGTGAAGATGCCCACCAAATGATCGTTGTCGCTAACAAGGACGCAGCCATATTTCCTGCGCGACATTTCAGAACACACCTCCGAGAGGGACGCATTCGGGGAGACGATATATGGCTCTGGGGTGAAGGCTTCCGCGACAGTGACTTTTTCGGGATCCACATCCCGAAAGCTTTCGACCAGTCGAACATCCCGATCTGACAAAATCCCGATAAGCTTTCCACCTTGAAGTACGGGCAAATGACGAACGCGGTACTCGGCCATCATTTTCCCTGCTTTGGCGAGACTTTGTTCAATTCCAACAGTGTGAGGTAAAGTGGTCATGAATTTCGAGATGGTCGGAATGGCTTTCATTGGAACTCCTCTATCGAGATCTAAAAAGTTATAGATCTATAAAAGAGAAGCAGAGGCTGTGCCGTCAGGAAGTGGCGTTAAAACGTTCCACGCGTCGGGATGGGACAAAACGAACGCCTTTATATGATCCTATGAGACAAAATCACTCACGACGTTCTTGTAAGGCGGTTGAGTATCGTCAGAGGAATTTCCATCGCATCGTCAGACCGCGTGAGAGGGCAAACCGTTCGGCTTCCATCGTGTTCGAGGTACTGAGACAACTTTTCGATGGTCTGCGAAAGACTTTCGCCGAGATGACTTTCCCAATGCGACATCGCCTCAAATTCGTCAGTTCTTACTTTTAAACGGCTGAGCGCATCGAGAAGTTCTTGAGCCAAGTGATGCACCGGTGACTGGTTATTCTTGAAGAAAGCCTCTCGATGAAGAAGAGCTGACTCGATCGCATACACAGCAAGCCTCAAGTCGGAGGCAGAAACAGTATCGTTCTGACGTAAGAGCATCTTGTAGTGGCAGATCAAATCATGGCCAAGTTTTAAGAGCTTCATATGCCGAACTAGCGCTGCAGCAATTGTACCTTGTGCCAGAAAGACAGTAGCGATTCCCTCGGTCTAAGTACCTTTAAGAATGAGACATTTTGGCCAGTTCCGATGTCACGCGCCCATTTGACGAGGTTACAGCTACGCGTCTAGAGTGCGTTCATGGAAACCGTAAAGTCAGGTCTCGTTGATCAGGTGTTTCTTCGCTGTGTTGAAGATTGCCTTGAGCCCATTATGTTGACCAATCAGTTTGGAAAACTGACTTATGTGAATCCGGCCTGGGTCATGACCTACGGCTATTCCAAAGAAGAGGCCATCGGCCAGACGCCACGCCTTCTTCGATCCAACGTTCAAAGCGAAGAGTTCTACAAAGGAATATGGGCCACAATTTTGGATCCAAAAATTGGATTCTGGAAAGGTGAACTCACGAATCGTGCGAAAGACGGCCATCACGTGCCGGTTCTTTTGACGATCACGCCCTACCGAGAATCCTCCGACGAAATAGTTGGGTATATGGGTATCGCTATGGATCTTTCCGAACAGAAAACGATGGAGCAGCAATTACTTCATCAAGATCGGATGGCCTCGGTCGGTCTTTTGGCCGGAGGGCTTGCGCATGAAATTGGAAATCCACTGGGAGTCATTCGTGGCCGTGCGGAATTGGTTTTGGCGCAAGTAAATGGAAATGAAGTGGCTGCCAGTAACTTGGGAATTATTCTTGATCAAATCGATAGAATTTCAGGTCTTATTCAGTCGTTGCTCAGAGTCAGTCGTGGGCCTGATTTAGTGCCTTTGAAAAAGCTGAATCTCACCAATGCCGTCAACGATGTTCTTGTTTTGACGTCAGAAGAGTGCCGACGCATGGGGGTTTTGGTCCGGACTCAGAACTTGGATTTGGAAGTGCTTGCGGACGCTGCAAAGCTTCAGCAAGTTCTGCTCAATATAATTCTCAACTCCCTTCATGCGATCGAAGAGCAAAAGAGCCGCGAAGCTTCAGCGGTTCAACGCGAACACTTTGTTGAAATTACGGCAAAAGCGAAGGACGGAGATCGATGTCTTGTCGTTATAACGGATTCGGGATGCGGAATTCCGAAGGAGAATCTGGATAAGATTTTTAGACCGTTCTTTACGACAAAAGAGGTTGGTAAGGGAACGGGACTTGGGCTTGCTATGGTGGCCAAGCTCGTCGACGAGATCGGCGGAAAAGTTTCAGTCCACAGTGAGGGGCCCGGAACGGGCGCTCGATTTGAATTTGAATTTCAGCAGCAGTAAGTGTGACCAACGAAGGTGTAAAAGGTCTCAATCACTCATTGGTCGGGTTAAAATCATCATCATGAGGCTCTTCGCCATCTACGACAAATCCGTACTCGCGTTCTTTTCGGTAAAGCGTCCGGCGATTGACCCCTAAAATTTGCGCGGCTTTCTCTTTTCGCCCTGCCGTCTTATCAAGAACAAATTTGAAGTACCGTTTTTCTATTTCCTCAAGCGTCGGAAGCGTTCCCGATTGCGTCGATCCAAAGAACGACTCGACATCACCATCGCCAGCTGCAGGTAAGTCTTTTGCTTCAATGACATCTCCACGAGTCAGGACAACGGCACGCTCTACGATATTCTCAAGCTCGCGCACGTTTCCCTCCCAGGGCATACTGACAATCTTTGCCATCGCCTCTTGAGAAAAAGTCTTCGGTGCCGAGTTGTTGGCTTGCGAATACTTTTTCAAAAAATGCTCGGCCAAAAGCGGGATATCTTCTCGGCGGTGGCGAAGTGGAGGAATAGTGATCGGGATGACCGACAATCGGTAATAAAGATCTTCCCGAAAAGTTCCATTTTTTATCGCGGCTTTAAGATCTTTGTGAGTGGCGGCAACGATTCGCACGTCGATATCATGATCGACAGTATCGCCGACCGCACGAATTTTTCGCTCTTGAACGACGCGAAGAAGCTTACCCTGAAGCGCAAGATTCATATCACCAATTTCATCGAGAAAAATTGTTCCGCCCTCAGCCTCTTCAAAAAGACCACGCTTTTTACTGATCGCACCCGTGAAGGATCCCTTGGCGTGGCCGAAGAGCTCGCTCTCAAGCAAAGCTTCGGGAATCGCCGTGCAGTTAATAGCCACGAACTTCTTCGTGCGTCGCGGTCCCTGGTCATGAACGGCGCGAGCCACCCGTTCTTTTCCGGTTCCACTTTCCCCGGTGATAAGGACGTTGGCGGTGGCAGGTGCAACGCGCTGAATGAGATCAAAAACTTCACGCATCCCAGGAGACTTACCGACGATTTTTGCAAACGACTGAGTCTGTTGGATTTCAGTTTGAAGACGCAGGTTCTCGAGTTGGAGATCTCGGTATTTCAGGGCGCGAGCGACTGTGACGCTCATTTCACCAAGTTTGAAAGGTTTCGTCGTGTAATCGAAAGCCCCTCGCCGAATGGCCTCGATCGCCGTTTCGATAGTGCCAAAAGCCGTAAAGAGAATGATCGGAATCTTGGGCGCGATTTCGCGAAACTTTGTAATGAACTCGATCCCTGTCATTTCGGGCATGCTGAGATCGCTAATGACAAGATCCACTTTGGGGAGGTTCGGCTCCGACTGATCGGATACATTAATTGTCTTCCGTTCAATTCCGCGAAGAGCCTCACTGGCGAGCCGAGATTCACTGACGAAATATCCCTCCGTGCGCAAGAAATCGACGACCATGGACCGCATGGCATGATCGTCGTCGATGACTAGGATGTGATGTTTCATTGGCACAGAAAACTCCTCTCAAAGTTCTATGGCAGCCTCTGTCAGGGCGTCAACAGGGGCGTCGACTCAGTGGCACCGGGGTGGTTGGTTTTCAAGGAAAGATACGGGTGCAGGCTCCTTGGCTTGATACAATTCGTAGGTGCGAGAACCGAAAGTCAGAACGCTAAATAGTCCTGCAAGGACCAGCACAACCCCGGCAATTCTCCGCGCTCGCACGGGTCCACGCGCCACGGCATTTCTGAACCAAAGCGATCCCGCACTTAGAAGAGGTGCGCTTCCCAACCAAAATGCGAACATGAAAATAGCTCCCTTCCACGCGCTTCCTGTCGCAATCGCACCAAGTAAAAAGCTGTACAAATGTCCGCAAGGTAAAAGCACTGTCAGCAGTCCTGCGACAAAACCGCCCATCGATTTTGGCCAGAGGCTGGGCCGCATGCTTTTCCAGACGGCTCGTGACGCTTGTGTCACGAAGGTCGGGAGAGGGAAGTGAAGGGGCCGATTTTGAAAAGTTCGGTAGCCGTTAAAAATTAGAAGTCCTGCGATAAATAGAAGGCTGAAACTTGAAACCCATACCGACTGGCGACTTCCAAGCAGAGACTCTCCGAACGCTCCGAGGAGTGCGCCCAAGGATGAATAGGCCAACAACCGTCCCAGCTGATAAAACAGAAGTGTGTGAGGCGAATTTGCAAAATTGACGACGATGGGTCCACACATCGAGACGCAGTGGGGACTGCCTATGAGCCCCGCGATGAAAACCGAAACCGGAATAAGAAAAACGGTATCAGGAAAAAGGCCCGACAAGTGTGACCTCCTTTTTCATGTTGATTTTTTCCGTACTGTCCGCTGGCTCATCTTCAATGGAAATCCGAACTTTGGCCTGACCATTTTTAAGAATCGACTTTGGAAAGCGAACAAAGACGTCCACTTGACGAATGTCATTGCGATCGAGCGTCAATGGCTGAAAGGCAGTGATAAGTTCTGCGGGTTCAGATGAGCTTGCATTCGACTCTTGAGCGATACCGAACATCAGCTTTAGGTCCGAGTCTCCCTGATTACTTAGTTCAATCTTGAAGTGATTGACGACCTGAATGGATCCGTTGGCTTGGACTTGAGTTGTGTACGGCGCACTTTTCGCTCTCAAAATTTCAAATCCCAGTGGTTTCATGCTGCTCACGAAGTAAATGAGAGTTGAAATTGAAATAAGGCAAAGTGTTAGGTAGACGATCGCTCGAGAGTTGAGTCCGCGTGTCCGGGCTAAAGCCGGCACCAAAGTGTCGTATTTTATTAGACCCACGGGCTTTCCGACTTTCGTCATCACTTCATCACAGGCATCGATGCACGAGGTGCACGCAATACATTCCATTTGTAGACCCCGGCGAATGTCGATTCCTGTCGGGCATACTTGAACGCAGCGATAACAGTTCACGCAGTCACCAAGCTTTCCGCCGTGCACTTTTGCGAGAGACTTTGTTTGTGGCGTCGAGCGGGGTTCGCCGCGAGCACTGTCATAAGCGACGACAAGGGAACCTTTTCCCATGACGACGGACTGAAAGCGCCCATAGGGGCAAACAATGGTACAGAACTGTTCGCGAAACCAAGCGAAGTCGAAAAGTATGATGGCCGTTGCGAAAAGCATGAAGAGAAAGTCTCCGCGATTTTCAAGCGGCGACGACCGTATCATCGTTCCAAGCTTCTCGGTTCCGACAAAGTAAGCAAGAAAGCTGTGTGTGATGATAAGACTCACAATAAGGAACAAAGCCCACTTCACGGACCGCTTCACTAGTTTTGAAAAGGACCACTTCGCAGCGTCCAGGCGTCTGCGTTCAAGGGCAGTGCCCTCGATCCAGCGTTCAATCTTTCGAAAGACGCCGTCAATAAAAACAGTCTGTGGACACGCCCATCCACACCAAATGCGTCCCCAAACGGCTGTGACGAAGAAGAGTCCGAAGCCTGCCGTTGCAAGAACTAAAATCAGTAGCGGTGAATTGTGGGCCCGAAGTGAGAGACCAAAAATTTCGAAGTGACGGTCACTAAGATTCAGCAGCACGGCTTGCTGGCCGTTGATTTTCAACCAGGGTAGCGCCAAAAAAAACAAAATGAGAAAAGCTTGAGTGCGTCCGCGCCAACGACGAAAGAACCCAGCGACGTCCGCTGGGTGCATGAAGATGCGACGACCTTTTTCGTCCGTCGTACCCAGTCGATCGGGATGTAGCTCAAACGGGCTTGTCATACGAACCTAGTTCTTCGCATCGTACTTTTCCCCTTGCGCTGCTTTCGCACCCGCTGGGTTTGATCCTTTTATGGAATCGATAAAGACAACAAGGTCAGTGAGTTCATCGGGTGAAAGCAGTGGCCCCCATGGAGGCATTCCTTTTTCGGGAACACCGACGGCCACAATTCTTGCGACGTCTGTAGGCGCGCCTCCGTGAATCCAAAATTCATCGGTGAGATTGGGGCCGATTGTTCCTTGACCGTGGTCTCCATGGCAGGCCACGCACTTGCCAAGGTAAACTTCGCGCCCGTGGTTCGCTCGCGATGTATCGCCAAGTGCCGAAACGAGAGATGCTGCCTCAGGCAATCCACCTGCATTCGTCGGCGGTTTCAGCGCTTCAATACGTGTCATCTCTTCTGCGAGTTCTTGTTCGGGCGTGGGGCCCGAGCCCAGCATGTAGTAGCCCGAGTACCAGACTGAAAATACAATTGTCGCGTACAGTAGCCAAACCCACCAGCGAGGTAGCACGTGATCAAGCTCGCGAATGCCGTCGTAATTGTGATCCAACAAAAGGGCTTTCTCGGTTGAGAAAATTTCGACGCCACCATTTGTGTTGGTATTATTTTTATCTGAATTATTCATGTTTTTCAGCCTCCTCAAGAGGAAGTTTCGATTGGCGAGCGAGCAACGGTTGACGCGACGTCATCATCAGCTGCGCAATCAAGCCAATGAAGAAAATGAAGAATATCAAAAGAGCCAGCGATGGAAGCCAAGGCCACGGAAAGCGAGTGAGGATTTCTTGTTTCATCGCTTAGCTCCGAGTCTTTGCATGTAGGCGATCATCGCAATGATTTCGCGGTCCTCAAGATTTTTCACGGGGGAGTCTCCTCGAAGACCATTTGCAATTGTGAGAGCCTGGTCTCGAGCTGCTTTCGAAGCATTCGCTACTTCGTCATCCGTGTAGGGAACACCCAGCGACTTCATGACAGCGAATTTTCTGTTGAGACCATCGAAATTGGTCTTGGCATCAAAGAGCCAAGGATATGAAGGCATGATAGAGTTCGGAGTCACTGACCGTGGATCGAGCATGTGGCGGTAGTGCCACAGGTCGGGATATTTTCCACCGACACGTGCGAGGTCAGGACCGGTCCGTTTCGAACCCCACTGAAAAGGGCGATCATACATCGACTCTTCAGCAAGAGACGGCTTTCCATAACGGAGCACATCTTCGGGAAGCGTTCGTATCATTTGCGAGTGACAGTTGTAGCAGCCCTCTCGCACGTAGATATCGCGTCCGGCAAGTTCAAGCGCCGTGTAGGGCGCTACGCCCGCCGTCACCGGTGTGTAGGTGTGTGCGACAAGTGTGGGAAGAATTTCGATCGCCGAGCCGACGAGGATTGCTAGAAACGCGAGAACTGAAAACGTCGGCATCCACCCTTCAAGTCTGCGATGCCAGTGGCCACCCACTTCTTCGGCTGGCATAGCTGGTGCGCGAAAAACTTCGACGGGTTGCTTTTTTGGCGCCGCTTGGCACGTTTTGTAGACGTTCCAGCACATGATCAGGAATCCGGCGAGATATAGAATTCCTCCGACAGCTCGAGCCCAATAGAGAGGGATGATTCGAACGACGGTCTCTACGAAATCAGGGTAAACAAGCTTTCCAGTTTCGGCGTCTATCGCTCGAAGCATCATGCTTTGAGTGAAGCCCGAGGTGTACATCGCAATCAGATACATCAAGATCCCGACGGTTCCGATCCAGAAGTGCATATTGGCGAGGCGCTTTGAGTAAAGCTCTGTGCGGTAAAGTTTTGGAATCAGATAATAGATCATTCCGAATGTTAAAAATCCATTCCATCCCAGCGTGCCGCCGTGAACGTGCGCAATAATCCAATCTGTGTAGTGTCCAATCGCACTGACCGATTTGATCGACAGAAGGGGGCCTTCGAAGGTCGCCATTCCGTAAAACGTAATAGCCACAACCATGAATTTCAGAACTGGCTCGGTGCGAACTTTGTCCCATGAGCCACGAAGAGTGAGAAGACCGTTGATCATTCCGCCCCAGCTTGGCGCCCAAAGCATGATTGAAAAGACCATCCCCAGAGTCTGGGCCCAGTTTGGAAGTGCGGTGTAGAGAAGGTGATGAGGGCCCGCCCAAATGTAGATGAAAACAAGCGACCAGAAGTGAACGATCGAAAGACGATAGCTATAAACCGGGCGATTCGCGGCTTTCGGAAGAAAGTAGTACATGAGCCCTAGAAACGGAGTTGTCAGAAAAAATGCGACCGCGTTGTGTCCATACCACCATTGAACCAGGGCATCTTGAACGCCTGCGTAAACGGGATAGCTTTGAAACCAAGAGACGGGAATCTCGATCGAGTTTACGACGTGCAGAACCGCGACCGTGATAATTGTTGAGATGTAAAACCAAAGAGCGACGTAGAGATGTCGTTCGCGCCGCCGTGCCAGAGTCCCGAAAAAATTCACCGCGAAGATAACCCATACAACTGTGATCGCGATATCGATGGGCCACTCAAGTTCAGCGTACTCTTTACTCTGCGATAGCCCCAGCGGAAGTGTGATCGCCGCTGCGACGATAATAAGCTGCCAACCCCAAAAATGAATTTTACTGAGCGTATCGTTAAAGAGTCGCGCTTTGCAAAGGCGCTGCGTGGAGTAGTAGATTCCTGCAAAAATAGCGTTGCCACCGAAGGCGAAAATCGCAGCATTGGTGTGAAGAGGACGAAGTCGTCCAAACGTCAGCCAACTGAGATCAAAATTGAGCTGCCAAGCTGCCAACTGTAGAGCCGCCAATATTCCGACAAGAAATGCGACGCCTCCCCATACGAGTGTCGCGAGCGTGAACTTCTTGACGATGTCGTCGTCGTAAGAAAACGTCTCCTGGGATTGCTGAACTTGACTCATGTTGAATTGCCTTTCTTACGCAGTGGTGAAACGTCGTCGTCGTCAATCAGAATTCGGTGGGCTGGCGTTTCGAGATCATCGAATTGCCCGCGCCAAGAAAAGTAAGAAAAGGCGATGGCAAATCCGCCTCCAAGAACCAATGCAACCGGAAGTAGAAAGTAGATGATATTCATGCGGTCGTTTCCCAGTTGGCCGAGACGAGCACGATCAAAGAGCTTAATGGCATGAGGACCGCCGCCCAGAGTGGAGTCATCAGGCCCAGTGCGGCCATTGTTCCAGCGGTGACATTGAATGAGACCGAGAAAGCGAGATTGCGGTAAATTGCAGATTTTGCCTCGGCTGCAATCTTCAGAAGTTTAGGAATGCAGTTGAGATCGGGCCGAGTCAGATAAACATCCGCCGACCGAAGGCTGACATCGAGACTTCCACAGACGGCGATGCCGACTGATGCCGCAGCGAAAGCGGCCGCATCGTTGGCACCATCACCAATCATCAGACAGACTTCGTCGGACTCTTTAATTTTCATAGCTTTAGATTCTGGAGTCATTTCTGTGAAGACGTCGTTAGGACTGAAGTCTAACGTCGCCGCGCATGCCTCAGCCGCATGCTTTCGGTCGCCTGAAAGCATGACAGTTTTAAGGCCCCTGGCTCGCAAAACTTGAAGAACTGAAGCGGCTTCGGCGCGCGGCCGGTCGCCGAGCTCAAAAGTTGAAACGACTTTATCGTCTTTACGAAGTTCGAATGTGGACACCAGCAAGGACGGTTCATTGGCAAGCTTCGTTCGGTGTCGCGCGGGCTCGATTTTGTATTGGTGGCCATGGACGTATCCCACAACGCCGCCTGTCTTCAGCGGCGCCACATCATCAACAATGGATTCATATTTTGCGACGTTCACTTGTGCGGCGCGCGCAAAACCGACAAGCGTGCGAGCGACGGGATGATCTTGATTTTTCTCAAGACCGTAGACGATCTGAAGATTTTCAGCGTCGGTTTGAGTGTGACGTATCACCATCATGGAGCCTTCCGTAAGCGTCGCCGTCTTGTCGAAGAAGACTGTCTTTACATTCCAAAGGCGTTCGATCGCATCCGATGACTTGACGATGATTCCGTTCTTAGCGGCACGGCGCAAAGTGAGAGCCATTGAAAGCGGAATAGCGATTCCGAAGACGCAAGGGCAAGTCACGATGATCAGCGCCAGTGCCCGTGAAATTCCCTCGCCGGGATTTGAGCCTGCGAAATACAGAGCTATCGAGGCCGCGAAGAAAAAGACGACACCGATAAAGTACTGGGCGGCTCGGTCGGCGAGGTGAACAAATTCAGATTTTGTATCGGCCAGGCGCTCGGTCTCTCGTAGGATTTTTGCAAGGCGAGTTTGCCGAGTTCGATTGACGACTCGGACCACAAAGTCGCCACCGATGCATCGATAGCCAGCCTCGATGATGGAACCAACTCCAATTTGTACTGGCGTGCTTTCTCCTGTAAGGACAGCCGCGCTTACCGTGGCTTGGCCTTGATCAACCACTCCGTCGATAGGAAATAGAGTGCCAGATTTTACATGAATCAAATCCCCGGGTTCCAATTTCGAGGCATTGATGTTTTGGAACCCCGCGGGAGTCACGAGCTGAACCACTCCCGTTAGCAAATCGTCCTCAATGTTTGTCGATTGCGAGTGCCGCTTCTGTAAACTTCGAAGAAAGTATCGGCTGCTGAGAAGCAAAAATACGAGCATTGAAAGCGAATCAAAGTAGATTGCATCGGTGCTTTGAATGAGTGCGATGCTACTGGTAACAAGTCCGGCAAGAAGTGCTGCGACGATGGGGACATCTATATTAAGTCGAAAGGACCGCAACGAGTAGTACGCACTTTTATAAAATGGGAAAGCGCAGTAAGTGAGAACGGGTAGCGCCAAGAGAGCCGTTAGCCAATGAAACTGCCTCGCTAGCAGTCCGCTGGCTCCGCCATACAGAGAAACAGTCAGTATCATAATGTTTCCGGTCAGAGCTCCAGCGACCCCAATTCGAATCATATCTTCACGCTGTTCACGCTTTTGAAGACGGACTGAACTTTCGTCTTCACGTAAGGGCTGCGGTCGGTATCCGAGGCTATTTAGGACGCGCGCGATGGAACTAAACTTGCCTTGCCGCTGTCGCTCAATCTCGATTGTCGATTCAGCAAGGTTCACGCGAGCTGATTTCACATCCGGGCAATACTCGGGGAGCTTCTCAAGAACCCAAACGCAGGCCGCGCAGTCCATGCCCTTCAGATAAAATCTAACGCGCGAGCCATTGTCGGATTTTGAAAGAAGAAATTCAGGATCGTCAAAGGATTCAAAATTTGAATTGGACGACTCAATGGGAGTTTTTGAATCTGGAGGATTCGCACTGCGGAGGTCGTAGAACTTGGCCAAGCCTTGGTCCTGCATAAATTCAAAGACGAACTTGCAGCCGCTGCAGCAGAAGTTTTCGCTCAAGTTTGAATCGGTCTCGCCGGTGATCAGTGTGCCGCAATGCAAACACGTAGCGAGGCGCACAGCTTGAGCAATCATAAGGATCTCGTCATGATCATCGGATTTGCAGCCGCAATGCCAGATTGAGACGTCGTGAAAGCAGTCAGAATGTCTCGCGGTCCTCAATCAACATCATGTCGAGACTATTTGGCCCATGCGACTAGCGCGTCATGGGCCATAAAAACTCGCGTTGCTGGCGACGATTCATTCACAGACTGTGAGAAGGACGAAAACTTCCTATTCGCGAATCGGAATTTTTAAGTACCTAGTACCGTTGGTTTCCGCTTTCGGGAGCGAGCCCGCGTCAATGTTCACTTGAACGCTGGGAAGAAGAAGTCGTGGTGCTGCCAGTGTTTTGTCTCGTTTGTTCCGAAACTCTACGAACTGATCCTTTGTCGTTTCGGCCTTAAGTTGAATGTTATTTTTCTTCTCTTCTTCGATGGTCGACTCGAAAGCGAGCGCCCGCCCGCCAGGCATGTAGTCATGCCCAACGAACACTCGGTAGGAGTCAGGAAGTTGGTAGAGCTTCTCGTGCACAGAGTGAAAGAGGTCTTCCGAGCTTCCTGCAGGAAAGTCGCATCGCCCGGTTCCGTAGTCGGGCATAAACAAAGCATCCCCGGTGAAAACGGCGTCGCCAATCACATAGCTCGCGCACGCTGGCGTGTGACCTGGTGTGAAAATCGTTTCGACGTCCAAGGAACCCGCTCTGAGCGGCACTCCTTCCTCAAGCAGAAGATCAAATTGATGTCCGTCGGTTCGAAATTCGGGCGACAGATTGAAGACAGTTTTAAAGACTCTCTGAACATCGGTGATTCGTGCTCCGATTCCAATTTTCGCACCTTTCAATTTACTTTTCAGAACTTGTGATCCCGAAACGTGGTCCGCGTGAGCATGGGTTTCGAGGATGTAATGAACCTTCAATTCATTTTTTTGGACAAACTCGAGAACTCGGTCCACAGATGTCGTGCTCATTTTTGAAGAGCCCGGATCATAGTCCCAGACGGGATCCAAAATGACGGCATCCTTTGTCGTCGAATCGAAAACGACATAAGTTAAAGTCCATGTGGCTTTATCGAAAAACTCTTTAACTTTTGGTCTCATAAACTGCGCCTCTGATTTGGTAATTGCGAATTAGTCCTTTTTTTTAAGATAGCTCCCAACAGCAAGAGTGATGATGTGCTGGCACATAATTCAGCGAAACTAAAAGGGGAGTCGGGACACCGTATTAAAGTTGTTCACTGCTGTGGAGTACCTTAGGCTAAAACAATGGAATGGAAAGAATTGTGGTCAGAGTTGCCAACTGAGATTAAGTGGCAGTTCGAATCGCAAGCGAAAACGATTGAACTCAAGCGTGGCGACCGTGTTTATAGTCACGGTGATCAGGCTCGCGGAATTTATTTTGTGAAACGTGGTCTGGTCGGACTCATGTTGATTGGCTCCACGTCAGGACGAGAGCACCTTGTTCGCTTTTTTCGACAGGGCCAGTTCTTCGGACATCGGTCTTTGTTTTCGGAGGAAGGATACCACGGCACTTCGATTGCGATTGAGCCAACGGTTTTGAAGCTCGTGCCCAAGGAAGTGATTCATCTCGCGATCGAAAAACAGCCGGCGTTGCTTCGCGACGTCGTAAAGGTGCTTTCGAAAGAGCTTCGCCGATGCGAGAATCATCACGTCATGATTCTAGAAAATCAGGTTTTGGTTCGCGCGGCCCAGGCACTGGTGTTTCTGAAGGATCTTCATCCGGATCACAACTGGACGCGGCAAGAAATTGCTAACTTTTGCGCAAGTACTGTTTCGACCATTATTAAGGCGTTGTCGGAATTGGAAACGATGGGCCTCATCCGCCAGGATGGCCGTTCGATTCAGATCTTAAAACGAGACGACCTCGTTGCTCTGCAAGATCGCGATAATTCATAATTGCTAGTCAAAGCATGTGCCAGCACATCATCTGGCAGCCAACAGCTGTGTCATTATCGGGACATGGGACAGCCTTTGAGAGTAACAAATTTAACTTGTGAGCAGGTCCACAACCTATGGGCGACCGAGCCTGATTTGATAAGGATAATTGATGTTCGCCCGCCGTCCGAGTTCGCAGCGGCCCATATCCCTGGGGCAAAGAATGTTTCTGCTGAGGAGATTCGAGCCGAGGTCGAGGCATTGAGGGGGCGTCTTGCGGTCATCGTGGCTTCGGATGAAGTGCAAAAAGTCGTCGCAAAAGATCTTGAGAATAAAACAGATTTTGTGTTCATGGAGCATTGTCACCGATGGGTCGAAATGAATGGTCCGATGGCTGGACATGGACTTCAGTCGACGATTTTCCAATTTGAGGGACTGAAAGGAGTCGATATGAGATCCGACATTATTTTCCATCAGCTGTTTGAAGCCGAATCATCGACATATACGTATATAATTGCGGACAAAGTTTCCAAAGAGGCAGCGATCATTGATCCTGTTCTCGAGACGGTGGATCGCGACGTGAAATTGGTTGAAGAACTCGGACTTCGGCTTCTGTATGTTCTTGATACACATATACACGCTGATCACGTTACTGGTGCAGGTGAAATTCGGAAGAGGACTCAAGCGAAGACGGCGGTCAGTCGGGACGCGGCCGTCTCCTGTGTGGACATTCCGCTGGAAGACGGACAAGTCCTTCGCCTCGGCGAAAAGAAAATAAACGTCATCGCTACGCCAGGCCACACGAACACCTGTTTGACCTACTCGTTTGAGGGAATGGTGTTTACGGGCGATGCGCTTCTCATTCGCGGTTATGGTCGTACGGACTTTCAACAGGGCTCATCCGAAAAACTTTTCGAGAGCGTTCGCGAAAAACTTTTTAGATTGCCGTCAGATACGATCGTTTACCCGGGGCACGACTATCGTGGACATACGTCGTCGACAATAGGCCTAGAGAAGCAATTCAACCCGCGTCTTGGCGAAAATAAAACGAAAGGCGATTTTATAAAACTCATGGCGGAACTGAAGCTTGCAAATCCTAAGAAGATTCACGAAGCGGTCCCGGCGAACCTCGCTTGCGGGAAAACCAAAGATGCTCGAACTCTTCATCCGCAAGTTGTCGACGGTATTCCTGAAATTTCTTGTGAGGATGTCCAGCTGCATCTGGCCGATGTCACATCAAAAAAAGTCCGATTGATAGATGTGCGACGCCCCGACGAATTCAACGCTGAGCTGGGACATATCGAAGGTTCTGAGCTTGTCACCCTGGGGCCCGATCTGATGAATTTTCTCGAGAATGGTGATCGCAGCGAAGAAATTGTATTTGTTTGTCGGAGTGGCGGGCGTTCTGGATCTGCGACGGCTGACAGTATAAAATTAGGATACAGAAACACAATTAATATGGCCGGCGGAATGATTCGCTGGAACGAACAAAAACAACCAGTGGTCAGAAACTAGCAACTTTCAAGTGAGGACTTATGCAGCAAGATTGGATCAATGCGCTCGTAGGTGGCGCTATTATCGGTGTGTCGGTATCGTTGATGCTTTTATGGAACGGACGAGTCACCGGCATCAGTGGAATCATCAACGGCGCAATTTCGCCAGTAAAGGGTGATACGGGCTGGAGAGTTTTATTTATTGTCGGTCTGTTTCTTGGTGGACTGACTATCAAAATCGTCAATCCGAGTGCGTTCTCGGGAGCGCTTGCGACCGACATGTGGACGAAAGTGGTCGCGGGTCTTTTGGTGGGTTTCGGTACGCTTCTCGGAAGCGGTTGCACAAGTGGCCATGGTATATGCGGTATCAGTCGCATGTCGCCGCGTTCATTGGTGGCGACACTCGTTTTTGTCGGGTCGGGAATGGCGGCCGTGGCGGTCTTTAAGCAGATGGGAGTTTTGCCATGAAAACAAATTTGGCTGCGCTTGTTGTCGGTTTCATATTTGCGATCGGTCTGGGTGTTTCCGGAATGACTCAACCTGAGAAAGTGGTCGGTTTTTTAGACCTCTTTGGAAATTGGGATCCATCGTTAATTTTCGTGATGATTGGCGGAATCGTCGTTCACTTCGTTACTTACAAGCTGATTCGCAATCGCAAATCACCTCTTTTTTCCAAGGAATGGCATGTCCCAACAAAGAAAGAAATCACACCGGCTCTCGTGATTGGCGGCGTTCTTTTTGGCGCGGGTTGGGGTCTTGGCGGCTATTGTCCGGGCCCGGCTGTGACCTCTCTAGCAAGTTTTGACGCCGCACCGTTTGTCTTTGTCGTAAGCATGCTTACCGGAATGGGTTTATTCCGGTTGTTCGATAAGAAAGTAACCATCAAAAAGTGAGTTGGTTGTGGATATTTTAGGATACATCGCTTCGATTTTTATGGGGCTTTCTCTGGGGATGATCGGTGGCGGTGGATCGATTTTAACCGTTCCGATTCTGGTTTATTTGTTTGCGATCAATCCGGTTTTAGCGACGGCCTACTCCCTCTTCATCGTTGGTCTCACTGCTCTTGTCGGCGGCGGGTTCTATTTGAAGAAGGGCGAAGTCGATCTTAAGACAGGACTTATTTTCGCCGTTCCAAGTTTTTTAGGTGTCTACCTTACGCGAGCTTATGTTGTCCCGCATCTTCCGGATCCTGTTTTCACTTTTGGATCTCAGGCGATTTCAAAATCACTTTTAATTATGTTGGTTTTTGCCGTACTCATGGTGGCCGCGTCGCTTTCGATGATTACGTCAAAGAAAGTTTCTAGCTCTCCGAAGGCAGACCTCTCGGCTTCGAACAGGTTTTTGCTTATTTCTTTGGAGGGTCTGGTTGTCGGCGGAATTACAGGATTTGTCGGAGCGGGGGGGGGCTTTTTGATTATTCCGGCTCTTGTTCTACTGGTCGGAATGCCTATGAAAATCGCCGTTGGTACGTCACTGTTCATTATTGCTGCGAAGTCGCTCTTGGGCTTTATTGGCGATGTTCAGCATCAAGCCTACATCGATTGGAACCTTCTGCTCACCGTTTCGGGAATAGCTATTGTCGGCCTCTTTATAGGCATGGCGCTTTCAAAGAAATTTTCGGAAAAAACACTTAAAGCCGGTTTTGGATACTTCGTTCTTATAATGGGGTCCTTCATTCTTTATGATCAGTTGAGTAAGATGTAGTGAAAGGTTGAAATGTCGAACGAACAATTGGCGGAAGTTCCCGCCATCGAACTTCGCAATGTAACGATCGAGCTCGCTCAGGTGACTATACTTAAGGATGTAAATCTCAAAGTTGGTCGCGGAGATGTGATTGTCTTGATCGGCCCCAGCGGCGCGGGAAAGACCGTCTTACTCAAGACGATGGCAGGCCTCTTTCACCCAACGGTGGGTCAGGTATTTTGCGATGGCGCTGATCTGAGCGAGATGTCCAGGGCTTTGAAGCACGATCTTGCGCGAAGAGTCGGAGTCCAGTTTCAACTCAATGCGATTTTTGATGCACGCTCTGTGTACGAAAATATTGAATTCGTTCTGAATGAACATACTTCGATGAATCAAGCTGAGCGGCACGAACGAATAATGGAGTGTTTGACGGCCGTTGGTCTTGAAAAGTATCGCGACTTTCACGAGTACGAAATCTCGGGAGGAATGCGGCGACGACTGGCCATTGCACGCGCGATAGCTTTAAAACCAGAATTACTTTTTTTAGACGATCCGACAGCGGGTCAAGATCCTGTCAATGCCGACATTCTGGCGGAGCTGATTTTAAAACTTCGAAACGAAATTAAAGCGACGCTTGTCGTTATCACTCCCGATATTATGCGGGCCTATCAGTTTGCCGGTCGAATCGTTTTTGTAGCAGATCAAGGTATCGTTGAAACTGGAAATGCAGAACAAACCGAGAAACATCCGGATCCCCGGGTTCAGCAGTTCATTCATGGGTATCTGCGCGGGCCTCTGACAGATGGTCGAGATACTTAAGCCGAGATGGGGGCGTTTTGTCCCACCGCGGGACACGTTGGACGTAAGAATTCCCTGTGAATCATTATATCGAATGAGACCGCGGCACGGTCAGTGAAGTGTCATCGTCAATGATACCGACGATAAATTTCTCGGAATTTTCACCTCGACGGATGCGCTGAATGCGTTGATCGAAATTACGAGAGCAGCGTCGGTGACTCCATAATCACCAAGTCAAAGCAGCTAGGCCCAAGGTGGATAAGTGCCGCGGGTTTCGAGTTAATTTCAAATTTCATATCGGGTTTGGCAATTCTTTCGAAAGTCTCAAGATCCTGACACTCAAGAAGCACGGCGGGGATATCGAACCCCTTTCGCAACTCGAGATAGCTGCGAAGTGACGTGGTGCCGAGATCCGAGTACGACAAAACTTTTGTCAGAGTTTGAGCGCCGTTTTCTTGAGCGATGTGGCAAACGGAGACACCGGCTTCATGGATATAAGGATAAAAGTGGCGCATTTTGGTGTCTCTCAAATACACCCTTTCGTCGTCGATCACATGAATCTCAAAGCCAAGGAATCGCGTCTCGCGGGAATTTAGCGGAAATAAAAATTTTCGGTGGGAATCGAAACTCTGCGGGGCTTCGCTTCGAAATCCCCGACGGAGAAGATTCTGAACAGCATGTTCGGTAAAGTCGATTCCAACAATGGTCATCATATTATTAATCCAAATGTTAACTTCGGTTCTGCGGTGTGGCAAACGAGTTTTAAGCAAACCGGTTTCTGGCGCGCAAAATGCTTTCCTTTCCTGCAGCCGCTTTCAATGTCGATAGCGCGTATCACAAGGAGTTATTATTATGAGTAAAGACGTTCAGATTAAAAAGTCCAGCCCTGAAGTTGACGTCTTCGGTTCGTTGCCGGAGATGGATCATTTCGTGGATCGCCTTTTCTCGGATCCCTTTGGTCCCCTCTTTTTGCCGCCGACAATGCCATCACAGCCTCGCAGTGAAATTCGTGAAACAAACGATGCCTATGTTTTGTCGGCGGACATTCCGGGAGTTCCCAAAGAAAATGTTGAAGTCACCGTGAGTGGCAACACACTTTCGGTTCGGGCCGAAGCACAGTCACGATCTGAGGCTTCAGGGGAGACTCGCCGATCTTTCCAAAGTTTTCAGCAGTCATTTACTCTTCCATCGACGATTGATACTGAAAATTTGGAGGCCCACTGTGAAAATGGTGTCCTCGAAATTCTAATGCCAAAGAAGGCCTCCGCGGCTGCAAAAAAATCTCCGTCGAATCCGGAAAAGGTTCCATTTGGAACCGATTGGTAAGTGGCAAATCACCCGAAAGTAAATCGGGCGACAAAAAAACCAAAAGCGTCAACTAGTCAAATTACCTTGGCGGTGGAATCGCGAGACAGGCAATTATTTGTTCTGTCTTGCGCGCCACCGCCTGATTTTTTTAGAATGATACTATCGACGCATTTTGCGGTGTCTCATTCCCGCACCACATTTTTCTGGGCCGCCGGTTTTCTCGCAAGCCTCATGAAATGCACTTCGACACTCAGTCTCAGGTTTGCCTGCCGTTAAGCATTCCGCTGCCTTCTGGTGAGCTGACGCCATCTGTGTATGCATCTGAATGTACTCTTGTTTAGTATCGGCTGTGGCCGGCGCCACCGGGTCTGCCGCAAGGGCGGAAGTGCTGAAACATAAAATTACAAACGTCAGTACGAGCTTTTCCATTTTGAATCTCCTTTGGTTTCGAGAATATCCTAATCAGGGCCGAGGATCATGAGTTAGATACCGCCAAATTTTCTCTGTCACTCGTTTAATAAATTTAATTAAATACCGCACCGCAATCGTCGAACCACTTCAACTTTTCTGGTGAGTCGCAATGTCCCGTTTCTATGACAAAGAGTCTCGTTACTCTCACTTTCGTTCGCATAAACTCTTCTGCAGGCTTGAGGGCCGTTTTTTGTGGCTTGGGAGTTGCTCTAACGGCTTACACATATTTGGGTCGTTTCAACTTCGAGGAGAAGATTTCAGTGAAAATATTGAGCGTGGTCCTATGGGTTTTTCTGCCAATTAGTATGTCATTTCTAATTGCCTGCAGCGGCGTCGACAAAAGAGTGGAAGAGAGAACAGCAAAAGAAATGCCGGCGCAAGAGCGAGGCGCGCTCATGGCTCGCGGTTTTGATACCTGGGCGGGGAGTACAAATATCGATATCGATCAAAAGTCCAAACTTTGGACGCTTCACTCTTCGACAGCTCGCGAAGCTTTTCGAATTCGAGATGAGATCACGAAAGCGAAGTCGGCAATGTTTAAGGAATTGGCGGCTGGTGGGGAAGACAAGGCCATGATCAACGGACTGAAAACCAAAATCGTGAAGCTCGATCAAGAGCGCATGGATATTATGTTTAAGGCTCTCGATTCTGTTCAGAGAATCCTAGGCAATGGTCGCGAGTCGAAAGAGTACTATCTCTACCTTGAGGAGCTTGAGACTCGAGGGTTTGACGGTCGCTAGTAGAAGCCTGAGTCGAGCCGAACTTTAGAATTCGGCCAGTTCGCGAAGAACGTCGGCTCCGAAGCGTTCTATTTTTGTAGGTCCGAAGCCGTAGACTTGGTTTAAATCAGATAGAGACTGGGGTTGCCTCGAGACAAGATCTCGAAGTGACTTGTCACTGAGAATGACGAAGGCCGGTTGATCAAGTTCTTTGGCCGTTCTTAGTCGCCACTCTTTTAAGCGCTGAAAGGTACGACTATTTTCGGGCGTTAACGCCTCGCCAGTGGACGTCGCTCCGCCGCGTTTTCGTTTTCGCACTTGAACTGAAACAGCTTGAGTCGATCGTGGGATACGGCGATCCGAGTCGGGCTTACAGCGATCGCAATGGCCGCAAGCGGTGAGGCGCTGTTTGTCTTTATAATAGGCGAGGATCTCTGAATGTCGGCACTCGCCACCTTCGGCATAAGCAACCAAAGCTTCAAGGTTTTGCCAGCGAAGCCGAATGACGGCTTTAGGCGCGTCGGCATTTGTGATGAAATAGCTTTGAAGACCCTTGTCGGCTTTTGAATATAGAAGAAGACACGTCGACGGTTTTCCATCGCGGCCGGCACGGCCCATCTCTTGATAAAGAGAATCGATGTTGGCCGGAAGCTGAAAGTGAGCGACGAGCCTCACATCGGCTTGATCGATGCCCATTCCAAATGCGTTTGTTGCGACAAGAATTCGAAAGCGTCCCTCGATGTAGGCTTTTTGGGTTTCCGTGCGACGATCCGCGCTGAGTCCTGCGTGGTAGTGGCCGACGCCTTCAAATTTATCCGAGAGAATCTTTGCAAGCTCTTCGGTTTTTTTCCGGGTGCCGCAATAGATGAGGACCCGGCCTTCGGGCGTTCGCTTCACCGATTCGAAAATGAACCGATACTTTTCGTTTTCGTCCGCACAAGTTTCAACCTGATAGAAGAGGTTGGGACGATAAAATCCATGAACCTGGCGCTCGGGTCGAACAAGAGCAAGACTTCGCTCGATGTCGTCAAGAACGATGGGTGTGGCTGAGGCCGTCAGTGCCAAGATAGGCACGTCTCTTCGCAAAGTTTTAAGTTCGGCCAATAGCCCGTACTCTTCGCGGAAATCGTGACCCCATTGTGACACGCAGTGAGCCTCATCGATCGCAAAGAGTGCGATATCTTGTTTTTGAATCCACGTTTTAAAGCCAGGTTTGTGAGCGCGCTCGGGCGAGAGATACAGAACGAAGGCTCCGCCGCGCGCGATATTTTTAAACACTTCACGCTTGTCGTCGTCAGATTGGCCCGAGTGAAGGGAACCTGTAGGAACGCCAAGACGCTCCAGCGAAATGACTTGGTCTCGCATCAAAGCGATGAGCGGTGAGATGACGATGACGAGCTTTTGTTCGTGGACGGCGATCAGCTGATAACAAAGCGACTTTCCACCGCCCGTCGGAAGCACGGCCATGACATCGCGTTTTGCCAACACGGCATCAATGATCTCGCGCTGACCTTTACGGAACTCGGACAGCCGAAACGTAGAATTGAGAATTTCAAGCCGCTCATTCATATCGGGTCCAGGATGGCACAAATCATACTTAGTGACAGGTGATGCCGGTTTGCGCAATTCCCGTCTCAAACTGAAACACTAAGGTCCTTTCTTAATCGAACGGTAACATTCGGTTCGATTCCGCCGATAGAGAAGCCTACCTGATTGTTATCTCGTATCTGGGGGTCACTTTGTTCACACGTCGCTCGCTTGGCTTCAAGTTGTCACTTCTTATTGCTGTTCCGATCTTGGCGCTACTTGGAGTTTCGTTCTTCATCGTCAAAGCAAGCTTCAAAGACTTTCGAGAAGCGTCTGTTGTGACCAGCAAAATTGAAACGATGACGAACGTTTCAAACGTGATTCACGCTCTTCAAAAAGAGCGGGGATTGACGGCCGGAGCGCTGGCCTCAAAAGACTGGTCCAAAGTGACTGAGCAGCGTGCCGAAACAGATTCGATGCTTTCGAAACTTAAAAGCGAGATGGATATCGTTCGCATTGGATCGGCCATGGTCGAATCTATTGAGCGGCGGCAAGGGGCCGTTGGAAAACTTCGTTCTGGCATTGACGACAAATCCCTGACTGGCGGGGCTGCGATAGGTGCTTACAGCGAAGTGATTGCAGGCTTAATCGATGTGTTTCAGAAGACTTCGACGACGATTCAAGATCGTGAAACTTACGCGATATTAAAAACAATCGTGATTCTTGAGTCGACCAAAGAGAGTGCCGGAAAGTTACGCGCCCTCTTAAACAATTTGATTTCAAGCAATTTGCCGGCGACCGCAAAACAATCCGAAGATCTGATGAGCCTTATGGCCGGTGTAAAGACCGGTCTTCTTTCACCGGGTTCGGCGGAAACGGACCGATTGAAATCAGCCGTGGCTGCATTCGAAGCCTCCGCATCGTGGCTTGAGGTTTTAAAGGCCCACAAAACTGTTTACGATCTAAAAGCTAAAGGGAATTACGAGCTCGTTCCTGGCGATGTTTTTGCTTCCGCGACCGCATCGATCAATGAACTTCTAAAAATCCGAGAAGTTGAAACTGCAGAACTTCAAGAGCATGTCGCTCATCTTCGCACGAGCTCGACACAAATTCTTCAGTGGACCTTGATATCTGTCGTCTTGGTCTCGCTTGCCATCATTGTTATGGCTTTTGTCGCGATACGAAGACTGAATCTTGATCTTAAAAATACGATCGGACAGCTTCAGCACTCTTTTGATTCTATGTCGATCACTTCGATTGAACTTCGCGATACAAGTCAGGTTTTGGCGGAAGCGGCGTCCGAGTCCGCTGCCTCACTGACCCAAACGGCGGCAAGCCTCCAAGAGATCGGATCAATGGCGCAAAGTAACGCCGAAAACTCTCGTGCGGCAGCAGGGATCGCCTCGCAAAATAAGGAATCCGTGGCCGAGAGTCATGAAGCGATCGAAGCGCTGGCGCGATCGATGGAAAAGATTCGAATTGGAAATGATGATGTGTCGTCGGCAGTTGGTGCAGGCAATGAGCGCATGGGTGAAATGGTGCGAATGATTCATGAAATCGGCGAAAAAACAAAAGTCATTCATGACATTGTTTTTCAAACAAAACTTCTTTCGTTCAATGCTGCGGTCGAAGCAGCGCGCGCGGGTGAAAGTGGAAAAGGCTTTGCTGTCGTCGCCGAGGAAGTCGCGAAATTGGCGGCCCAAAGCGGTCATGCGGCCAAAGAGATTCATGATCTGGTCGAGACAAGAAGCCGAAGTGTCGAAGAGATTATGACAAGCACACGCCAACGAGTTGACCAATCGATCTCGGTCGGGCGTGAGCATTTGAGGGAGGGTTTCGACGCCGTTCGACGGTGCGAAGAAACTCTGACCAAAGTTGTTAAAAGCTCGAACGATCTGACGGGGTATATCGATCAGATTTCAAGAGCATCTGCAGAGGAGGCCAAAGGTGTGATCGAAATTTCAGCGGCCGTGGCACAACTTGATCAAGCGACTCAGCTAAATTCGAGTTCTTCCGAGCGCACGGCTGGCTACGCCGAGCAAGTGATTCTGCGGACAAACGAGCTTGAAGGGGTTGTTAAGACTTTGACGAAAATCGTCTCAGGGAACGAAGCTGCGAACTCAGCTTTGATTTCAAAGGGGACTTCAGCAAAAGCGCCGGCTCCGTTGATCAAATCAAAATTCAAAAAAATCGCAGCTTAAGGCGGCTGGGCGCTGATGACGCCACAAGAGATTCTTTCATCTCAAGAAAGACGTGGGTTTCAGCATTTCAAGTCCTCTGGCTTAAAGAAAAAGCAGGAATTGTTGTCGACGATGAGACTGAAATGCGAGGAGCTATAGTCTTCGACTTCAAACGCCGTGGAAGCCTGTTCGAAAAAAGAGGGCTTGTCCGTCGATCAGTTGAAATTCGTCGATCGAGTGGCGTGATTTTTATGTGACCTACGCGACCTCTTCGCGCGAGTCAATTTGATCTTG
>LNFM01002344.1_pt1 | contig 39931 bp, 22 predicted proteins | sample 596031 | NCBI WGS metagenome assembly LNFM01 (sample SAMN04254537, study PRJNA301005) | activated carbon metagenome | isolation source: dual media filters at the Ann Arbor, Michigan drinking water treatment plant | place: USA: Ann Arbor | reverse complement strand
TGTTCGGCCCCGGCACGCTGGGCCTGGCCAAGTGGGTGGCCGAGGTGCAGAGCGCCGACCGCCTGCCCGAATACGTGGCACGCGCCTTCCGCACGGCGATGCAGGGCCGGCCGGGCCCGGTGGTGCTGGCGCTGCCCGAGGACATGCTCACCACGCCCACCAGCGCGCCGGTGCTGCCGCGGGTGGAACCGGTGCGCGCATGGCCCGCGCCGGGCGGTCTGCGCGAACTGCGCACGATGCTGCTGGCGGCGCAGCGCCCGCTGCTCATCGCTGGCGGCCCGGGCTGGGACGCCGAATCCGCCAACGCGCTGCAGCGCTTTGCCGAGAACTGGCAGCTGCCGGTGGCCTGCGGTTTTCGCTTCCAGGACACCTTCGACAACCGCCACCCGCAGTACGCGGGCGACGTGGGCATCGCCATCAACCCGGCGCTGGCCGCGCGCGTCCGCGACGCCGACCTGGTGATCGGGCTGGGCCTGCGCCTGGGCGAGATGACCACCGGCGGCTACACCTTGCTGCAGGCGCCGCGCCCGACGCAGAAGCTGGTGCACATCCACGCCGGGGCCGAGGAACTGGGCCGCGTCTACGCCGCCGACCTGATGCTGCAGGCCGCCAACGCCGCCGCAGCCCGGGCGCTGGAGGCCCTGACCGCGCCGCCCACCCTGCCCTGGGCCGCGCACACGCAGGCGGCGCACGCCGACTACCTGGCCAATCTGCAGGCACCGGCGGTGGCGCCGCTGGACATGGCCGTGGTGGTGCAGACGCTGCAGCGTCTGTTGCCCGACAGCACGCTGTACACCAACGGCGCCGGCAACTTCTCGGGCTGGCTGCACCGCTATGGCCGCTACCCCGGGCTGCAGCACCACGGCCGCACGCAGCTGGCGCCGACCTCGGGCGCCATGGGCTACGGCCTGCCGGCGGCGGTGGGCGCGGCGCTGCTGCAGCCCGAGCGCTGGGTGGTCAACCTGGCCGGGGACGGCGACTTTTTGATGAACGGGCAGGAGCTGGCCACGGCCACCGGCTACGGCGCGCGCCGGCTCATCAGCATCGTGGTCGACAACGGCAGCTACGGCACCATCCGCATGCACCAGGAGCGTGAGTACCCCGGCCGAGTGAGCGGCAGCCAGCTCTTCAACCCCGACTTCGCGGCGCTGGCGCGCGCCTATGGCTGGCGCGCCGAAACCCTGGACGAGACCGCGGCCTTCGAGCCCGCACTGCAGCGCGCCATCGCCGCCGGCACGCCCACGCTGCTGCACCTGAAGCTGGACGCCGACGTCAGCACCACGCGCAGCACGCTGGGCGCCATCCGCGCCGCGGCCCTGGCCAGGAAGGCCTAGCGCCGCCCCAGCAGCAGCAGGATCACGCCGCCCGACACCACGGCCGCGGCCGTCCATTCCAGCGGCGTGACGGCTTCGCCGCCCAGCGCCACGCCCAGCGCCAGGCCGATGAGCGGGTTGACGAAGGTGTAGGTCGAGGCCAGCGTGGCGCTGGTGCGCTGCAGCAGCACCATGTAGGCCGAGAAGCCGATGATCGATCCGGCCACCACCAGGTACAGCCAGCTGGCCAGGGCGCGGCCGTCGGGCGGCAGCACCGGCCGCTCACCCACCAGTCCCGACAGCGCCAGCAGCATCAGGCCACCCACCAGCATCTGGCTGGCGTAACCGGCGGCACCGGGCGCCAAGGTCAGTGGCCGGCCGCCCGGCAGGCCGCGCAAGGCCCACACGCTGCCCAGCGACCAGGTGGCGCATGCCAGCGCAATGGCCAGCAGGCCCGAGGGCGATGCCGAGAAGCCCTGGCCGCGCGTGAGCAGCAGCACGCCCAGCAGGCCCAGGGCGATGCCGGCGGTCTCCCAGCGCGTGGGCCGGCTGCCGTAGCAGGCCTGCAGCAGCGCCACCAGGGCTGGCACCACCGCGATGAAGGCCACCACCAGGCCCGAACTGACGCTGACCTCGGCCACGGCCGTGGCGCCGTAGCCGCCGCCCAGCATCAGCGCGCCCAGCACGGCGGCATTGACCCATTCATCCCGCGTGGGCCAGGCGGCGCCGCGCCAGGCCGCCCACAGGCCCAGCAGCAGGCCGGCGGCGACGAAGCGCGTGCCCATCTGGAAGAAGGGCGGGAAGCTCGTCAACGCCCACTTGATGGCCAGGTAGGTGGATCCCCAGATGATCCAGGTGGCGCCCAGGCAGGCGACGATGAGCGCGGGCATGCGCGGTGCGGCCGGCCAACGCAGGGCGGAACTGTTCAGCATGGGCTGCATCGTATGAAAGCCGCACCGGTTTTCCGCGACCGATGGAAGATTCATTCGCCGACTCGCGCTTGTGCTGGGCAAATCAGTGCAAAGTCCAGTTCATGCCGATAAAGGACCGTTGGATGTTGGAGATCATTGACGCCGACATGTCAGGTGTGCATGCAGTGCACCATTGGATGCTGTCGGTGGCCGCATGAGCCGCGCCGAAAGCGTCGAATGGGAAGTCGTGCCCGGTGAGGGCCACGACCTGCAGGCCGTGGCAAGGCGCTGCCGCCGCCGCGTCTCGCAGCGCGCGCTGCTGGCCGCGGGCGTGGCCATGGTGCCGTTGCCGGGGCTGGACTGGGCGGTGGACGTGGGCCTGCTGATGCGCCTGCTGCCGCAGATCAGCGCCGAGTTCGGGCTCTCGCCCGCGCAGGTGGAACGGCTGGCGCCTGAGCGGCGCCTGGTCGTCTACAAGACCATCAGCGCCGCCGGCGGCGTGCTGGTGGGCAAGATCATCACGCGTGAACTGGTGCTGCAGCTGGTGCGCCTGGTGGGCCTGCGCCTGACGGCGCAGCAGGCCGCCAAGTACGTGCCGCTGGCCGGCCAGGCGGTGTCGGCGGCGCTCACGTACTCGGCCATGCGCTACGTCTGCGAGCAGCACATCCGCCAGTGCATGGACGTGGCGCGCCAGCTGCAACTGCCCGCGCCTTCGGTGCTCTGATCCCGGCGCCCTACAATGCCAGGTTCGTCGGGGTGTAGCGCAGCCTGGTAGCGCAACTGGTTTGGGACCAGTGGGTCGAAGGTTCGAATCCTTTCACCCCGACCACTTCAAGTGCTTGCCGCGCCTGGGTTTTTTGCCATCGCGCCGCTGCTTGCAGGTTGAGCAGCCTTCTGGCGCCGGCAGATTCTTCCAAAGGGTCGCCCTGAAGCGGCGTACGCCGCGCACGCCGCGGCTGCGCACAGGTGTCGGCACCGACCTCAACGGTGTACCGAAGCGCCAGGCTCCAGTTGCTGGATCGGCGCAGGGATGTCAAAAAGTAACGAACACCGTTGCGTTCGTTGCGGCGCAGGCGGCTGCTATCGCGTCCAATTTCGCAAGCGTCGTGCAACTCGTCCGGCGACGCACGTTTGACCATCAGCGCAACCGTCCGCCACGATGCCGTTCGCCCCGCAACAAGCAAGTGCCTCTGCTCTGGCGCCAGCAGGGCCGGCGCGCAGCTCGGTCTACGCGCTGGATGCCGAGGCACGCCTGCGCTTGCGCGCCCGGCAGACTGCGGCGCTGCTGGCCCACAGCGCCAGCGCGAGCCTCGTCTCCACCGTCGCGGCGCTGATCCTGGCCATTTTCTTGGTGCCGACGGTTGGCAGCCTTGCGGCGTACGGCTGGTTCGGGTTGAAGGCGGCCAGCGCCCTGGCGCGGTTCGTCATGGGCCAAGCGTGGCTGCGAGGGTATTGGAATCTTGAAAGGGCCAGCACCAACCGCATCGTGCTGGCTTCGCTGGCCTTCGATGGGGCGGTCTGGGGGCTGGCGGGGATCTGGTGCGCCGGTTTGCATGGCGAGACGACCGCGGGCCTGCTGCTGGGTTGCCTGGCGAGCGTGGCGATGCTGGCGACCTTCGGGCTTCAGGTGCAGCAGGCGGCGACGGCCGCGTATGTGGTGCCCATCATGTTGCCCTTGGGCGTCGCGCTCGCCGCGCGCGGCGACGTGCTCGGCATCGCCGGATCCGCAGGCGCCTTGCTGGTGCTGATCCAGACCCTTTTCACCGGGCTGGCCTCGGAGCGAAGGGTCACGCGCGAGTTCATCGCCGAGGAGCAACTGCGCAAGGCGCTGGAAGAGCGGTCCGCAGCGCTTGCACTGGCCAAGGAAACTTCGAAGAACCTGGAGGGCGCGCTGGTCGATGTGCAGCGCCAGGCTGCGGTCAAGGCGCTCTTCCTCAGGACGATGAGCCACGAGTTGCGCACCCCATTGCACGGCATCCTCGGGCTCACCCAACTGGTGCTGGAGCAAACCGACAAGAGCGATGCGCGCAAGAAGCTGGGGCTGGTCAGCTCTTCGGCTGAACATCTGCTGGAACTGATCGGAGCGCTGCTCGACGTGTCGCGGATCGACGCCGGCAAGCTGGTGCTGCACGAGGCGCCATTCGATCTGGCCAAGGAGCTGAAGACCATGGCCGACCTGTATGCCGTCCGAGCCCTCTCGAAAGGCATCGAGTTCGGTGCCCGCGTCCGCCTGCCCAAGCCATGCTGGGTGAGCGGCGACGCGGGCCGGCTCAGGCAAGTCCTTCACAACCTGCTCGGCAATGCCATGAAGTTCACGAAACGCGGGCAGGTAAGCCTGAGTGTCGAAGAGCGTGAGGGTCGGTTCCATTTCGAGGTCGTGGACACCGGCACCGGCATCAGCCCGGAAGACCTGCCGCACATCTTCGAAGCCTTCCGTCAGACCAAGGAGTCCGCGGCCAGAACCGAGGATGGCACGGGCCTTGGATTGAGCATTGCGCAAGAACTGGTCAAGGCGATGGGCGGGCACATCACTGTCTCCAGCGCGGTCGGCATCGGCTCTCGCTTCTCGTTCGATGCGGCGCTCAGGCAACTCGATGAGAGCAGCATCCCCCGCAGCACCCAGCCCGCACCGCTGCCGCTGCTGAAGCAGAAGTTCCGTGTCCTGTTGGTCGAAGACAACGAAGTCAACGCCCTGATCGCCGTGGCCCACATGAGCCGGCTCGCGATCGTCACGATCCGGGCCCGCGACGGCCGGGAAGCGGTGGCGGGCGCCTTCACCGATGACCGGCCCGACCTGATCCTGATGGATTGCCGGATGCCTGTGATGGACGGGCCCACCGCCAGCCGGGAAATCCGGCGGATCGAGGAAGTGCGCGGCCTGGCGCGGGTGCCGATCATCGCGCTGACCGCGAACCCCAGCCGCGAGGACGAGGCCGAGTGCCTGGACGCCGGAATGGACGGGTTTCTGGCCAAGCCCTTCACCGACCAACAACTGCTCGAGTCGATCCGCGCGGCGCAGAGCGCCCGCGCCATCAGCATGCGGGAGCACCCGCTGTACGCGTTCGCCTTGTCGCTAGAAGACTGCGGCGCAGACGCGGCCGGTTGCCACGGGAACACCGTGCATTGAGTCCATGGGATCGAGCACCCGGATGTCCGGGTGACGCGTCTCGACCATGAACTTGAGCAGTGGATGGTCCGACTCACGCCAGAAGGTCTCGGCCGCGCGCATGTCGATTGCCAGGATCCGATGGACCAGGTTACTTGCGTAGGGCAGCGCAAAGGGCTGCGCGATGTCCTTCGCGCCCATGCGCTCGTAGGCCTTGATGAGGGCGCGCTTGCGCACGGCCATCATCAGCAAGCGCACGCCGAGGTGGGTGCAGTGCAGGTAGCTTGACTTCCACAGCGCGAGTCGCACGAAAGGGTCGGCGCCGGGAATGGCGGCCATGCGCGTGATCTCGGCCCTGGTCAGCGAGCCGAATCCCGCAGGGGTCGGCACGTACTTCTCGATTTCGAGGCCCGCCATTCCCGGGCGGGTGAACTGCACGCGCATCGTGCCGATCGCTTGCCCCGTGATCTTGTCCTCGCAGATGTACACGCCCGTGGCAGGCAGCAGGTCTACCCGATCCGGGCTGAGCATGGATTCGCGGCATTCCGGGATCTTGCGGCCGTAGGCAATCGACCGGACCTCGCACGCGCGCAGCAGGTCATGGTGGTCGGCAACCGGCCGCACCGTGAAACTGAAAGATTCTGTGGACATGGAGGCTTTTTCCTTTTCTGCCCTCGACGGGGTCGACCCGGGCTGCGCGGCGAGGGGCTGACGGCGGCTTCTGGCGACGCCTTGTTCGTGAGTTCTTGCACATTGTGCGTAGCAGCCACGGCCTGGGGATTGCGTCTACGCAAATCGATGTGCTAATCGGTCAGGTCAACGGCGCATCGTCCAAAATACCGACCCCCCTTCCGTCCCCGAGGAACCTTGCCCCACGGCAAGGCCGTGGCAGCGAAGGGCGTTCGCGGGCTTGCGCGCCCGTCCGCACCGGCTGGACGAGGCAGTCATCGGCGATGGCGAAGCCGCGTGAGGCGGGCCCCGCGCAACAAGGCCAACGCGGCGAAGCTTCGAATCCTTTCAGCGGGACCTGCTTCTTGCCGTCCGCGCTGCGCATGGTGCCGGCTCGTCCACAATGCGCGCGCCGCCCCCGGACTGGAGAACCCCATGAAGCCCCGATTGATCGCCCTGGCGCTGGCCGCGGCCACCGTGCCTGCCTGGGCACAGGACGCGCTGCTGGCGCGCAACCTGGCCGCCACCTGCGCCAACTGCCACGGCACCAACGGCCAGGCCCGCGGCGACATCAAGCCCCTGGCCGGGGTGTCGGCCGGCCGCATCTTCGCGATGCTCACCGACTTCAAGAGCGGCGCCCAGCCTGCAACGATCATGCATCAGATCGCCCGCGGCTATACCGACGAACAGATCAAGCTGCTGGCATCGCACTTTGCCGCGCAGCAGAGCAACCGATAAGCACCTGCACCCCATGAAGCATCCCTTGGATCGAGACGTCGACGGCGCGCGTCGCCGCCTGCTGCGCGCGGGCATGGCCGCCGCAACCGGACTGGGCGGCCTGGCCCTGGCCGGCTGCGCCGCCCTGCCTGCAGGCGCACCTGCCGCCCCGGCGCGGCGCTCTGCGGGCCGCGTTGTCGTCGTCGGCGGCGGTTTCGGCGGCGCCACGGCGGCGCGCTACCTCAAGTTGTGGGCGCCCGAGCTGGACGTCACGCTGGTCGAGCGCAACGCCGCGTTCGTCTCTTGCCCGATGTCCAACCTGGTGCTGGGCGGATTTCGCGAGATGTCGAGCATCACCCACAGCTACCGCGGCCTGGCGTCGCAGGGTGTGCAGCTGGTGCAGGGCGAGGTCACGGCCATCGATGCGGCCAAGAAGGCGGTGCGCCTGGCCGATGGCAGCGATCTGCCCTATGACCGGCTGATCCTGTCACCGGGCATAGCCTTCATGCTCGACCAGGTGGGCGGCCTGGCAGCGGCGCTGGACAGCGGCCGCGTCACCCACGCCTGGAAGGCCGGGCCACAGACGCTGGCGCTGCGCCGCCAGTTGCTGGACATGCGCGACGGTGGCGTGGTGGCCATCACCGTGCCCAAGGTGCCCTACCGCTGCCCCCCAGGGCCGTACGAGCGCGCCTGCATGGTGGCCGCCTACCTGAAGCAGCACAAGCCGCGCAGCAAGCTGCTGCTGCTGGATGCCAACCCCGAGATCCAGTCCAAGAAGGGCTTGTTCGAGCGCGCCTTTGCGCAGCACTACCAGGGCATCCTCGAGTACCGGCCCAACGCCGAACTGCGCGAGCTGGGCGCCGACGGCGTGGCGCGCATGGAGTTCGAAGACGTGAAGGCCGACGTGCTCAACGTCATCCCGCCGCAGCGCGCGGCCGATCTGGCGCACCAGGCCGGGCTGGTGAACGTGAACCAGCGCTGGGTGGGCGTGGACTGGCTGAGCATGGAATCCACCGCCGCACCCGGCATCCACGTGCTGGGCGACGCCACCTTCCCGGCGCCGCAGATGCCCAAGTCGGGTCACCTGGCCAACCAGCAGGCCAAGCTGGCGGCGGCGGCGGTGATCCAGCTGCTCAAGGGCGAGCCGGTGAGCACGGCGCCGGTGCTGATGAACACCTGCTACAGCTTCGTCACCGCGCGCGAGGCCATCCACGTGGCCGCGGTCTACCAGTACGACGCCGCGGCCAAGACCTTCAAGGCGGCCGCCGGCGCGGGCGGTGTGTCGGCCAGCGCCAGCGCCGACGAAGGCCGCTACGCAAACGCCTGGGCCGTCAACATCTGGGCCGACAGCCTGGGTTGAGTCACCCCTTGGCCCGCGGCATGGGCGCGGTTCAGTCGGGCACGACGGCCGTGACCTCGATCTCCAGCCGCGCGCGGTCTTCCATCAGCGCCACCACCTGCACCGCGGTCATGGCGATGTCGTAGTGGCCGATCAGCTCGCGGAAGGCGCGGCCCACGGCCGGCAGCGCGGCGCGGTACTCGGCGCGGTCGAGCACGTACCAGGTCATGCGCACGATGTGCGAAGGGCTGGCGTCGCCCGCGGCCAGCACGGCCACGATGTTGAGCAGCGCCTGGCGCGCCTGCGCCGCGAAGTCGCTGCTGTGGAAGTGCTGGTGCTCGTCCCAGCCCACCATGCCGGCCACCACCACGCTGCGGCCGCGCGCCGACACGCCGTTGGCATAGCCCTGCGGGCGCGGCCAACCTTCGGGAAGCAGGGCTTGCAGCATGGGGTTCTCCTTGGCAGGGTCAGGGCAGGTCGTGCAGCCGGTAGCGCTGCAGCTTGCCGGTGGGTGTGCGCGGCAGCGTGTCCACGAACGCCACGGCGCGCGGGTACTTGTAGGGGGCGACGGTGTGCTTGACGAAGTCCTGCAGCTCGGCCACCAGGCGCGGGCCTTTGATGAAGCCCGGGCGCAGCACGACGAAGGCCTTGACGATCTGGCCGCGGTCGGGGTCGGGCACGCCGATGACGCCGCACTCAGCCACCGCGGCGTGCTGCATCAGCGCGTCCTCGACCTCGGGGCTGGCGATGTTGTAGCCGGCCGAGACGATCATGTCGTCGGTGCGCGCGTGGTGGCGGAAGTAGCCTTCGTCGTCGATGGAATAGGCGTCGCCGGGGTAGTTCCAGCCGCCGCGCACGTAGCTGGCCTGGCGCGCATCGGCCAGGTAGCGGCAGCCGGTGGGGCCCTTCACGCGCAACTGGCCCACGTTGCCCACGGGCACGGGCTGGCCGGCGGCGTCCACCACCTCGGCGCGGTAGCCGGGCACCGGTTTGCCGGTGGCGCCGGCGCGGGCGTGGGCCTCGTCGTGCGAGATGAAGATGTGCAGCATCTCGGTGGCGCCGATGCCGTCGATGATCTCGATGCCCGTGGCCTGGCGCCACAGCGTGCGCGTCGCCGCCGGCAGGGCTTCGCCGGCCGAGACGCACTTGCGCAGCCGGCTGGCGCGGATCTCGGCCCCGTGCGCGGCCAGCGCGCGGTAGCCGGTGGGCGCGGTGAAGACCACCGAGGCACCGAAGTCCAGGATGCCGGCCAGCAGCTGTGGCGGGCCGGCCTTTTCCAGCAGCACCGTGCTGGCGCCGATGGCAAAGGGAAACAGCACCAGCCCGCCCAGGCCGAAGGTGAAGGCCAGCGGCGGGCTGCCGACGAACACGTCGTCGGGCGTGGCTCGCAGCAGGTGCGGCGGCCAGCAGTGGCACGCGGCCATCACGTCGCGGTGGAAGTGCATGGTGGCCTTGGGCACACCGGTGGTGCCCGAGGTGAAGCCGAACAGGCAGCAGTCGTCGGCCGCGGTGTCCACGTTGACGAAGCCGCCGTTCTGGCGCTGCATGGCGGCTTCCAGGCCGTCGCTGGCAGCGCTGTTGAAGCACAGGATGTGCGCCAGCGGCGGTGCCGCGGCCGCGCGCAGCTCTTCGGCCAGCGCGCTGTCGCACAACGCGTGCGTGATCTGGGCGATCTCGACGATGGCCGCCAGTTCCTTGGCGCGCAGCAGTGGCATGGTGGCCACGGCGATGCCGCCGGCCTTCATCACCGCAAACCAGCAGGCCACCAACATCGGGTTGTTGGCGGCGCGCAGCAGCACGCGGTTGCCGGGCACCAGGCCCAGCTCATGCACCAGCACGGCGGCGATGCGCTCGGCCTTGTCCTGCAGCTCGGCATAGGTCCAGCGGATGCCCGGGGCGCGCAGGCAGACGCGGCCGCCGCGGCCTTCGCGCACATGGCGGTCCAGCAGTGCGTCGGCGCAGTTCAGCTGCGGCGGGAACTGCAGCTCGGGCAGTTCGAAGATGAACTCGGGCAGTTGCTCGGGCGGCGGCAGGCGGTCGCGCGCGAAGCTGTCGACGTGGGCGCTGGGCATGGTGCGGCTCCTCAACGCGGGGGCGCGTCGGTGGCCTGCGTGAGATGCACGCGCAGGCGGCCGAGTTGCTCGTACAACGATTCTTTCAGACCCGGCTCGCAGGCGCCGAAAAGTTCGGCCAGCCAGGCCTCGTGGCGCTCGGCCATGCGGCAGAAATGCTCGCGGCCCTGCGGCGTGAGGCGCACGATCAGCGAGCGCCGGTCGCTGGCATCGGCGCTGCGCTCGACATGGCCTTCGGCCACCAGCTGATCGGTCAGGCCGGTGACGTTGCCGCCGGTGACCATCAGGCAGCGCGACAGCGCGTTCATGCGCAGGCCTTGCGGGTGGCGCTCGAGCTGCGCCAGGTAGTCGAAGCGCGGCAGCGTGGTGCCGAACTCGCGCCGCAGGCGGCCGCGGATCTCCTGCTCGATCTGCGTGCTGCACGACAGCAGGCGCAGCCAGACGCGCAGCGCCAGGTGGTCGTCGGCGGCGGCGCGGGCCTCGAAACCCATGCGCTCGGGCGCCAGCGGGCTGGGTAGCGATGGCTTGCCCATCAGGCGGCCCCTGGCCCGCGGGCGCGTGCAAAGCCGGCTTCGAGCTGCGCCTTGGCCGCCTGGTATTGGGGCGGCCAGGCGATCTCGGTCCAACCGATACGCGCCGCCTCGGTCAGCGTCCAGGCCGGGTTGGCCAGGTGCGGGCGGCCGATGGCGCACAGATCGGCGCGGCCGGCGGCGATGATGCTGTTGACGTGGTCGGCCTCGCTGATGGCGCCCACGGCGATGGTGGCGATGCCGGCCTCCTGCCGGATGCGGTCGGCAAAGGGCGTCTGGTACATGCGGCCGTACTGTGGCTGCTGCGCCGGGCTCACCTGGCCGGATGAGCAGTCGATCATGTCGGCTCCGGCCAGCTTGAAGGCCCGCGCCATCTGCACCGCGTCGGCCGGCGTAGTGCCGCCCTCTACCCAGTCGTGCGCCGAGATGCGCACCGACAGCGGCAAGGCCGCGGGCCAGGCGGCGCGCACGGCTTCCAGCACTTCCAGCGGGTAGCGCAGGCGTGCCTGCAGGCTGCCGCTCCAGGCGTCACCGCGCCGGTTGGTCAGCGGCGACAGAAAGCTGGACAGCAGGTAGCCGTGCGCGCAGTGCAGTTCCAGCCAGTCGAAGCCGGCGGCCGCGGCGCGGCGCGTGGCGGCGACGAAGTCTTCCAGCACGCGCTGCATGTCGGCGCGCGTCATGGGCTGCGGCACGGCGCCGTCGGGCCGGTAGGGCAGGGCGGATGCGGCCAGCAGCGGCCAGTTGTCGCGGAGGAGCGGTCGGTCGGCGCCGTCGCCCTGCCAGGGCGCGTTGGTCGAGCCCTTGGGGCCGGCGTGGCCCAGTTGCATGGCTATGCGCGCATCGGTCTGGCGGTGCACGAAGTCGACGATGCGCGCCCAGGCCTGCTGCTGGGCTTCATTCCACAGGCCAGGGCATGCGGGGGTGATGCGCGCCAGCGGGTCGGTGCAGGTCATCTCGGCCATCACCAGGCCCGCGCCGCCTTGCGCACGCGCGCCCAGGTGCATGAGGTGGAAGTCGCCGGGAACACCGTCGACGCAGGCGTACTGCGCCATGGGCGAGACCACGACGCGGTTCTTCAGCGTCACCGCGCGCAGCGTGAAGGGCGTGAACATCGGCGGCACTGCGGGCTGCGCGGCGCTGCGCTGCAGGCCGGCGCGCGCGGCGAACCAGCGCTCGTAGCCTTCGAGCCAGGCGCGGTCGCGCAGGCGCAGGTTCTCGTGGCTGATGCGCTGGCTGCGCGTGAGCATGCTGTACATCAGCTGCTCGGGCTCCAGCGGGTCGCAGTAGCGCGCGCCGCAGACCTCGAACCATTCCATCGCGTTCCAGGCCGCGTTCTGCAGGCGCAGGGTCTCGATGCGGCGTGCCGCCTGCCAGGTGTCCAGCACCTCGGCGCGGCGCTCCGGGGCGCAGCCAAGTGCACGGAACTGCTGCGCCAGATCGATGGCGTCCTCTATCGCCAGCTTGGTGCCCGAGCCGATCGCGAAGTGCGCCGTGTGCACCGCGTCGCCCATCAGCACCACGTGGCTGCCGTGGCGGTTGCGCAGCCACCACTGGGCGCAGGCCACCCGCTGGAAGTTGAGCCAGGCCGAGCCGCGCAGGTGGCGCGCGTTGCTCAGCAGCGGCGCGCCCTGCAGCGTGTCGGCGAACAGGCGCTCGCAGAAGGCGATGGACTGCTGCGGGTCGGCGCGGTCCAGGCCGTGCGCCAGCCACACCGCCTCGGGGCACTCGACGATGAAGGTGGTGGTGCGGGCGTCGAACTTGTAGATGTGCGCCTGGAACCAGCCGTGCTCGGTGCGCTGGAAGTCGAAGGTGAAGGCGTCGAACAGGCGCTCGGTGCCCAGCCAGATATAGCGGTTGGGGCGGCTCACGATGTCGGGGCGGAACACCGCTTCGTGGCGCGCGCGGATGCGCGAGTTGATGCCGTCGGCGGCGATCACCAGATCGGCGTCGGGGTAGTCCTCGTCCGACTCGGCCTCGGTGTCGAACACCAGCTCCACCCCCAGGCGTTCGCAGCGGCGCTGCAGGATGTTGAGCAGCTGCTTGCGGCCTATGCCCACGAAGCCATGGCCGCCCGAACGGATGCGCCGGCCCTTGAAGCGAAGCTCGATGTCGTCCCAGTGGTTGAAGGCCTGCTCGATCTCGTCGGCGGTCTCGGGGTCGCAGCGGCGCATGTTGTCCATGGTGGCGTCGGAGAACACCACGCCCCAGCCGAAGGTGTCGTAGGGGCGGTTGCGCTCGATCACCTGCACCTGGTGCGCCGGGTCCAGCTGCTTCATCAGCAGGCCGAAGTACAGGCCCGCGGGGCCGCCGCCGATGCAGACGATCTTCATGCGCGGGACTCCCGGGGCTGTGTGCCAGGCGCTTGGCTGACCGGCATTCTGGCGAGACGTTGATTTAGATGTCAACTATTGATTCATCAACTGCAGCCGGCCGAAGATGGCCCGGAATGCGGCAAGATGGCGGCCAGCCCAATGGAGCACCCTCCCATGCAACGACGTCAGTTCAGCCCTTCGATCGCCACCCTGCTGCTGGCCGCGTGGCTGCCGCGCGAAGCCTTTGCACTGCAGGAAGCAGACGCCGCCCAGGGCATCCGCCAGGCGCTGCAGCGCGGCGCCGAGGCCGCGGTCTCGCTGCTGGGCCGCAACGACGGCTTTCTGGGCAACGCCGCGGTGCGCATCCCTCTGCCGGGCTACCTGCAAGACGCCGGCAAGCTGCTGCGCCGCCTGGGCCAGGGCAAGCGCGTGGACGAACTGGTCACGGCCATGAACCGCGCCGCCGAAGCCGCCGTGCCCGAGGCGCGCACCCTGCTGGTGAACACCGTGCGCAACATCAGCGTGGAAGACGCCGTGCGCCTGGTGCGCGGCGGCGACACCGCGGTGACCGAGTTCTTCGTGACCAAGACGCGTGAACCGCTGGGGGTGAAGTTCCTGCCCATCGTCACCACCGCTACCGAGCGCGTGGCGCTGGCGCGCAAGCTCAACGGCGTCACCGGCAAGGCCCAGGGCCTGGGCCTGGTCAAACCCGAGGACGCCAGCATCCAGCACTACGTGACGCGCAAGTCACTGGACGGGCTGTACCACGTCATCGGCGAAGAAGAACGCAAGATCCGCCGCGACCCGGTGGGCACGGGCAGCGCGCTGCTCAGGCGCGTGTTCGGCGGATGACGAGAAGGCTCAGGGCTTGGTGAAGAGCTGCAGGCCTGAGATGCTGCCGGTGCCGGTGACCATGGTGTTGCCCAGCACCAGACCGTCGGCGTTGCGGCCGACGAAGTTGCCGTTGTAGCTGCTGGCCCCCGACGTGAAGCCGACGCAGCCGCTGCAGGTGGCGCCCGGAGCGTAATTGCCCGAGAAGCGGCCCGACGCGGTGTTGGCGTCGTAGGTGCTGTTGCCGTTGAGCCCGCTGAAGACCAGGCCGCCGATATTGAAGCCCAGGTTCTGCAGCGCCACGGCGCGCGTGGCGAAGTTCACCTCGATCGTGCCGGTGGCCCCGGTCAGCAGACCACCGCCCGGCGTGAACACTGCGGTGTTGCTGGTGGGCATCTGGCGCGTGGCCTCGCCGAACATGAAGTCCACCGGCCCGGCCAGCGTGGGTGCCGAGATGGGTACCCCGTTCTGGGCGATGGTCGAACTCGCACCCGGCGCCGAATCCCAGGCGCCCCAGAACACGCTGCTGCCGTCGGCCAGCGTGGCGTTGCCCGTGCTTACGGCCGGGGCAGCCAGCCGCAGCGCGCTGACGCTGGCGTCCTGCACCGAGTTGAGCACGCCGCCGCTGGAGCTGATGGCATCTGCACTCCATTCGCTCACCAGCGCCACCCCGGCTGGCAGGCCGCCCAGGATGGAGGTGTAGGCCAGGCCGGCCACCTGGCGCGGCGCGAACAGCGCGCCCGAGCCGGCCGGGTTGCTGGTGAATTGGTTGCCCAGCGCCTGCGCCTGTTCGGCAGGCGTGCTGGTCACCACGATCACCACCTGGCCGGCCTGGATGGCGGCCATGGCGCGCGACAGGTCCACCGTGAAGGCGGCCTTGCCGCGGTCCACCGCCGCGCCGGCTGCGGCCTGCATCACCGAACGGATCTGGATGGCGCCGCCCAGGTTGATGTCGGGCATCGAGCGCTGCTGTTCGGCGGCCAGTGCGAAGCTGGGGTCGAGCTCGGCGGCGCGCCGGAAGAACTCGCGCGCCTCGGCGAACTTGCCCTGGTCCTTCAGGTCCAGGCCCTCGGAGAAGGCGCGGAAGGCTTCGACGTTGGTGGTCTGGAAGCGCTCGATGCGCGCGCGCACCTCGGGCGGCAGCTGGTCCAGCGAGATGCCGGCCGCGCGCAGGATGCCGAAGGTCATGGCCTTCTGCGCGCGGAACACGCTGTTGATGTCACCGCGCTCGGTGACCACGCCCAGGTTCTGGCTGTTGCGGCTGTCGATGACCGCGCCCTCGAGCGAAAAAGACTGGGCCTGGGCCGCGCTGGCGGCCAGCAGGCCCGCGCACAGGGCGGCCAGGGGCAGGGCATGCATGGGGGATCTCATCATCACTGCACCTCGAAATTGCCGACCACCACCTTCTCGGCGCGCATCAGGCGCCCCGAGCGCACGGCCGACGCGGTGTCGGCCAGGCCGCTGTCGCCCAGCTTGGCCTCGTTTACCAGCAACTGCACCTTCTCGCGCTCGAGCACCGTGAGGCCAGGCACCTTGCTCAGGTCGGCGATGATCATCGCGGCCAGGCCCTTGGCCATGGCGCGGTAGGCATCGTTGCCCTTGTTGACGAAGGCCTGCACGGCGATGCTGCCCGGTTCGGGCGGCGAGCCCACCACTTCTTTCTCGCGTGCCACGGCGCTGGCCACCTCCTGCTGCAACTGGGTCGAGGACAGCAGGGTCAGGGTCTTGGGCACTTCGCGCTCGGCAGCGCCGTCGGGGTCTTCGCGCGAGTACTGCTGCAGCAGCGCCAGCGCCGCAGCGTTGTCTTCGCGTCGCAGCGCGATCAGACCCTTGTAGTACGACACCAGGGCCTCGCCCGGGGCCAGCGCGGCCACCTGGTCGAGCGCGGTCAGGGCGGCGGCGTCCTGGTTGTCGCGGAAGGCTTCCAGCGCACGCTGCAGGGTCTGCGCCACCTCGACGCGCACGCGCGCCGCCTGGGCCTGGCTGGAGCTGTCGTCCAGCAGTGCGGGTTCACTGGCCAGCGGCTCGGGGCGGCTGGCAGCGTCCACCCAGCGGAAGCTGCGGCTGCGCAGCACCGAACGCCCGCCCTGGTATTCGAGCACCGCCTCGCCCTGGCCGATGCGGCCGTACAGGCCGGGCGGCAGGCTGCAGCCGGCGCCGCAGGTCTGCAGCGTGAGAAAGCCGTTGGTGCGGATGCTGCGGTCCTGCAGCGCCACGCGCCACACCGCACCGGCGGGCGGCGGGTTCAGGCGCAGGCCGCCGCTGACGAAGGTCAGCTGGCGTTCCGCGCCAGCGGGCAGGCGCAGCTCGCTGGAGGGCGGCAGCGCCAGCGTCGTGCCGTCGGCCAGGCGCAACTGCACCCGGCCCTGGGCACCGGTGCTGATGGTGCCGCCGCGCACGGCCATGCCGGCGCTGGCGGGGGCCGAGTCGACGCGTACATCACCCTGCACCTGCAGGATGCGGCCGGCGTCGGCCGGGGCCTGCGCCAGGGCCACGGGCGCTGCGGCGCACAGGGCCAGGGCCAGCAACAGGGGCGGTGCGGTGCGGTGACGGGGGGGCAGATCAGTGACGGGGCGCATGCTGGCTCCTCAGAACTGGTAACGCAGTTTCAGCGACGCGGCCACGCGGCGGCTGTCGTACAGCGACTGGTTGGACTTGGTGTGTGACCAGGCGGCGTCGGCGCGCAGCGTCAGGCGGGCATCGATGGCGTAGTTGGCCGCCAGGTCGATGGCGCTGGTCTCGTCGTGGCGCACGCTGCCGAAGCCGATGTCCTCACCCTGGAAATCCTGCAGGTAGGCGCTCAGCCCCAGCGTCAGGCGCAGCCGGTCGCCGCTGTTGATCGAGCCGAACACGCGCAGCATGGGCACCTGCTTGCTCAGGTCCTTGCGCAGGGTGGCGTTGTCTTCCTGCGTGTAGCTTAGGCGCGCGCCCAGTGCGGGCGAGCCTGCGACATCGGCATAGCTGTGGTTGAGCATCGCGCCCAGCGTGAAGCTGCGCGCGTCGCGCACTTCGTCGGTAACGCTGTGCCGTATCTCGGCATAGTTGCCGAAGAGTGAAAGCGTACGCTCGGCGTCCAGCGAGATGCCGGCATCGGTGCTCAGCAGCACCGCGTTGCGGTAGCGGTTGCCGCCCACCATCATCTGGCTGATGCCCAGCGTGGTGCGCCACAGCGTGGCATTGGACAGCTGAGAGAAGCCGATGTTGGCGCCGGCCGTGGTCAGGTCGTACTGGTGCGCGTTGAGATTGCCGCGTACGTCGAGGTCGGCGCCGGCAAACACCGACAGCCGGTTGGTCACGCGCAGCTGCTGCTGCCCGCCCAGGGCCAGCTGGCCGAAGCTGTCCTTGACCTGGCGTGAGGGCGAGCCCGGGGCCAGTTCGACCGTGCCGAAACCCAGCTGCAGCGCGTCGCGGTAGGTGCCCAGGTTGACGTTGCTGTCGTGGCCAACGCCCACCTCGGCGTAGAAGCGTGCGCTGGCGCGGCGGTCGGTGGCCTCGCGCACCTGCATGGCCTGCAGGAAGCCGGCGATGCGCGCGCGCACGCCGGCCGGCGGGTTGTAGCGCAGCACGAACTCGAACTCCGAGCGCGCCCGCGGGTACTCGCCCAGCAGGAAGTATCCGCGCGCCAGTTCGAGACGCGCGCGGTCATTGGCGGGCACGGCCGCCAGGTGGCGCTCAAGTGCCAGCACGCCCTCGGGCACGCGGCCGACGCTGATGGCCGCCACGCCGTAGGGGAAGTCGAAGTGCGGGTCACCCACGAGTTGTGGGTTGGCCTGCGCGGTTTGATAGGCCAGCTCGAACTGGCTGGCTTCCACCTGGCGGCGGATGTCGTCCAGCGGTGCGGCAAGGGCCGCCGTGAAGGCAAGGGCCAGCACGGCGGCGGCGGCCACGTTGCGGCGGACCAGGCGGGGTAGTTGTGGCGTCATCGGTGCGGCGGTGGGTTGACGTGCGCTGGGGTGCGGATCGGGGCGGTTCAGGGCTGGCTGCGGGCGGAGCCGCCCTCGATCAGGCGGCGCAGCGCCGGGTCGAAGGACAGCAGCGGCAGCCGCTGCAGCAGCGGCAGCGTGATGTTGCGGCTGTCGCCGGCCAGCATCGCCTGGATTTCCGACGGCGTGAGCGGATTGCGCTGCGGCTGCTCGGCTGTGTCCTGAGGGCCGAGCGCGACCGGAACGTCCTGTGGCTGCCTGACCAGTTGGCGCACGCGATCGAGTTCGTCTTCGGCACGGCTCACCTGGGCCGGATCGATGGACAGCGCCAGGCTGTTGTTGTCACCGGTGCTGTTGTCTGCGTCGATGTCGTCCAGGCGCGGCGGCTTGGGCAGCACCACCAGCAGGCCGCTGCCGAAGCGCACATCGTAGTTGCGCGGGTCGCCGCTGCCGAAGCTCACGCCCGAGGGTACGAGGCGGAAGACCGACACCCCCGGTGCGTCGGCGCTGCCCGCCGGCGGGTTCTGCAGCACGCTGGCGATGCTGTCGCCGCCGAGCAGGTCACCCTGGCTGGTGGAGAAGCCCCAGGTCAGCGGGTTGGGTTCGTCGTCGAAGCGCACCACGCTGTTGGTGGCCACGGTCACTGGGCGCGGCGTCACCGTCAGCAGACCTGGCACGTAGCTCAGGCTGTAGTTGACCGGGTCGAACGTGCCGCCGCGCGCGTCGGCCACGCTGATGGCGTACGGGCCGTCGACGACGCTGGCCGTGGCCGCGCCGCCGGTACTGGCCAGCGTCACTTCGGCGATGGTCTCGCCCGCCACCAGGCCGGCGGCGTCGAAGCCGTTGGGCTGCAGCGCCGCGCTCTCGCCATAGACCTTGGCCAGCGAGCGCGCGCTCACGGTCAGCGGTGCCGGCGTGATGCTGGCGCTGCCGGCCAGGCCGGTGCTGGCCAGCTGGTAGTTGGCCGCGTCGGCCCCGTCCAGGGTCAGGCCCGTGGCGCTGACCGCTTTGCCCGTACCCACGTTCTTGGTGTCGAAGCGCGCGCTGGCTGCGGCCAGCGTGAGGTCGTCACCGGCGATGCGGTCGTCGACCAGCGTGACGCTGGCGCCGGTGTCGCCGTCGTAGACCTTGTCGGCCACGCCCATGCTGGCCACCAGGCTGCGGCGGGCGATGTTGACCTGCAGCGCGGCATCGGTGCCGCCGCTGTAGTTGGCGGCGTCGGCGCCGGCCAGCGACAGGCCGGCTACCGTCACCGCTTTGCCGGCGCCGGCGTGCTTGTCGGCCATGCTGCCGGTGACGCCGCTGTTCTGCAACTGCAGGTCGTCGCCGAAGAGGGCGCCGCTGATGTTGCCGGCGCTGCTGTCGATGGCCACCAGTGTGGTGGCGTCGTAGTCGCGATCGATTGCCGTCAGGCCCAGCAGCGTGACCGGCTTTCTTGCGATGTTGACGGTGAGGCCGGCGGTGCCGGTGAGGGCGTAGTTGGGCGCATCGCTGCCACTGAGGCTCAGGCCGTCCAGGGCCACCGGCTTGGCCTGGCCGGCGGACTTGTCAACCATGGTCCCGCTGGTGACCGGCCCGCTGGGCAGGCCGATCTGCACGTCGTCGCCGGGGATCACGTCGGCACTGGCGCCGCTGATGACCAGCGTGCCGGTGACGTCGACCTGCGAGGTTCCGTCGTACTCGCGGTCCACCGCCTGCAGGCCGGACAGGCCGCTCACGTTGAGCGGCCGAGGCGTGATGCTGGCGATGGTGGTGGTCGCGGTGCTCATCAGCCCGTAGTTGGCCGCATCGTTGCCCAGCAGCGTGATGCCCGACACCTGAACCGCCTTGTCGTCACCGACGTTGCGGGCGTCGGCAACGGTGCCGATGAATACGGCGGTCTGGCCGAAGCGCACGTCGTCGCCGGCCACCAAGTCGCTGAGGTCGGCCAGCACCGGTGCTGTGGTGCTGCCGTCGTAGACGCGCGTGCCGCCGGTGTAGCTGGGCGTCAGCATGCGCGGCGAGATGTCGGCGCTGGTGCTGCCACTGGGGTTGACGAGCAGGTAGTTGCGCGCGTCGGCATTGCCCAGTGCGCCGCCGGTGACGCTGATGGCCTTGCCGTTGCCGACGTTCCTGGCCCCGGCACCAGTGAACAGGCCGCTGCCGGAGATGCTGACCAGGTCGCCGGCCAGGATGTCGATGGAGCTTCCAGTGATGCTGGCAATGTCGGTGCCGTCGTAGACCCTGCTCAAGCCCGCGTACACGGCGTTCAAGGGCCGCTGCGCGATGTTGACCGTGACGCCGGTGGCTGCGGCAACACTGTAGTTGAGGGCGTCGGCACCTTGGAGCTCGATGCCTGCCACGGTGACGGGCTTGCCCTGGCCGGCGTGCTTGTCGGCCATGAGGCCGGCGGTCGAGCCCGCGGGCGGTGGCACCACGGTGACATCGTCGGTGCCCACCACGTCGGCCGAGTTGGCGCCGATGATGCCGGTGCTCTGCACGCTGATGGCCACAGCGGCGCTGCCGTTGTAGACCCGGTCGGTGGCCACGACGCCGATGAAGCCTTCGATGCGCAGCGGCTTGGGCGTGACGGTGGCGGTGGTGCTGGCCGTATTGCCGGCGAGCGCGTAGTTGCCGGCGTCGGTGCCGGTGAGCGTGATGGCGCTGACCTCGACTGCCTTGCCCACGCCCGCATTCTTGGCGCCGGCGCCGCTGAACACCGCGGTCTGCGCCAGGCCGATGCTGTCGCCGACGATGAAGCCGCTGGCACTGCCGGTGACCGGCGCGGCGGTGCTGCCGTCGTAGACGCGGCTGCCGCCGAGGTAGCTGACGGTCACCGTGCGCGGCGTGATGCTGCCAGTGGTGCTGCCGGTCGGGTTGATGAGCTGGTAGTTGGTCGCGTCGGCGCCGCTGAGCGTGCCGCCGGTGATGTCGACGAGCTTGTTCGTGCCGACGTTGCGGGCGCCGGCGCCGCTGAACACCGCGCTGCCGCCGATGAGCACCGCGTCGCCGACGATGAGGTCGCCGGAACTGCCGGTGACACTGGCTGCCGCCGTGCCGTCGTAGACGCGGCTGAGCGTGTTATAGACGGCGGTCAGCGCCTTGGGCGTGATGTTGACCGTGACGCCGCTGGTGGCGGTGATGCTGTAATTGGCCGCGTCGGCACCGTCCAGTTCCAGGCCCAACACGTTCACCGGCTTGGCCGTGCCCGCGCTCTTGTCGAGCATGGTGCCGGTGGTGGTGCCTGTGGCCGGCGCGTTGACGGTGACGACGTCGCTGCCAATCAGGTCGGCCGGGTTGGGCGCGATGGGGCCGCTGGCACTGACGACCACATCGACCTCGGTGCTGCCGTTGTAGGTGCGGTCGACCGCGGCCACGCCAGTGAGGCCCTCGATGCGCAGCGGCTTGGGCGTGATGGCCCCGAAGCTCACCGCACTGGTGGTGGTCAGAAGGTAGTTGCCGGCGTCGCTGCCCGCCAGCGTGATGCCGCTGATCTGGATGGTCTTGTCGGCGCCTACGTTCTTGCCGGCAGTGAATACCGCGGACTGCGAAAGCACCAGGGCATCGCCGTTGATGGCATTGCCGGCCGTGGCCGTGACCAGCGCCGTGTCGCTGCCGTCGTAGACCTTGCTCTGCCCGCTGTAGCTGGGCGTCAGCGGTCGCTGCGTGATGTTGGCGGTGGCCGTGCCAGTGGGGTTGGTCAGGGCGTAGTTGCCGGCGTCCGCACCGCCGAGCCGGCCGCTGGTGATGTTGATGCTCTTGCCGTTGCCCACGTTGCGGGCTCCGCTGCCCACGAATATGCCGCTGCCCGCGATGCTGACGCTGTCGGTGTCCAGCACGTCGGTGGACGAGCCCGTGACGGTGGCCGCCACGCCGCCGTCGTAGACCTTGTTCACGCCGACGTAGACGGCCGTCAGCGGCTTGGGTGCGATGTCGACGGTCACGCCCGTGGTGGCTGCCACGCGGTAGTTGGCCTCGTCGGTGCCGCTGAGCGTCAAGCCGTCGACGACCAGCGGCTTGTTCTGCCCGGCAGCCTTGGTGAGCATGGTGCCGCTGGTCACGCCGCCGGCGGGCAAGTTGATGGTGACGTTGTCGCCGGGCTCGATGTCGGCGCTGCTGGGCGTGACGGTGCCCGTGGTCGTGACCACAACGTCGACGGCGCGCCCGCCGTTGTAGGTGCGGTTGGTGGCGGTGGCGCCGCTCAGGCCGTCGATGCTGATGAACTTGGGGGTCACGCTGGCCGTGGTGCTGGCGGTGGTGCTGGCCAGTCTGTAGTTGCCGGCGTCACTGCCCGACAGGCCGATAGCGCTGACTTGCACAGCTTTGCCATTGCCTACGTTCTTGGCGACGTCCGCAGCGCCGGCGAAGACGGCGGTCTGGCTGAACACCACCGTGTCGCCGCTGATCACGCCGGCGTTGGTTGCCGTTACTGGCGCGGTGATACCGCCGTTGTAGACGCGCGTGCCGTTGCCCGTGTAGGCCGCGGTCAGCGTCTTGGGCGTGATGTTGGCAGTGGTGCTGTCGACCGGGTTCAGCAGCGTGTAGTTGTTGCGTTCGACGCCCGTCAGGAAGCCGCCGCTCACGGCCACGGTCTTGCCGTCGCCGACATTCTTGCCGCCGGTGAAGGCGCCGCTGACCGAGAAGCCCAGCGCACCCAGGTCCACGCCCAGGATGCCGGACGAGGTCGCGCTGACCTGGGCCGTGGCCGTGCCGTCGTACACCTTGTTGGCCGCGGCGTACAGCGCCGTCAAGGGGCGCGGCGTGATGTCCACGCTCAGGCCGCTGGCGCCGCCGACGGCGTAGTTGGCCGCCGAATTGCCCGTGAGCGTCAGGCCCGTGATCGTCACGTCCTTGTTGTTGCCCACGTCCTTGGTGGCCACCGTGCCGCTGGTGATGCCGCCTGGCGGCAGCACCACGGTGACCTGGTCGCCCGTCAGCACGCCCGCGGCCAGCACGGTGGCGCCGAGGGTGCTGAGCGAGACAACGCGCGTGCCGTCGTAGACGCGGTCGGCAGCCGTGATGCCGGTCACGCCGAGCAGCCGCCTGGTGATGCTGGCCGTGGTGCTGGCCGTGGTCGAAAGCAGCGAGTAGTTGCTGCCCTGTGCGCCGCCCAGCGCGATGTTGCTGATGGCCACCGGCTTGGCGTCGCCCGCCGCGCCGCTGGTGAAGATGGCCGTCTGCGAGAAGCTGACGGCGTCGCCAGCCACCAGACCCGAGGAACGGCCCTCCACGTTGGCACTGGTGTCTGCCAGACCGTTGTAGACGCGTGCCAGGCCGGTGTAGCTGACCGTGATGCCCTTGGCCGTGATGCTGGCCGTGGTGCTGGCGCTGGTGTTCTGCAGCGTGTAGTTGGCCGCACTGGTGCCGCCGAGCACGATGCCGGTGACGGACACCGGCTTGTTGCTGCCGACGTTGCGGGCATCCAGGCCCGTGAAGACGGCGTTCTGGCTGAAGGTGAGGGTGGGCGTATCGCCGGGGACCAGGTCGGCCGACGAAGGCGTGACGACGGCCGCGACGCCGCCCGTGTAGACGCGGTCCACGCCGGTGTATACCGCTGTCAGCGGCCGCGGCGTGATGTTGACCGTGACGCCCAGGCTGCCGTCCAGCAGGTAGTTGCCGGCGGCGGCGCCACCCAGCGTCAGGCCGCTGACCGTCACCGCCTTGGCGGTGCCTGCGTTCTTGTTGGCGATCGTGCCGCTCAGGCCCGAAGGCGACGGGTCGACCGTGATGACGTCGGTGTCCACCACGCCGCTGGCACCCAGGGTACCCGCGGTCAAGGCCACCGTGAGTTCGCCGTTGTAGGGGCGGTCGGTGGCCGTGACACCCAGCACCGACAAGGGCTTGGGCGTGATCGCCGCCGTCGTACTGGCACTGTTGGTGGTCAACGTGTAGTTGCTCGCGGCGATACCGGTGAAGGCGATGCCGGTGATGCTGACGGCCTTGCCTGTGCCCGCGTCCTTGCTGCTGAAGGTGGCGGTGCGGTCCAGACTGACGGCGTCGCCCGAAAAGATGCCCGAGGCGTTGAGGTTGACGTTGACGGTGGCCGTGGTGTTGCCGTCGTAGACCTTGTTGACCCCCGTGAACACCGGCGTGATGCCCTTGGGCGTGATGCTGCCACTGATGGTGGCTGTGGGGTTCAGCAGCGTGTAGTTGTTGGCGTCGTTGGTGAAATTGCTGAACAGGCTGTTCGTCGTGACCACGACGCGTTTGCCGGTACCGACATCTTTGGACTGGACGAAATTGCCTGGCGTGGAGGTGTCGGTGACGAAATAGCCGTAGCCGCAGCTCGTGCAGTAGGACTGATCGGCAAAGAAGCGCACGTCGTCGCCTGGCGCGATGTCGGACGAGGTGACGCTCAGCGCGGCGAAGGCCTGGCCATCGTAGACCTTGTCGATGGCCGTGTAGGTGGCCGTCAGCGGCTTGCGCGTGATGTTGACCGTGACGCCGGTGCTGCCGGTCAGCGTGTAGTTCGGGGCGTCTGCACCGCTGAGCGAGAAGCCCGGCACGGTGACGGCCTTGGCGTTGCCGATGTTCTTGTTGGCGACCGTGCCGGTGACGGTGCCCGCGCCGGGCAGCGTTACCGTGACCGTGTCGGTGGGGATCACCGTGGAGGTGTTGACCGTGGCTCCACTCACGTTGACGGCAATGTTCACGGTGCCGTCATACGCCCGGTTGCTGGCCACCACGCCTTCCACCGTCAACGGCAGCGGAGAGATCGTTCCGTTGGTGGTTCTGGTGGTGTTGGTCAGGCGGTAGTTCGGGGCCTCGACACCCGCGATGACGCCGCCCGTGGCGGTGATGATCTTGGAGGTGACCGCGCCCGCACTGTTGTAGGCGACATTCTTGTCGCCGAAGGTCGGCTGCGCAGTGGTAATGGTCAGGTTATCGGCGCCGAAGACGTTCGACAGGAAGGGCGTGATGCCCCTGGCGATGTTGGTGCCGTCGTACAGCCGGTTGGTTTCCGCCGAGGTGCTGAGAAAGTAGCTGACCTCGCGCGGACTGATGGTGACCGTGGTGCTGCCGGTCTGCGCCGTGTAATTGACGGCGTCCAGGCCGCGCAGTGTCAGGCTGCTGCCCGCCACCGAGACCAGCTTCGTGGTGACGGCGCCCTCGGGTGTGTACGCCACGTCCTTGCTGGCCAGGGTGCCGTTGACGTTGGTGTTGCGCAGCACCACCTCGTCGCCCGCCACCACGCCGGCCAACGTGGCACTGCTGGTGCTGACGCTGACATTGATCGAGCGGTCGTATTCGCGGTTGCTGGCCACCAGGCCGTTGACCGTCAGAGCCCGCGGCGTGATGTCGGCAGTGAGCGTGTCGATGCCGTCGATGCGGTAGTTGCCCGCGTCATTGCCGCTCAGCGTTGCGCCGAGCACAGTCACCGGCTTGGCCGTGCCCACGCCCTTGCTGGCAATGGTGCCGCTGCTGACCGATGCGATGTCGACCGTGACGTCGTCGCCGAAAACGGCGCCGCTGACCGCTCCGCCGGGGGCCGTCACGGCCACCGTCGTCGAGCCGTCGTAGGCTCGGCTGGTGGCGGTGAAGCCGCCCACGTTGAGCGCCGCCCTGGCGATGCTGGCGGTGGTGCTGGTGCTGCTGGCCAGGCTGTAGTTGGCCGCCTTGCCGCGTGCGCCGTCGGCCACAGACAGCCCGGTGATGCTGACGGCCTTGTTCTGCCCGACGTCGCGCGTGTCGAACACCGCCGAGGCAGCGCTCAGGTTGACCAGCAGGTCTTCGCCCGCAACCAGGCCGGAGGGCTGCGCGCCCGGCAGCAACGTCGCGGCACGATTGCCGTCGTACACCTTGTCGGCCACCACGCCGGCCAAGGTGATGGCCTTGGGCGTGATGCTGAGCGTGGCGCTGCCGCTGACGCTGAGGTCGTAGCCGTTCTGCACCGAATACACGCCGGCAGCGGCCACCTGGTAGCTGCCCACGTCGGCCGAGGCTGCGGACGTGAAGATGCGGTCGGGTGAGGTCACTGCGCCGCTGCCGCTGCTGAGGCTGGCATTGCCGAAGGACTTGTTGCCGTCGTAGATCTTGCTGGCGTCGGCCAGCGTCAACGCCAGCGGTGTCAGGAAGCGCGTCAGCAGCGGATTGCCGAAGCCTTCGTAGATGCGCCACACCTTGCCGGCCGAGCCCGTGGGGGCGATGTCCCAGTTCGCGAAGGTGGCGGCCTGCAGCAGCGCCGCGCTGGCGACACCGGTGCCACCGCCGAAGCTGCTGGCCTGGCCGGTGGTGGTGATGTTCCAGTAGCTGTCGGTCACGCTGCTGGCGTTGTTGTTGCGTCCGCCCACCAGGCCGCCGGTGACGCGGCTGTTGCCTCCGGTGGCCGAAACCGCACCGGTGGCATAGCTGCGCTGGATGCTCTGGTTGTTGTCGAAGCCCACCAGCCCGCCGGCAGTCAGCTGGCCGCGCACATTGTTCAGGGTGACCGCGCCCGTGGCGTAGGCATCGGTGATGCCCGCCGCGATCAGTTGACCATCGAGTCGACCCACCAGCCCGCCGGCATAGACGGTGGTGAAGTTGCCGAGGGTGGCGTTGCTGGCCAGCAGCACGCTGCCCGTGGCATAGCTCTGCCGCAGCGGCGCCAAAGCCTGCGCAGACGTGTGATACGCGTCGTAGCGCCCGACCAGCCCGCCCAGGTACTGCGTGGACGTGGTGCCGGTACCGATGACGTTGCCGGTGGCGTAGCTGCCCGCCACGCCGCGCGCGGCCTCGACCTCGCCGATCAGGCCACCCACGTAATGCGAGCCGCTCACGCTGCCCGTGGCAAAGCTGTTGGTGACGTCGTCGGCGCTGCCTGTGGCCTGGTAGCGGTAGTAGGTGCCCAGCAGGCCGCCGGCATACTGGCCGCCGGTCACGTTGCCGGTGGCTCGGCTGTTCAGCAGCGGCGACAGGCCGTAGAAGTTGTCGTAGTAGCCGACCAGGCCGCCGGTGTAGAAGCCGCCGCTGACATTGCCGATGGCCGCGCTGTCGTTCAGCGCGCCGGCCGTCGTGGACGAGGTGTCCAGGCGGCCTATCAGGCCCCCCACTTGGCCGGAGCCAGCGATGCCTTGAACTCGCCCGCTGGCGAACCCCGTGCTCAACCCGCCGCTTTGCAGGTTCAACTGGCCGAACAGCCCGCCGACGGAAGTGCCTGAACTTCTGGCAGTGACCGTGCCGCTGGCCGAAGCGTTGCTGATGCTCTCGTAGCTGTCCGCATAGCCGACCAGGCCGCCCACGTAGTTGTCGCCAACCACAGGGCCGCTGGCGCTCACGTCGCTGAGCGTGGTGCCTCTGTAGTAGCCCACCAGACCGCCGGTCATGTGGGTGCCGGTCACGGCGCCGCTGGCGCTGCTGTTGTTCTTGATGGTGCCGGTAGTGAGGAAGTTGCCGAAGTAGCCCACCAGGCCGCCGGTGTAGTGCGTGCTGCCGGCGTTCAACGAGTCCTGTGCCGTCACGGCCGAGGTGCTGCTGCTGGCACTGATGTGCCCGCTGTACACCAGGCCGATCAAGCCGCCGGCATAGACGTTGCTGGAATCACCGCGCACGGTGCCGCTGGCGTTGCTGCCGCTGATGAGGTAGCTGACCGAGTTGCTGAAGCAGCAGTTGCCGCCAAAGGTACCGATCAGGCCCCCGAGGTACACGGTGCCGTCCGCGGTGCCGGTGACCGTGCCCGAAGCCACGCTGTTGGTGACGGCGCCACCGTTGTGAGTGCCCACCAGGCCGCCGCCGACACTGCGCGTGACGACCGCGCCGCTGGCAGTGCCGCGCAGCAGGGCGCCCGAGTTCGTGTAGCGGCCGACCAGGCCGCCCACGTCACTGCCGCCACGCACGGTTGCCGTGGACGTGACGTCGGTGAAGCCGCCGCTGCCGTCAGCGAGGCCCACCGCGCCGCCGGCATCGGCGTTGCCCGTGACCTCGCCGCCCGCCGAACTGGATGTCACGGCGCCAGCGGTGCGGCCGACCAGCCCGCCGACGGCGCCGCCAGTGTTGGTGCCCGTGGCCGTGACCCGGGCCGAGGTGCTCAACCCGGTGATGGACGCGGTGGATTCCATGTAGCCGATGAGCCCACCCACCCACGTGGTGCCCGACACCGACTTCAGGCCGCTGGCCGGCAGCACGCTGCTCAGGCTGGCAGCGGTGAGTGCGGCTGTGGAGCCGTAGTCGCCCACCACACCGCCCGTCTGCACGCCGCCGGTGACGTTGCCTGCGGCACTGACGCCGCTCATGCCGACGGTGAGATTGAAGTAGCCGATGGCGCCGCCCACGCTGAAGGTGGAGGTTGCCGATGAACTGACCGCGCCCAGCGCGACGCCGGTTGCCAGCGAGCCCGTGCCGAGGGCGAAGCCGATGATGCCGCCCGCATCGCCGGCACCCGACACGTTGCCTTCGCCGCGCAGGTTCTGCAGCGTGGCGTTGCTTCGGAATTCGCCGACCACACCGCCGGTGTAACGCCCGCCGCTCACGCTGCCGCTGCCGGTGGCGTTGGCGAAGTTGCCCGAATTGGCATAGTGGCCAACAACACCGCCCACCGAGGCGGTGGTGCTGCTGCTGGTGACGCTGCTGCTGCTCGTCAGGTTGCCTAGACCGCCCGTGCCCGCCGCAACGCCGATGACGCCGCCCGCATCGGCGCCGCCGCTCACTGTGCCCGTGGTCCGGATGTTGTTGACCGCGCGGTTGGTGCGCCCGGCCAGGACGCCGACACCGCCCCCCGCCGTGGATGCGGTGACATGGGTGGCCAGCACCCAGGGGTTGTTGGCAGCGGGCCCCGTGATGTCCGCTGCCGAGCTCATGTAGCCGATCACGCCGCCAACCCAGTCGCCGCCAGAGACGGCGGCAGGTGTGTAGATGCCGCCGGTGATGGCGGCGACGGAGTTGTAGTGGCCTGCCAGACCCCCGGTGCGGTTGCCGCCGCTGACAGCGCCTTCCACGGTGACGTTGGACCAACCGCCGGCCATCGAGAAGTCGCCCACCAGGCCGCCGACATCACCGACGTTGTTGCCACCGGTGACCTCGCCGCGTGCGGTGCTGCCGGTGATGGCTGACGTGCCGGTGCCCGAAGCCTGCCCCACCAGGCCGCCGGTGTCGCCACCGCCGCGCACCGTGGACGTGACCGCGGTCGAGCCGTTGACGATGCTGCCGACGCTGTTGAAACTGCCTACCAGGCCGCCGGTGATCGCGCTGCTGCCGCTGCCGCCCTGCACGGGGCCAATGGCCGTGGCTACGCCCACGGTGCCCGTCAGGTTGCCGCTGTTGGTGTAAGTGCCCACCAAGCCACCGATGTTGCCGGAGGTGCCGGTGCCGGTCACGGCGCCCGTGGCGCGCACGTTGCTGATGCCGCCGGCGCCATCGGCATGGCCAATCAGGCCACCGGCGCTGCCTGCAGAGGTGACCGTGCCCGCCGCCGTGAACCCGGAGACGATGCCGCTGGTGCGTCCGGCCACGCCGCCGGCCATGCCGCTGCTGCCCGTGGCCACGACGGTGGTGGTCAGCGGCGTGCTGGCGGGCGTACCGCTGATCGTCAGGACCGCGGTCGAACCCATCGCACCGACGAGGCCGCCGACAACGCCGGAGCCGGTGACGGTCGAACCCAAGAAAGCGACGGTGTTGCTGTCGCTGATCGCCAACGCGGCCGACGCACCATAGGTCCCAACCACGCCGCCGGTCACGCTGCCGCCGTTCACGGTGGTTGCGGGCGTCTGCCCGGAAGCGGCGGCGCCCGCAGTGCTGTTGATGATGCCGCCGCTCATCGAGAAGTTGCCCACGAGCCCGCCAACCGATCCACCATTGGAGGCGGCGGTAACGTTTCCTGTGGCCGAACTGCCCGTGATCGAGCCCGCTCCAGTGGCACTTCCCACCAGCCCGCCGACCGACGCGCTGGCGACGTTTGACGTGACATTGCCGCTGGCGCTGGAACTGTTGATGCTGGCAGTGGCGCCACCGCTGGGGAAGTTGCCGACCAGGCCTCCTACGAGCGCGCCGCCGGTCACGGAGCCCGTGGCGGTACTGCCCGTGATCGCTGCGCTGGTGGCGCCGATCAGGCCGCCTGCCCAAGTGCTGTTGTGCGTGGCCGTGACGTCCACGCTCGAGCTCGAGCCGGTGACCGTCGACGAGGTTTCGCCGACCAGTCCACCGAGCCAGGCATTGCCTGAGGTCTGCGCGCTGCCGGTGGAGGAACTGCTGCTGACCGCCGCGGCTGTCCAGCCGACCAGGCCGCCCATGTGGACCGCAGTGCCTGTGAGCGTCGCTCCGGCGCTGCTGCTGCTGATCGGCGTGCTGACGCTGTAGCCGACGAGGCCGCCCGTGCGATTGCCGCCACTGATGGCCACGGGTGAACCGGGCGCACCGACCGAGCTGCCGTTGATCGAACCGGTCGTGCTTTGGCCGACCAGTCCGCCTACATAGAGTGAGGTGCTCGAACTGCTGACCGGTACGGTGCTGGTGACCCTGGTGATCGAGGTACCCGATGTCACCGCGGCCAAGGCACCCGCGCTGCCGATGCCCGATACGCTGCCGCCGCTGAGCGCGAGGTTGCGGATGTCGGCGCCGCTCGTGGTGGCGAAAAGGCCGGCAGCGGTGAATCCGTTGGTCGTCAGGCCCGAGACCGTGTTGCCCAAACCCTCGAACCGTCCTCCGAACGAGTTGACGGCGCTGACATCTGGCGTGACTTCGTTGCCTATCGGATTGAAATTGCCGATCGACGCCAGGTCGATGTTGGCCCCGACGGCGTAGTTGCCGGTGCGCGAGAGCGAATCGATGCCCTGCAAGCCGGCTGCGTCGACCACCACCGTGAACGTGTTGGGCGTGCCGTTGCTGCCCAGCTTGGTGGAGAAGTTGTTCCCGGCAGGGAGGTTGACCGGGGCGCCAATGGTGTAAGTGCTGGTGTTGCCGGCCGCCACGGCGCCCTGGCCGTACTCGAAGGCCAGCGATGCGGTGCCGGTGCCGGTCAACGCCGCGTTGACGCTGATGTTGTTGTGCGCATTGAGCGTGAGCTTGTTCGCCGACCAGGTGACCGCGGCGCCGACGCTGATGTCGCCGAGGTCGCTGCCGTTGGCCGCCGCGGCCGTGGCGATGGTCACGTTGCCGCCACCCAGGTTGGTGGACAGCGTGTCCGCACCGATGCTGCTGCTGGTGGACGCGCCGCCGCCGGCGACGATCGCGAAGTTGGTCGGGTCGATCAGCCAGGTGCCGGCGCTGCCGCCCGGGGCCGTGGTAGTGACCCGCGCGCTGTCGGCGATGGTGACGCTGGCCGCGGAGGTTTCGACGAAGCCGCCCTTGCCGCTGGCCGCGCTGGCGTCGATGTTGCCGGCCAGCTGAGCCGTGCCGCGCTGCATGTCGCCGATCAGCATCACGCGGCCGCCGTCGCCGCCGTTCGGCGCCGCGGCCTGGATCTGGCCGCTGCTGACGACCGTGTCGCCGGTGATCCAGATCTCGCCGCCGCGCTCGGTGATGGTGTTGGCGCGCACCAGGCCGCTGTTGTTGACCAGCGAGGCCGCGATGCCCTCGGCCGAGGCCGCCGTCAGGCGCACCACGCCGCCGTCGACCTGGATGCTGCCGCTGTTGAGCACGCTGCCCGCCGCGCCGGGCGTGACCACGGCCGAGATCAGGCCGTTGCCGCTGATGCTGATGGTGGCGGCGTTGCCCGTTGCCAGCAGCACCTGGCCGGCGTCGACCGCGATCTCGCCCTGGTTGTCGACCTGCTTGCCGAACAGCGCCAGGTAGCCGCTGGCGCTGGCGCGCAGCGTGCCCTGGTTGACCACGCTGCCCTGGCCGCCCACGTCTTTGAACTGGTAGCGGCCGGCGTCGAAGTCCTGCTGCGTCAGGTCCAGCGTGCTGGCCACCAGCCCACCCACGTCGACCTTGGAGCCGGGCGCGAACAGCACGCCGTGGGGGTTGGTCAGGAACACCTGGCCGTTGGCCTTGAGCTTGCCGTAGATCTCGGAGCCGCTGTTGCCCACCACGCGGTTGAGCGCCACCGAGGCGCTGCTGGGCTGACGGAATTCGACCGTGGCGGCGCTGCCGATGTTGAAGCTCTGCCAGTCCATGCCCAGGCGCTGGGTCGACTGCTGGATGATCAGCAGGTTGGAACCCTGCTGCACCTGCCCCTGGCCCACCACCACGCGCCCGCCGCTGGGCAGCGTGCCCGGCGCCGGCTGCGCGTAGGCCAGCCCCGCCCCGCCCAGCACGGCCGACAGCAGCCAGGCCAGCAGGCGCGACAGGCGTGGCCGGCGGCGCTCGGCGGCGCGGCGGCGCGCTGTGGCACGGCGGGCGGCGGCTACGCGGGCCGCGTCCGGCTGGGTCTGATGGGTGGTGGCGGGGCGTGCAGTCATGACTGTCTCCGGACGTCAGACGTCGAGAAAGGGCAGGGAATAGGCGACAGGGGTGGCCAGGGCGTTGCTCATGGCGTGACCGACAGTTGCAGGAAGAGGCGTGGTTCACCGCTGCCCTCGTCGACGGTGGCCGCGCGGCTGCCGCGCCAGGCCAGCGATGCGTTCAGGCCGATGCCGCCGCCGTTCCAGGACACGCCCAGGCCGCTGCCCGACAGGCGTACGCGGTTGTCGCCCGAGTCGGGCAAGGAACGGCTGATGCGGCCGCTGGCCTGGTCGTGAAACAGCGACAGCACCACGCCACCGCCCAGCAGGTCTTGCGCGTGGCGCAGCTCCAGGCTGACCAGCGTGCCCATGTCGACCGAGGCCTCGCCCGAGGCGTAGGCGCGTACGGCGCCCGGGCCGCCCAGACCGAACTTTTCGGAGCTGTCGAGGTTGGATCCGGTGTACTGGCCGGCGATGCGGCCGTACAGGCTCCAGGGGCCGGCCAGCGCCTGCTGGCGCGCGGCGAGGTAGCCCAGCTTGCGCCAGACGGTATGGCCGCCGTTGGCCTGGTCGAGGCGGCCCATCGAGGCCGTGGCGCTGCCGGCAGAGGCGCCGCCCCAGCCGTCGCGCCAGTCGAAGCTGGTGCTCAGCTCACCCACGTCGTTGATCTTGCGGTCGGCGATGCGCACCAGTTGCGAGTCGCTCAGCCGGCGATGCTCGGCGCTGGCCTTGATGCCCAGGTTGAAGGCCGGGGTGCGCACCAGCGGGTAGCTGCCGTCCAGGCCGACGACGTCGGCCGAGCCCTCGGCGCCCAGGCTGGCAAATTCGCCGGCGAGCTGGTACTTCAGGCGCGACAGGCTCAGGCCGAACTTGAGGCCGTCTCCGCCCACCGGCACGAGGGTGGCCAGGCTGCCGCTGACCAGGCCGCCGCGCTCGGACACCAGCGCGCGCGCCGTGGTGGTGTCGCCCCAGCCGAACAGGTCACGCAGCTGCAGGTGGATGCCGGCGCGGTACACGCCGGTGGAACGTGTGCCGTGGTTGTTGGCATCGAAGCGCAGCTCCAGCGGCTCTTCTTCGGCCACCGAGACCACCACGTCGGCCGCACCGGTGCTGGCCCCGGGCGTGAAGGCGGCGCGGGCGGTGACGCCGGGCAGGTCATTCAGCAGCAGCAGTTGGCGCTCGACCTCGGCCTGGCGCACCGGCCCGGGCCCGCTCAGCCTTTCGGTGTGCGCCTGCACCACCTCGTCGCGCAGGCGGGCGTCTTGCGCGCTGACGATCTGCACGCCTTCGATGCGGCCTTCCAGCACCGCCAGCTCGATCACGCCATCGGCCACGCGTTGCGCCGGCAGGTAGGCGTAGCTCAGCAGGTGGCCGTCGGCCTGGTAGCGGCGGGTGATGGCGCCGGCGGCCTCATTCAGGCCGGCGATGTCCAGCCGCCGGCCAACCCAGGGCTGCACCAGTTCGGCCAGCAGCTCGGCGGGGTAGGAGACCGCGCCCGAGATGCGGAAGGACGTGACCGCGACCGTGGCGCCTTCGGGCATGCTGATGGTGGGGCGCGTCGGCGCCTCGATCAGCCGCGGCAGCGCGGTGGTGGGCAGGGTGGGGGTGTTGCTGCGCCGCGTCTCGTCCAGCAACTGGCCGGCGCCGGGCGGGGTTTGCGCCCAGGCCGGCGCGCCCAGCAGGGCGGCGGCCAGCGCGGCCGGGGCCAGGGCCTGCCGCGCGAGGGTGTGGCGGGGGCGGGCGGGGGTCGGTGCGTGGAAGGAGGGCATTTCTTTTCTTGCGTTGCGCTAGCGTCGGGCCAGCTTGTCGAGCAGGGCGACCAGCTGCCGTTCAGCCGGGGCGAAATCCTTGGCCTGGCCCAGCAGGCGCTGCAGCGCGTCCACCGCCTGTTCCAGCTGCCCGGCATCGGCCAGGGCCAGGGCCTCATCGTAGGCGCGCCATGTGGCAGCCGAAAAACTACGGCCGCCGGCCTCGGTGCCACCCAGCGCGCGCGCCAGACGGCGGTTGAGCGGTTCGATCTGCTGCATCACCGCCGCCATGGGCGCCGTGAGCTCGTCGGAGAAGAGCACGCGCGAGGTGGCGGTGTCGACCACCCGGGTGTGCACCTGCACCTCGTCGCCGATGATGAAGAAGCCGCCGAAGACCATGCGCGCGGCGCCGACGATGCGGCCCAGGCGGATGCGCGCGTCTTCGTCGGCCAGATCACCAGCCGCCACGCGCTGCTCGGCCAGCAGGTCCTTCAGGCGCTGGCGCTCGACCACCGGCAGGCCCGGCACCTGCAGCAAGGTGGCGGTGAGGTTTTCCGAGAGCGAGCGGCGCAGGAAGTCCTGCCCGCCGCCCGCGGCCAGCCCCGGCGGCGTCTGGTTGTCGAAATCCCACACCACCACGGCCGGCAGCCGTGCCGCGGCAGGTGCATCGGCCGCGGCCGCACCCAGGCTGGCCAGAGCCAGCCAGGCCGCCCACAACGCCACAAGCCGGACGCGGTGCAGCACACCGGCCGGCCCTGGCGCAAACACGTGGAAGGCCTTGTTCATTCCTTGCGGGCGACGATCCTCTGATTACGCTCCAGCGGGGCGCGCACATCGGCGATGCGGCCGTAGGCCAGCAGATCCTCGACTTCGGTGACCGTCACCTGGGCGATGCGGCTGTCCTTGTAACCCAGGATGCGGCCGTTGAGTTCGATGGCTTCCCCGCGGCTGAGCACGTTGAAGCTCTGGCCCGGCGCCAAACCGTGCTTCTTGCCCAGGTTGATGATGGCGCGCTCGCCCTCGACCTGGACGATGCGGCCCTTGAGCGGGTACTTGTCGCGCACCGTGGTGGCCACGGCCTGGGCGATGCTGGCGGCCAGTTGCGCCGGGTTGGGCGTGCCCGCGCTGTTTTCGGAGCGCACCAGGGCCAGCTGCGTGGTTTCGGTGTCGATGGCGCGCACCGAGGCGTTGAGCGCGTTGCCGTTGGCGCTGAGCACGCCCGACACCATCAGCCGCGCCGCCAGCAGCTTGCCCAGGCGGATCTGCGTGTCCTGGTCGGCCAGCTCGGACGAACCCAGCTTGACCTCGGCCAGCACCTTGTCGAGCAGGCGGCGCTCGACCAGGGTGAAACCGCGCGCCTGCAGTTCGCGGATCAGCTCTTGCTGCAGCAGCGATTCCAGGCCGATGCGGCCGCCCACCTGCCCGGGCGGCGTCTGGTCCTGGAAGGGCAGCACGCTCAAGGCCATCACCGGTGAAGTCCAGTCGTCAGGCGTGCCGGCGGCGGCCGGGCGCGGTGGCGGGTTGCGAAAGCGCGCGGCCAGGTCCTTGACCGCCTCGTCCACGTACTGCTGGCGCGCGCGGTCCTGTTCGTCGGCCATGGACTCCTGCGTCTGACGCAGCAGTGCCGCGACCATGGCGTCGTTCGGGTCCAGGGCCTTGGCGCGCTCGAGCACCAGCTTGGCCTTGCCGGCCTGGCCGGTTTCGTTGAGGGCCACGGCCAGGTTGCTCATGGCTTCCATCGACTGCGGGTTCTCGCGCGCGGCACGTTCGTAGGTCTTGACCGCGGCCTGCGGGTCTTGCTTGCGCTGCACGTTGCCCACCGCCACCAGGGCGCTGGACTTCTGCCAGGAGAAGTCGGCCGCGGTCTGGTTGCCGGCGGCCTGCTGCAGCGCGGCCTGGCCGGCCTGCACCTGGCCGGTGGCGGCCAGCGAACGCCCGCGGATCAGATACGCGGCGCTGCGCGTGGGCGCCTTGGCGATGATGTCGTTGGCTTCGGCCAGCGCGGCGGCGCTGTCACCGCGCTGCAACTGCACTTCGGCCAGGCCTTCGCGGCCCATCCAAACCACTTCGGGGTGCGAGGTGCCGGCCAGGGCGCGGAAGATGCGCTCGGCGTCGTCGATCTGGCCCTGGCGCAGCTGCTCGTAGCCGCGCTCGGCGCGCGCGATGTGCTCGATGCCGGGGGGCGCGGGCAGGGTGCCGGGCAGCGACTTGGCGCTGATCTGCGGCGCGAAGAAGACGAAGTCGCCTTCGAGCGAGGTGCTTTCCCAGGGCACCTGGCCGCCGTTGGAGTCGAGCCGCACGCCCAGGCGCACGCGCTTGAAGACTTCTTCGATGGACATGCCCGGGCGTTCGATGTTGGCCAGCAGGTGCTGGGTGTACAGGCCGTTGCTGCCCTTGCCGTCGCTGGCCACGCTGCCGGGCGCGGTGGCAAAGGCCACCAGCGAGCCGATGGGCGCGTCCACCGATGACAGCCCGCCGCCGCCCGAGCGCGAACTGCGCGCGAAGGGGTTGTCGCGGCAGGCATCGAGGATGACCACGTTGATGCGGTTCTTGGCCGTCTCCATCTTGTCCAGCACCTGCTGCACGTCGACGGACTTGTAGGGCACCTCGTCCTCGCGCTTGATGTCGCTGCCCACGGGCATGAGGAAGTTGCGGCCCTTGATCTGCACGCCGTGGCCGGCAAAGTAGAACAGGCCTGCGCCGCCGCCCTTGAGCCGGTCGCCAAAGGCTGTTACGGCTTCTTGCAACTGCTTTTGCGAGGCGTCCAGCCGCAGATCGACCTTGAAGCCGGCTTTCTCGAGCACCTTGGCCACGGCGGTGGCGTCGTTGGTGGAATTGAGCAGCGGTGCGCTGGCGTAGTTGGCATTGCCCACCACGAGCGCGTGGCGCGGCTCATGGGTGGGCACCAACGCCGCCCAGGCGGGGGCCAGCAGGGTCAGAAGCAGGGCGGCCGCCAGGCGCCTGAACCACGGACCGGCAGAAGAGGGTTTGGCGTCGGGAGACATCGGCGGGGGTCCTCTTGCGGTGGTCCTGCCTGCGCCGGAGAAGACCCATGCGCAGAGTAGGGCTCATCGTAAGGCAACGCCATCTGGCCACAACCACCATCCAGGGGAGTCAGGGCTCCCCGGCAACGCGCTCAGGACTTGGACGAGACCTTGTGCCGCATCAGCCGGCCGTGTTCGCGTTCCCAGTCGCGCTTTTTCTCGGTGTCGCGCTTGTCGTGCTGCGCCTTGCCCTTGGCCAGCGCGATCTCGGCCTTGACGCGCCCGCCCTTGAAGTGCAGGTTCAGCGGCACCAGGGTGAAGCCCTTCTGCTCGACCTTGCCCACCAGGCGGCGGATCTCGGCCTTGTGCATCAGCAGCTTCTTGGTGCGGTCGGCCTCGGGGTGCACGTGGGTGGAGGCACTGCGCAGCGCGTTGATGCGGCAGCCGATGAGGAACAGCTCGCCGTCGCGGATCAGCACGTAGCCGTCGGTCAGCTGCACCTGGCCCGCGCGGATGGCCTTGATTTCCCAGCCCACCAGCACCATGCCGGCCTCGAAGCGTTCTTCGATGGCGTAGTCGTAGCGGGCACGGCGGTTCTCGGCGATAGGAGACATGGGGAAGGGGATATGGGGCCGAGGCGCGCTTCTACAATCTGCTCATTGTATGAAGCATGTGCGCAAGTCGGTCCTGTTGTGGTACTCGCCCCTCGAGATGTACGAGCTGGTCACGGCCGTGCCCGACTATCCCGCCTTCCTGCCCTGGTGCGATCGGGCCGAGCTGCTGGAAGAGCACGAGGACGGCGTCACCGCCCGCCTGAGCCTGGTCTACCACGGGCTGCGCCACGCCTTCACCACGCGCAACCAACAGCACCCGCATGACTCGGTGACCATGCAGTTGGTGGACGGCCCTTTTTCGCTGCTGGACGGCAGCTGGCAGTTCCTGCCGCTGGGCGACGGCAGTGCACGCGCCTGCAGGGTGGAGTTCGACCTGCGCTACGCGTTTTCGAGCAAGACGCTGGAAGCCCTGGTGAGCCCGGTGTTCGACAAGATCGCCAACACCTTCGTCGATTCTTTCGTGCGCCGCGCCGAGCAGGTGTATGGCCAGCGCTGAGACCCTGCGCGTCGAGGTCGCCTACTGCCCGGGCCCGGGACCTGGCGTCACCGATCTGGTGACGCTGGCGCTGCCGGCCGGCGCCGCGGTGTCCGACGCGCTGCACGCCAGCGGCCTGCTGGCACGCCACGGCCTGGTGCTGGAGGGCCTGGTCTTCGGGGTGTGGAGCCGCCGCTGCGAAGCCGCCACCCCGCTGCGCGACCGCGACCGTGTCGAGGTCTACCGCCCGCTGCGGGTAGACCCCAAGGAAGCGCGGCGCCTGCGCTACAAGCGCCAGGGGAAACAGGCGGCCGCGATTTAGCGGCAGTCGGACGCGATGACCGAGCGCGCGCGGCGCAGGTCGTCGGCACGGGTCAGGTCGTCGATGATCTCGCGCTCGCCCTTGTCGTTGATGCGCGCGATGCGCTGGCCGCTTTCCAGCGCGGAGATATGGCTGCGCGCGGCGCGGCAGTTCTCGGCACGCTGCTGCGACAGGCGTTCTTCGTCGGCCCGCGACTTGGCCGCCTGTTCCTGCTCGGCGTTGCGCTTGCGCGCCTGCAGCTCGCGGTCGGCCGGCGCAGGCGCTGCCGAAGCAGCGCCGGAAGCCGCTGCGGCGGCGCGCTGGGCGATGCGACGCGGGTCTTGTTCAGGGCGCGACAGGATGTCCTTGTCGGCCACGTCGCGTGGCGGCGGGCGGTCACTGGCGTTGACCTGGCCGTCGCGGTCGCGCCAGACCCATTGCGCCTGGACGGGTGCGGCCAGCGCGGCGATCAACAAGGCCGCGAGCAGCGGCGCCGCGCGGCGTGCGCGGGGCCGTGACGGCCGGGGGGTCGGGGCAGACATGACGCGAGTTTAGACCGGCGGCGCCTGCGCTTGGGGGCTTGCGCCAGCGGGCTTGTGACGGCGCGGGGCCGGGCGGTGCCTCTCTATAATCCGCTTTTGCGTCTGGAGCCATTGCATGCGCCTACTCGGCAAAGCACTCACTTTCGACGACGTGTTGTTGGTGCCGGCCTATTCACAAGTGTTGCCGCGCGACACCAGGCTGGCGACGCGACTGTCGCGCAACATCTCGCTCAACCTGCCGTTGGTGTCGGCGGCCATGGACACCGTGACCGAGGCCCGCCTGGCGATCGCCATCGCCCAGGAAGGCGGCATCGGCATCGTCCACAAGAACCTCACGCCGCGCCAGCAGGCGGCCGAGGTGGCGCGCGTCAAGCGCTATGAATCCGGCCTGCTGCGCGACCCCATCACCGTGGCGCCCGACGTGAGCGTGCGCCAGGTCATGGAACTGTCGCGCCAGCACGGCGTGTCGGGCTTCCCGGTGGTCGAAGGCCGCACCGTGGTGGGCATCGTCACCAACCGCGACCTGCGCTTCGAGACACGGCTGGACATCCCGGTGCGCGAGATCATGACGCCGCGCGAACGCCTGATCTGGGTGCGCGAAGGCGCCTCGCTGGCCGAGGGCAAGGCGCTGATGCACAAGCACCGGCTCGAGCGCGTGCTGGTGGTCAGCGAGGCCTTCGAGCTGCGCGGCCTGATGACGGTGAAGGACATCACCAAGCAGACCAACTTTCCCGACGCCGCGCGCGACGCCCAGGGCAAGCTGCGCGTGGGCGCCGCGGTGGGCGTGGGCGAGGGCACCGAAGAGCGTGTCGAGCTGCTGGTGAAGGCCGGTGTGGATGCCCTGGTGGTGGACACCGCGCACGGCCACAGCGCCGGCGTGATCGAGCGCGTGCGCTGGGTCAAGCGCCAGTATCCGCAGGTCGACGTGATCGGCGGCAACATCGCCACCGGCGCGGCCGCGCTGGCGCTGGTGGAGGCCGGCGCCGATGCGGTGAAGGTGGGCATAGGCCCGGGTTCGATCTGCACCACGCGCATCGTGGCCGGCGTGGGCGTGCCGCAGATCAAGGCCATCGACAGCGTGGCCACAGCGCTGCGCGGCAGCGGCGTGCCGCTGATCGCCGACGGCGGCATCCGCTACTCGGGCGACATCGCCAAGGCCCTGGCCGCAGGCGCCGGCACCGTGATGATGGGCGGCATGTTCGCCGGCACCGAAGAGGCGCCGGGCGAGGTCATCCTGTACCAGGGCCGCAGCTACAAGAGCTACCGCGGCATGG
>LNFM01002343.1_pt1 | contig 39949 bp, 38 predicted proteins | sample 596031 | NCBI WGS metagenome assembly LNFM01 (sample SAMN04254537, study PRJNA301005) | activated carbon metagenome | isolation source: dual media filters at the Ann Arbor, Michigan drinking water treatment plant | place: USA: Ann Arbor | reverse complement strand
AGCGATCGGCGTCGCCTGTAACGAGGGGCGTTTCGCCGACGAGATCAACCCGCCACGGCCCACCAAGTCAATACGGCGCTGATCGGACGCTTACCTTTCAATTGAGCCCGTGACAATGGCAACAATCACTCGACCGAATGGGTGGCGCGGCTGCAATGCAGCGAAAGCTGCCGATCGCGCTCTTGGCCCGAATGGCTGATCAGAGCCAGCTTCCCGACGTCCGAGCCGACGTGGAGCCGGTCCACCCGCGAAAGCAACGAATACTGGTGCAAGCGCGAGGGGCCGAAGCTGGCCTCGAAAAGGGACCGTTGGACCCAAGGGTCCATCTTGTCACGCCTGCGCTTCTCCGTTGACGAGACAACCCCGATTCTGGGCCGCGAGCTAAGAACTGTCGTTGCCAGACTGGAGAAGAGCCAGTGAACTCGCATCCAACTTCCGACCATGCGCTGGACGCAGCCTAAGCCCCGGGCAGATGTCACTCACCGGCAGGCTCACGAGGTCGCAGCCATATAGATTGTTGTCGATACCCAGACCCAAGGGCGCTAGTTGTGCACCCACCCGGTTCTCCGTCCATGGAGCGGCAGTTCGAACAGCTTGCTGCGGGTTTGACTTACAAGGAAAAGTCGTCGCCCCCCGCAGCCAGCCGCGCGTCTTCGGCCGCCTTCAAGCTCGCGACCGCAGCCCGGACTGCTGGAGCCCGGCATTCCGCCGGGTCGATGTGGCGGATGAAATGAGTGTCGTGCTCAATCAGAATGTCGTGAACGCGCTGCCCCAACTCGGCGTCCTCAGCCCGAACGATCATTGCCTTGCACGTGTCCATCGCCGCAAAGCGATTCTGGCGCACAGCCGCGATTATGGCCACGCGCAGAGCCTCTGCCTTGTCGGCAGACGTCGTGCTATCCGAATTGAAAAGCGCCCTCATGTTCTTGGCTATGTCCTCGGCGAAACTCCATGAGTAGGTTGCATTTTCAGCCATGCCCCGATAAATCTGGATGAAGCGCGAGAGGTGCGGCTGTACTAGGGCCTGCGAGAGAACGAAGAAGGCGTCTTGGGGCAGTTCAAGGCACATCTGGTACTGGTCGTTTGGCTCCAAATGCCCGAGTTCCTCAACGAACTGACCCACTTCGGCGGGGTCGTACTGCTGCGAAAGCTTCAGCCTGTCTGCGATGGCGCGCATCAGCGCGTACGCCTTACCAGGGCCCACCGCTCGACCCAGCAGAACGTCGAATGCCGCTTGGAGACTCTGCTTCAGCGAGGCCAGGGTCTGATATCGGCTGACCGGGGCCACCGCACAGCAACGCTCCAGGATAGGGAACAACTGCGGCGGAATTCCGTCGGGGACTAGGTACATGGGGTCCCTACCCGACAGCAGCGCGTAGAACGACTTGCCGAGCATGAAAATGTCAGACTGGGCGTTCGCATCCTTGAATCCGCCGTTAAGGAACTCGGGCGGCATGTAGCCCGGCGTACCCGCCCATTGCGTACTCCTCGTAAAGCCCGTGGGAGATTCGTGCTCTGTGCAGAGTCCAAGGTCCGAGACGACCATCGTCCCCTGCCCAAGCAGGAAGTTCTGTGGCTTCACGTCCCGGTGATAGACCTGCTTCTCGTGCAGGTGGGCGAGACAGTCGATCATCCGGTTAAACACCACTTCGACCTGCTCAAGCTTTCCCCTGAAATGCGCAGCCTTGCCCATCAGGTCGCCTTGCTCGTAGTAAGGCATTACGAAATAGGGGGGATCGTGGTCCAGGTTGGCGTCGCTGATCGGCACCACGTAATTGCTGCCGCCAAACTGCTGCATGAGCCGAACCTCTCGCCGGAAACGAGTGCGCATCTCCTCTTCTGCCAGCTTGCAAAGCTTCAACACAAGCTGCGGTCCGTCGGCTCCGATCAGAGTCACAAATACAAGTGTGCCCATCCCGCCTGCGTTGCTACACGGGCCGAGGACTCGAAACTTCCCGTCGATCACCGGCTGCACTTCTTCTCCCGATTACTTCGGTCTGAACGCCTTCTGACCACCCCGACGTTGCGCCGGGTCATTGCCCTGCACGCGACGCTAGCAAGACCGGGTGGCGGCACCTCCCGCGCCTAGAAAGGCCGCTTATGGTCAGGGCTGGCCAGCGTGCGGGAAGAGCTTAGTCTAAACCTCGAGCGACGGCTTTTCGACATCAGGCGCACGCGGCGGACGACGGGATAGTCGATCAGAATCACTTCGCCTCGTTGCAATGTTAACTTTCGTCGTCTACACTGTAGCTCGTGAAACTTAACATCGGAGGGTTCATGCCCGAGTCGCCGCTGCCGTCAAAGGTCATCAGCTTGCCGCACGCAGTTCGCCAGGAACTTCGCCAGATCGGACTCACTGCCGAGATCGTCAGGGAAGTGGCACTTGCGGCCATTGCCGGCAGAAATGATGCGCTGCAAATCGATCCCGCAGGTACGCCTGGCACCCTTGCCTACATCTTCGGCGTCCGCGCAATTCGGCGGTCGCTTTTGGCGCGGCCTGGATGGCGAACGGCTCGCCATCAGAACGTCGAGTCCACGGTGAACGACGACCTGGGCATTCAGATCGTGTTCCAGAACGTTGACGCCGCGTGCACCGACCGAGACCCACAAGCAATCTCGGCGAAGGGCCCCGCCTCGAGAGACCTGGTGCGAAGCGGACGGCAACGCGAATTGTTCGCCTCAACGTCCGTCGTTACTGGCACTCGTCGCGGTACACAGCCGACCGTGTGGATGATCTGCGTCAGCGCCAATGGCGAGGTGCCGCGCGCGGAAGTTTCGTGCCCCCGTGAGTTCGACGGTTGCAATTTCGATGGATTCGAGCGACGACTGTTCGTCGACCTTGAGGTCGAGGATGTCCAGGATCATCGACGTTACGATGATAGCGGCGCAGACGTGGCCTTCGACGTCGAGGTAACGCGAAAGCAATAGAGGCCCATGATGCTGTTCAACCCCAAGAGGCTCGCTCTCGCACGGAAGCGCAGGCACCTCACGAAGAAGGCGCTCGCCGAAGCTGCGGGCGTATCCCACGTGACACTGACCCGCATTGAAGGCGGCGACACTCAGGATCCCGGCGAGGAGACTGTCGACGCGCTCTCACGGGCGCTGTCCTATCCAAAGGAGTTCTTCTACCAGGACGACTGCGAAGAGTTGAAGACCGAGGCAGCAAGCTTCCGCAGCCTGTCCTCGCTGACCGCCAGGGAACGCGATGCGGCACTTGCTTGCGGAAGCATTGCGTACATGCTGGACGATTGGGTCACCCAACGATTCAATCTGCCCGTCCCTAACTTACTCGACCTCCGAGATGAGAGTCCCAGCGCGGCTGCGGAGGCACTTCGATACGTGTGGGGCATCGGATCTAAGCCGATTTCCCACATGACACAGTTGCTCGAAGCGAAGGGTGTACGCGTCTTCTCGCTTTCGGAGAACACAAAGAACGTCGACGCCTACTCCTGCTGGAGAGGCGAGACCCCGTACGTCTTCCTGAACACGTTCAAGTCTGCTGAGCGGAGCCGCTTCGATGCGGCGCACGAACTTGGACACTTGGTTCTGCACAGGCACGGAACCGCAGGTCGCGGCGATGCAGAGCGTGAGGCAGATCAATTCGCCTCAGCCTTCCTGATTCCTCGCGAGGACCTCATTAGCAATCTGCCGAGGGTGACCTCGGTGACTCAGTTGATCGGCGCGAAAGCTCGGTGGGGCGTGTCGGTAGCTGCGCTGGCCCGAAATGCTTTCGAAGCGAAGCTGATCAGCGACTGGCACTATCGTGACCTATGCAGGACGATCAGCAAGCTTGGGTATCGAACTAAAGAGCCCCAGCCGCTACGGCGCGAAGAGTCAATACTGTGGAAGAAAGTCTTCTCCGCGCTGTGGAAGGAGCGGCTGACCAAAGAGCATGTCGCAAAGCAGATCTGCGTGCCAGTCGACGAGGTCGAGGCATTGGTCGGCGGGCTTTACGGTGACGTTTCCCATCCAGACGCGTTACCGGATGGCCGTAAGCGCGCAGCATTGCGAATCGTATGAATGAAGCCCCTGGCACCCGAAGTCTTATGGCGATGTGCAACGAGGACCCGAACATGGTCGAACAACTAGCTACTGCTGACGACGTTCGCAGAGCGGTCTCCCCTCAGATTACGCAGAAGCGCAAGTCAGAACTAGGTCAATTCATGACACCCGCGAGCGTGGCCCGGTTCATGGCCAATATGTTCCCACCGAGCACAGTACGCTCGTGCAGACTTCTCGATGCCGGCGCGGGCGTTGGCGCCCTCACATGCGCATTTCTGGATCGCTGGCTTCTTGGCGGGCTCGACTTCGAAGCAGTGACTGCAACGGCCTATGAGATAGACGAGACTCTGCGCCAGCATCTCGAACGGCATTTGGCAACTTACAAGAAGGTTAGCGCTGAAGTAATCGTCGAAGACTACATCGAGCAATCTACGCGCGGCTGCGGTATCGGTCACCAAGGCTATACCCATGCGATCCTCAACCCCCCATACAAGAAAATCAACAGCGATTCTTCCCATCGACGCGCGTTAAGGTCCGTAGGGATCGAGACGGTGAACCTCTACTCCGCATTCGTTGCGCTTGCTGTAGCCCAGGCTGCACCGGCAGGCCAGATCGTCGCGATCGTACCCCGAAGCTTTTGTAACGGCCCCTACTATCGGCCATTCAGAGACTTCATTCTTCAGCGATCTGCGCTCCGACACATTCATCTTTTCGACTCGCGCAAGAAGGCGTTCAAAGATGATGACGTGTTGCAGGAAAACGTGATTATTCGCCTTGAGCGCGATGGCACTCCGGGGCCAGTGACAGTCACTACTTCTACAGACGACTCGTTCGCCGACTTGATTGCACTCGAGCATCCGTTCGATCGAATCGTGTTCCCAGATGATCCAGAACGCTTTATTCATGTCCCCACCACCGCCGGCAAGAACACAATCGAGATGTCACGGGCGGTACGGTACACACTCAGCGATCTTGGAATCAAAGTCTCCACCGGACCTGTCGTAGATTTCCGCCTCAAGGAACATCTACGAATGATGCCGGAGCCAGGCACAGTGCCCTTGATATACCCAGCCCACCTCAGCATGAGTGGAACGAACTGGCCGATGCCAGATCTCAAGAAGCCAAATGCAATTATGCGGAACGCTGCCACCGAGAAGTGGCTCTTCCCGACCGGTTTCTACTGTGCCGTTCGACGTTTCTCTTCGAAGGAAGAAAAGCGCCGTGTCGTGGCTAGTCTGATTCATCCGGCCGCTTTCGGTAACCACGCGCTCCTGGGGTTGGAGAATCACATCAACGTGTTCCACGAAAACAAAGGCGGGCTACCGGAGGACCTCGCACGCGGCCTTTCTGCATATCTCAACACGACAGCAGTAGACGAGAACTTTCGCCGCTTTAACGGCCACACGCAGGTAAACGCCACAGACTTGAGGTTGATGAAGTATCCAAGCAGAGAGGTGCTCACGAGGCTGGGCACATGGGCTTCGCTCAACAGCGAGATCACTCAAGAGTTGCTCGATGATCAGTTTTCGACTATAGCGTCATGACGAAAAAGACCAGCGCGGGCGACTATCTTTACACCGCCCAGACGATCATTGCACTACTCGGCCTGCCTCGAGCTCAACAAAACGAACGTTCGGCAGTGGCGCTTTTGGCGTTGGTGAACTTGACCCCCGGCAAGTCTTGGGCGGAGGCGCAGAACCCGCTGATAGGCATTACCCCCATCATGAATTGGGCTCGAGAACATTACGGAAAGGACTACGCACCGAATACGCGGGAGACTTTTCGCCGTCAGACGATGCATCAGTTCTGCAATGCAGGCATTGCCGTTTACAACCCAGACAAGCCGGATCGACCGGTGAACAGCCCGAACGCCGTATATCAGATTTCTGCTTCGACGCTTCACTTGCTGCGCTCATACGGCACCTCTCGGTGGCAGGAGAACCTGGTCGCACACGTTGCAACGAGACCAACCCTTGTCGCGATGTACGCTCGCGAGCGGCAGTTGAAGCAGATTCCGGTCGCCATCGCTGAAGGGAAAAGTATGACCCTCAGTCCTGGAGCCCATAGCGAACTGATCCGAGACATTGTCGAGCAGTTCGCCCCTAGATTTGCTCCGGGTAGCGTACTGGTCTATGCAGGGGATACAGGCGAAAAGTGGGGATACTTCGACCTAGAGTTGCTTTCCTCCCTCGGTGTCAAGGTCGATAGCCATGGAAAGATGCCGGACGTCGTGTTGCACTACCCGGAGAAGGGATGGCTGCTGCTGGTAGAGGCTGTTACCAGCCATGGTCCGGTCGACGGTAAACGACATGGGGAGCTATCGCGGCTCTTTGCACAATCTCAGGCTGGCCTAGTCTACGTGACCGCTTTCCCGACACGCGCTGTCATGGGGCGCTACTTGGCGGAGATCGCGTGGGAGACCGAAGTTTGGGTTTCCGAATCGCCTACTCATTTGATTCACTTCAACGGAACGCGCTTCTTAGGACCGTACGAGGATTGACGCTCATTGTTGGGCCCTTCCGCATGAGGACTGCGTGGTTCCGCCGTCAAGCGACGAGATGTGCGCGCGGCACCGGTGAACGGTGGAACATCCGGTGGGTTTTTGTACCGTCAGGGCGGGCGCTTCATATAGCAAGGACTTGCGCGCCTCTTCGGGGCGCCACTCTCCCCTCCCGCGCTGCGGTCTTCAATCGACGATCAGCAGCGTGATCCCGTCGAGTCGGCCACCGCGGACAGCTTCGGTCAGTGTCTCGGTGCAGGTCGGGTCGCGCCCGACTTCGAACAGATGCAGCCGCTCGAGGCGTTCCTGCGCTTCACCCGAGCCCTGGGCTTCTTCGGGCGCCGGGACGGATTCGCGCACCAGCACCTGGCAATGCCGGTCCGCGACGACCTGCCTGACGCGACCTTCCGCCACCTTGATCTCGACGGTCATCGATTGTCCGAGCCGCGCGACCTCGCCTTCCAGCGTCGCCAGCGCTGCCCGCATGGCATGGAACTCTGCCACCGCCACGGGGTCAGCCTTCACCGCAGCCTGCAGCGCAGGAAAATCGGACATCCAGAGACCTCCATCGAACTGTCGGAACGCGGAACCTGATACCGTCCGGGTGAAGCATCCGGACGCCGGATGTTCTCACCCCGCTGTTACAGATCGGCGACGGTTCAGTCAGGGCGCGCGTGTCGACGGAAACGTTGCCTGCCGCGTTCCTGTCAGAACCGCCGGGCCCCGCTACGTGCCCGGAACCACCCCGGAGGTCCCCATGGTCAAGACGAACCGCCCCTGTGCGGCCACCCTGGCATTGCTGGCTGCCACGCTCCTGGCTACCGCGCTGCCGTCGCCGGTCAACGCCGCCCCGCCCGAATGGGCCGACAAGGGCGGCAAGGGCAAGGGCAGTGACGAACGCGGCGGCAACGGCAAGGGAAAAGGCCAGCAGGACTCCCAGGGCGCCAGGTCCGAGCCCCGCGGCGAGCGCGGCGGATCGCCCCAGGCGCAGCCGCGCAGCAGCCTTTCGATCGCGTTGCACTTCGACGACCGGGGGCGGCTCGCGGTTCGGGAGTACTACGCCGAGCAGGCCCGGGCCGGCAAGTGCCCGCCGGGCCTCGCGAAGCGGAACAACGGCTGCATGCCGCCCGGCCAGGCGAAGAAATGGACGATCGGCCGCCCCTTGCCGGGCGACGTCGTGTTCTACGACCTGCCGCAGTCACTGGTGTTGCGGCTGGGCCCGGCACCGGCCGGACACCGGTACGTCCGGGTCGCGGCCGACATCCTCCTGATCACCATCGGCACCTCGATGGTGATCGACGCGATCCAGGACCTCGGCTCGATGTGAAGCTAGGCGGGCCTGCGGCGGGCTGCGGTACGCCGGGTTTTGGCCCGGGTTGCAGCCTTGGTCGGGGGCTTGGTCGGGGGCTTGGTCGCGGCCTTGCTCGCACGGGGGACTCCTCCGGCAACCGTTCCATCCGCACTGCGCACCAGCAGCACCGGAATCGGCGAGCTGCGCACCACGCTCTCGGCATCGCTGCCCATCAGCAGGTGGCTGAAGCCGCGGCGGCCATGGGTACCGAGGACGATCACGTCCGCCTTCCAGGTGCCTGCGTACTCGACGATCAGTTCCGCGACCGGAAACCCGCGGTCCTCGATCAGCGCCGTGCGTGCGGACACGCCGCGCTTCGCCGCGCGGGCGAGTGCCTTGCGCAGCACGTCCTTGCCAGCCTCGCGCAACAGGCCGAACAGGTCGTCTGCGTAAGCCGCGGCCTCCGGGTACATCGCCAGCGCCGTGGGTTCGATCACGTGCAGGATGCACAGCTGCGCAGCTTCGCCCTTGGCCAGCTTGATCGCCTCGTCGAGCCCGCGGGCCGAGGTTTCGCTGTCGTCGATCGCAACCAGTATCTTCCGGTACATGTCGTCTCCTTTGGAAAGCGGCAGGCGATGCCTGTCCACGCCACTGTATGCCGCACGGCAATCGCGGCCTTGATCCGGATCAACCCGGCCGCTGGTACAGGCGCAGGGTGCCGGGACTTGGTAGCATGCGCTGCATTCCCCCTGAGGAGTAGCAGATGATCGAGCAACCGGATCGCAAGCGTCGCGGCATTGCTGCCAGCCTGGCCATGATCGCCGCGCCCTGGGGACTCATCGCCACGCTGCCCGGCTGCGCGACGCAGCCATCGGCGATCGACTACGACCCGGTGCTGGCGAGCCCGCGGCGCCCGGATGCCGACCGCAAGGCCGATGTGCGGCGCCAGCCTGCCGACCTGCTGCGCCTGGCGATGGTGCGCCCGGGCATGAGCGTGCTGGACATCTGGGCGGGCGGCGGCTACACCACGCAGGTGATGTCGGCTGCCGTCGGCGATCGGGGCAAGGTCTGGGCCCATACGCCCACCCCGCGTCCGGCGCTCGAGGCACGCGCGGCCGCGCCCGGTTCGAACATCGAGATCCTCCTGCGGCCGTCGGACGATCCGTTCCCCGCGAACGCGCCGCGCGTGGACCTGGTCACGCTGGTCCTGTCCTACCACGACATCGTGAACACGCCAACCGACCGGCTGAAGATGAACCGTGCGATGTTCGCCGCGCTCAAGCCCGGCGGCCGGCTGGTGGTCATGGACCACTCCGCGCGCGAGGGTGCGGGGCTTTCCGGCACCAGCACCTTCCACCGCATCGAGGAATCGACGCTGCGCAGGGAGGTCGAGGCGGCGGGCTTCGTGTTCGAGGCCGACAGCCAGGCGTGGCGCAACCCGACCGACACCCGGGACATGCACTACAACAAGGCGACGCCCTTCAGCGACAAGTTCGCGTTGCGCTTCGTGCGGCCGCGCTGACCGGCGCCGCCGCACGAAGGCTTCAGGCGACGAGCTGCTTCACCAGCGCGTCGACTTCCTTCAGCGTCACTTCGCGCATCTCGTCATCGCTGAGGTTGCTGATCGGATGCGGCAGTTCGATGTAGGGATGGCCGGCCATGCCCTTCGACCGGAACTGGAAGATGCAGGCGTTGCGGAAAGCCTGGGTGATGATCACGGTCGCGGGGATGCCGCGTTTCTCGAATTCCACGGTGTCGTGCACACTGCACAACGTGCAGGACCCTCACCCACCGACGGCAGCGACGGCCAGGTGGGCCTCCTGCGCGAGCTCGTCGATCAGCTGGTCCGTGGCCGGCTTGGAGTAATGCTCCTTGCGCCGGATGATCACCTTGGCCACACCGTGGCGATCGCGCAGCACCTGCGCGATCGTCTCCAGGATCAGGCTGCCCTGCTCCTTGGTGTTGTCGATCATCGCGACGACCTTGCCGGCGAGGTCCATCGGGCGCGGTGCGAGGGCGACCGGCGGTCGGTTGCCGCCGGCGGTCGGGTCGATGAAGGGCAGTTCGTTCATGGTTCGCTTCCTCCGATGGGGGTTCGATTCATTGGCCGGGAACGGCATAGGCGCCGTGCACCGCGCGGCTGCCGCCGCTCCAGCCATGGCAGATCGCCGTGCAGGGTCCCCAGCCGCCGGCAACGATCAGTTGCAGGTCGACCGGGTCCTTCAGTGTCGGGACGAAACAGGCATCGTCGTCCGGGTCGACCGCGATCGGGAACTGCAGGGCGCGCTCGCGCCGCCAGTTTCCGCCGCGCTTCAGGTCGCCGACCGTGCGGCCGGCGCGTTCGACCAGCCAGCGGTGTACGTCGGCACGGCCCATGCCGGCCTGCGCACAGATGGTCGCATGCTGCGGGCCCATCGCAACCACCATGTCCGAGCGCGCATGCATGTTCCATGAACCGAGTGCGGCCATGCCGTCGGCGATGCCGGTCAGCAGCCGCTCGGGCTCCTGGCTCACGTCGTCGAAATGCAGGCGCGGGCTCTCGACCATGGCGCAGGTGATCACGTCCTGCTCCGGCGCATAGCCCTTCGACACGGCGAGGCTCTCCCAGGGGCTGCGTGCGGTGTTCTCCGTGATGCAGGCGGTGTAGCGCATCGGTGTCGCGAAGATGGTCGCCGATGCAATGCCGGCCATGCCGCCACCGAGGTTGAGCAGCATCAGCCGGATCGCCCGTCCGATGGTCGCGTTCGCGCGGAAGCCGGGCCCGAAGCAGCCGTTGCTGCCATTGAGGCCGATCTTCGCGGCATGCGGGCCGTTGACGATCATCAGCGGTGCGACGCCATGCATCGTGCCCTGCACGCCGTTCAGGTTGAACGCGTCGCGCAGGATCAGCGGCAGCGCGCCGAGCACCACCGGCACGTACTCGGGGCGGCAACCGGCCATCAGCGCGTGGATCGCCGCGATGCGCACCGTGACCGGCTCCATCGCCGGCGGCACGCGGCCGATCGGCTCGTCGGGGTCGCGCCCGGCCGCAGCGAGGAACGGGGCCAGGCGCGCCTCGGTCGGCGTCACCACGGGCAGCCCGTCGGACCACGGCTTCTCGAGGAAGAATTCGAATTCGTCGATCACTGCATCCCTTCCCTGCGCAATTGCGTCGACATCAGTCGGTACGGTAGGTGCCATGCACCGCGCGGCTGCCACCGCCCCAGCCATGCGCGACCGCGCTGACCGGGCCCCATCCGCCGGCGACCATCAGGTGCAGGTCGCGTGCATCCTTGATCACCGGCACGAAGGCGGCATCGTCGGCCGGGTCCACGCCGATCTTCCGCGCCCGCTCGTCGCGCCAGTTGCCGCCACGGCGCATGTCCGAGACCTTCATGCCGGCATTGGCCAGCAGCCATTCGTGCACCCGCGCCCGCGGCCATCCGGCACGCTCGCAGACCGTCGCCTGCTCCGGTCCCATCACCACCACCATGTCCGAGCGCACATGCATGTTCCAGCTGCTCATCGCAGCCATCGTGTCGGCGATGCCGGTCAGCAGCCGCACCGGCTCCTGGCTCACGTCGTCATAGCAGAGCCTCGGGCTCTCGACCATCGCGCAGGTGATCACGTCCTCGTCCGCGCGGTAGCCGCGCGAGACCGCGAGCGTCTCCCACGGACTGCGTTCCGTGTTCTCGGTCCAGCAGGCGGTATAGCGCTGCGGCGTGGACAGCACCGTCGCCGACGCGAGACCGGGCACGCCGCCACCCAGGTTGAGCAGGATCAGCCGGATCGCCCGCCCGATCGTCGCGTTCGCGCGGAAACCCGGCCCGAGGCAGCCGTTGCCGCCATGCAGCCCGATCTTCGCCGCATGCGGGCCGTTGACGATCATCAGCGGCGCGACGCCATGCATCGTGCCCTGCACGCCGTTCATGTTGAACGGCTCCTGCAGGATCAGCGAAAGGCCACCGAGCACGACCGGAAGGTAGTCCGGCCGGCAACCCGCCATCACCGCGTGGAGCGCGACATCGCGCACCGTGGCGATGTTCATCGCGGGCGGCACCGGCCCGATCACTTCAGCGGGATCGCGCCGCGTGCCGCCGAGCATCCAGTCGAGTCGCGCCTGTGTCGGCGTCACCACCGGCAGGCCGTCGCTCCACGGCTTGTCGAAGAAGAACTCGAACGGGTCGAGCTCCCCGTCCCTGCTCATTGCGCGGAGAGTTTGGCCGCCTTCACCACCTTGGTGTAGCGCGCGATCTCGCCCTCGATGAAGCGGCGGAAGTCTGCCGGGCTGTTCGACATCGGGTCGGCGCCGAGCTTCACCAGCGCGGCGGCGTTCTTCGGGTCGGCCACCAGCCGGGCGATCTCCTTGGCCAGCCGGTCGACGATCTCGCGCGGCGTGCCCGCCGGCGCCAGCAGCCCATACCACTGGGTGACCTGGAAATCATTGATGGACTCTGCGATCGCCGGCACGTCCTTGATGGTCCGCTTCAGCCCCGTGGTGGCGAGGATGCGCATGCGGCCCTGCTGCGCGAACGGAACGACCGCCGGACCGGTGCCATACAGCATGGTCGCCTCGCCCGACAGCACCGCCACCACCGCCGGGCCGTTGCCCTTGTAGGGCACATGCAGCACGTTGATTCCGCCGAGCAGGTTGAGCAGTTCGCCAGCGAGGTGCGGGCCGCCGAGCGCACCGCTCGATGCGAAGCTCAGCTCGCCCGGACGCTTCTTCGCCAGTGCGATCAGGTCCTTCAGGTTCTTCACCGGCAGCGACGGATGCACGGTCAGGATGTAGTCGGAGGTCGCGATCAGGCTGATCGGCGCGAGGTCGCGCAACGGGTCGTAGGGCAGCTTCGGATTGGACGCAGGCAGGATCGCCAGCGGCGCGACGTTGCCCAGCACCAGCGTGTAACCGTCGGCGGGCGCCTTGCTGGCGACTTCGGTGCCGATCTGGCCGCTGGCACCGGGGCGCGTGTCCACGACGAAGGTCTGGCCGAGCTGTTCGCTCAGCGCATTGGTCGCGATCCGGCCGACCGCGTCGGTGCCGCCACCCGGCGGGTACGGAAAGATCACGCGGACGGGCTTCACCGGCCAGGCCTGCGCGAGCGCCATCGCGGGCACGAGGGCCGCACCGGCGAATGCCAGTGCGAGCAGCGGCAGGCGGGATGCGGCTCGGGGTGTTGCTTGCAGGTGATTCATGGACTTCCTCCTGGCAGGTCTCTGGATGCGGTGTCGATCGTCGTGGTCGCGATCGTTCGGGCGGCGAAGTTTACCTGCGAACCCGCCGTGCGCGCCGCCCTCAGCCCTCGACGTGGTTGGCGGGGTCGGCCGTGAAACGCTGGAAAGCCGGGCGCTGCACCAGCTCTGCATACCAGCGCTCGATGTTCGGGAACGGCGGCCGCACCGGCTCGAGCAGCACCCACCGATGCACGCGGATGCCGATCGGGATGTCGCCGAAGGTGAAACGGTCGCCCACCATGAAGCGGCTGCGCGCGAGCTGGGCCTCGACGATCTCGAGCCGCTTGTCGAATGCCGCCCGTGCCTTCGCCAGGTTGTCTGCGCTGCGCTGCTCCGGCGGCAGCCGCACCAGCTCCATCACCAGTTCATGCTGCGGCGGCAGCAGTTCGTTGTTCTCGAAGTCCTGCCAGCGGGTCGCCGAGGCGAAGGTACGCACGTCGTTGCCGTACATCGCCTCCGGCGCGTACTGCATCACCAGGTACCTGCAGATCGCGTTCGACTCCCAGAGCACATAGCCCTCGTCGTCGATGGTCGGGATGCGACCGTTCGGATTGCGTGCCCGGTACTCGGGGGTATCGACGACGCCGAACGGCACGTTGCCCTTCGCGACATGGCCGCCCGGGCCCATCACGCCACTGGCCAGCAGGAACTCGAACTCGATGCCGACCTCGGCAAGCGTCCACAGCACCTTCTGCGTGCGGTTGGAGGTCAGGCGTCCCCATAGTTTCAGCATTCCAGCGACTCCTTCACGAAGCGCGCGGCCATCGCCGCATCCGCAATTGCATCGACCAGCCGCCCGCCGTAGCCGGCACGCACGGCCCCGATTGCATGCACGCCCGGCATCGACGTGGCCAGGCGGTCGTCCACCAGGATCGCGCCGGCGGCGTCCACCGGCAGCCCGGTCCAGCCGCTGTTCGGCACCAGGCCGACGCAGGGATAGACCGCACGCGCCTGCAGCCGCGCGGTGCCGCCCGGGCCGGTGACCTGCACCGCCTCGATGCCGTCCTCGCCCTCGATCGCCGTCACCGTGGACTGCCAGCGGATCGACAGCGCGCCCTCGCGGCCCGCGAACGCCTGGTCGAACACCGCCTGCACCGCAGGCCGCGCACGGAACGTCGTGCCCCGGTGCACGACATGGACGGTGCGCGCATAGTGGGCCAGCACGGCGGCTTCCTGCAGCGCGCTGTCGCCGCCGCCCACCACGACGACGTCGGCGCCCTTGACCAGCGGTCCGTCGCAGTCGGCGCAATGCGACAGGCCGCGGTCGACATACGCGTCCTCGCCTGCGATGCCGAGCGGGCGACGCGATGCACCGGACGCGACGATCACGCAGCGCGCGCGGTGGCTGCCGGCATCGGTGTGCAGCAGCACGCCGGCGGAGTCGGCTTCGATCCCGGTCGCGCAACCGCCCAGGCTTTCGACGCCGGCGTCGGCGGCTTCGGTGATCCACTGCGTCGCGAGGTCGCTGCCGGAACAGGCTTCACCGCCCTCGCCCGGCCCGTCGATCAGTTCATTGATGCTGGTCACCAGCCCGCCGAACATCATCTGCTCGACGGTGCCGGTGCGCAGCCCCGCGCGGGCGCAGTCGCGTGCCGCCGCGAGGCCGGCGATGCCTTCTCCAACCACGATCACGTCGAAGCTCATCGGGGACCTCCGGTAGGTTGGCGGCGCACCTCGCCGAAGAACGGTGGCCCGAAGCGGTCGAGGAACGTCTGCGCGAGCACGGGGGCCTGGCGGCGGAACTGCACCCAGCAGGTCCGGGCCGGCTTCCCCCTGCGTTCGAAGAGGGCGCGCACGGCACCGGCGTCCTGGGCCGCGTCGCGCAGCAGCAGGTCGACCAGGGCGACGCGTACGCCGGGCACCGCGAGCATGCGCAGGTTGCGTCCGTCCGGCTGCATGACGTACGGCGCATTGTCGCGCCCGTGCGGCGTATGGATCGCCACGCGCCGCGCGGTGTAGTCGGCCTGCCCGGCCGCACTGTCGATGATCGCCTCGATCAGGTCGGCCCGCGCCAGCGCGCGCCACAGGGTGGCGCTGGTCGCGTGCAGCCCTTCGAGCGGCAGCGCCTGCAACGATCGCTCGAGCATGCCCGGGCTTTCATCGGGAAGGATGCCGCGCCGCACGGCACGCATCTCGTCGAGCAGGTGGCCGACCAGCACGGCGGCACTGCCGGACAGGAAGGTCTCGCTGCGGAACTCGATCCGGTCGCAACCGCGGCCCGGCAATTCGGTCAACACCGCGAACTCGCTGCCGATCCGGTACACCCGCGCACTGCCTTCGCGGATGCGTGCAACGAACGTGGCGCGTGCCGCTTCGACGCCGCAGAAGACCGTCATCTCACGCCCCCGTCCGATCGGGCGGGCCCGGCCCCGTCCGGCACGGTCGCGGCGTCCTGGCGCACCTTCTCGCCGGGCTGCCCCTGCGCGGACGGCAGCGCCGGCTGCGCGGGCGCGCCGGCCTGCATCTGGCGCAACGTCTCGCGCGCGAGGTTGATGTGCTGGCGAAGCAGGTAGACCTGGTCGGTGAAGCCGAGGGGGATCGGCCGCGTGTAGGCCGCGACCTCGAGGGCATCGATCTTCTGTTCGTATTCGAGCGATTTCGCCGGGTCGAAGCTCGACCGGATGTCGTACTCCAGCAAGCGCAGTTCCCGGTAGAGCTCGAGGATGCGCTGCCGGATGCGCCAGTTGTAGACTGGCGGGATGATGCGCGACAGCGGGATGGCGACCGCCACCAGCGGCAGCACCATCACCCACAGCCGTTCGATCAGGATCGCGAGCCAGAGCGGAAGGATCCGCTGCAGGAAGGGCAGGCCGCCCCGGTGGAACCGTTCCGCCTCGTTGCTGAGCGGGAAATCCTGCTGCCGACCCGACGGGAACTCGCCCACCGCCTGGAACAGGCCGGCGCCGCCATGCACTTCCGCCGCCGCCTGCAGCAGCAGCGTCTGCAGCGTCGGATGGAGGTCCTCGCGGGCGACCAGTTGCGCGGTCGGCGCGACCAGCACGACATCCCGGCGCGGCAGGTCGCGCACCAGGTCGATCGACCCGCGCGGCAACACCACCTTCGACAGGAAAAGGAACTTCTTGGTATAGGCATCGGCCTGGGCGAAGTTCATCAGGCGCAGCGCCGGGTCGCGCAGCAGGGTCGCGACATAGCCGGCCTGGGGCGCCGCGATCAGCATCACCGCATCGACCCGGCCGGTGCGCAAGGCCTCGACCGCCGCCGCGCCGGTCAGCGACGACAGCCGCACCTGCCCCGGACCGAGTCCGTTGGCGCGCAGCAGCTGCAGGGCGAGCGGCCGGGTGCCACTGCCCTCGGGCCCGATCGCCACCCGCTTGCCGCGCAGGTCGGACAACCGTCCGGTGTCCTGCGGCAACCGGTGGAACACCCAGAGCGGCTCATGGTAGAGCCCACCCAGCGACAGCAGCCCTGGCGACCGCTCCGGATCGCCGAGCCCGCCCTGCACGAATGCCACGTCGACGCCGTCAGCCTCGGCATCGAGCAACGCGAGGTTCTCGGTGGACCCGTCGGTGGGACGCAACTGGAGGTCGAAACCCTTCCGCGCCAGGATGTCGCGGTAGCGCTGCGCATACTGGTGATAGGCCCCCTCGACGCTGCCGGTCGCCATCACCAGCGACCCGGGCGGTGCCGGCTGGATGAACCGGGAGGCGAACCAGAAGGCGGCTGCGAGCAGCAGCAGCGCGGGCAGGCCTACCGCCAGCAGGTCGCGCGGGGACAGCGAGCTGATGCGCAGGCGGCGCCAGCGGGCTCGCAGGGCAGGTGCGGGGATGGGCATCCCCCTACTCTACCAAAGGCCGCCACCGGCACTCATGGCGTCCGGATCCCCAGGCGTTCGACCACCGGGCGCATGGCCGCACGCATGCGGCCGCGGCGCAGGAACAGCCAGACCGCCGCCAGCGCGCACAGCCCGCCGTTGAGCGCCAGTGCAAGGCGGGGGCCGATCAGCTCGGCGATGCCCCCGGCGAGCAGGCTGCCGATCGGTCCGATGCCCATGAACAGCATCGTCGACAGGCTCATCACCCGGCCGCGCTTGTCGTCGTCGACGAGGGTCTGCATGATCAGCTGCACCGGCAGCATCGTCGCCAGCACGCCCATGCCGACGATCACCACCAGCGGCGCGGACAGCCACCAGCGATCGCTGAATGCGAAGGCCAGCAGGCCGAGGCCGGACGCGGCCATGGCGGCGATCAGCACCGACAGCAGCCCGGCGGCATTCGGCCGCGCCGCCAGATAGAGGCTGCCGGCCAGCGCCCCGCCGCCCGCCAGCGCCAGCAGCATGCCGAGCATCTTCGGGTCACCGGCATAGACCTGCGAGACGAACGCGGGCATCAGGTTCTGGTAGGGGGTGACGAGGACACTGACCAGGGCCAGCGCGATGAGCAGGTTGCGGATCGGATACGAGTTCCATGCATAGACGAAGCCTTCGCGCAGCCCGGCGATGAACGCGGCACGACCCGTGGCTGGCGGCTGCGGTGGGGTGCGGATCGCGACGATGCTGCAGATCACGGCCACATAGGTCAGCGCATTCACCGCGAAACACCAGGCCGGGCCGACGGCCACCAGCAGCGCGCCGGCGATGGCCGGCCCGACCAGCCGCCCGGCCTGCCCCATGGTCGCCGTCAGGGAGATCGCGCTGGGCAGGTCCTCGCGGGCATCGATCAGGTCGAGCAGGAAGGTCTGGCGCACCGCCAGCTCGAGGGCGACCAGCGCGCCGAGGATGGCACCCAGCACGATCAGGTGCCAGGGCTGGATGAGGCCGGTGACCGTGAGCACGACGAGCACCAGGGCCTGCACGCCCTCGAGGACCTGCGAGGCGAGCATCAGGCGGCGGCGATCCGCATGGTCGGACCACCAGCCGGCCAGCGGCGACAACAGCAGCACCGGCAGGCTGGAGAAGAACGCGAGCAGGCCGAGCGAGAGTGCAGACCCGGTGAGCTCGTACATCAGCCAGCCTGCGGCCACCTGCTGCACCCAGTAGCCGACCATCGACAGCCCCTGGCCGGCGAAGAACAGCGCGTAGTTCCGGTGCCGGAGCGCGCGGAATGCGACCGATCCGAACTTCACCGGCGGGCGCGCTCCCGTGCCCGCCGGTCCGAACCGGGCGGTGCCGACTGCCCGGTCAATTGGTCCGCACGTTCGCCGCCTTGGCCACCTTGGCCCAGCGCGCGATCTCGGCCTGGATGAACTGCCCGAACGCTTCCGACGAATTGCCCCCGGGATTTCCGCCCTGCTGGGCGATCCGCTCACGCCCCTCCGGCGACAGGATGTACTTCACCGCCTCGCCATTGAGCCGGGCCAGGATGTCCTTCGGCAGGTTGGCCGGCGCGACCAGGCCCTGCCAGGAACTGCCATCGAACCCCTTCACGCCGCCCTCTTCCACCGTCGGCACGTCGGGCAGGGCCGCATACCGCTCGGCGGTGGACACGGCGATCGCGCGCAGCCGGCCGCTGCGCGCCGCGTCCAGCGACGGGCCGATGCCGGTGGTGAATCCCATCTCGACCATGCCGCCAAGCTGGTCGACCATCGCCGGGCTGGCCCCCTTGTATGCGATATGCGTCGCCTTCGTCCCGGACATGAGCAGGAACATCTCCATCAGCATGTGCGGCGAAGTGCCCGGGCCGGTCGATGCATAGTTCAGTGCGCCCGGCCGCTTCTTCATGAAGGCCACCAGTTCCTTCACGCTGCGCACCGGCAGCGACGGATGCACCAGCAGGATGCTCGGCAGCCGCGCGATCAGCGTGATCGGGGTGAAGTCCTTGGCCGGGTCGAAGTCGAGCTTCATCACCGAGGGCGCGATGCTCTGCGCCACGGTGAACATCGAGATCGTGTAGCCGTCGGCGGGCGCCCGCGCAGCCAGCGCCGCGCCGATGTTGCCACCGGCGCCGCCACGGTTGTCGACCACCACCTGGACGGCGAGCTGGCGCGACAGTGCATCGGCCATCAGCCGGCCGAAGATGTCGGTGGAGCCCCCCGGGGGGAACGGCACGATCATGCGCACCGGCTTGGAGGGCCAGGCCTGGGCCAGGGCGGGGCCGGCCGTCAGCGCATGGACGCCGACGATGGCCGCGACCGCGGCGAGCGTCACGGAAGGGGTCGACTTCTGCATGGGATGCTCCTCGGTTGGATGCCGGCGACGGGCCGGCGGTTCTCCCGCTGGGGCCATGCACAGGCCGTGCGGTCGTGTTGTTCGGATGGGTACGGAGAAGCCCGCGCGCGCAGCCGCGCCGGCGCATCGGGCCGTGCGAGCCTTGCCAGCGCAAGGTCCCTCGCGGCAGACTCTCCGGTATTGTCAGGGAGAATCCGCATGAAGTCATCGACGCCGCCCGTCTCGGACACCGCCGCGCCCCCCGCTGCCGGCCAGCCTGGGCCCGGCGGGACGTCCGAAACCCGGGTATGGGACGTCCCGGTTCGCCTGTTCCACTGGCTGCTGTTCCTGCTGCTGGGGGTGTCCTGGTACACCGGCGAAGTGGGCGGACTGGACGAGATGACCTGGCACATGTGGTCCGGCTATGCGGTGCTGGCGCTGGTGCTGTTCCGGGTGGCCTGGGGCGTGGTCGGGTCGACCACCGCGCGCTTCGGTCATTTCCTGTACGGCCCGGGCGAGGCGATCCGCTATGCAGCCGGGCTGGCGCGGCGCAAGCCGCCCCATTACCCGGGCCACACACCGCTCGGCGGGTGGATGATCGCCCTGATGCTCGTCTGCCTGCTGGTGCAGACCGGCACCGGATTGTTCGCCAACGACGACATCTTCACCGAGGGCCCGCTGGTGTCATGGGTGGCGAAGGAAACCAGCGACTGGCTGACGACGATCCACAAGTGGAACTTCGAACTGCTGCTGGTGCTCGCCGGCGTGCACGTGGCGGCGGTGGCCTTCTATGCGGTCGTGCTGCGCAAGAACCTGGTGAAGGCGATGTTCACCGGGCGCAAGCCGCTCGACGCCGACGCGCCGCGGGCGCCCCTGCGCTTCGTGAACCCGGCGCTGGCCCTGGTCATCGTTGCCTGCGCCGCTGGCGGCGTCTGGCTGCTGGTGGGCTGACGCTGCCTGCCGGCGGGGGTCGGATGTCCGGCCCCCGCCCGGCAGAGATGGCCGATCGCTACTTGCTGCGGAAACGCTCGTGGCAGCCGTCGCACGACCGGATCAGTTCGGGCACCTGCGCACGCATCGCCTTCTCGTCGCCCCCTCGCGCGGCCGCGACGGCCTTTGCCGTTTCTCCCTGGAAACGGTCGATCGCGGCACGGAACGCCGCGGTGTCCTTGAATGCCTCGGGCAAGGTGCGCGTGTCGCCGACATCGCTGCCCGGGATGAAGCCTTCGGCCGTGGTGACGGCCATCGCGTCCAGCGCAGTGGCGGCGCGCAGGTACACCGCGGCGTCGAACGGCCGCTGCCCCTTGAGCATCTGCACCATGGTGCGCACATGCCAGCTCTGCACCTGCATCGAGCCCTTGCGGAACTGGATGGCCTGCTGCGCTGTCTGAGCAGAGGCGACGCCCGCGCCGACCGACAGCAACAGACCCGAACCGGCGATGAGCCCGGTCAGCACGCGACGCGAAACGGTCGAGATTTTCGTCAATTTCCACCCCTGGTCAGTTTGGACGAGCCGGAATCCTAACAACCGCTCCACGGAAAGTCACTGCGGCGCAGCCCCCGGCCTGGCGAAGTGCGCGTCCACGACAGGTTTTCGCAGCAGATTCCACAGCCTGACGGGAACCATCCTGACGCACGGCTGTCATACGCTTCGTGACGGTGTCTCACATGCTGCAAGAATGTGGCAGAGGCGTTGCCGCCGACGGGCGTCGTGCCCGAGCCCCCAGCCCGCCCTCGAGACCCCGATTTCTTCAACCCCAGCCCCCTGAATGGCCTGAACAATGACCGACAACCTGGAAGACCGCGCCTTTCCCACAGAGCAAGACAGCGCCGACAGCGGCCGCCCGGCGACACGCGCGCCCAGCAGCTTCCTGGACCTGCTGTCCATCGATGACCGCACCGCCCTGATCGAACGCTGCGGCAAGCGGGTGCTCGGCCGGCGCCAGGTGCTGTTCACCCGCGGTGAACCCCGCTCGACCGTGTTCATCCTGCGCACCGGCATGGTGAAGCTGATGCGCCAGACCACGTCGGGCAACGACGTGATCATCACGCTCTGCGGGCCGGGCGAACTGGTCGGGTTCAGCGGGCTGTCGAAATCGACGACCCGGGTCGCGTCTGCGCAGGTGGTCGAAGCCGGCGAAGCCTTCGTGATCGATGACCGCGACTTCCGCGCGCTGATGGCCGCCCGCCCGGCGATTGCGCTTGCCGTCATCGAATCGCTGCGCTGGCGCATGGAGTCGGTCGCCGATTCCCTGACCGATGTCGTGTCGGAAGACGTGCCCAACCGCATCGTCCGCCTGCTGCAGCGCCTGGCTGCCGGCAAGGGCGAGCGGCGCGACGGCGAGTGGGCACTCGACCTGCGCCTCACCCACCAGGAACTGGCCAACATGATCGGCGCACGCCGGCAGACGGTCACTACCGCCATCAACGACCTGCATCGCGATGGCGTGTTGCGCCGCGACCAGCATCGGGTGGTCGTCCCGGCGCTGAACGGCAAGGTCGCCGCACGCACGATGTGATCGCCGGCTGAGCGGACGCATCGCCCGCCCGTCGGCGATGCTAGTCCGGACCTTTCGCCGCGAGGTCCGACGGCTGGTCGATGTCCCGGAGGATGCCCGGATCGTCGACCGGCAGCAGTTCGAGCCGGTGCCGGTTGGCGCCGACGACGGTGCGGGCGCCTTCGTCGCCCCGCAATCCAGCCAGCGTCGGTCCCAGGTCGGAATGGAATCCGACCGGATGCCCCCGCTCTCCCGCGTAGACCGGCGCGACGATGCCGGCGCCCCCCGCCACCGCCGCGGCGACGGCGCGCACGGTCGCCGGCAGCACGAAGGGCATGTCGGCCAGCGCGATCACCCAGCCGGCGGCCCCGGCGCTCGCCCGGACACCGGCCGCCAGGCTGAGCCCCATCCCGTCGACCGCTTCCGGGCATTCGACCGCGACGACGCCGGCCTCCCGCGCCATCTGCGCCATTGCGGTGCCCGGCCGGACCACGCAGATCACGTCCGGCCACGCGGCGCAGGCGGCCGCAAGGCTGGCGGCACCGACCGGACGACCGTCCGGCAGCTGGGCTGACAGCTTGTCACCCCCGAACCGGCGGGCCAGGCCGGCTGCGAGCAGCACGACCACCACGCCGCGTCCGGCCGGCGCGGACCGGGTCCGGGCGTCGGCCGGCGCACTAAAGTGCCCGCCCGGCATGCCGTTAACGGGACGTCCACCCGAATGTACGCCAGCGTGCACATTCCCCACCGGAGCTTTATCCATGTTGAACCGCCTGACTGTTGCTCAGCGCCTCGGGGCCCTTGCCCTTCTGCCGATGCTCGTGATCGTGATGCTGGCCTTGCTGGCATTCCAGGGCGTGCGCCAGACCAAGGAGTCGCTGCGGGTGGTGTACGAAGACCGGATGGTCGCACAGCTACACGTTTCATCGGTGATCGAACACCTGACCCGTGCACGGGCCGACGCGGCCTTCGCGCTGGTGGAAAACACGAAGGAGGCGGGCGTGGCCCGTGCCGAGCGCATCCTGGCACGCGTGGCCGAGGCGGAAAAGGCGCTCGCAGACTACCTCGCCACGGGCACCACGGCGGAGGAAGTCGACCTGCAGAAACGCTCGCTGCCGCGCCTGAAGCGGTTCATCGAGGACGGCCTGAAGCCGGCCGCCGCTGAACTCAAGCAAGGCAGCATGGCGACCGCCCGCATGATCATCACCGGCGATGTCGAGGCGCCGTGGAGCGGCTTGCGCGACGCGCTGACCGCCCTCTCCACGCTGCAGGTCGCGGAAGGACGAAAGGAATACGAAGCGGCCATCGCGCGCTACGAGACCACCCGGCTGGTCACCCTGGGCGCGACCCTCGCCAGCAGCCTGCTCCTGCTTTTCTCCTGCGTGGTGGTCGGCCGCTCCATCCTGCAACCGGTGAACGGGCTGCGCATGGCCCTGCAGTCTGCGCAGCGCGACAACGACCTCACCGTGCGTGCCCAGGTCGCCAGCCAGGACGAACTCGGGCAGGCGATGCAGGCGTTCAACGGCCTGATGGCGCAGTGGCAGACGACGGTGGGCAAGCTGAAGGAAGACGCCGCCCGCCTCTCGTCCGCGTCCACCAGCGTGGCCGGCGCCACGCGCGAGATTGCAGGGCAGGCCCAGGCGCAGAGCGAAGCCGCCTCGTCGACCGCCGCAGCGGTCGAGCAGGTCTCGGTGAGCATCAGCCAGGTCGCCGACCATGCGTCCGAGACCCAGGGTATCGCGCAGAAGGCGAGCACGCTGTCCGAGACCGGCCGCGAAACCATGCACAAGGCCGCCACCGCGATGACCCGCCTCGCCGGATCGGTGCAGGATTCCGCCCGCCTGATCGAGGCGCTGTCCAAGCGTTCGGCGGAGATCTCGACCATCGTCGACGTGATCCGCGACATTTCGGAACAGACCAACCTGCTGGCGCTCAACGCGGCGATCGAGGCGGCACGCGCCGGCGAGCAGGGACGCGGCTTCGCCGTGGTGGCCGACGAGGTGCGCAAGCTGGCGGAACGCACCGGTGCATCGACCACGGAAATCTCCGCGCTGACCAGCACGATCCAGTCGGAAGTCGCGAGCGCCGTGGCACAGCTGCACCAGAGCACGACCCAGGTCGATGAAGGCGTCGGGCTGTCCTCGGAAGTGGAGCGCGCGCTGGCGCAGATCCACGACGGCGCCGGCTCGACCCGGAACTTCGTCGGCGACATCGCCTCGGCCGCGGCCGAGCAGCGCCACGCGAGCCAGGAGATCGCGCGCCATGTCGAACGCATCGCGCGCATGGCGGAGGAATCCAGCCGTGCCATCGACGTCGCCACCGCCGCCGCGCGCGACCTGGAAAGCCTCGCCGACGCAGTGAACTCGCAGGTCAGCCAGTTCCGCGCCTGAACCCCGCGCGGATCATCACGGGAACTCCAATGTCCGAACTTCTCCAGAGCATCGATGCACGCACCCGGCTCGCCGGCACCAACAAGCTCGAGATCCTGATGTTCTCGCTCGGGCTGGACACGCGCACCGGGCGTACCGAAACCTTCGGCATAAACGTGTTCAAGGTGCGCGAAGTCATGCGCACGCCGGCCATCACCAGCGCGCCCGACATGCCGAGCGCCGTGATCGGCATGGTCAGCCTGCGCGGCGTGCTGGTTCCGGTGATCGACCTGGTGCGCTACACCGGCATGCCCACCGATACCACGCCCGAAGTGATGATCGTCACCGAATACAACGGACGCACCCAGGGGCTGCTGGTGGCGGCGGTGGACACCATCCTGCGCCTGGACTGGGCGAAGATGAAGGTGCCGCCGGCGATGCTCGCGCAGAAGATGGGTGGACTGATCACCGCGGTGACCGAGCTGCCCGACGGCCGGCTGGTGATGATGATGGACGTCGAGAAGGTGTTGTCCGACACCAGCGGCAGCGAGGACGACGACGTCTACCGCCATGTGACGCCGATCGGCAAGGACGACCGCACCGTGTTCTTCGCCGACGATTCCAGCACGGCGCGCATGCAGATATCGCGCACCCTGGACGCGCTCGGCGTGCACCACATGCAGGCCGTCAATGGCCGGCAGGCCTGGGAAACCCTGCAGCGCCTGGCAGACCAGTCGGCCTCGCGCGGCGAATCGCTGTCCCAGAACCTGCAGATCGTGCTCACCGACGTCGAGATGCCCGAGATGGACGGCTACATGCTGACCCGGTGCATCAAGGGCGACTCGCGCTTCAAGGGCGTGAAGGTGCTGATGCACTCCTCGCTGTCCGGCGACTCGAACCAGCAGCTGGGTAAGTCGGTGGGCGTCGACGAGTACGTGTCGAAGTTCGAACCACAGCGCCTCGCCAGCACCCTGACCCGGCTGCTCACCTGAGCCCCGCTCCCAGCCCCCCGCTTCACCTAACCGCCTTTCACTTTCCGCCCCCGGGCTCGCCCGACCCCGAGCTCCCCCGTACCGGACAGACGAAACAGGACTTCCAAGGATGGATACGATCGACAACGGCACGATGCTCGACAGCGTAGATGCGCGCACGCGTCTCGCGGGCTCGAACAAGATGGAGATCCTGCTGTTCTCCCTCGGCACCCGGGAGACCTTCGGCATCAACGTGTTCAAGGTCCGCGAGGTCACCAAGACCCCGAAGATCACGCGCACCCCGAACATGCCCGACGGCGTGGAAGGCGTCATCAGCCTGCGCGGGAACATCATCCCGGTCATCAACCTGGCGCGCTTCGCCGGCCTGTCCGACCCATCGCTGTCGTCCTGCGAGACGATGATGATCACCGAGTACAGCCGTCATACCCAGGCCTTCCTGGTCCACGACGTCGAGCACATCATCCGCGTCGACTGGGACCAGGTGAAGCCGCCGGAGAGCCGGCTCACCTCGTCCGAGAACCCGATCACCGCGATCACCCGCATCGAAGACAACCGCCTGGTCTCCATCCTCGACGTGGAGCACGTGCTGGCGCAGGTCTACGGCGACACCCTGGTGCCGGAGATCGCCCCGGCCCAGAACGCGTCCGACACCACCGTGTTCTATGTCGACGACTCGCTCGTCGCGCGGCGCGAGATCAGCAACGTCCTCGACCGGCTGGGCGTGCGTTCGCTGCAGGCGACCAATGGCCGCGAGGCCTGGGACACCCTGCAGACGATGGCCGCACGCGCCGAAGCCGAGGGCACGTCGCTGTCGTGCCAGATCGGCCTGATCCTCGCCGATGCGGAGATGCCGGAGATGGATGGCTACGTGCTGACGCGCCTGATCAAGGCCGACAAGCGCTTCAACGGCATCCCGGTCGTCATGCATTCGTCGCTTTCCTCCAGCGCGAGCCGCGCGATGGGCCAGGCCGTGGGCGTCGATGCCTACGTGGCCAAGTTCGACGCCTCGGTCCTGGCCGAGACCCTGCGCCCGCTGCTGGCCCGCGCCGCGCTGGCAGCGCAAGAGCATCAGGTCGCCGCATGACCCCCGTTCCCGAACGAGACCGCCAGGAGGTCCACTTGAACCCGGCACGCATGAACCCAGAACCGACAGACACCCGCTGCTCCGGAGCATCCGCATGAGCCAGGAAAACCTGAAGTTCCTCGTCGTCGACGACTTCTCAACGATGCGCCGGATCGTGCGCAACCTGCTGAAGGAACTCGGCTTCACCAACGTCGACGAGGCAGAGGACGGCGTCGTGGCGCTGGCCAAGCTGAAGGCCGGCGGCTTCGACTTCGTGGTCTCGGACTGGAACATGCCGAACATGACCGGCATCGAACTGCTGCGCGCGATCCGCGCCGACGCGACGCTCGCCAGCCTGCCGGTGCTGATGATCACCGCAGAGGCGAAGAAGGAAAACATCATCGAGGCCGCGCAGGCCAAGGCCAGCGGCTACATCGTCAAGCCGTTCACCGCGGCCGTGCTCGACGAGAAGCTGAACAAGATCCTGAAGACCATGGAAAAGGTGGGATGACGCGATGAACGACGGCACTGTAGCGGAGCACGATTCCCCCGATCTCGAGGCGCTGTTCGACAGCATCGTCGCGGCGAACGCCACCCCGGCCACGGCCCCGGCCACCGACGGGAGCGAGTCGGCGCACGGCGCCCCGGACACCCAGTCCGGCGAGGTCCTGGTCAAGATCGGCAAGCTCACGCGTACCCTGCACGAGAGCCTGCGCGAGCTCGGCTTCGACAAGTCGCTGCAGCAGGCAGCCTCGGCGATCCCCGACACGCGCGATCGCCTGACCTACGTGGCGACGCTGACCGAGAAGGCGGCGGAACGCGCGCTCAACGCGACCGAGGTCGCGCGCCCGCTGCAGGACGAGCTCGAGTCAGGTGCCAGGGCACTGTCGGCCAACTGGGATCGGCTGTTCGACAAGCAGCTGTCCATCGACGAGTTCAAGGCACTGGTGGCCGACACCCGTCGTTACCTCGGCAGCGTACCAGAGCGCACCGAAGCCACGCGCGGGCAGCTGACCGAGATCATGATGGCGCAGGACTTCCAGGACCTGACCGGCCAGGTCATCAAGAAGATCACCGCGGCCGCGCACGACATCGAGCACAAGTTGCTGGAGCTGCTGGTCGAGCAGATGCCGCAGGAAAAGCGGGCCGAGGCACAGGGCCTGCTCAACGGGCCGGTCGTGAAGCACGACGGCCGAACCGACGTGGTCGCCAACCAGGACCAGGTCGACGAACTGCTGGAGTCGCTCGGCTTCTGATGCCGGGCGCACGACATCCGGCGCCGCCCGAGACCCCGGCGGTGCCAAACCCCCAGAACACCTAGCGGAAGGCAGACCGGCCATGAGCGATTTTTCCGGCGACCAAGAGCTGTTGAAGGAATTCCTGACCGAGGCCGGCGAACTACTGGCGGACGTCGACAACAAGCTGGTCGAACTCGAACGGCGGCAGGACGACCCGGCGCTGCTCAACCACATCTTCCGCGGCTTCCACACGATCAAGGGCGGCGCCGGCTTCCTCTGCGTGCAGCCGCTGGTGGACCTGTGCCACCTCACCGAGAACCTGTTCGACCTGCTGCGCAACGGCTCGATGAAGCTCGACCCGGCGCTGATGGACGTGATCATGTCGGCGACCGCGACGGTGCGCGACATGTTCGACGCGCTCGCCACGTCCGGACATCCGGTCCCGGCGGAGCAGGCCCTCCTCGACGAACTGGCCCGTGCGATCTCGGGCGAACCGATCGTGCGCGCATCGGGCACGCCGCCCGCGGCGGAATCGACGGCCGGCACAGGCGCCGAGGTCGACTGGCCGGCGCTGTATGGCGCGCTCACCGGTGCACCGGCCGCGCACGCCGCGGAGGTTGAACCGCCGCCGGCTGCCTCCCCGCTCGGCCGGCGCGACACCGACCAGCCCGGCACGCGTGCCGACCGGTCGGGCCGGCGGGACACCGACAAGCTGGTGGTCAAGGACAACACCATCCGCATCGATACCGCCCGCCTCGACCAGGTGCTGAACCTGTCCGGCGAGATCGGCCTGACCAAGAACCGGCTGACCTGCCTGCGCACCGAGATCATGCAGGGCAAGACGTCCATCGACGTCTTCCGCGCGCTCGACGAGGCGGTGAGCCAGCTCGACCTGCTGGTCGGCGACCTGCAGAACGCGGTGATGAAGACCCGCATGCAGCCGGTCGGGCGACTGTTCCAGAAGTATCCGCGCATGGCGCGCGACCTCGCCCGCCAGCTGGGCAAGGAGCTGGACCTCGAGCTCACCGGCGAAGAGACGGAACTCGACAAGACGATGGTCGAGGAGCTGAACGATCCGCTGGTCCACCTGGTCCGCAACGCGGTCGACCACGGGATCGAATCGCCCGCGGACCGCCGGGCGGCGGGCAAGCCCGAGAAGGGCACGGTGCGCCTGTCGGCGCGCCAGGCCGGCGACCATATCGTGATCGAGATCAGCGACGATGGCCGGGGCATGCGCCCGGACGTGCTGCGGCGCAAGGCCGTCGAGAAGGGCCTGATGGACATCGAGGCCGCCAGCTCGCTCGACGACCGCCAGGCCCTCCACCTGATCTTCATGCCCGGCTTCTCGACCAAGGACGAAGTGTCCAGCGTGTCCGGCCGCGGCGTGGGCATGGACGTGGTGAAGAGCAACATCCAGAAGCTGAACGGGCGCATCGAGATCACCTCGGAGCCCGGATCCGGCACCCGGATCTCGATCTCGCTGCCGCTGACGCTGGCGATCCTGCCGGTACTGGTGGTCCGGGTCGGCGACCAGCCGTTCGCGGTGCCGCTGTCGATGGTTCGCGAGATCATCCCGATCCGCGCCAACGAAGTGCAGGCCGTCTCCGGCCGCGCGACGATGGTGGTACGCGACGAGGTGCTCCCGGTGCGCACGCTGTCCGGGCTGATCGGCTGGCCACAGCCGGCGCAGCCGCGCTACGGCGTGCTGCTGCAGGCAGCGCTGTCCTCGCTGGTGCTTGCCGTCGACGGGTTCATCGGCCGGGACGACGTGGTGATCAAGCCGCTCGACCAGATCAAGCCGAAGGGCGTGGCAGGTGCGACGCTGGCGGGCGACGGCTCGGTCGTCCTGGTGCTGGACATGGAGGCCCTGCTCGCCGAGACGGGGCATGACGACCCGGCCAGCCTGTTCGCGCGCGCAGCATGAACGCGGTGGCCTGACTGCATGATCCGGCGATCGCGGGCGGGCCGTCCGTGATCGCCGGCAAACCAGGCCGCAGGCCTGGAGGGCCGTGGCACGCGTGCTAACATCCCGGGCTTCCGTGCCTATCCGACGCGACGCGCCTGCCCCACGATGTCCGGCCTAGCAACCCTGCCCCAGTCCCCGCAACCCGGCATCATGCGGCTCAAGGACGTGTGGCTGATCTCCGCCGGCCATGCGATGACGCACTGGTACACGGCGACGTTCTACCTGCTGCTGCCGCTGATCGGCAGCGAGCTCGGCCTCTCCTACGTGCAGATCGGCTTCATCATGACCGTGCAGCACGCGGTCGGCGCCGCCTCGAACCTGCCGGCAGGCATGCTGGTCGACCGCTATGCGAACCGCGGCCTGATGATGGCCGCCGCGCTCTTCTGGGTCGGCTTTCCCTACCTGCTGATGGGCTTCACCAGCACCTACTGGGTGCTGCTCGCCTGCGTCACGCTGGTTTCGGTGGGCAACAACATCTGGCACCCGACCGCGATATCGACGCTTGCCGACCGGTATCCCGCGCGCAAGGGCGTCACGCTGTCCGTCCATGGCATGGGCGGAAACGTCGGCGAAGCCGTCGCACCCCTGGTGGTCGGTGCGATGCTCGCGGTGTTCACCTGGCGCGAAGTGGTCGTGATGAACGTCGTTCCAGGGGTGTTCGCCTCGCTGCTGATCCTCGCGATGCTGGGCGCGCTGCCTACGGTGCGCACGGGCCGCGGCGGCGATGCCAGGCCAGCGGGCCTGACGCCGATGGACGTGCAATCGACGAACGCGGCGGCGGCGGCGCCGCGCCCGCGCCCGCGCTGGTCCGACCAGATGTCCGAGTCGGCGGCGTTGCTGCGCAACCGCGCGATGATGATGATCTGCACCAGCGCGGCCTTCCGCACGATGACCCAGACCGGGCTGCTCGTGTTCCTGCCGCTGTACCTGGCCCATGACCTCGGCTATTCGATCTTCGCCGTGGGGGTCTGCCTGTTCGTGCTCCAGGCGGCGGGCTTCGCGGCCTCGCCGATCGCAGGCCATCTCTCCGACCGCCTGGGCCGGTCGCGCATCGTCGCCGGCTCGATGCTGATGAGTGCGGTGGTGATCGGCGTGATGCTGATGGCGCCGGGCACGCTGCTGTTCGTGTTCTGCACCGCCCTGCTCGGGTTCTTCCTGTATGCCGTGCGCGCCGTGCTCCAGGCATGGATGCTGGACACCACGCCGGCGTCGGCGTCGGGCTCGGCGGTAGGCATCATGTTCAGCACGCAGGCGATCGGCGCCGCGGTCGCGCCGCTGCTCGCGGGCTGGGTCGCCGATACCTGGGGCCTGTTCGCCGTGTTCTATTTCCTGGCCGGGACGATCGTGCTGGCCAACTGCTTCGTCTTCCTGATGCCGCGCGACATGTTCCAGCGCCCGTCGCAGCCCATGTCCGGGCCACCTGCCCGGCAAGATACGCCAACCCGAGGAGAGCCACACCGATGACCACCACCGAGACCACCGTTACCGGCCAGGAGCACTGGACACGGAAGGGCGACATCAAGCTTTACCTGTGGGAAAAGCGTGCAGTGCCGGGCAGCGGCAGCAATGGCACGATCCTCTGGGTGCACGGCTCGTCGATGGCCTCCACGCCGACGTTCGACCTGACCGTTCCCGGCCGGCCAGACTCCTCGGTGATGGACTGGTTCGCCAAGCGCGGCTTCGACAACTGGTGCGTCGACATGGAAGGCTATGGCCGCTCCGACAAGTCGCGCGACATCTACTTCGACATCTCGAACGGCGCCGACGACGTGAAGGCGGCCAGCGACTACATCATGAAGACGCGCGGGACGAAGCAGTTCATGGTGTACGGCATCTCGTCGGGCGCGCTGCGCGCGGCCATGTTCGCCGAGCGCAACCCCGAGCGCGTGTCGCGACTCGCGCTCGACGCCTTCGTCTGGACCGGCGAAGGCGCGCCGACGCTGGTCGAGCGCAAGAAGAAGCTGGCCGACTTCATCGCCATCAAGAAGCGCCCGATCGACCGCGCGTTCGTGCACTCGATCTTCAACCGCGACCACCCCGGCTGCGCGGACACGGCGACCGTCGAGGCCTTCGCCGACGCGATCCTCGCGCTCGACCACGAGATGCCCACCGGCACCTACGTCGACATGTGCTCGAAGCTGCCGGTCGTCGATCCGGCGAAGATCCACGCGGCCACGCTGCTCATGCGCGGTGAATTCGACGGCATCGCCGCCCTGGACGACCTGATCGAGTTCTTCAAGCGGCTGCCCAACCCGGACAAGCAGTTCGCGATGATGGCCGGCATCTCGCACGCGAGCTTCCAGCAGAAGAACTACCTGATGTGCTACCACATCCTGCATTCGTTCTTCACCCAGCCGGAACCGCTGTACCGCGGCTGAACGAAGCGCCCCCGGTTCGCCGCGAGACCGTGCGCGGCGACCGGATGGACGGATCGGCGGGCACCGTGCGCGGTGCCCGCCGGATCGATGCCCCGCGCGTCAGTCGATCTTCGCGCCGACCGCCTTCACGATCTTCGCCCACTTCGCCAGTTCGGCATTGAACAGACGGCCGAACTCTTCCGGGCTGCCGCCGACGACGTCATTGCCGCCGTCGACCAGCAGCTTGCGCACGCCCGGGTCCTTCAGCACCTTGCCCACCTCGGCGTTCATCCGCCCGACGATGTCGCGCGGCGTGTTGGCCGGCGCGAGCAGGCCGAGCCACAGCGTGGCCTCGTAGCCCGGCACCTGCTCCCCGATCGCGGGCACCTCGGGCAGCGCCGCGTTGCGCTGCGGGGTAGTCACGCCCAGCGCCCTGAGCTTCCCGGAACGGATGAACGGCAGCACGGCGCTCATGCCGGTGAACGACATGGAGACCTCGCCGCCCACCAGTGCCGCGATGGCCGGGCCACTGCCCTTGAACGGCACGTGCTCCATGTCGACCTTGGCCAGCGACTCGAACAGCGCCGCGAACAGGTGCTGCGAACTGCCGTTGCCGGAGGACGCGTAGAAGATCTGCTTCGGGCGCTTGCGCGCCACGTCGATCAATTCCTTCACGCTCTTCGCCGGGAACGACGGATGGACCACCAGCACGTTCGGCGTCGACGCGAAATGGATCACCGGGGTGAAGTCCTTCACCGGATCGTAGGACAGCTTCGTGTACAGGGCTGCGTTGATCACGTTGGTGTTGGAGACCACCAGCCAGGCGTAGCCGTCCGGCTGCGCGCGCGCGACGGCCTCCGATCCGAGCGTGCCGCCGGCACCCGGGCGATTCTCGATCACGATCTGCTGGCCAAGCGCCTCGGACAGCTTCTGGCCGATGATGCGCGCCGGGATGTCGGCCACGCCACCCGACGAAAAGGGAACGATCCAGCGCACCGGCTTGACCGGCCATGCCTGGGCTAACGCCGGCCCGCAGAAGGTTCCGGCAATGGCAACGCCGGCCAGGCCGGCGGCGAATCGTCTGCGGCGGTCGCCGCGGGCAGCCTGCACGGGCCCGTGCGTCCGAAAAATCCTGTTCATGCGTGTCTCCGTCCTTGGGATCCTTGCGACCGGCACCTCGGTAGCAGCGATCGCCGCCGGGTGCGCTTCCTGCAGAGCCTGACGGCCTGCTGTCGAATGCTAACACCGGCTCCGGCGACGACCGCCGGAGAAAGCCTTCGTACGCGATGCGGGGACCGTCGCCGCGCGCCGGTGCCGTTCAATAGCCCCGGTCGGGATCCACCACGTTGCGCAACGCACCGCCGGCGCGCCACTGTTTCAGGTTGTCGACCACCAGCGCGGCGGCCGTAGGCAGGCTGGTCACGCTGGCGATGTGCGGCGTCACCAGGATTCGCGGATGCGTCCAGAACGCATGGCCGGCCGGCAGCGGTTCGGTCTCGAACACGTCCAGCGTCGCGCCCGACAGCTGCCCCCCCTCGAGGGCGGCCAGCAGGTCGGCGTCGACGAGGTGGCCACCGCGCGCCGCATTGACCACGCAACTGCCGCGCGGCATGCAGGAGAAGGTCGATGCGCCCAGGATGCCACGGGTCTGCGCGGTGAGCGGCAACAGGCAGACGAGGATCTGCGTGCCGGCGAGGAAGGCGGTGAGTCCGGCTTCCCCGGCGAAGGTCTCGAGCCCGGGCAGCGTGCGGATGCGGCGCGACCAGCCGCGCACGTTGAAGCCCAGCCCCACCAGCGCACCGGCGGCACGCGCGCCCAGTTCCCCCATGCCCATGACCCCGACCACGCGGTCGCCGGCGAACGGCCGCACCCGCTTCTCCCAGCGCCCGGACTGCTGGAGCCGCTGGTAGTGGTCGAGCTCGCAGTGATGGCGAAGCACGGCCGCGAGCACGTACTCGGTCATCAGCACGCCGAGGTTCGGGTCGACCATGCGCACCAGCGGCACCTGGCGCGGGAACGCCGGGTCGGCGAGCACGCCGTCGACGCCGGCGCCGAGCGAGAACACGGCGCGCAGGTTCGGATAGCGCGCAAGGTCGCCGTGCTGGTGGCGCCAGGCGAACACCACCTCGACCTGCGCCGGATCGCCGACGTCGGGCCAGACCCGCACCTCGAGCGAGGGGTCCAGCTTCAGGAACATCTCGCGCCAGGCGCTGCCGTTCTCCGTCGGCGTATTGACCAGCAGGACCATCGTGCACTCCGGCAAATGAAGTCGCGCGAGCCACGCGACCGCGAGAGGTTACCGCAGCCAGGCACTGCAGGACAGGCGGCCGGCGCGAAACCCGGAAGCCCGTGGCAGCCGCGGCTTCAGGGCAGGTGGGGCTCCGCCAGGTAGTGGACCGACTGCATCTCGACCAGCCTGCTCACCGTGCGGTCGAACTCGCCGCTGCCCTTCTGCTCCTTGTAGACATCGTCGAGGGGCACGCGGACGAACAGGCCTTCGACCGGCACCTCGGCCGACAGGATCAGCTTGACGCGCCGGTCGTAGAACTCGTCGATCATCCACACGAAGCGGCGCGCGACGTCACGCTCGGCTGCGGTGAGCGCAGGCACGCCGGACACGATGATCGTATGGAAGCGCCGGGCGAGCTCGATGTAGTCGGACTTGCCCCGCGGACCGTCGCAGAGCATCCGGAAGTCGAACCATGCGGTGCCGCTGGCGACTCGCCGGGCGACGAACGCACGTTCATCGACCTCGATCGACACCCCGCCCTCGCCCGGCTCGCCGGCCAGCGCCAGGAACTCCGCCTCGAGCCTTGCTTCCACGGTTGCATCGATCGGCGAGTGGTAGACGCCGCCCGCATGCAGCGCGCGCAGCCGGTAGTCGACTTCGGAGGCGACCTCGATCACCTCGAGATGCTGCTTCAGCAGGTCGATCGCCGGCAGGAAGCCGCTGCGCTGCAGGCCGTTCCGGTAGAGGTCGTCCGGCCGCGCGTTCGACGTGGTCACCAGCACCACGCCCTCTTCGACCAACCCTTCCAGCAGGTTGCGCATCAGCATCGCGTCGGTGATGTCCGTGACATGGAACTCGTCCAGGCACAGCAGCCGTGCGTCCTCGGCGATCAGCCGCGCGACCTGGCGCATCGGATTCGCGCGCCCCTGCAGGTCGCGCAGGCGGTGGTGGATCTCCTGCATGAAGCGGTGGAAGTGGACGCGCTTCTTGCGCGGCGTCGGCGCCACGGCGAAGAACGTGTCCATCAGGAAACTCTTGCCGCGTCCGACCCCGCCCCACAGGTAGAGGCCGCGCACGCTGCGCCGCCGGGAAAGGAGCCGCATGAGCGAACGGTCGGCGCGCTCGAGTTCCGCCAGCCCGTCGAACACCCGGCCGAACGCGGGCAAGGTGGCCTCCTGGGCCGGATCGAGCGTGTAGCCGTGGCCGGCCGCATGCCGGCGCACCCAGGCGGCAAGCAGGGTGCCGTCCGCCGGCGGGGGCAGCGAAGGCGGGAGCAACGGCGGGGGGACGGGCGGCGCAGCCCGCGCCGCCTCGACCTCAGCCACGGGCTGCCCTGCCTGGACGTTCGCGTTCAGAAGTGCAGCGAACGCTTGTCCACCGCAAGCGCAGCCTCATGGATCACCTCCGACAGCGTCGGATGTGCATGCACGATCCGGGCAAGGTCTTCCGAGCTCGCCGAGAACTCCATCGCGACGACTGCCTCGGAAATGAGTTCCGAGGCGTGCGCGGCGATGATGTGCACGCCCAGGATGCGATCGGTCTTCGCATCGGCGATCATCTTGACGAAGCCGGTGGTGTCTCCCATTCCCATCGCACGGCCATTGGCCATGAACGGGATCTGGCCGGTGCGATAGGCGACGCCTTCGGCCTTGAGCTGCTGCTCGGTCTTGCCGACCCAGGCAATCTCGGGCGAGGTGTAGATGACCCACGGCACGGTGTCGAGGTTCACATGGCCGGCCTGGCCAGCGATGATCTCGGAGACCATCACGCCTTCTTCCATCGCCTTGTGCGCGAGCATCGGGCCGCGCACGACGTCGCCCACCGCGTAGACGTTCGGCAGCGTGGTGCGGCAGTGGCCGTCGACCTCGATGAAGCCGCGCGCGTCGAGCTTCAGGCCGACCGCGTCGGCCGCGAGGCCGTCGGTGTTCGGGATGCGGCCGATCGAGACGATCAGCTTGTCGCAGTCGAGCGTCGTCGCCTTGCCATCCTGCTCGTAGGCGATCGACACGCCGGACTTGCCCTTCTTCACTTCACCGATCTTGCAGCCCAGCTTGATGTCCAGGCCCTGCTTCGCCGTGAACACCTTCCAGGCCTCCTTCGCCACCGACTCGTCGCAGGCGCCGAGGAAGGTCGGCAGCGCTTCGAGGATGGTCACTTCGGCACCGAGGCGCTTCCACACCGAGCCGAGTTCGAGCCCGATCACGCCGGAGCCGATGATGCCGAGCTTCTTCGGCACCGCCTTGAAGTCGAGCGCGCCCACGTTGTCGACGATGGTCTCGTTGTCGACCGGCACGCCGGGCAGCGGCCGGGAGCGGGATCCGGTGGCGACGATCACGTGCTTCGCCTCGACCGCCTCGCCGCCGATGTCGAGCTTCCAGCCGGCGCCCCCTGCGGCCACGAACTTGCCGTGACCCGGGATGAAGGTGACCTTGTACTTGCGGAACAGGCCCTTGATGCCGCCGGTGAACTGGTCGACGATCTTGTTCTTGCGCCCGACCATCGTCGAAATGTCGATCTTCGCGCCGGACACGGTGATGCCGTGCTGCGCGAACCCGTCGTGCAGCAGGTGGTAGTTCTCCGACGACTGCAGCAGCGCCTTGGACGGGATGCAGCCCACGTTCAGGCAGGTGCCGCCGAGCCGAGGCTCGCCCTTCGGGTCTGCATACGGGTTGGACTCGGCGCAGGCGACCGAAAGGCCGAGCTGCCCGGCCCGGATCGCGGCGACATATCCGGCGGGACCACCGCCGATCACGACTACATCGAATTGCTTGGCCATGGTCAGACGTCCAGCAGCAGGCGCGAAGGATCCTCGAGGGCATCCTTCATGGCGACCAGCGACAGCACCGCTTCGCGGCCGTCGATGATCCGGTGGTCATACGACATCGCGAGGTAGTTCATCGGCCGGATGACGATCTGGCCGTTCTCGACGACCGGACGATCCTTGGTCGCATGCACGCCGAGGATCGCGCTCTGCGGCGGGTTGATGATCGGCGTCGAGAGCATCGAGCCGAACACGCCACCATTGGAGATCGAGAAGGTGCCGCCGGTGAGTTCCTCGAGCGTGAGCTTGCCGTCCTGTGCACGCTTGCCCAGTTCGTTGATCTCCTTCTCGATGTCGGCCATGGTCTTGCGGTCGGCATCGCGCACGATCGGCACCACCAGCCCGCGCGGGCTGGAAACGGCGACGCCGATGTCGTAGTAGCCGTGGTAGACGATATCGGGACCGTCGATGGACGCATTGACCGCGGGGAACTTCTTCAGCGCGTAGACCGCCGCCTTGACGAAGAAGGACATGAAGCCCAGGCGCACGCCGTGCTCCTTCTCGAACCGGTCGCGGTACTTCGCGCGCAGGTCCATCACCGGCTGCATGTTCACTTCGTTGAAGGTGGTGAGGATCGCCGCGTTGGCCTGCGAGGCGAGCAGGCGCTCGGCCACCCGCTGGCGCAGGCGCGACATCGGCACGCGCTGCTCGGGACGGTTGCCGAGGATCGCGCCGACGTTCACCGGCGCATCGACCTTCGGCAGCGCCGCACGGGCCGCGGGCGCGGCAGGTGCGGCAGCCGGCGCGGCGGTGCGCGCCTGGACCGCGCCGAGCACGTCCTCCTTGGTGACGCGGCCGCCGCGGCCGGAACCGGCCAGCGCATCGGTCGCGACCTGCTGCTCGGCGGCGATCTTCTGCGCCGCAGGCATCACGGCGGCCGGTGCCGCTGCAGTTGCCGCCACGGGCGCCGCGGCGGATGCTGCCGCTGGTGCCGGCGCGGCTGCGGGTGCCCCGGCCCCTGCGGTCGCTGCGGTATCGATCGTCGCGATCACTTCCTGGCTCACCACCGTGCCGCCATCGCCCTTGGCGATGCTGACCAGCACGCCGGAGTCGGGTGCGGGCAGTTCGAGCACGACCTTGTCGGTCTCGATGTCGATCAGGTTTTCGTCGCGCTTGACGAACTCGCCCTGCTTCTTGTGCCACGAGAGCAGCGTCGCCTCTGCGACGGACTCGGACAGCATCGGTACCTTGACTTCCACCAGCATGATCGATTCACCTTGTGATGTGTTTCGCCCGCGGGCCCCGGCAACCGGAACCCGCGACCGGAGCCTCTCTCGAACTATTCCTTCGTCTCGCCGCCGCCGAGCGTGATCGCCGCCGTGACGAGCTCTTTCTGCTGTATCGCGTGCAGTTTCTTGTAGCCGACCGCAGGGGTGGCCGATGATACCCGGCCTGCATAGAACAGCTTCTGGCCCTTGCGCATCGGACGCCGCAGGTAATGCTGCACCCAGTACCAGGCACCCTGGTTGCGGGGCTCTTCCTGGCACCAGACGATCTCCTTCGCCGCCGGGTACAGGTCGATCTGCTCCTTGTACTCGTCGTGCGGGAACGGATAAAGCTGCGAGATGCGCACCAGCGCGACATCCTTCACGCCGGCTTCGCGCCGCGCGGCGCGCAGGTCGAAGAACACCTTGCCGCTGCAGAACACGACGCGCTTCGCCTTGGCCGGATCGATGTCCTCGTCCCACTCGCCGTTGACCGGGCGGAACTTGTCGAGCGCGAACTCCTCGAGCTGCGACACCGATTCCTTGTGGCGCAGGATGCTCTTCGGCGTGAAGATGATCAGCGGCTTGCGGTACGGCCGGATCATCTGGCGGCGCAGCAGGTAGAACATCTGCACCGGCGTGGCCGGATAGCACACCTGCATGTTGTAGTCGGCGCACAGCTGCAGGAAGCGCTCGATGCGGCCCGACGAGTGTTCCGGGCCCGCGCCTTCGTAACCGTGCGGCAGCATCATCACCAGGCCGGACATGCGGCCCCACTTCACCTCGCCGGAGGCGATGAACTGGTCGATGACGACCTGCGCGCCGTTGACGAAGTCGCCATACTGGGCTTCCCAGATCACCAGTTCGTTCGGCTCGGTCGACGAATAGCCGTATTCGAAGCCGAGCACGGCCTCTTCCGACAGCAGGGAGTCGATCACCGTGAAGTCGGGCTGCCCGGGGAACAGGTTCTGCAGCGGGATGTAGGTGCCGGAATCCCAGCGCTCGCGGTTCTGGTCATGCAGCACCGCATGCCGATGGAAGAAGGTGCCGCGGCCGGCATCCTGGCCCGACATGCGGATCGCGAATCCATCCTTCAGCAGGGAGGCATAGGCGAGCGTCTCGGCCATCCCCCAGTCGAGCGGGATGCTGCCTTCGGCCATCAGCCGGCGGTCTTCCATGATCTTCTGCACCCGCGGATGCAGCTTGAAGTCGTCCGGCACCTTCGAGATCAGCCGGCCCAGTTCCTTCAGGGTCTCGAGCGGGATCTGGGTGTTGTCGTTCTCGTTCCACTTCGTGCCCCTGAACTGATCCCAGTTGGGCGCGTACGGGGGCTTGAAGTTGGAGAGCACCGTCTTGTTCGTGTGGTAGCCACCATCCATCGCCGTGCGGTAGGTGCTGATCAGTTCGCTCGCGACGTTGTCGGTGATCACCCCTTCGGCAGCGAGCTTGTCCGCATAGAGCTTGCGCGCACCGGACTTCTTCCCGATCACCTTGTACATCAGAGGCTGGGTGACCATCGGCTCGTCCTGCTCGTTGTGGCCGGGCCTGCGGTAGCAGACCATGTCGACCACCACGTCCTTGCGGAACTCCATCCGGAAGTCGAGCGCCGCCTCGACCACCAGCGCGACCGCCTCGGGATCGTCGGCGTTCACGTGGAAGATCGGCGCCTCGATCATCTTCGACACGTCGCTGCAGTACAGCGACGAACGCGAATCGCGCGGGTCGGAGATGGTGAAGCCGATCTGGTTGTTGATGATCAGGTGCATCGTGCCGCCGGTGCCGAAACCCCGGGTCTGGGACAGGTTCAGCGTTTCCATGACCACGCCCTGCCCCGCATAGGAGGCATCGCCGTGGATCAGGATCGGCATCACTTCACGACCGAGCTTGTCGCCGCGCCGGTGCTGCCGGGCACGCACCGAACCGGTGACCACCGGATTGACGATCTCGAGGTGGGACGGGTTGAACGCAAGCGCCAGGTGCATCGGGCCACCCGGGGTGGTGATGTCGCTCGAGAACCCGTCGTGGTAGATCACGTCGCCGTACAGGATGGCTTCGTCGATCTTGCCTTCGAACTCGGCGAACAGGTCCTTCGGCATCTTG
>LNFM01002342.1_pt1 | contig 39950 bp, 43 predicted proteins | sample 596031 | NCBI WGS metagenome assembly LNFM01 (sample SAMN04254537, study PRJNA301005) | activated carbon metagenome | isolation source: dual media filters at the Ann Arbor, Michigan drinking water treatment plant | place: USA: Ann Arbor | reverse complement strand
GGACTGGCTTGCCGATGCGACGGCCGGCCTCTCCGAAGCCGATGCCTACAAGGTCCAGTTCGCGGTTCACGACAAGCTCGAGGCCGCCGGCTGGAAGCTTGCCGGCTGGAAGGTCGCCTTCGCCGTTCCGGCGCAGTACGAGCCGCTGAAGCTCTCGGGCCCGGCCTTCGCCGGCATCTACACCAGCGGCATCCGCCAGAGCGGCGCGGTGTTCGAGAAGGGCTGGCCGCTCAAGGCCGGTATCGAATGCGAGATGGTCGCGCGCATGGCCAAGGACGCGCCGGCCGGCACGCAATACACGGCCGACTCGATCAAGGACTACGTCGCCAACCTCTATTGCGGCATGGAAGTCGTGGAGAACCGCTACGGCGATGCCTCCAGGCTGGGTGGGCCGGGCCGCATCGTCGACGACGTGCTGCAGGCCGCCTGCATCGTCGGCACCGAGATCAAGGACTGGCAGAAGACCGACTTCGCCAACGTGAAGGGCCGCTCCGAGTTCGAGGGCAAGGAGATCGGCGCCGGCCCCGGCAGCAACGTGATGGGCGGCGCGATGATCTCGCTCGCCTGGCTCGCCAACAAGCTGATCGCCAACGGCAAGCAGCTGAAGGCCGGCGACATGATTCTGACCGGGTCGGTCCACCCGCCGCAGTTCCTGCCGGGCCCCGGAGTCGCCAGGACCGAGTTCGTCGGCCTGGGCGGCGCGGAGATCACCGTCAAGTAAGAGCATCCCTCGGGCCGGAGTCGGGCATGGCCCAGTGCCCGTTCCACAGCCATTGTGGTGAGGAGGAGATGTTCCTCATCCTGGAGTTAGGTCTGTTCGGGGAAAATGACGCGCGATTTCGGATAGGGAAAATTGTCATCCCGAGCGCAGCGAGGGACCTTTATCGGTGGCCTTAAGGGTCCCTCGCTGCGCTCGGGATGACAAAGTGCGGAGGGCGAACTCCGGTCCGGCGACCGGCGACCGGCGCTATCGGCTGCTTCGGGGGCGACGTCAGTGGCTCGGTCAGTTGGCGAGCAGCCGATCGAAATGAGCGGTCTCGTCTGACCAGCCGCCCGGCGGCCAGGGCGCCGACGGGTCGATCGGCTCGCGCAGGGGCGTGGAGGGGACCTCGTCGCCCTCCAGCATCTCGACGTCGATCCTGAAGTCCTCGTCCTGCTCGAAGCCGTGCCAGTGCACGAACTCGCCATAGGCCCGGCGACCGTCGCGCAGTCGCAGCACGAACCCCGCCGTGCTGTCGTGCATGTCGCCGTACGCCCAATAGCGCTCGACCCTCTCGATGTCGGCCGGCACGAAGCCGTGGCTCTCGCCGTCGAGCACGTCGAGGGCATGGCCCAATTCGTAGAATCCGCTGATCCGCATGGTCCCATCGTATCAAATGTTTCGGGGCCATCCCGAGCCCTTGCCTCCATCTGAAAGAGAACATATCATGAACACGTAGCCGAGGAGGAAGCTGTGGGCGGATCTTTCGCAAGGACAAGTGAGACGCTTGGCGCAAGTCGGCCGCTGCCATGCTGGCCGCACCACGGCGTCTCGCGGCTGGGTGTCGACCGCCTCCTGAGACGTCATGCCGGGCTTCGCCGGGCGGGACCCCGCGTCACCGACCGTCTGTTTTTCGCGGTCGTGCCGGATGCCGGGACGGCAGAGAAGATCGCCGAGCGTGCCGCCGGTTGGCGGGCGCGGCATGGGCTGACGGGCAGGCTGCTGAAGGCCGCGCACTTCCACGTCAACCTGGCGCCCGTGCACGAGGGCAACGGCTTGCCCGACGCCGACGAGATCGAGGGCTGGATGGCGCGCGTCCGGGAGATCCCGATGCCGTCCTTCCGCGTCGCGTTCGATCGGCTGACCAGCTTCGCCAACGGTGCGCTCGTGCTCACGGGGGAAGAGGCCACCATCGGCCTCGAGGTGCTGCAGCAGCGCCTGAGCGATGCGCTCGACGACACGCCGCGGCCGGCCCGCCGCTACACGCCGCACGTGACCCTGCTTCACGATGGCCGCCACATCGAGGCCGAGCCGGTCGAGCCCATCGCCTGGACGGTTCGCGAGATCGTGCTGGTTCACAGTCCGGTCGGCCAGACGACGCACCGCCACCTGATGCGCCTGCCGCTGGCCTGATCCCTCCCGGGACGACGTTCGGGACGAGACATGATTACGGTGAGGCCGACCGACCGGCTGTTCTTCGCCGTGCGTCCCGACGTGGAGACGGTGGAAGCGATCTGCAGCGCCCGGCAGAAACTGTGCGAGAAGGCGAGCCTCTCGGGACCGGAAGTCCCGCCAGAGCAGCTTCACGTCACGCTGTGGCGGGTCGGCGACTACATGGTGCCCCCGACGTCGGAGGACATCGACGGGATCCTGCGGCAGGCCGGCACCGTCGAGATGCCACCGTTCCGGGTCTCCTTCAGGTGCGCGAAGTCGGTCAGCCGAGGCGCCCTCGTGCTGTGTGGCGGCAGGGGCAGCGCAGACCTCGAAAGGCTTTCGATCCGGCTGCGCGATGCGCTGACCCCGCCCGGCGCGGAAAGAAGGCGCGCCTTCCTGCCCCACATGACGCTCATGAGGAGCGAGACGATCCTGCCTGAGCGCCGCATCAGGGCGATCGGCTGGACTGTGCGCGAGATCGTCCTCGTGCACAGCCTGCTGGGCAGGGCGACGCACCGTCTTGTCGGGTGCCTGCCGTTGAGGACACGGCAGTTGTCGCTGCCGGGATTCGATCTCTGATCGGCCAGGCTCATATCGTTGCAGATTGAAGCTGCTTTGAGTTTGACCGGCGATATGGCAAATTGTATATACAAGACATGTCGGTCGAGTTCGATGCCGCCAAGGACAAGGCCAACATGGCCAAGCACGGCATGTCGCTCGCCCGTGCGGTCGATCTCGAAATCCTCGCTGTCATCGAGGACGATCGAACTGATTACGGTGAATTTCGTTACCGTGCCTGGGGCATGATCGATGGCGTTGCCCACTGTCTTGTCTTTACGGACCGGAAGGGCGTCGTGCGCGCGATCAGCCTCCGCCGGGCGCACAAGAAGGAGTTGGACCGCTATGCCCCGCCGAAAGATTGATAGAGACGATAATCCCGAGTGGACCAGGGCAGACTTCAAAAAGGCGCGGCCTGCAAGCGAGCTGCCTGCGCATATCCGGGCGGCATTCCCCAAGACGAGAGGACCGCAGAAGGCGCCAACCAAGATTCCAGTGTCGATCCGTCTAAGCCCGGAGGTTCTCCAGCATTTCAAGTCCGGTGGGCCTGGCTGGCAGGGTCGTATAGATGCAGTCCTGCAAAAGGCGACCGCCAATGCGAATAGACGGTCGAAGAGCCGTAAGACAGCATAGGCGGCGATCGAGCCAATGTCGCTGTTGCCTGGCTCGGAAAGCAGCAGCAGACCGCACTCTCGGAGACACTCGATGACGACGAACCGGCGTCCCTATGTCCTCTGCCACATGGTCTGCAGCGTCGACGGTCGCATCTGGGGCAGCCGCTGGCGGCCCAAGGCCAATATCGTGCCCAACCTGTTCGAGCGCCTGCACGACGAGATGGGCGGCGGCTCGTGGTTGTGCGGGCGTGTGACGGCGCAGGAATTCGCCAAGGGCAAGGAGCCACACTATCCGCCGACCGACCGGGCGTTCCCGCGCGAGAACTGGTTTGCGCAGCGCGAGGCCAGGGCGTGGGGGATCTTCCTCGACGGGCACGGCAAGGCGGTGTGGGCGCGCCGCGACATCGGCGGCGATCCGATCCTCGTGATCCTGACGGAGGCCGTGCCGGACCGGCATCTGGCGGGCCTGCGGGCCGACGGCGTCTCCTACATCTTTGCCGGCAAGAGCGAGATCGACCTTGCCGCGGCGCTGGAGACGCTCAACCGCGAGCTGGGCATCGAGCGGATCATGCTGGAGGGCGGGGGCGGCGCGAACGGCGCCTTCCTGCGCGCCGGGCTGATCGACGAATTGAGTCTCGTGCTCTGCCCGGTGATCGACGGCAGCACCGGCGGGCCGATCGTGTTCAGCTCGGGTGACACCGACCTCGGGCCGGCGCCGATCGAGAGCATGACGCTCGTGAGCCACGACGTGCTCGAAGGCGGCACGATGTGGCTGCGCTACAAGTTGCGTTCGACGGCCGCCGGATGATCAGTCCGCGGCCTTCCGGTCGAGGAACTCGAGCGTGCCGTCGCTGCGCTCGCCCTTGAGATAGCGGAAGGTGCCGGCGCCGGTGGCGAGCAGCTCGTTGGTCTGGTTGTAGATCTCGGTCTCGGCGGCGAAGGTGCTCTGGCTGGTCGAGGGCCGCCAGGCGCCCAGGATCGTGAGCACGTCGCCCTCGCGGCCGGCCTTGATGAACTGGGTGGTGAAGGCCAGCGTCACGGAAAGCCGCCGCGTCGTCGCCGTCTCGTTGAAGGTGCAGGCAAAGCCGCTCGCAGAGTCGAGCAGCGTCATCAGCACGCCGCCATGCAGCAGGCCGTTGGCGTTGCAGAGTTCGGCGCGCACGTCGAGACGCATCTCGACGAAGCCGGGACGCCACGCCACGACCTGATGGCCGATCACGCCATTGAAGCCGCGGAACACATAAGGAGCGACCGGCCGAGCGTCGGCCGGTCGTTGGATCGCCATGTCTGGAAAGCCTCGGAAGGAGGGCGCGCCTAGCGGCGCGCCATCGCCGACATCGGCGGCCGGTGACCGTTGCCCATCATCGGACGCATCGCCGGGCCGGCCGAGGCCGAGATGGCCGGCTGGGCCGCCATGCCGGTGCGGATGTCGCGTGCGACCTTGACCAGGCGCGGGCCCCAGTCGGCTTCGAGCCGGTCGCGGCTGATCTGGTAGATCGGCGCCGAGGCGTTGACGGCATAGGCCGCCGTACCATCGGAATTGCGCAGGGGAGCGCCGACGCCGCAGAGCTCGGGCAGCCACTCGCCCCAGGTGACGCAGAAGCCGCGGTCGGCCAGTTCCTTGAAGGAACGCTCGAGACCGGTCTTGACCTTGGTCCAGTCGTCGCGCCAGCGGCGGCGGATCGCGTCGATCTGCTTGTTGCGGTCGACGTCCGGCAGCGTGAACAGGTAGGCGCGGCCCATCGCCGTGCTGGCCATCGGGACGCGCGTGCCGACATCGTGGGTGATCGCCACCACGGACGGGCCGCGGCAGGCTTCGAGGTAGATCATCGAGTGACGGTCGCGGCCGCCCAGCGCGGTCGACGCGTTGAGGGCATGCGCGAGCTGCTCCAGCGGCTGACGCGAGGCGCGGCGGACGTCCATGCTCGAGATCGCGGCATAGCCCAGCGCCAGGACCGAGGCGCCCAGCTCGTACTTCCGGAAGCGGCGGATGTAGTTCAGGTAGCCCAGCTCGGTCAGCGTGTGGGTGAGGCGGGCGACGGTCGGCTTCGGCAGGCCGGTGCGATGGGCGATCTCCTGGTTGCCCAGCATGCCCTCGCCGGCGTGGAAGGCGCGCAGGATGTCGAGGCCGCGGGCGAGCGCGGTGACAAACTGCCGATCCTTGCTGCTCGATCCCTCTGCAAGGCCGTTTTCAAGCGAGCTCTGGAAAGCCGCGGTTCGCGTTACGAGATGACTGACGTTACCCATCGGCGTTTGCTCCTTTTGGTAAATGGCCGTTTATTTCTTTGCGGAGCGGAACCTGCCATCGCCTCAGTTGGACCGCAATGCGCCAGAGCGGGTTTTGACCTGCGAACGTGCAAGGCGGCCATGTCACTAATGCGTGAATTGAGTATCATCAGTTGCACTCGCGCCATTCTGCTCTCTGATTCGGGAATTTTCGGTCTATTTTCGTGACGCGGGCGGCATTTTTCGACATGTTCGCCGCCGCCGGGTACCATGCAGACCAACCCCTTCGAGAGGCAGGAATTGGCCAAAGAACCCACACTTCCAAAGGACATTGCGGCGCTCTCCTTCGAGGATGCGCTCAAGGAACTGGAAGGCATCGTCCAGCAGCTGGAACGCGGCCAGGTGAAGCTGGACGAGGCGATTTCGGCCTATGAGCGCGGCGCCCTGCTGAAGCGCCACTGCGAGCAGCGGCTCTCCGAGGCGAAGATGAAGGTGGAGAAGATCGTCTTCTCCGCCGACGGTGCGGTCGCGACCCAGCCCGCCGATCTCGGCTGATCCTCACCCCCATGCCGTTGTCGTCGCACACCCGGTTTGGCGCTGCGCTTTCGTTTGCCGCCGAGTCGGTCGAACGCACCATGGAGCGCCTGCTTCCCAGCGGCGCCTCGGGCGAAGCGCGCGTCTTCGAGGCGATGCGCTATTCCAGCCTGGGCGGCGGCAAGCGGCTGCGGGGCTTCTTCGTGCTGGCCGGTGCCACCCTGTTCAAGGTCGGGACCTTGCCCGCCCTGCGCACCGCCAGCGCCATCGAATTCGTACACGCCTATTCGCTGATCCACGACGACCTGCCGGCAATGGACGACGACGACCTGCGGCGCGGCAAACCCTCCTGTCACCGGCAATTCGACGAGGCGACAGCCATCCTGGCGGGCGACGCGCTGCAGGCGCTGGCCTTCGAGGTGCTCGCACACGAGGACACGCATGGCGACCCGGCGGTCCGGGTGGCGCTGGTCGCGGAGCTGGCAAAGGCTGCCGGGGCCCGCGGAATGGTCGGCGGCCAGATGCTGGACCTGCTGGCCGAGGAGGAGGGCTCCGATCAGTCGATCGGCGCCATCACGCACCTGCAACGTCTGAAGACCGGCGCGTTGATCTCATTCTCGTGCGCCGCGGGCGCCATCCTCGGGAAGGCCAGCGACCACGCCCGGTCGGCGCTTTCGATGTATGCTCACGATCTCGGCCTCGCCTTCCAGATCGTCGACGACCTGCTCGACATCGAGGGCGATGCGGCCGAGCTCGGCAAGGCGACGGGTAAGGACGAAGCGGCCGGGAAAGCGACTTTCGTATCCATCCTGGGGATCGAGCGGGCGCGGGCACAGGCGGAGATTCTGGCGCGACAGGCTGCCGTGCATCTCGAGCCGTTCGGCGAGGCGGCGGATTTGTTGCGGCAAGCCACAGAATTCGTCGTGGCGCGTCGCAGCTGAAGTTGGGGCGCGGGGTGCCGTGCAGGAGTATGATAGTTCAATGACCAGGCAGAGTACGACGCCGCTCCTCGATACCGTCGACGTTCCCGCCGACATTCGCCGCCTGCGCGCCGACCAGCTGCGCCAGCTCGCCGACGAGCTGCGCCAGGAGACGATTTCGGCGGTTTCGGTCACCGGCGGCCATCTTGGTGCGGGACTGGGCGTGGTCGAACTGACCGTGGCCCTGCACTACGTCTTCGACACGCCCAAGGACCGGTTGATCTGGGACGTCGGCCACCAGGCCTATCCGCACAAGATCGTCACGGGGCGCCGCAGCCGGATTCGCACCCTGCGCCAGGAGGGCGGTCTTTCCGGTTTCACGCGGCGGTCCGAAAGCGAGTACGACCCGTTCGGCGCCGCCCATTCCTCGACCTCGATCTCGGCGGGGCTGGGTATGGCGGTGGCGCGCGACCTCGCCGGCGGCTCGAACAACGTGGTCGCCGTGATCGGCGACGGCGCACTCAGCGCCGGCATGGCCTACGAGGCAATGAACAATGCGGGCGCCCTGCGCTCGCGGCTGATCGTGGTGCTGAACGACAACGACATGTCGATCGCGCCGCCGGTCGGTGCCCTCTCGGGTCACCTCTCGCGCCTCCTGTCCGGCCGGCCTTACGTCACCCTGCGCAATCTCGGCCGCACCTTCGCCGAGAGCCTGCCCAAGCCGCTGGAACTCGCGGCCAAGCGGGCCGAGGAATTCGCCCGCGGCTTCGTCGCCGGCGGCACGCTGTTCGACGAGCTGGGCTTCTACTATGTCGGCCCGGTCGACGGTCACGATCTCGACCATCTGCTGCCTGTCCTGAAGAACGCCCGCGACAGCGATCTCGACAAGCCGATCCTGGTCCACGTCGTCACCAAGAAGGGCAAGGGCTATCCCCCGGCCGAGGCGAGTGCGGACAAGTACCACGGCGTCGTGAAGTTCGACGTCATCACCGGCAAGCAGTCCAAGCCGATCGCCAACGCGCCGCAATACACGGCGGTGTTCGGCAAGGCGCTGATCGCCGAAGCGGAAGCCGACAAGAAGATCGTGGCGATCACCGCGGCGATGCCGTCGGGCACCGGCCTCGAAAAGTTCGCCGAACGTTTTCCCGAGCGCACCTTCGATGTGGCGATCGCCGAGCAGCACGGCGTCACCTTCGCCGCCGGCCTGGCGACCGAGGGCTTCAAGCCCTTCGCGGCGATTTACTCGACCTTCCTGCAGCGCGCCTTCGACCAGGTCGTGCATGACGTCGCCCTCCAGAAGCTGCCGGTGCGCTTCGCCATCGATCGCGCCGGGCTGGTCGGGGCTGACGGTGCCACCCATGCAGGCTCGTTCGACGTCGCTTATCTCGGTTGCCTGCCGGACTTCGTGATCATGGCCGCCGGCGATGAACTCGAGCTGATGCACATGGTGGCGACGGCGGCCCAGATCGACGACAGACCCTCCGCCTTCCGCTATCCGCGCGGCGAGGGTGTCGGCGTCGAGCTGCCGGCCAGGGGGACGCCGCTGGAGATCGGCAAGGGCCGGATCGTGCGCGAGGGCACCAAGATCGCGATCCTGAATTTCGGCGCGCGCCTGCAGGAGTGCCTGGTGGCGGCGGAAGATCTCGGCGCCAAGGGACTGAGTACCACGGTGGCCGATGCGCGCTTCGCCAAGCCGCTCGACACCGACCTGATCCGCCGCCTCGCGCGAGAGCACGAGGTGCTGATCACGATCGAGGAAGGCTCGGTCGGCGGCTTCGCGAGCTTCGTGCTGCAGTATCTCGCGACGTCGGGCCTGCTCGACGCCGGCCTCAAGGTGCGGCCGATGGTTCTGCCCGACCGCTTCCTCGATCACGCCTCGCCGGCCCGGCAATACGAATGGGCCGGCCTCAACGCGCCGCAGATCGTGGCGACCGCGCTCGCCGCCCTGGGACAATCCTCGGAGCGCGCACGCGGCTAACCGCGCGGGTCGATGGGCGTGAGGCGCGGGGCGTGGGCCTCGACGATCTCCGCGGCATCGAGGCAGAGATCCTCGCGGAAGCGGGCAGCGATCACCTGCACGCCGACCGGCGTGCCGCCGGCAAGGCCCGTCGGCACCGATACCGAGGGATAGCCCAGCACGGGCGTCGCGAGCAGGCAGTGCTGCGCCGCCATCATGCGATCGACCACCGGCTGGTCCTGCAGGTCGAGCCCGTCGGGGAAGGGCAGGACGTGCGACACCGGCACGACCGCGACTGCATATCGCGCGAAGAACAGCGACCAGGCCCGCATCAGCGCAAGGCGCGCGCCGAACGCGTCGAGCAGACCGCCGGCATCGACCTCGGGCACGTACCGCAGATGCCCTTCGACGTTGCGCCGCGCGGCGGCATCGCCCAGCGCCTGCACCGTGGCGACGAAGCCCCGCCGCTCGTCGTTGACGACCATGCGGTGCCAGAGCTCGGCGGCTTCGCCGAGGTTCGGCGGCGCGATCTCATCGACTTCGTAGCCCGCAGCTTCGAGCGCCTTGCCGGCGGCGACGATCGCCGCGCGCACCTCCGGCACCACGTCGTCGAACGGGGCGGGCGCGATGGCGGCGCGCAGCGGACGCGATGGCGCGGGCCCGATGAGCGGCGCCGGCACCCAGTTGGGATCGCGCGCATCGCCCATCGCCATGGCGGCGAAGGCGAGGCGCAGGTCCGCGACGCTGCGCGCCAGCGGTCCCTGAACGGACATGAGCTGCGCCGTGATCGGCCGTTCGGCGGTCGAAGAGGGGTTGAAGGCCGGCACGCGGCCGGGCGTCGGCCGCAGGCCCGCCACGCCGCAGGCATAGGCGGGGTAGCGGATCGACCCGCCATAGTCGTTACCATGCGCGATGGCGCCCATGCCGGCCGCCAGGGCAGCCGCCGCGCCGCCGCTCGATCCGCCGGGCGTCAGGCCCTTGCCCCACGGGTTGCGCGTCGCGCCGTGTAGTTCGTTGTCGGTGAACCAGCGGTGAGAGAAGGCAGGTGTGTTGGTGCGCCCGACGATGACCGCGCCCGCCGTGCGCAGGTTGGCGACGACCGGGCTGTCTTCGGTCGCCACCAGGTCGCGAAAGGCTACGACGCCGTTGGTGGTGGCGCGGCCCTTGGTGTCGACATTGACCTTCACCGTCACCGGTACGCCATGCAGCGGGCCGCAGGCGGCGCCGCGGCGGCGGGCGGCATCGGCCTCGCGCGCGGCCTGCAGAGCCTCATCGGCCATGACGTCGACGACGGCATTGACCTGCGGATTGACGGCCTCGATGCGACCCAGCACGGAGCGCGTCGCGTCCTCGCTCGAAACCGCGCCCCGTGCGATCGCCTGCGCCAGGTCGACCGCCGACCAGCGCCAGAGTTCGTTGGTCATACCCGTGTCACCTGCAGCTCAAGTAAGCGTAGGAGTGCGACAATAGGAGGAGATGACTTTAGCTTCGACGCCCAAGTCTTTCACCTCCGCCGGCGCTTCCAAGAAAGTGAAAGGTCCCTCACTCCGTTCGGGATGACAATTTTGTTGGAATCTGCGCAGTGCACCGAACAAACAAACGGTGTCATCCCGAACGGAGTGAGGGACCTTTACGTCATTTGCGATCTCAGTCCTTGGGCTGCGGAACGATGCGCAGATAGGGCTTCGGCGCCTTCCAGCCGTTCGGGTACTTGGCCTTGGCGGCCTCGTCCGACACGGCGGGGACGATGATCACGTCCTCGCCCTTCTTCCAGTTCACCGGCGTCGCCACCTGGTGCCGGGCGGTGAGCTGGCAGGATTCGAGGAGCCGCAGCACCTCGTCGAAGTTGCGGCCGCTGCTCATCGGGTAGGTGAGCATCGCCTTGATCTTCTTGTCGGGGCCGATGATGAACACCGAACGCACCGTGGCATTGTCGGCGGCGGTGCGGCCATCGGACGTCGTGCCCGCGCCTTCGGGCAGCATGTCGTAGGCGGTCGCGACCTTGAGCTCGGGATCGCCGATCATCGGGAAGGTGACGGCGTGGCCCTGCGTCTCCTCGATGTCCTTGGCCCACTTCGAGTGGTTGGTCACGGGATCGACCGACAGGCCGACGATCTTGGTGTTGAGCTTGTCGAACTGCGGCTTGAGCCCCGCCATGTAACCCAGCTCGGTGGTGCAGACCGGCGTGAAATCCTTGGGATGCGAGAACAGGATCGCCCAGCTGTCGCCGATCCACTTGTGGAACTCGATCGGACCCTGGGTCGTCTCGGCCTTGAAATCGGGCGCGGTCGAATTGATGCGAAGCGTCATGGTTGAAGTCCTCCGTTTCGGGCCGCACCTCAACCTTTCCGCCCAGCGAGGTCAAGCCTTGGAAGGAATCCAGCTCGCGAGGCCCAATCCACCATCAACTTCTACTGTCGTACCCACCACATAGCGGCCAAATCTTTCCGAGAGAATCGCGATGGCGACCTGGGCGATGTCGTCGGGCGTGCCGGCGCGGCCGAGCGGGATTTGCGCGACCAGCTCGGCGAGATTGTCCGCCACGAAGCCGCCGCCCGGGATTGCGCCCGGCGCGATCGCGTTCACGCGGATGCCGTCCGGCGCGAGCACGCGCGCGAGTTCCTTCATGACCATGGTCATGCCGGCCTTCGAGGCGCTGTAGTGGGCCAGGTTGCGCGGCGTCTCGCGGTGCTGCGAGGTGACCAGGATCATGCGGCCCTTGATCTTGTTGTCGCGCATGTGACGACCGACTTCGCGGGCGAGGAAGAAGCCGGAGCGCAGGTTGATGTCGGTCATCAGGTCCCATGTCTCCTCGCTGACCGACAGCGGCGTGTCGACCTCGAGACGGCGCGGGCTCGCCGCATGGACGAACAGGGAGATCGAACCGAGCTTCTTCACGGCCCCGTCGAGCAGGCCCTTCCAGCCGTCGCGCTTCGACAGGTCGGCGGCAAGGAAATCGATGCCGTCCTCGGCGGGCGGGGCAGCGATGTCGCTGCCGAGCACGGTCGCGCCCTCGGCCTTGAGTGCCCTGGCGATGCCGCGGCCGATGCCGCCGGCGCAGCCGGTGATCAGGGCGCGCTCGCCCTCCAGAAGTTTCATGCTCATGAGGGGCATGCTAGCAGGTCGTCCGAAGGGAGACAGTATTGGCGAAGATGCGGCTGGATGTGGCGCTGGTCGAGCGGGGGCTCGTGGAGACGCGCGCGGCGGCGCAGCGGCTGGTCATGGCCGGACTCGTCTTTTCGAACGACCGGCGGCTGGAGAAGGCGGGGCAGCCCGTCGCCGACGACATGCCGATCGAGGTGCGCGGTCAGCTCCATCCCTATGTCTCGCGCGGCGGGCTGAAGCTCGAGAAGGCGCTGGATCATTTCGCGATCCCGGTGACGGGTCGCACTGCGCTCGACGTCGGCTCCTCGACCGGCGGTTTCACCGACTGCCTCCTGCAGCGCGGTGCTGCGAAGGTCTACGCCGTCGATGTCGGGACCAACCAGCTTGCCTGGAAACTGCGCACCGACCCGCGCGTCGTGTCGATGGAGAAGACCAACATCCGCGACGTCACGCGGGCGGAGATTCCGGGCCCGATCGACCTCGTCGTCTGTGACGCCTCGTTCGTCGGCCTGCGGCTCGTCCTGCCGGCCGCTCTCGCTCTCGCCGCGCCGGGCGCGCATCTCGCGGCGCTGATCAAGCCGCAGTTCGAGGTCGGCAAGGGCCGTGTCGGCAAGGGCGGTATCGTGCGCGAACCGGAACTGCATGCCGAAGTCGTCGAGACGATTTCATCGTGGCTGGCCGAGCAACCCGGCTGGCACGTCCTCGGCGTGACGGAGAGCCCGATCACTGGCGCGGAAGGAAACAGGGAGTTCCTGATCGCCGCCGTTCTCAACGGCGCGCCAGCGTCACCCTGAACTTGTTGTTGTCGGCCAGCGTCTCGAACGATGCGAAGTTCGCCTTCAGGAGCGGCTCGTAGGGCAGGCCGCGATTGGCCACCATGTAGAAGCGGCCGCCGGGTTTGAGGGCGCGGGCGGCGACGGCGATGAAGCCCTGGCCGAGCGCCGGCTCCGCGGCGCGCCCGGCATGGAACGGCGGATTGCAGACGATGGCGTCGTAGGCCGCGGGCGCCGGCTCGTTGATCAGGTCGAGCCAATGGAATGTCGCCCGCGGATCGGGGACGTTCGCCCGGGCGGCTTCGACGGCGCGGTGCTCGGCGTCGATGCCGTCGATCTTTGTGATCGCAGGGCAGGTGGCGAGCACGTGCCGCGTCAGGAATCCCCAGCCACATCCGAAATCGGCGACATGGCCCGAGAGGTCGTGCGGAAGATGGGTCGCCAGGAGGGCGGACCCGTCGTCGACATGATCCCACGAGAAGACGCCGGGCTGGCTCAGCCACGAGCCGTCGCCGACCGGCTGCAGGGTCGTGAGCTTCTGCCAGTAGTCGGGCGGTGTGGGCTCGCCCTTCGTGAACCAGAAGACGCGGCTGTGGTACTTCGAGAGCGTGTCGACGCCGCTGAAGGCCTTGCCGACATGCTTCTCGAGGCTCGCCGCCCCGTCATCGTTGGCGCCGGCACAGACCAGCGTGCCGCCGGCTGCGAGCAGCACCCAGCCGCGCGCGATGTTGGCGAAGTTCTCTTCCTTGTGCTTGGTCAGCAGCACGAGGCCGAGTTCGTGCCCGCCGCTCTCCAGCCGCGGCACGGCCTGCTTCAGGCGCAGATAGGCCGGCCGGAACGACTGCTCCGCGTCGATCTCCGCGAAGGGCGGATCCTCGGCGCGCAGGAAGAACGCCCGCCTGGCGGCGAGCGCTCCGGTGTCGAAGGCGTGGGCGAGGGCGCGTGTCGCCTGGCTCACGGAACGAGGACGGCCCGCCCCATGATCAGGCCCTTGCGCAGTTCCTGCAGCGTCGTGTCGGCCTCGTCGAGCGTGCGCTTGACGACCGGCACCGGCGTCACCTTGCCGGCGGTGACGAGGTCCATCATTTCCTTCATCTCGCCCGGGCTGCCCGTGACGGAGCCCACGATCTGGCAGCCGGTGAAGGCGAACATCGGCATCGGCAGCGAGAAGGTGCCGCCGAACAGGCCGACGACGACCAGGCGGCCGCCGCGGGCCAGCGCCTTGACGCCGAACTGTGCGGTGCTCTCGGCGCCCACGAAGTCGATGGCCGCGCCCACGCCGGTGCCGCCGGTGAGTTCGAAGACCTTCTTGCGGGCATCCTTGTCGCGCGGATCGATGGCGGCGACCGCCCCGTTGTCGAGGGCGAGCTTGCGCTTGTTCTCGTCGATGTCTGCAACGATCGGCGCATGGCCCAGCACCGATTGGGCGAACTTCACGCCCATCAGACCGACGCCGCCGGCACCGATCACCAGGATGGGCTTGCCTGCATCCTCGCCGACCGCCTTCTTGACCGCGCTGAAGGCGGTGATGCCGGAGCAGGCATAGAGGCAGGCCAGCTCGGTCGGGATGTCGCCGTAAGGATAGAGGTACTTCGCGTCGGGGACGAGGACATGGTCGGCATAACCGCCGTCCTTGTTGACGCCGAGCGCACGCGGCGTCGGGCAGAGATGCTCGCGGCCATTGGCGCAGTACCAGCAGGTGCCGCAGCCGATCCACGGATAGACCACGGCCTTGTCGCCGACCCTGGCGCCCTTGGCATCGGGACCCAGCGCCACGACCTCGCCCACGATCTCGTGGCCCATGGTACGCGGCGGGTTCATCGTCTTCTGCGTCGACACCTTGTTGCCGCCGCCCATGTCGAAGAAGCCTTCCCACAGGTGCACGTCGCTGTGGCAGACGCCGGCGGCCGTGACCTTGACCAGCACTTCGGCGCCCTGCGGCGCGGGATTGCTCTCTTCAACCTTCTGCAGGGGCTGGCCGAACTCGACGACCTTGTAGCTCTTCATTGGGACTTCTCCGTTGCGAACCCGGGCGGAGAATAAGCCGAAAGAAGCGCCGCGTCTGCGTTGCCCGTGAGGCCCCGAATGCCGCAGTACACGACAGTTCAAGATAGTCCAAAGTTTCGAAAATCTGGTTTACTTACGAGGATCGATCCGCCACGATCTATTCCAACGACGTTCAAATCAATAGACGTCGAAGGAGGAAACGGATGCGTGAGCGGGTGGGCTCATGGCGGCGTCGCCATGTCTTGGCAGGATTGTTGGGCTCGACGGCAATGCTGGCGGCGCCAGCGATCGGACGAGCAGCGCCTTCGGGCAAGCCGGTGCGCGTTGGCGGCACGCTCTCGCTGACGGGCTTCCTGGCGCAGACCGCTGTCATCCACAAGATCGCCTCGGAGATCATGGTCGAGGAGATCAACAGTCGCGACGGCTTTCTCGGCCGGCCCGTCGAGTACGTGTTGCTCGACGACCAATCCAAGCCGGACGTGGCGCGCAGCCTCTACGAGAAGCTGATCACGGTCGACAAGGTCGACCTGATCCAGGGCCCCTATGCGACGGCGCCGATCCTGGCGGCGATGGGCGTGGCCCAACGCTACGGCAAGGTCATCATCCAGAGCAGCATGGGCATCCCGAAGCTGCAGACCTACGACATGGCATTTCCGGCGACGCCGTTCGGACCGGAACCGGACAAGACCTATCCCAACGTGATCCTGGACGCGATGGCCAGCCTGCCGACGCCGCCCAGGAGCATGGTCATCCTGACCAGCAAGTTCCCCTCGGCCCAATTCATGGCGCAGGGCATGAAGGTGGAGGCGGAGAAGCGCGGCGTGAAGGTGCCACTCTATCTCGAATACGAGTCCGGGAACCGCGACTTCGGCGCCATTGCCGCGCGCGTGAAGGAGGCCAATGCCGACTTCCTGTGGGTCGGATCGCTGGGACTGGAGAGCAACCAGGTCCTCGAGGCGCTGCGCAAGCTCGACTACACGCCCAAGAGCAGCTTCCATCTCTATCCCGCGCCGGGGCCGCTGGCACTGTCGCCCGACGGCAATCTCGTCTGGTCGTCGACCTTCCTCGAGCCGGACGAGCCCTTCATGAGCCGGCCCGGTGTCGCCAGGATCGCCGCGGCCTACAAGGAGCGCGCGACCAAGGCCAACCTGCCGTATCCGCTGATCGATGCGCAGGCCGCCGGCATGGTCTCTGAGTGGCAGATCCTCGAGCAGGGTGTGAACGGCGCGAAGAGCCTCGAGGACAAGCAGATCGCCGCCTTCCTGAAGAAGAACGTGGTCAACACGATCTACGGGCCGATGAAGTTCGATGGCCTCTACAATCACGGCGCCCCGGCGCAGCTCATCCGGCAGGTGCAGAACAAGCAATGGAAGGTCGTCTGGCCGCGGGAGTTCGCCGCGCCCGGCGTGAAGCTGATCGGGCCGTAACGTCGGATGCCAAGTGCAACGCTTCTCGGCCAGGCGCTGATCTCGGGCGTGCTGGCCGGTGGGATGTATGGATTGCTGGCGCTGGGTCTCAGCCTGAGCTGGGGCCTGCTGCGGCTGGTCAATCTCAGCCATTTCGCGCTCGCCTTCCTCGCGGCCTACCTGACCTACGAGCTCGGTACGACCTATCACGTCGCCCCGTGGTGGTCGGTGATAGTCATCGTGCCGGCCATGTTCGCGATCGGCCTGGCGCAGCACTGGGTGTTCGTGCGTTTCAAGGTGAACGAGCTGGGCTCGCTGCTGATCACCTTCAGCTTCGCCGTCATGCTCGAAGTCGGCATCCAGCTCTACTGGACGGCGGACTACCGCCGCTTCGAGACGCACTACGCGACCTGGTCGATCAAGGCCGGGCCGTTCTACATTCCCGTGCTGGAGCTGATCCTGTGCCTGGTGGCGGGCGTGCTGGCCTGGGGCACGTGGCTGTGGCTGCGCAAGACCTATGTCGGCAAGGCCTTGCGGGCCAGCGCGGAGGATGCCGACATCGCGGCCGCCTACGGCGTCGATCACCGCAAGCTCGCCTATCTGCTCTCGGGCATCGGGGCGGCCTATGCCGGCGTCGCCGGCACCTTCATCGCCCTGATCGCGACCCTGGCGCCGGCCCAGATCTGGGCTTGGCTGGGTGTCGTCTTCGCGGTGGTGATCATCGGCCGGCTCGGCAATCCGCTGGGCGCCCTGTTCGCCGGCCTGCTGATCGGCGCCAGCGAGTCGATCGCCATGGCGGTCATCAGTCCCGCCTGGGCGCCGGTCGTCTCCTTCTCGGTGCTGATCGCCATCCTGCTGTGGGACCCGGAGTGGTCATGACCACGGGGCATACAATTCCCAAGGTCGCGGCGGTCCTCGGCATTGCTGTCTTCGCGATCCTGCCGACCGCGGGCTTGCCGGCCTTCTACGATTCGTTCTTCTATCTCGTCTTCTTCTGGATCTCGCTGTCGACGAGCTGGGCGCTGCTCTCGGGGTTCGCGGGCTATTTCAGCCTGGGGCATGCTGCCTTCTTCGGTGTCGGCATGTACACGACCGCGACGCTGACGACCAAGGCGGACGTGCCGTTCCTCCTGACGGTGCCGATCGCGGCGGCGATGGCGGCCCTGCTGGGCGTCGGCATCGGCGCGGTCGTGTTCCGCATGAAGCGGCTGCGCGGCGAGCTGTTCGCGCTGCTGACGCTCGCGGTCACCTTCGTGATCGCCACGATCATCCTCAACACGCCGATCGACGGCGGCGCCGGCGTTTTCATGAGCGCCGTGCCGATGCCGAATCTGATGCCGACCCAGACCGGCACGATCTACGTGCTGGGCTTCGCGATGTGCGTGCTCACGCTCGGCATCGCGTGGTGGGTCGCCCATTCGCGGCTCGGCCTCGGCCTGTTCGCCATCCACGACGACGAGGATGTGGCCGAAGCCAAGGGCGTGCCGACCTTCCGCTACAAACTGGTCGCCTTCGCGCTGTCGGCGGGCATTGCGGGTGCCGTGGGCGGCATCCATGCGATGTATGTCGGCTTCCTCACGGTCGCCGGCACCTTCGAACTCACCGTGCCGCTTTACGTCGTGCTGATGAGCGTGCTGGGCGGCTCGCGCAACTGGTTCGGCCCGGCCGTCGGGGCGACGATCATCACGACCCTTCTCTACGCCTTCATCAGCGGCGGAGAGGCAATGGTGGGGCGCGCGATCGTTGCCCTGATCCTGATCCTGGCCATCCTCTGGCTGCCGGACGGCATCGTGCCGGCGCTCAAGGCGTGGCTGAAGCCGCGGCGGCCCGTCCAAGAGAAACCACATGCTGCCGTGGTGCCGGTCGTACCGGTCACGCCGCCCCGGATCGGCACGCGCAACCTCCTCGAGGCGAGGGGAGCGGCCAAGCGGTTCGGCGGCCTGCAGGCGCTGGCAGGAGTCGACCTCGACGTGCGCGAGGGGGAAATCCTCGGGCTGGTCGGGCCAAACGGTTCCGGCAAGACCACCCTGATCAACGTCATCTCGGGCTTCTATCCGCTCAGCGGCGGCACGATCACGGTGGACGGCGCGGAGATCGGCCACCTGCCGGCGCACGAGATCGCCTGCCGCGGCGTGGCGCGGACCTACCAGATCCCGCGACCGTTCGCGAACATGAGCGTGTTCGACAACGTGGCGATGGCCGCCACCTTCGGCGGGCCGCCGCGCACCGCCACCGAGATCAGGGACGAAGCACTGCACTGGATCGGCTTCACCGGGCTCGCCGGCAAGGACGCGGCGCTGCCGGCCGAGCTGAACCTGCACGAGCGCAAGTTCCTGGAACTGGCCCGCGCGCTGGCGGCCAAGCCCAAGCTGCTGCTTCTCGACGAGGTCCTGTCGGGGCTCAATCCGGCCGAGGTCGACAATGCCATCCGGCTTGTGCGGGCCATCCGCGCGCAGGGCGCCACCATCGTGTTCGTCGAGCATCTCATGCGGGCCGTGGTCGAGCTTTCCGACAGGGTGGCCGTCCTGAACGAAGGCAAGCTCTTCGCGCTGGGCGCCCCGCGTGAGGTCATGCGCGATCCGCGCGTCGTCAGCATCTATCTCGGCAAGGCCTATGCTGCTTGAAGTCCGCAACCTCCATGTCGGCTACGGCGACGCACCCGCGGTGTGGGACGTCTCGCTCGACGTCGATGCCGGCGAGATCGTGTCGGTGATCGGACCCAACGGCGCGGGCAAGACGACCTTGATCAACGCCATCGCCGGCATGCTGCGCTGCCGGCAGGGCGAGTTGCGTTTCGATGGGACCGACATGAAGCGCGTGCGCCCGCACGGCTATTGCGGCCACGGCATCGCCCTGGTGCCCGAGGGGCGGCGGCTGTTCACCAAGATGACGGTCGAGGAGAATCTCGAACTGGGCTGCTATCTGCCGGGGCCACGGGCGGCACGGGCGCAGTCGCTGGAGCGGGTCTACGACCTGTTCCCGATCCTGCGCCAGAAGCGGTCCCAGCCGGCCGGCGAACTGTCGGGCGGGCAGCAGCAGATGGTGGCGATCGGCCGGGCCCTCATGGCGCAGCCCCGGATCGTCCTGTTCGACGAGCCGTCGCTCGGTCTCGCGCCGACCATCGTCGACGACATGTTCGACATCATCGTCCGCGTGCGCGACGAGGGGGCCGCCGTGCTGCTGGTCGAGCAGAACGTGCTGAAGGCGCTGGGCGTAGCCGACCGCGCCTATGTGCTGGAGCAGGGGCGCATCGTGGCCACCGGCCTGCCGGACGAGCTATTGAAGCAGCCGCACATCCGCGAAGCCTATCTGGGAGTTTGAGGAGCCTTCATGGCCAAAGTTCTGCCCGCCGCTCCGTTCGAGGGCGCCAACGAGAACCTGGCGGCGACCACCGCGCCGCAGGATGTCAGCCGCGAGGACGCCGCCACCTTCGACGTCCTGCGCAAGATGCGCGAGGATATCCTGTGCTGCGTCCTGAAGCCCGACCAGAAGCTGAAATTCGGCGAGCTGCGCCAGCGCTATGACACCAGCGTCGGAACCCTGCGCGAGGCGCTGTCGCATCTCGTGTCGGAAGGCCTCGCTCGCACGGAATCGGGACGCGGGTTCCAGGTTTCGCCGATCTCGCTGGCCGACTTCCTCGATCTCTCCGAGTTGCGGGTCTATCTCGAGACCAAGACGCTGGCCGACGCGATCCGGCACGGCACCGATGCCTGGGAAGCCGAGATCGTCAGCTCGTACTTCCTGCTGAGCAAACTCGGGGCGCCCAAGCAGGACGATCCGCTGTCGGTGAAGCAGGAGTGGGGCAAGCGCCACAAGCGCTATCACGACGCGCTGGTGGCGACCTGCCGTTCGCCCTGGTCGCTGCATTACCGGAGCGAGCTGTTCGACCAGGCCCGCCGGTACCACTGGCTGACCATGATCCACAGCCGGCTGCACCGCCGCAACGAGCATCTCGAGATTCGCGACGCCGTGCTGGCGCGCGACTCCGATCTCGCCTGCTCCCTGCTGGAGCAGCACATCCGTACCACCGTCGAGCAGGCGGTCGCCGACGTTCCCGGACTGATCCGCGGCAATGCCCGCGTGCTGAAGCCCGGCAAGCGTCGCAAGAGCTGAGGAGGGAACCATGGACACGATTCAGAAGCCAACCACCTACGACGTCGGCGGCGTGCGCTATCCGCGGCCGTTCAAGATCCGCCGGCTCGGCCATTTCGGCTTCAACGTCGCCGACATGGACAGGGGGCTCGATTTCTATGCCCGCCTGCTGGGCTTCCGCGTCACCGACACGCGCGACTTCTCTAAAGTGCCGGGACGCGAGGAGATGGCGAAGCGGCTGCAGGACCCGCGCATCGTCTTCATGAGCCACAATTCGGATCATCACGCCTTCCTGCTGGCGCACAAGTCGCTGGGGGCGATCTTCGGCGACGACGCCGTCTCGCGCGACGTCACGGTCAACCAGATCACCTGGCAGGTCGGCACGATGGACGAGGTCTTCGCCGCGGCCGACTATTTCCGCGATCGGGACGTCGAGATCCGCCGGGTCGGCCGCGACATGCCGGGCAGCAACTGGCACACCTACATTCGCGATCCCGACGGGCACACGGTCGAGCTCTATTACGGCATGGAGCAGATCGGCTGGGACGGCCGGTCCAAGCCGGAGTCGATGTATTACCGCGCCTTCCGAGAAACGCCGGAGCTGCCGCAGATCTCCGAGGAGCAGGAGGTGCGCGACGCCATCGCGAAGGGCATCGACATCAATGCCGGCAACGTCATCCAGGACCGCACCGGCGAGGAATATGTCGTCGCCGGCACACGCCTGCCGCGGCCGTTCAAGGTCACCAACATCGGGCCGATGAGCCTGTTCGTGACGGACGTCGGCGCGTCGGAAGCCTTCTACACGCAGACGATGGGCTTCATTCGCACCGAGGTCGTGACCTGGAAGGGCCATCGCTGCGTCTTCCTGCGCAACGGCAGCGAGCACCATTCCCTGTCGCTGTTCCCCAAGGCGCTGCGCGGCGAGCTGGGGCTGAACCCCGACACGAGCTGCGCCTCGATGGGCGTCGAGGTCGGCAGCTACCAGCAGCTTCGCGATGCGGTGAGCTTCCTGAAGAAGCAGGGCGTGCCCTTCACCGACGCCATTCCGCCGGAACTCTATCCCGGCGTCGACTACGCCGCGCACATCCTCGATCCGGCGGGCCACTGCATCATGCTGCACTACTACATGGAGCGCATCGGCTGGGACGGAAAGCCACGGCCGGCCGAGATGCGCCGCAAGGTCGGAAAGGAGTGGCCCGAGGCGATCGAGCCGATGTCCGACACCTACGCGGATCAGACGTTCATGGGACCGCTGGGATAACGGCGGCCCGAACAAAGAGAAACAGGAGGAGGAAACATGAGACGCAGGACTTTGCTGATGTCTGCCGCGGTGGCGGCGGTCGGCGCACCCGCGATTGCGCGTGCGCAGGCCTACCCGTCGCAGACCATTCGCCTGATGCACGGCTACGACGCCGGCTCCAACCCTGACACGATCGCCCGTCATCTCAGCGGGCCGCTGACCGAGATCCTCGGGCAGCAGATCGTCATCGAGCCGCGGCCCGGTGCGGCGGAGCGGCTGGCGGCCAGCCAGATCGCCCGCATGAAGCCCGATGGCTACACGCTCTACCTGATGACCGGCGGGCAGGCCGTCGTGTCGGCGACCGACCGGAGCCTCAGCTACGATCTTCTGAAGGATTTCGACTTCATCTCGATCGTGACGCGCTTTCCCTTCGTGCTCACCGTGGCCCCCGATTCTCGCTTCAAGACGGTGCAGGCCCTTTTCGACGAAGCGAAAAAGGAGCCCGGGAAGATCACCTACGGGACATCGGGGGTCGGCTCGACGCTGCACATGGCGATGGAGCTCATCCTGGAGAAGACGGGGACCAAGATGGTCCATGTTCCCTACAAGGGCGGCATCGGTGCGCCGTACAACGATCTGGTCGGCGGCCGACTCGACATGAATGTCGCGACGTTCTCGGGGGCGCAGCCGCTGCTGAAGACCGACAAGCTGCGTGCGCTCGCGGTCACTTCCAAGGAGCGGCATCCGCGTTTCACGGATGTACCGACGATCTCGGAGACTTTGGTGTCGGACTACGATGTCGTGTCCTGGCTGGGCTTCACCTCGCCAGCCGGCCTGCCACCCGCCATCCGGGATCGTCTCTACGAGGCGTTCAAGCAGGCGATGGCGCGGCCCGAGGTGAAGGCCAAGCTGGAAGAGCTGGGCAACGACACGCGCGTTACCAGTCCGGCCGAGTTCCGGGCACGCGTGGAGGCGGACATTGCGCGCTGGCGCCCGCTCGCCCACGTCGTCAGCCAGTCCTAGAGTCAGTCAGTTCGAGCGTTCGCGGGAGAGAGCTTCATGAGCAAGTATGGAATCGGCCAGCCGGTGTTGCGTTTCGAGGACCCGCGCCTGCTGCGCGGGCAGGGCCGCTTCGTCAATGATGTGAATCTCCCGGGCCAGGCCCACGCCGTATTCGTGCGCTCGCCGCACGCGCACGCGAAGATCCGGTCCATCGACACCAAGGCCGCGTCCGGGGCGCCGGGCGTGGCAGCGGTTCTCACCGGCCACGACGTGGTGGCCGACGGGCTCGGCATGCCCAAGGCCAACATGCCGAGGAAGCGGCCCGACGGTAAGCCGATGTTCGCGCCGCAGCGGCCGGCGCTGGTCGTCGATCGCGTGCGCTACGTCGGCGATCCGGTGGCGATGGTGATCGCCGATACGCTCGCCCAGGCCAAGGATGCGGCCGAGCTGGTCGAGATCGATTATGAGCCGATCCCGTCGGTGACGCTCACCGAAGACACGGTCAAGCCCGGCGCGCCGGCCGTATGGGACGATTGCCCGGACAACATCTCCAACTTCATCGAGCGCGGCAACAAGGCCGCGACCGAGGAGGCGATCAAGGGCGCCGCGAAGGTCATCAAGCGCCGCTACGTCATCACGCGCGTGCATGCCCAGTACATGGAGCCGCGCGGCACCCTGGGCGTCTACGACCCGGGCGAGGATCGCATGACGCTCTATGCGGACGTGCAGTATCCCCACCGCGTGCGCAACATGCTGGCGCAGAACGTGTTCAAGGTGCCCGAAAGCAAGATGCGGGTGATCACGGGCGATGTCGGCGGAGGCTTCGGCACCAAGGGCTGGCAGTATGTCGAGCACCGGCTGACCCTGTGGGCGGCCCGCAAGCTGCTGCGGCCGGTCAAATGGTGCTGCGAACGCTCGGAGGCGGTGATGGCCGACGAGCATGGCCGCGACAATGTCGGCGAGATCGAGCTGGCGCTCGACGCGGACAACAGGTTCGTGGCGTTGCGCCTCAACATGCTGGCGAACATCGGCGCCTATGTCGGCTCCGACCGCAACCTGCTGGCACCCTTCGGCATGATCGGCACGGTGCTGGGCGTCTACCTGATCCCCAAGGCTTATATCAACGTGGTGGGCGTGCTCTCGAACACCAACCCGACGGCGCCCTATCGCGGCGCAGGGCGGCCGGAGGCGATCTACCTGATCGAGCGGCTGATCGACGATGCAGCGCGCGAGCTGGGCGTCGACCGGGTCGAGCTGCGGCGCAGGAACATGCTGGCTGAATCGGCCCTGCCGTATCAGAGCCCGGTCGGGCCGTACTACGACTGCGGCGAGTTCGAGAAGAACATGGACATGGCGCTGAAGCTCGCCGACGTGGCGGGCTATGCGGCGCGCGCCGAGGAGTCGAAGAAGCGCGGCAAGCTGCGCGGGCTCGGCATCATCAACGCCATCGAGCAGGCGGCCGGCACGGCGCAGCCCGAATATGCCGAGATCCGCTTCAATCCGGCGGGCACGGCGGCGCTGCTGATGGGCACCAAGGCCCAGGGGCAGGGCCACGAGACCATGTTCAAGCAGATCCTGAACGAGCGGCTGGGCATCGATCCCTATGACGTCCAGTTCATCGACGGCGACACCGACCGCGTGGCCTTCGGCATGGGCACCAACGGCTCGCGCTCGACGGTGCTGGGCGGCTCGGCGCTGTTCATGGCGGCCGAGAAGGTGATTGCGAAGGGCAAGCGGCTGGCCGGCCATCTTCTCGAGGCGGGCGAGCAGGACATCGAGTTTGCCGACGGCATCTTCAAGGTGGCGGGCACCGACAGGACGGTGACGCTGAAGGCGGTCGCGATGGCGGCGTTCAACCCCACCAAGTGGCCCAAGACCGGCTTCGAGGGCGGTCTCTACGAGAACGCCACCTATCTCGGCGAGAAGGACACCTATCCCAACGGCTGCCACATCTGCGAGGTCGAGGTCGATCCGGAGACCGGCGAAGTAAAGCTCGACCGCTACGCCGTGGTCGACGATGTCGGCACGGTGATGAACCCGATCGGCCTCAAGGGGCAGATCCATGGCGGCGTGGCGCAGGGTGTTGGCCAGATCCTGGGCGAGCAGGTGATCTGGGACCGCGAGAGCGGCCAGCTCCTGACCGCGAGCTTCCTCGACTACACGATGCCGCGGGCCGACATGATGTGCAGCATGGAGGTGAAGTCGAACCCCGTTCCGACCAAGTACAATCCGCTGGGCGCCAAGGGCGCGGGCGAGGCGGGCACGGTGGGTGCGATGCCCGTGGTCATGAACGCGGTGATCGACGCGCTGGCGCCGCTTGGCGTCCGGGACATGGTCATGCCGGCCACGGCGGAGAATGTCTGGCGCGCCATCCAGGCGGCGAAGGAGGCCTAAGGCCATGGGACAGATCGTCGGCGCGGCCATCGTCTCGCACCATCCCGGCCTGGTTCAACCGAAGGAGATCAGGGTCCAGCGTGGAAACGGTCGCGACTCGGACCTTGTCGAGGGCTTCGAGCGCGTGCGGGCGAAGATCGACGAGGTGAAGCCTGACACGTTCGTGCTGTTCGACACGCACTGGCTCACCACCTCGCTGCATCTCGTGGCCGGCGCGGCGCACTACAAGGGCACCTACACGTCCGACGAGCTGCCGTTCTCGATGACGCGCTTTCCGTACGATCATGCCGGCGCGCCGGCTCTGGCCGCCGAGGTCGAGAAGGTGGCGCAGGAGAAGAAGGTCGCGGTGCGCAACGTCGTCGAGGAAACGCTGCCGGTCCATTACCCGACGCTGAACGTGATCCACTATCTCGGGCGCGGCGAGAAGGTGCTGAGCGTCGGCACCTGCCAGACGGCCAGGTTGAAACACTTCCTGCAGATGGGCGAGGTCGTCGGCGAGGCGATCCGGCGCTCGGATGCGAGAGTCGTGCTGCTGGCCTCGGGCGCGATGAGCCACAAGTTCTACGATCTCGACCATGTGCCGCCCAATCCGAGGGTCTGGCATCCGGACAATGTGTCAGAGCCGGAGAACCGCGCGCTCGACATGGAGGTGCTGGCGCTCTGGAAGCAGGGGCGGCACGACAGCGTGCTCGACCGGTTCCCGGAGCTGGAGGCGGCCAAGTACGAAGGTCGCGGCGCGCACTACGCGCAGATGATGGGGGCGCTGGGCGGCAGGGATTGCCGTGCCCGCGGCACGCAACTCTCGGAGTACGAGAACGCAGCCGGTACCGGCAACGTCCATGTCTGGTTCGATGTTCTGTGAGGGGAGTTGGCTGAGATGAGTGTTCTAGAGGGACCGCGCAGGGAAATCCGTCACGTCATGAAGGGCGGCAGCGCCTATTGGGTCGAGTTCAAGGACGGAAAAATCGTCTTCGCCGACGGCCGCACCGCCGACGAGAAGGATGTCGTGCACCTGCCGCCGTGCAATCCGACCAAGATCCTGTGCGTCCATGTGAACTACATCTCGCGCTACTATGAGTTCAACAACACCCACGTGCCGCCCAAGACGCCGACCTATTTCCAGAAGCCGCTGACCGCGCTCAACGCCCACAAAGGCGAGCTGGTGAAGCCCGAGGGCTACAAGTACGTGAACTACGAAGGCGAGATGGCGGTCGTCTTCTCGAAGGTCACCAAGAACGTGAGCCGCGAGGAGGCCTGGGACTGCATCGCAGGCTTCGCGCCGGCCAACGACTTCGGCTGCCACGACTTCCGCGACACCGACGCCGGCTCGATGCTGCGCGTGAAGGGCATGGACGGGTTCTGCCCGATCGGGCCGGGCCTGGTGTCGGGTGTGGACGTGCGACAGTCGACGCTGCGCAGCTACAAGAACGGCAAGATGGTCCAGGAGGGCGCGGTCAGCGAGCAGATCTTCGACTGCGGCTACCTGATCGCCGATCTCGCCCGCCACATTACCTTCCTGCCGGGCGACATCCTGCTGACCGGCACGCCGGCCAACTCCCGTCCGTTGGAGGTGGGCGACACGATCGACATCGAGGTGACGGGCGTCGGCCGCCTCTCGAACACGGTCGTCGAGACGCCGGCACCGCGTGCCTCCGAAGGCTTCCCGCCCAGCCCCGACAGCGAAGGCGTGCGCAAGGTGGCGCTCGGCAACGAGGAGCGCCTGCCGGACAAGTTCAAGACCAGGTAGCGACCCTAGGGGCTGGCGTGACCCAGGAAACGGTCCGGCGGCCGGTCGCCCCATTGCGACTGGAAGCCTTCCTCGGCGCTGACGAGATTGCCGCCATTGGCCGCGTTCAGGCGGTCGGTGTCGGCCCAGCGCTCGTGGACGCGGCCCCAGGGATCGCACCAATAGTCGTAGACCTGGCTGCCCAGCAGGTGACGGCCGATGCCCCACATATGGTCGTACTTGCCCAGTCGCTTGATGTACTCGTGGTCCTGGAAGACGCAGTCGATGTCCTGGACCTCGTAGGAGACGTGGTTCAGGCCGGCCTTCGGATTGTGATTGCAGAAGAAGACATGGTGATCGACGTAAGCGTCACCGCGGTCGAGGCGATTGAACGAACCGATGATGTTGTCCTTTTCGCCGACATAGACGTCGTCGGAGCGGATCATGCCCAGCGTCTCGCGGAACCAGGCCACGGTCTCCGTGACCCTGGGCGACGAAAGCACGCCGTGCCCGATGCGCTGGATCGATGTGGGCGACTTGCCGAGCCGCATCACCCGTCCCACGCGGCGGCCGGGCTCGCGGGCGGTGTTATGCTCGTCACGGGGGACCTTGATCGGCTCGACGCGTTTCTGCCCGGCGATCACCTCGATCTGGTAGCCGTTGGGCTCGGTGAGGCGCACGCGCTTGCCGCCGCCCGGCTCGTCCAGTGTCTCGATTCCCGAGGCGCCGGGCAGCCTGGCGAGGCGCTTGAGTTCGTCCTCATCGGCGGCGTGGTAGGCGAAGCCGATGAACTTCGTGCCCCCCTTGTGCGTGACATGCAGGTGAGGGTGATCGTCGGTGCCGCGCATGTAGAGCGCCGTGGGCGTACGCTCAGCGCGGACGAGGCCGAAATGGGTAAGGAACTCCTCCATCTGGTCGAGGTCGGGCGCCTCCATACGGGGCCAGGCAAATTCCGCAGCCTTGATGACGGCCATTGTTTCCTCCGCTCTTTGGAGGAACGCTAGACCCGTCTTCCGATGCTGAAAAGGAGAGATTCCATGTCCAGCCCGCCGGCTCCCAATCCGCGCGATGCACTCCGTTCCTTCGCTCCCAAGTTGATCGAGCTTACCGACGATGTCCTGTTCGGCGACGTGTGGGAGCGGCCCGGGCTGTCGAAGCGCGACCGCAGTCTCATCACGTGTGCAGCCCTGGTGGCGATGAACCGTACCGAACAGCAGACGGGACACTTTACCCGTGCCATCAACAATGGGGTTACCAAGGACGAGCTGATCGAGCTCATCACGCATCTCGCATTCTATTCTGGCTGGCCGACCGCGATGTCGGCCGCCAACGTCGCCAGGAAAGTGCTCGAAGAGGGAGAGAAGAAGTGAAGCTTTGCTATTTCAATGACTACCGCCTGGGCGTCATCAAGGGCGACCAGGTTGTCGACGTGACGGATGCCGTGAAGGACATCCCGCATCTCGATGCGCGGGATCTCATCGTCGGTCTGATCGCCCGGTGGGACGCCTACAAGGCCAAGGTCGAGAAGGCCGCCGCCGACGGCAAGGGCGTGCCCGTGTCGGGCGTGAAGCTGCGTCCGCCGGTGCCGAAGCCCGGCAACATCGTCTGCATGGCGGTGAACTATATGGAAGACGGCACGCTGCCGGAGAAGCCCGCCATCAATGCCTTCCACAAGGCGGCGACCGCGGTGATCGGCGACGGCGACACGATGGTGCTGCCCGACGCGCCGGCCACGATCTTCGAGGGCGAGGCGGAGATGGCGCTGGTCATTGGCAAGCGTGCGACGCGCGTCGCGCCGGCCGACGCCTTCAAGCACATCTTCGGCTACACCTGCTTCATCGACGGCTCGGCCCGCGGCCTGCCGCCGCCGGGCAACGTCTTCTTCCAGATGAAGTCGCGCGACACCTTCGCGCCGATCGGTCCCTGCATCGTGACCGCCGACGAGATCGCCGATCCGCAGAATCTCGCCATCACGCTGACCAACAACGGCACGGTGATGCAGAAGTTCAACACCTCCGACATGGCGCACCACATCCCGCGCATCATCGAGTGGGTGAGTTCCATTCACACGCTGGAGCCCGGCGACATCGTCGCCACCGGCACCAACCATCGCGGTCTCCATTCCTTCATGGACGGCGACAGGATCGAGCTGACGGTCGAGAAGATCGGCACGCTGAAGTTCAACGTGAAGGACGAGCTCAAGCGAACCTGGGCCCGCACCACGCGCCTCGAGCACAAGGAGAAGGGCGGCGAAGGCCCGCACACGCCGCAACTCACGGGCAAGTACGCGAAGTAGCCAGGAGCACCCCGGTCTGCCTCACAGTAGAGGCAGGCCGACCAGGCTATCGCATGTGGGTCAATGGTCCCTCACTACGTTCGGGATGACAGCGTTTTCTGCATCGAGGCACTACGCCAACCACAGCAAAATTGTCATCCCGAACGTAGTGAAGGACCTTTGGCTTTCGCCACAAAGAAAGGGCGCCGCGGTTTCCCGCGACGCCCCTTCGGAGACAGCAGGCTGCTGCCTGCTTAGTGGGTAAGGGCCGCCTGGCCCTGGACGGGGATCGCGCGGGGCTTCTTCTCCTCCGGGATCTCCCGCTGCAGGTCGATCGTGAGCAGGCCGTTGGCGAGCTTCGCACCCGTGACCTTCACATGGTCGGCGAGCTGGAAGCGGCGCTCGAAGTTGCGGCCGGCGATGCCACGATAGAGATACTGCTTCTCTTCCTGGCCGTCGGTGGGCGCGGTCTGGCCGGTGACCAGGAGCTCGTTCTCCTTCTGGGTCACGTTGAGCTCGGCCTCGGCGAAGCCCGCCACCGCCATCACGATCCGGTAGGCGTTATCGCCGGCCTTCTCGATATTGTACGGGGGATAGCCGTTGGCGGCGGACTGGCTGGACACCGAGTCGAGCAGGTCGAAGACGCGGTCGAAACCGACAGTGGCGCGATAGAACGGGGAATAGTCGACAGTACGCATTTGATCATCCTCTCTTGAGCGATGTTGGACGTTCCCGCCCCGAATGGGCGCGGGGAACACCAGTGATTTAGGGGCGGAGGAGGCCGCTTCAAGGGCGGTAAAAATTTCCTTCTCCGGACCTTGAACGGCAGGAAATGCTTCCTTCCGGAGAACCTTCGGAAATTCAACTCATGGCTAATGTGCGAGATATCGCCAGATCAAAGGCGGTAACCGCATGTCCAAGTTCATTCCCCGTTCCGAGGCTGCGTTGTGGGTCCTGTCGGTCTCCCAGGCCACCGGCATGCTCCCCCTCAACGTCGTCGTGCACGTGGCCGTATCGTGAAGCACCTGCCGCTCTTCTTCGATCTCACCGGCCGCAAGGTCGCGGTCGTCGGCGAGGGACCGAAGGCGGATCTGCGGGCCGATCTGGCCCGCTCCGCCGGTGCCGACGTCCTGAGGTTCGAGGCGCGCTCTGCCACCGCGCAGGAGCTGCGGCGCGCTGTGGCCGTCTTTGTCGCTACGGAAGATGAAGCCAGCGATGCCGCCGCGCATCGGCAGGCGAAGGCCGCCGGCGTCCCGGTGAACGTGGCCGACCGGCCGGCCCTCTGCGACTTCATCATGCCGGCCATCGTCGATCGCGACGGCGTCGTCGTGGCGATCTCGACCGGCGGCGCTTCGCCCACCCTGGCGACGGTATTGCGTGGCCGGATCGAGGCGGCTTTGCCCGAGCGGCTGGGCGCGCTGGCGCGCCTCGTCACGACGTTCCGGGCGCAGGTCAATGCGCTGATCGCCGACCCCGCCCGCCGCCGCGCCTTCTTCCGGCGCCTGGTCGAGGGACCAGCGGCACGCCTGGTGCTCGCCGGCGACGCGGCCGGGGCCCGGCGCGTGGCGCTCGGTGAACTGGACGCGGCGCGGCGCCAGATGACGCCCTCCGGCATCGCCCATATCGTGGGGGCGGGGCCAGGCGACCCTGATCTCTTGACCCTTCGGGCGGCGCAACTCCTTCAGGAAGCCGACGCCATCCTGCATGACGATCTCGTGCCGCGGGCCGTGCTGGCGCGGGCAAGGCGCGACGCCGAGATCGTCCCGGTGGGCAAGCGCAAGGGCCGCCCGAGCTGGGCGCAGGCCGACATCGATGCCGAGCTGGTCCGCCGGGTGCGGTCCGGCCAGACCGTGGTGCGCCTGAAGGCGGGCGACCCGTTCGTGTTCGGTCGCGGCGGCGAGGAGGTCGACGCGCTGCGCGCCGCCGGCCTCGCCTTTACGATCGTGCCGGGCATCACCGCTGCGCTGGGGTGCGCCGCCTCGGCCTGCATTCCCCTCACGCATCGGCATCACGCCGCGGCCGTGACCTTCGTCAGCGGGCACAGCGCCAAGGACGGCCGGCAGCCCGCCTGGGCCTCGCTTGCCACGGAAGGGCACACGCTGGCGATCTACATGGGCGCCACGGAAGCGTCAGCCGTGCGCGACCGGCTGCTCGCCGCCGGCGCTGCGCCGTCCACGCCGGTAGCCATCGTCGAGAACGGCACGCGGCCCGACCAGCGGGTCTCGACCGGCCGGCTCGGCGATCTCGCACGACTCGCCGCCGCCCATGCCCAAAGCGGTGTGGCTGGTCCAAGCCTGATCATCGTGGGCGACGTCGCGGCCTATGCCGCCGTGTCCCAAAGCCCAGCGCTCGCAGAGGTGTCCTGATGGCCAAGAATCTGAGCGGCGACCTGCAGGTCGCATCGGCGAACCGGCTGGTCGACGGATTGGTGGTCTGGCTCGACGAGGCCGGGCAATGGACCGACCGCCTGGAGCATGCGGCGGTCGCGCGCGACAAGCGTGGCGCCGAGTTCCTGCTGGAGCGCGCCCGCGTCGAGGCCTTCAGCGTGGTCGATCCGTTCCTGGTGGCGGTGACCGAGGGTGAGGACGGCACGATCGAACCGCTTTCCTTGCGCGAGAAGATCCGCGCCTCGGGCCTCACATTCGATGCCATCGCAGCCGACGCGGTGCGTTATGCCTGACACCCATTTCTACCGCTACGACGACTACGACCGCACACTGGTCTCCGAGAGGGTCGAGCAGTTCCGCGACCAGGTCCGCCGCCGGTTGGCGGGCGAGTTGACCGAGGAGCAGTTCAAGCCGCTGCGCCTGCATAACGGCCTCTATCTGCAGCTCCACGCCTACATGCTGCGGATCGCCATTCCCTACGGCACGCTGTCGTCGCGCCAGCTGCGCAAGCTCGCGGACATCTCGCGCCGGTATGATCGCGGCTACGGCCACTTCACGACGCGCCAGAACCTGCAGCTCAACTGGATCAAGCTGGCGGATGCTCCCGACGCTCTGGCGGCGCTGGCCGAGGTCGACATGCACGCCATGCAGACGTCGGGGAACTGCATCCGCAACGTCACCGCCGATCACTATGCCGGCGCGGCGATCGACGAGATCGAGGATCCCCGCATCTGGGCCGAGATCGTGCGCCAGTGGTCGACGCTGCACCCCGAGTTCGCCTTCCTGCCGCGCAAGTTCAAGATCGCCATCACGGGCTCCCCCAACGATCGCGCCGCCGTGCGCGTGCACGACATCGGCTTGCGCCTGTGGCGAAACGAGCAGGGCGAGGTCGGCTTCGAGGTGATCGTGGGCGGCGGTCTCGGCCGCACGCCGATGATCGGCAAGACGCTGCGCGAGTTCCTGCCGAAGGAAGAACTGCTCGCCTATCTGGAATCGACGTTGCGCGTCTACAACCGCTACGGCCGCCGCGACAATCTCTACAAGGCCCGCATCAAGATCCTGGTGCACGAGGTCGGCGTGGAGAAGATGCGCGAGGAGGTCGAGGCCGAGTATGCCGCGAGCCGCGATGGCGCGCTCAAGCTGCCGGCCGAGACGATCGAGGCCATCGCCCGCCAGTTCGCGCCGCCGGATCTGCCACCGCGACCCGCCGTGTCTGGACTGGTGGAGGCGCAGCGTCTGGGCGACCCTGACTTCGCGTTGTGGCTCACGTCCAACGTCGCGCCGCATCGCGTGCCCGGCTATGCCATCGTGACCGCCTCGCTGAAGCCTGCCGGCACGCCGCCGGGCGATGCCAGTGCCGCGCAGATGGATGGCGTCGCCGATATTGCCGAGTCCTGCAGCCAGGCCGAGCTGCGGGTCAGCCACGAGCAGAACCTGATCTTCCCGCATGTCGCGGTGGAGGACCTGCCGCAGGTCTACCGCTCACTGGCGGCGCTGGGCTTCGCGGAAGCCAATGTCGGCAAGATCACGGATATCATCGCCTGCCCCGGGCTTGATTATTGCGCCCTGGCCAATGCGCGTTCGATCCCGGTGGCGCAGCGCATCTCCAACCACTTCGCGAGCCTCGCGCGGCAGCACGATATCGGCGATCTCAAGATCAAGATCTCGGGCTGCATCAATGCCTGCGGCCATCACCATGTCGGCCATATCGGCATTCTCGGCGTCGATAAGAACGGCGTCGAGCTCTACCAGATCAGCCTCGGCGGGGACGTCGACTTCGGCAAGACGGCGCTGGGCGCGATCCTCGGGCCCGCCGTGACGGCGGACAAGGTGGTCGAGGCGGTCGATGCGCTGGTCGCCACCTATCTGGATGCGCGCCGGGACGGGGAGCGCTTCGTCGATACCTACCGGCGCATCGGCGCCCAACCCTTCATGGAGAGAGTCTATGCCGCTGTTTAGTGAAGCGGGGCTGCCCGCATCCTATGTCGCGCTGCCCTTCGCCGAATGGCAGGCGCGGCCCGAATGGCCGGCTGTGTCTCTGGCCAACACCGATCCCGTCGAGGACCTCGCGCCGCATCTCGGACGCCTCCGCCTGATCGTGCTCGAATTCCCCAAATTCAGCGACGGTCGCGCCTATAGTCAGGCGCGTCTCCTGCGCGGCCGCATGGGCTATCGCGGCGAGCTGCGCGCCACGGGCGGCGTGCTCCAGGACCAGGTGGCATTCATGCTGCGCTGCGGGTTCGATTCCTTCGAGAGCGAGCAGCAGGGATTTGGTGAGGCGCTGGCCAGGGCGCGCAGCGTGTTCAGCGTCGTCTATCAACCGGCGGAGGACGATCAGGTGCCGGCCTCGCTGCGCCGGCTCGCGCACGGCAACGCAGCGGCGTCCTGATCAGCGCCCGCTTTCGGACTGGGTCTCCAGCCACTTCAGGCCGTCCTCGGCCGAGTCGAAAATCTGCGCCTGGCCGGTAAACTTGCCGAGATTCACGTATCGCCGGGCGAGGTCGGCATTGTGGCCGGGCCTGGGGATCAGTGCGAGTGGCCCGCGCTTGGCGAGACTTGCATAGGCCGCCGCGCGGGCAGCGAGCGTCATGACGTCCTGCTCGGTGTAGGTCCCATCGCCCTTGCTGGCGTCGAACAGCTTGCGATAGGTGAGGGCGTTCTGAGCCACGACCGCGTCGGTGAAGTCCTCGATGTCCTTTATCGCAATAACGCCCAGGACCCGGGCGTGGACGAAGCGCTTTTCGTGATCGATCGTGTACTCGATGGGCATGGCCGGACTTTAGGCGAACGGCCCGGTGGCCGTCGAGCCGCTTGGCGGCACTGGCAACCGGGGATAGGCTGCCTCCCATAGCCGGGGATACACCGGCGGGAGGAAGCGACATGATCAAGGGAGTAACGGGCGCCGTGTTGGCGCTCGCTCTGGGCTGGTGTGCGCTCGCGGTGCCGGCCTCTGCACAAATTTTCGTGAACATCCGCTCGCAGGACGCGCCGAAGTACGATCCCCACAGCAACACGTCGAGCGGCATGGGACATCCCATGTTCATGATGGGCGACACGCTGGTCGCGCTCGACTGGGACCTGAAGAGCGTCCATCCGTCGCTGGCCAAGTCGTGGACGGTCTCGGACGACCGGCTCACCTATACGTTCTCGTTGCGGGACGACGTGACCTTCTGCAGCGGCAAGAAGTTCACGGCCGCCGACGTGATCTACTCCTTCACGCGGCTGGCCGATCCCTCCGCCCGCTGGCCTTTCTACTGGCGGCTGGGTGAGATCGACAGCCTCACCGCGCCCGATCCCTACACGCTCGTCTACAAGCTGAAGCGGCCGCATTCCGAGCTGCTGGTCGACCTCGCGAACTTCGCCGCGACGATCATCAACAAGGAGAATGTCGAGACGCTCGGCGCCGATTTCGGCGTCAAGGGCTTCGACGGCACCGGGCCGCTCTGCTGGGAGAGCTGGCAACCGCGCAAGGAACTCGTGTTGAAGCGCCACGACGCCTACAAGTGGGGGCCGACCGGCGTCTACGCCAACAAGGGGCCGGTGAAGTACGAGAAGATGATCTGGCGCATCGTGCCGGAGGAAACGACGCGCATCGCCACGATGCTCTCGGGCCAGGCCGATTTCTGTCACTGGAATCCGCTGCAGGCGATCGAGAGCTTCAAGAAGGCGCCAAATCTCGCCGTTTACGAACCGACGGCCGATTTCGCGATGTACTACTGGGGCCTGAAGAGCACGCGCGAGAACCTGCAGGACAAGCGGGTCCGCCAGGCGCTCGCCCATCTCGTCGACCGCGAGGAGATCAACAAGGCGATCTTCTTCGGCCAGGCCGAGACGGCGCGGTCGCTCGTTCACCCCAAGGCGCTCGACTTCGAGCCGGCGACGCTCGACGTGCTCACGACGCGCGATCCGGAGAAGTCGAAGAAGCTGCTCGACGAGGCCGGCTGGAAAATGGGACCCGACGGCTTCCGACACAAGGACGGCAAGAAGCTCGAGCTGCTGATGTATTCGTACACGGTGGGACAGAATCCCAAGCTGTCGGAGGTGCTGCAGGGCGCCGCGCGCACGGTTGGTATCGACATCAAGATCCAGACCTGGGATCCGACGGTCTTCTTCCAGAAGATCGCCCAGCAGGACTACGACATCTGGACGCTGGCGGTGCCCTACACGTCGGCCGGCGATCAGATGTACCTCTACTACCACTCCAAGAACCGGCCGGTGCCCAACCGCATGATGTGGAACGACGCCGAGACCGACCGCATCCTCGACGCCGGCCGCACGGCGCTGAACGACGCCGACCGCGCGAAGTTCTTCAAGGAGATCCAGCGCCGCGTGCACGACGAAGCGCTCATGATCCCGGCGGCGCATTCGAGGCTGTTTCTCGTCGCGAAGAAGAACATCAAGAACGTGCGGTCGCACGGCATCTACAGCGCCGCGCTCTACAAGGGGCTGGACGTGCAGCCCTGACTCCGGGATCGTGGACGCATGACCACGATCTACGGCATCAAGAACTGCGACACGATGAAGAGGGCGCGCGCCTGGTTGGACCAGAAGGGCGTCGCCTACGATTTCCATGACTACAAGGCGTCCGGCATTGATCGCGCCCGCCTCGAAGGCTGGGCCCGCAAGGTCGGCTGGGAGGTGTTGCTGAACCGTGCCGGTACGACCTTCCGCAAACTCCCGGACAAGGAGAAGGAGGGGCTCACCGAGAGCAAGGCGATCGCGCTGATGATCGCCCAGCCCTCGATGATCAAGCGGCCGGTGCTCGAAGGCGGCGGCAAGCTGCTCGTCGGCTTCAAGCCCGAGCAGTACGAGGCGCTCGTCTAGGCAGTCCCGGCCGCGCTCACGGTCTTGCAGGCGAGGGCAATGCACTCGACGTGGCGGTGATCGGTGCCGCAGCAACCCCCCAGCACGTTGATCTGCGGATGGGTCTGCAAGAGGTCGCGATACTGCCCGCCGAGCTCGATCGGATCGCCGGCGTCGAGATCGGGCGAGTCGTTGAGCTCCTGGTGGCTGCGGCGCGAGGCATTGGCCCGCAGCCCGCGGATGCGGCGCGTCCAGTCCTGGTCCGCTTCCATCACCTCCCGGAAGTGGGTGGGGTGGGCGCAGTTGATCATGTAGTAGGCCGGACCGTTCGCGGTCGCCTGGTCGACAAGGCTGATGGCCTCGGTCAAGGTCTGCCCGGTCGGCAAGCGGCCATCGGTCTCGACCGTAAAGGCAATCGCCACGGGCATGCCGGCCTGGAGGGCAGCCCGCACGATGCCGATGGCCTCGCTGGTATTGGTCATGGTGGTGGCGCTCACCATGTCGGCACCGGCATCCGCGAAGGCTTGGACCTGCAGGGCGTGGTAAGCTTCGGCCGCGTCCTCCGACATCACCTCGCCCGGCACGTAGCCGTCGCCACGCGGTCCGATGCAGCCGCTCACGACCATCGGTGATGCCCGGTCCTCATAGCCGTCCCGCAGGTCGTGCATCAGGCCGATCGCGTCGGCGTTGACCGCGGCGATGTCTGCCGCCGAATAGCCGAGCTTCGCGCCCCAGTCGGCGCTTGCCCGCCAGGTCGGGCTCTCGAGAACGAAGCCCATGGCGTGCGTGCGCGCGATGTCGATGTAGCGCTCATAGTATCGGATCAGGAATTGCCGGCTCTTGGCATCTCGCATCAGGGGAAAAGCCGCGAAGAGGGGAAGGTCCAGACCATCCTGGAAGATCAGGCTGGTCTCGATTCCGCCGTCGGTGAGGAACAGGCCACCGTCACCCTGCGGCAGCCGATGGCGGTACCTGGCAGTGGTCTTCATCGTTTGCCTCGAAGGGCCACTCGCCTACGATGTTTGTGTATAAAAGTATTATATTTCATGTAGTTAAATGATCCAATTGACACGTTAAGGGAAATATCGAAAGATCGCCTCATAAGGCCTTGCTTGGCCACGACAATTGATTTTGACCGCTGCTACCGCAGTTCCCCTCTTTATTTCGAGGTCTGAAATGAAAACCGCTGTCGCTCTTCTCGTCCTGCCTCTGGCCCTGTCGGTTTCCGCCTGCGGCGATACCTGGGGTGAGCGCGCCGTGACAGGTGGCGGCATTGGCGCAGGCACCGGTCTCGCGGTTGGCGCGATCGCCGGTTGGCCGCTGGTCGCTCCGGTACTGGTCGGCACGGCGGTCGGCGCCGGTATCGGCGCGGCCACCACGCCGAAGAAGTAGCGCTATCCCAGCAAAATCCTGAGTTTACGCTCGAAGACGCGCAGCACGTCTTCGAGCGTGTCGCCATGGGCCAGTTTGCGTGGCCCATTATAAACGACGTAACTACCGCCATTGCCGGCCCCCGGCACCTTGGCGATGGCAAACAGCGGTTGCTCGGCGGTGTGGCGGAAGATCGAGAAGATCGCCATGCCCGGTCGGAAGTCGATGGCGTAATCTCGCCATTCGCCGGTTGCCACACGCATGCTGTACAGACCCAGAAGCCGCGAGAGTTCCCGCTTGTCGAACGAAACGATTCGGCGCCGGGCTCGCTGATCGGCCAAACGGTAGAGGTTGGTCATGCCACCGCGACTTCGAACATGTCAGTGATATGAATTCTTGCAGAAGCGCGGGTGGGGGTAAAGCGCCTCGAGTCCCCCATTCGGTTGTTTGCCAAAGCTCGGGTAGGGGGCTATGAACCGCGGCTGAAGCTGTTGATATTCCGCGATATTCCGGGAGCACTACGTGTCCGACTCCGCCGCGTTCCACGAGATCGACGAGGCCGTCCGCAAGGACGAGATGAAGGAATGGTGGAGTCGTTACGGCACCTGGGTGGTGGCCGGAGCGGTCGTGATCGTCGTGGCCGTCACGGGATTCGTGGGCTGGAGCCAGTACGATCGGGCGCAACGTGCCGCTGCGAGCGTCGCCTATTCGGCCGCGCTGGCGCAGATCGCGGCGGATCCGGCCGCGGCGCGTGCCGAGCTGGAGAAGCAGGCGGCCGACGCCCTCCAGCCCTACCGTTCTCTCGCCGCGCTCACTGCCGCGCAGCTCCGCGCCACGCTCGAGGAGCAGGTGACCGCGCTCTCCACGGTGGCCCCCAGCCTTTCGGCGAGCGAACTCAGCGATCTCGCCCTGGTGATCGCCGCCTTCAAGAGCATCGACACGCCCAAGGCCGAAGAAATGGTCGCCAGGCTCGAGCCGCTTGCGGCTCCCGGTCGCCCGTTTGGTCTGAGCGTGCGTGAGCTCCAGGCGATGCTGGCCGTGCGCAAGGGCGATACCAAGCGCGCCAAGGAATTGTGGAACGAGATCGCCAAGGATCCGGCCGTGCCGCAGGGCACGTCGCAGCGGGTCACGGCAATGCTCAATCTCCACGGCGGCGCGGAGGCTAAGTAGTCCGATGTCGAGCGTGTTGCGCGTGGTCGATCCCCGTTTCCTTCTCGCCGCCGCCCTGCTGGTGGTGTCCCTTTCCGGCTGCGATATCTTGGACAAGAAGAAGACGGCGCTGCCCGGCGAGCGAATTTCCGTGCTGGGGGATCGCAAGGACCTCGAACCCGACAGCGATGTCGCGGGCATGCAGGTCGTGCTGCCGCCCCCCACGGTGAACGAATCCTGGCCGCAGTCCGGCGGCTTCGCGCACAATGCCATGCACAATCTGGCCATCGGGCCCTCGCCGCAGATCATCTGGACGGCCGACGTCGGCTCGGGCAGCAGCTCGACCCGCATCCTGACGACGCCGCCGGTCGTCGCCGAGGGCAAGGTGTTCGCCAAGGACGCGCAGGGCACCGTGTCGGCCTTCAATGCCGATACTGGCGCGCTGCTGTGGCGGGTCACCCTGGCGCCGGAGAAGGCGCGCGACTCCGACGAATTCGGCGGAGGCCTGGCCTATTACGGCGGGAAGCTCTTCGTGACGACGGGCTTCGCCATGGTCTATTCGCTCGACCCGAACACCGGCAAGGAGGAATGGAACTCGGGCGTCAGCGCGCCGGTACGGGGAGCGCCGCTGGTGTTCAACGACCGGGTGTACGTCATCGCCATCGACAACAAGCTGCATGCGCTGGCTGCTTCCGACGGCTCCGACCTGTGGCAGTTCCCCGGTCTGCAGGAATCGTCTGGATATGTCGGCGGCAACAGCCCGGCAGGTTCGGGCGATACCGTCGTCGCGCCGTTCACGTCGGGAGAGGTCGTGGCACTGCGCGCCGACAATGGCCGTCCGATCTGGAACGAATCGCTGATCGGCGCGCGCGCCGATATCCGCGCTTTCGGCAACCTGGCCGACATTCGCGGCCGCCCGGTGATCGACCGCGGCCTCGTGATCGCGATGGGTTCGGCGGGCCAGATCGCCGGCATCGACCTCCGTTCGGGCCAGCGCCAGTGGGATCGAAACATCGGCGGCAGCCAGACACCGTGGACGGCAGGCCGCTTCCTTTTCGTGGTCACCGGCAATGCCGACGTGGTGGCCATGGTCCGCGACACCGGCAAGGTCCGCTGGGTCACGCCGCTGACCCGGTTCGAGGATGCCAAGAAGCACGTCCCGGTCCTGTGGGGCGGCCCGGTTCTGGCGGGCGACCGCCTTCTGTTGACCAGTTCGCTGGGTGATCTGGTGGTGGTCTCGCCCTATACCGGCGAGATCATGGGCAAGATCGACGTGC
>LNFM01002341.1_pt1 | contig 39954 bp, 24 predicted proteins | sample 596031 | NCBI WGS metagenome assembly LNFM01 (sample SAMN04254537, study PRJNA301005) | activated carbon metagenome | isolation source: dual media filters at the Ann Arbor, Michigan drinking water treatment plant | place: USA: Ann Arbor | reverse complement strand
GTTGCGGATCTGCGAGAAAAACACAGGCCCGCGCGAGTCGAGCTTGATCATGATGGCGGCGATCAGCATCGTCGGCGCCAGCGTGACCAGCGCGAGGCTGGAAAACGTGATATCGAACGCCCGCTTGACGGCGCATTCGCTCCAGGTCAGCGGACCGCGGTGCAGATCGACGACCCACGTCGATCCGATCTCTGTCCTGGGCTTGTGGAGCAGTCCTGCAATCGTACGATCGGGCGCGAGACGGATCGGGATCGGGACTATCCGCAACTCAGCGACGATTGAGTCGACCATTCGGCGCTGATCCCAGCGTATCGCGAGCAGAATCTCTTCCACCCTGCCGGACTGTGCCGTTCGGATGACTTGATCCAGCACGCTACGAAGCCGAGGCGACATGCCGTTGTAGGGCTCGAAGTCGGTCTCCAGAACGGGGAAACTTTCGACCGGTCGATAGCCGCACCGCCGCAGTCGATGAAGCCCCTCCGAAGTGTCGATTTCATCAGGTTCCCCGATGACAACCACTCGACGTTCCGCAAAACTTCCGCGCGCGAGGGCCTTTGTCAAATACGCGCTCAATATCGCGCGCCAGCCGATCAGTAATGCGATTCCGACGACCATGAATGTCGCCGTGGCGCCGCGTGAAAGGGTAGCGCCGACCTTAAGCGAGAACACGACCGCAAGCAGCAGCGAAAAGACGATAAACCAGATCGCAGCCGTTTCGCTGATGCGCCCCTGGAGTGAAATCAGGTTGAGTGGCTTGTAGCTGCCGCGGGCCACGAGGATGGTCGTGAAGTTCACCGCAACCAGCAGACCGACGGCGAGCGACGTTTCGAAATCGGCGCCGCCGCCGAGCGCCCATTGATGGTAGGCGACCCCGCTGAGAATGCTCGATCCGACGATAATGATGCAATCGAGAGCACATACCAGGGGCTCGACGCTCCAGAACGGTATTCGCCAGGATGCGGGTGTGAGCGAAATGGCTTCCGCAACGACGGTCTTCTCTCTTGGCAAGATCGACATGACGCGACGCTCTTTCTGCTACAGTACCACTCTTACGTCACTCTTGTTCACCTGCGCAGCGATCTCACCCGATCGTTTGCTTGCGCAGGAGCACATCGGCGACGATCGTCGTCGTACCGTGCCGACGCGATGCCGCATCGACGTCGACAACAGAAGCTCGTTCGCGAGGGAGATGGAAACGGACTTCGCGAGCGCCGCAGAAACCGCGGCAGCGGGGCACCCCGCGCCTTCCGGAAAACCATTTGAACTCGGCCTGGCGAAATTGACTTGCAGTGAACATGGCCGCAGCCTGAACAACGGAAAACACCTCATCGAATATGTCTTACGCCTTCAATTGGCGGTTCAATACTTATTCAAAATTAAGCACTAGCGATCTGTTAAGAAATAGCGCTCTACTATATACCTTTTGTTAAGGCAATGTGATTTGCCGTTGCATACTTAATTGCCGTGCTCAGGACGTGGTCCGCAATCAAGAATATGGTAGGACATCAGAATTTGGTTGGATCGCCGCGGCCAAGCGCCCCTGACCAGTTGTTCGCAAGCTTGTTAATCACAGGAAATTTGATTTTCAGCCGCCGGCGAATCGAGGTCAGTTCCCGTACGGTTGGGCGTTCCATGTTCTGGGGCACGACGGCCGCCAGCCTCCGGAAGTCTGAAGCCGAACGGGTTGATGGGAATGCCGGCGCGAGAGCAAGGCGCAAGACCGCAACCCCTGCCTACTCCAATCGGAATGAATGGCTGGGCCGGCCCGGAGCCCAGGGCCGGTTCCCTCGAAATAAGCAACGCCATGGCGATACCCACCGCCGAGGATCGATCGGCCGTCGCTTCCGCGCGACCTGTCGCACTCGGAGGGACAGCGGCGCCGTACGTATTAACCATCTGAGTTGCGAGAGCATGGCATTAGCTCACCCACGCCGTGGCGGGTTTGGCCGAAAGAGGCTAGACACCCGGGGCAGAGAAGTTTCGAGGGTATCGGATGAGTGACGATCGCCGCGTGGTTGTCGTAGGCAGCGGCCCAGCAGGCGCTATGGCGGCGTACGAACTTGTGCGCAAGGGCATTCCAGTGACGCTGCTGGAGACTGGAGAGGACATCCAGCACGGCACGCTCCTCAGGCTGGCGGGCAGAAATCTCTTTCGACGCCTTCCGCCCATGACCAAGGCCGATGGCTTCGTCGTTACCGGCGATCCGGAGACCAACCTCGAATACAATTATGCCCTGGGCGGGCTGTCCAATCAGTGGACCGGCGCCGTGCCGCGCTTCTGCGCGGAGGACTTTACGGCAGGCGAGCAGATCCACGAGAAATATCGCTGGCCCGTCACCTACAGCGATCTCGCTTCGTACTACGAGATTGCCGAAAGGACGATGGAGATCACGGCCGATCCGGGCGACGTCCCGAGTCTGCCGGCCGGCTATTGTGACTATCGCCAACAGGTGCCAAAGGACTGGCAATCGGTTCGGCAGGCAGCGCTGAAGCGCGGGCAGGGATTCACGACGATGCCCCTTGCCGACGGGCCGCCGTACCTGCTCCTGCGCCGCGGCACTTCGTTTAACAGCTATTCGAAGTTGATCGCCGGGCTTGTCGGGAAGCCCGGGTTCAAACTGATCACGCGAGCCCACGCGTTGAAGCTGGAATGGGACGGACAGAAGAAGAAGGCTGTGGCCGCCGTCTATTGCGACCGACAGACCATGGCGCACCACCGCGTCAATGCACGCGCATTTGTCATCGCATGCGGACCGCTCAATTCGCCCAAGCTGCTCTTCAATTCGGCGTGCGACGATCACCCGAACGGGATGGGCAACAGCGTCGGCCTGCTCGGCAAATATCTCCATGATCATCCGCGTGAGTGGTGGGCCGTCGACATGGATACGCCACTCACGTCGCTGTCACCGCCTGCCTACCTGACGCGACTTCCTCATGCCTCGTCGGATCCGCTGCTGGCAGCGTCTTGGACGCTGGGCGCGTTCGGGACGGTCGGCAAGATCAAAAGTCGCCTTGGACAGAAGACGACCTATTTTGGTGTGCAGGTGTTCGGCACGATGGTGCCGGAAGAGAAATACTACGTCGTTCCCGCGAGGGACGACAAAGACGAGTTTGGCTTCCCTGCCCTCAAAGTTCACATCAGGTTCGATGAAAAGGTCCTGGACAATGTTGTCAGGGCACGCGAGCACCTGATGCAACTGATGCAGGACGCCGGGCACAAGGGGGCGATCAGGGAGGTTGTCCCGACGCTCGTTCCCGGAACGGCCAAGCACTACGGCGGAGCGGCCCGTATGCATGCTTCACCGAAGTTCGGCGTGACTGACAGCTTCAATCGGCTTCATGACATCCCCAACGTCATGGTGGTCGATGCCAGTTGCTTCACGACCGGCGCAGAGAAGAACCCCACGCTGACCGTGATGGCGCTGGCTGCACGCTCGGCCGACCGCCTCGCACGCGATCTGAAAGCCATGTGACGGAGGGCGGGGCGTGCGCTACAGGCAGTTTGGAAGAACCGGATGGCGCGTTTCCGAGATCGGATTTGGCGGCGCGCGCATCGGCGGGCTGCTCTCCCAGGATGGTGGCAGGGCGGCTTCGCTGAAGACGCTGGAGGCTGCCTGCGACGCGGGGATAAACTTCTTCGATACCGCGGACATGTACTCGCAGGGGGAAAGCGAGATCCTGGTCGGCAAGGCCTTTCGCAAGAACCGCGACAAGGTTTTCATCGCAACCAAGGGCGGCTATTGCCTGCCGAAACGGAATCGGCTCATTCAGTTCATCAAGCCGTTCGCGAAGCCCATCGTTCGGGCGCTCGGTCTGCGCCGCCGTGCGGTTCCGGCGTCGCTGGCGGTTACGGTTTCACAGGATTTCTCGCCCGACTATTTGAGAGGGGCTGTGGAGGCCTCTCTGCAGCGCCTGCAGTCCGACTACATCGACCTGTACCAGATGCACAGCCCGCCGCGGGAGGAACTCACCGCAGCCCGGATCCAGGACGCGCTGGGCCTCCTCGCGCGACTGAAGACTGAAGGCAAGATCCGCGAATATGGCATTGCCCTCGACTCCGTCTACGATGCCGAGCACTGCCTGGACATGGAAGGGCTCGCCAGCCTGCAGATACCCTTCGGGTTGATGGACCTGCAGGCGTTGGAAGACGGTGTGTTCGACAAAGTTTCCGAGCGCGAGTTGGGGATCATCGCACGAGGTTGCTTTGGTGGCGGCGCACTGAAGCAATCACTGACCGAGGCTGATCTGCGTGCCGTGGAGCCGCAATGGGAACGCGCGTTGCAGATCAAGCGGATCGCTGAACAAATGCAGCGCTCGCCGCTCGAAGCGGCGCTGCAGTTCGCGCTCTCCATCGAGCGCATCTCGGTCACCATCCTGGGGATGCGCACCCCCGAACACGTGGCGACCAATCTGCAGTATTACGCCGCAAAGCCGTTGTCGGACGAAGAGAAACGCGAACTGCTTGCCCACTGACGCGGAGCGCATCTTGCGAACATCACCGGCTGCTGCGGCCTGGAAAGGATCGCGCGCTTGAAACGCCACTGCCCGGCTGCTAGACAATTGCGTACTGCAATTCCATCAGCTTGCAGCCGAAGCATCCGTTCAGGAAACCAGGAATGAGGGCTTCACCCGCCGCAGCGACGCTCGGTTGTCTCTCAATCCAAGAGACCTCGCTGCCGGCCCAGAATGGCGTGCGGTTGCGCGGCCGGCACGCGGCGAAGCAACGCCATGCGCGAGCGGTTCTCTCTGCGCGCCGCGCGAGTTGAACGCCGTGGGACTCTTCGCCGCGCTGCTTGATCCCAGAATTGCGGTCGTCGAGGCGCCATTGAGGGGTGAGCCTCCGGCCCTGCCGGCCGAGGAAGCGCTCGGCATCGCCAACGCCGTTCCGCGCCGTCGCCTCGAATTCGCGACCGGGCGGGACTGCGCGCGGCGCGCGATGGCCGCGCTCGGCCACGCACCGGCGTCGATGCCCAGGGGACAAGACCGTGTGCCGGTCTGGCCGGACGGCCTGGTCGGCAACATCACGCATACGGACGACTGGGTGGCTGCCGCCGTCGCGCGCCGCGATCAAGGCTTCGTCGCGATAGGAATCGACCTTGAGCCGACGGCTGCGCTGCCGCCCGACTTGTGGGCGTCCGTCTGTTCGTCAGAGGAGCAGGCGAAGCTGACGGTCATTCGCGGCATCACACCGGGCCTCGCCGCGCGCCTTGCTTTCTGCATGAAGGAGGCGGCTTTCAAGTGCCAGTATGCCCTCAGTTGCGCGATGCTGGAGTTTGCCGACCTTGCGATCGACGTCGACGCTGAAGCAGGAATATTTGCCGCCACCTATCGTAAGGTCGTGCCGCCGTTCGGCGTTCATCACCGGCTCTCCGGAAGGTTCACTATCTCCGCCGAGCATATCGCAAGCGCAGTCGTTCTGACTTCGGAGCAGGTGCCGTGAGGCAACATAGTATCGGCCGGCTGGGTGCGACCCTGGCGGCAGCGTTGATGATCCTGAATGGCGTTGGGGACGTGGCCATGAGTGAAGAAGCGCGGCAAGCGACGGCCACGACGGCCTGGGCGCCGAAGGATCATGTCCGTGCCTTCTACTCAGGCCACAGCCTCAGCGAGGGAGTTCCCGAGGTCGTCGAACAGGTTGCACGTTCGCTCGGACACCGCCTGGAATTTGAGACGCAGTCCATGGGCTATTCCCTGCTGCGCCAGCGGACCAAAGGGGAAGTACCTTCCGCTTCCGACTGGCCGGGCTATCGCGCCGGCTCCAACCGCGGAGGCTCCGGATTGAATGTCGCCGAAGAACTACGCCAGCCCCGGCGGCTGGCATCCGGCGCCAAGTACGATGTTCTCGTCGTCACGGAGCGTCACGACCTCCCCGCCATCGCACGCACGGAACGCAGCGCATTCTATCTGACCGACATGGCAAAGCACCTGCTGGCCGGCAACCCAAACGCGGAGGTGCTGCTCTATCATGCCTGGCTCCATCTGGACCCCGATGCGCCGGGGCCCTGGATCGACTACGAGCGCGCGGTTTTGCCAATGTGGGAGTGCATCGCAAGCCGCGCGAACCTCGACCTTCCGGCGCGCAGCGACGGTCCGCGCGTCCGCGTGCTGCCGGGTGGCGCCGCGCTCGCGGAACTGGTTGCCGCGCTTTGGGACGGCAAGGTGCCGGGCGTTGCGGCCAAAGCCCCGGGAGAGCGCGTGCGCCTCGTTTTCTCCGACAGCGTACACATGAGCGAAGTGGGCCGCTATTTCCTCGCGCTGGTGCACTATGCTGTTCTCTTCGGCCGCAGTCCCGAGGGCGCCGCAATCCCCGCAGCAATCGCTCCGGAGACCGGCCGCTACATGCAAACGCTCGCTTGGCAATATGCCGGCTCGTACGGCCAGCGGGCCGATGCCGCGGCGCGCCGGGACATGGCGGCGTGCCGGGCTCTGATGCAGAACGAAGTCTGTCCCGCCTTTGCGGCCCTGCAAAGCAAGGGTGTACCGGGTCTTGCGACACTCAGGCGGTTGTTCGACACCTATCGTTGCCGGCGCGAATATGCCGACGCAGATGATCCCGAGAATCCGTTCGCCTCACCCAAGTAATGGTCCAGTGCGGCTCAGACAGGCTCCTCGGCAAGTGTCGGCATGGACATCATCCGCAGATTGGCCTGATCGAGCGCCGCGTTCAGCGGGCCCATCAATACCTTAGCATTGGCTCCGAGCAACAGCGTGTCATGGTTGCCGGGGATCATCACCGTCTTCAATCCCCCCAGCACGAAGCTGTCCCACCCGTAGTAAGGCCCGCCGCCGCTGAACACGAAAGGCACACTCTCGGCCCGGAAAAGAATCGCTTTCCCTTGCCACGGCTGAGGTCGGTAGCGCCTGGACGCCCGGCCGAAACTCTCGGTGAGATGGCGATCGCGCAGCGCGTGCGGCACCGGCCTGCCCCCGAGGACGCACAGCCTGATTTGTATCCGTTCGCGTAACGCACGGGCGCGGGCCACTCTGTCAAGCGCCCTCTCTTTCACGTACGCGAAGCCCTCCTTGCGCAGGAGCATGAGTTTACGGCTCAAGGTGACGGCGCGGATCGGCATCTGCGGATGGTACGTGTCGAAAAACACGAGCAGCGGGACTTCTTCGCCCAGCGCTTTCAGCTGCTGCGCCATCTCGAAAGCGACGACGCCTCCGCCCGAATAGCCGGCCAGCAAATAAGGTCCGCGAGGCCGCAACGCGCGGATCTCCTCGACATAGGCACGAGCCATCTCCTCGATCGAGTGATGAGGGCTCGTCGTGCCATCCACGCCACGCGCCTGCAGCGCGAAGAACGGCTGATCATGGTGAAGCCCCCACGATAGGTCGCGGAAGTTGAGCACGTTGCCCCCGGCGCCATGGACGCAGAACAACGGCGGCCGGTTTCCGCCTCGTGTGATCTCGACCAGAGATCGGGGGACCGTCGAAACGCTTGAGGATGGCGCCTCCGCTGCCAGCGGAAATTCGCCGGCCACATGCTCGGCGGTTGCCGACGTACACGCTGCCGGGGCCAGTTCCCCGTCGCTTTCTTGCATGGACGCTTCCACGGCGTCCGCCGACGGATCGATTGCCGGCAATCCCTTGGCCTCGCGCAGCAGAGCGGCCGTGGCGGCGATGGTCGGCGCCTGGAACAGCACCGACAGCGGCAACTCGACCCCATGCTCCTTGCGAATTCGGTTGAAGAGCCGCATCGCGATCAGCGACTGCCCGCCCAGCTGGAAGAAGTCATCGTCGATCGAGACCTGCTGAACGCCCAGCATCTCCTTCCAGATCGCCGCCAGGTCTCGCTCAATCGTATCGCGGGGCGCTCTTAGGCCCGCATCGCCCCCGGGTCGCACGAGACCAGGCGTTCCGATGGACCAATTTGCGTCCTCGGCGGGAGTTCCGCGACCGCCATGGCCCAGCCGATCCAACCATAGGTCGAGGTCAAGGGTGGAGGCTGCTACTTGCGGCGAGACATTGCAGGCGAGGACACGGTCCAGCGCTTCCAGGCCTTCCGCATTGGTCATGCCCTCGCGCAGGAAACCTTCCTCGGCTGTCTCGGGACCATCTGGCCGCGCCGGCTTGGACGAAGCCGGTATGACAGCGAACGCCTCGACCCGGCGCATGATGAACCGCTCGATAGAGACCAGCTCGTTGCCCTCTTCATCGAGCAACGTCACGTCAAAGATCGCGCTTTTTCCTTCCGCGGATCGCAAGCGCACGTGACTGGAAAATGTCGAAGGCACCGGCCGCGTCACCAGCAAGCGGCCATAGGAGAACGGAACGTAGAAGTCGTCCTTGTCTGCAAATCCCGGAACCAGTTTCTGGGCGGCGCCGGTGGCCATGTCGAGCATCGCCGGATGAAGCGCATAGGTTGCGAGATCGGCGCCGAACCCGGCCGGCAACGCGATGTCGATCAACGCCTCGCCCTCACCGAGATGGATCGCCTGGACGTTGGCCCAGCGGGGACCGAAGTCCATGAAGCTCTGCACCAGGTGGCCGTTCATCACCTCGCCGCGCTCGCGGCAGCGCGCGCGGATGGCCGACACCGATTGCCTCGGTCCCGCCGGCGTGTCGACATACGCAACACGCGCCGTCACATATGGCTGCTCTTCGGAATCGCCATAGACCACGAGGCTATGATCGTCTTCGCGATTCAGCCTGGTATTCAGCGCGCGCGTCTCGTCAGGTCCTGCCGCGAACGGCTGCAGGAATACGAGATCGCGAATTTCGATGGGCCGGGCTTCGAACCGATAGGCCAGCGCCGCGCGCGCAAGCTCCAGGAAACCCGTGCCGGGAATGACCGCCTGCCCGCCCCTGACGACATGCTCACCCAACGGCCAATGGGTTCGGGGGTGCAGCACGGCGTGAAACAGCGTCTGCTCGGCGTCATCGCGCACGCAGTCGCCGAGGAGAGAGCCCGCCCCCGTCGAATCCTGCGCTGCCGGCCCGCTACGCTCGCGGACGAGCGTCGCGAGCATGCCTACTTCCTTCCACGCATTCCAGTTGATGCTGACGGTGCGCGTCCGACTGCCCCGAGCGGCCCGCGCCTTCGCCAACGCATCCAGCACGGCGTTGGCAGCAGTGTAGTCCACCTGCCCTGGTAACCCGAGGATCGAACTGACCGAAGAGAAATGGACGAGGAAATCCAGATCCCCGTCGACGAACAGTGACTGCAGGACCAGGGCGCCCTTGGCCTTGACCGAAAGTACAGCGGACTGGGTCTCGGGTGCGCGAAGCGCGATCAACTGATCCTTGAGCACGCCGGCGCAATGGAAGACACCGTTGATTCGGCCAAAGCGGCGAGCGGCCTCGGCCACCACACGGGTCATGGCCTCGCGGTCCGTGACGTCGCCCGAAGCCAGCATCACTTCGGCCCCGAGAGCCTGCAATGCCCGCACCTTCGCGATCTTCCGCGATGTTTCGTCGTGCCCGCCATGCTCCTCGAGCCAGCGATCCCAGGCCGGCTCCTGCGGCATCGGGGACCTGCCGACGCTCACCAGGCGGGCCTTCGCGTGCCGCGCCAGATGCTCCATCAGTTCCAGGCCTATGCCGCCCAATCCCCCGGTGACCAGGTACACGCCGCCGGGGCGCAGCCAGTTGCGAGCGCCCGGCACAGGGTCCAGCTCCAGCGGCTCGAACCGCTGCACCCAGCGCCCGCCCTCGCGCAGGACGACCAGCGCGTCGCGCTTGCGACCGTACAACTCGCCGAGCAGGCGATCGGCCAGCTGCGCCTCCGCATCGGACCCTGCACGCGGCACGGCCACATCCAGTACCGAGCATGATGCACCCGGCATTTCGCGCGGCAGCACGCGGCAGACACCCATCAAGGTAGCCTTTTCGGGATGGAGCTCCCGCTCGCCGGGAAGTGCCTCGATCGCAGTGCCGATGGCGGTCAGCCGGACCTGGTCCACCTCGAATGCCAACGCCTGGGACAGGAACAGCAGGCTGTAAAAATTCCGGACCGCTCCTCGCTCCCAGGCGGCAAGGTCGGCATCGCCAGCGGAACCAAAGAACCGCATGGGCCTCGGCGCCAACGCCCAGAGGTGTACGATATGCGCCGGCAGCGCATCCTGAATTCGCAGCACCTCCATCAGCTTGGAATAGTCGGCCGCGCGGGCCGGATCGATCGCGAAACTCAGTTCGCCGCGCTCCGCAAAATGGCCGGAAGAGACCACCGTGGACACCCGTGCGCCGGACGCGCGCAAGCGTTCGACGATTGCCCTGGCCAGCGGCGAATTATCGGTAAGAACCAGCCACGGCTTTCGAAGCTCCTCCGCAGGAAGCGGCTCGGAGGGCGCCGAACGCAGGAACGACGGTGCAGAGAACCACTGGCCCAGGTCGGGTCGCCGTGTCAGCGAGTTCGACGGCGCAGCCTGGACGCCCTTGTCGATCCAGTACCGCTGTCTCTCGAACGGATAGGTGGGCAACGGCACGCGCCGTTGTGAATCGGGTGCGAAAAAGCGCGTGGCGTCGATCTCGATACCTGCGACCCAGAGCCGGCCGACCGCCTCCTTCAGGAAAGCGACGTCGGATGCCGCCTCGGCGGGATGGCGGAGCGCAGTGGCCACCACCGCGGCTTTCCCGGGCTGCTGCCTGCAAAGGCTGGCCAGCGTGCGGCCGGGTCCCACTTCCAGCAGCGCACGACTTCCGCTCGCGAGCAATGTCCGGGCGCCCTGGTCGAAGCGCACGGTGTTGCGGAGATGACGTACCCAGTATGCCGGATCCATCGCTTCGCTGTCTGTGATCCAGGTGCCGGTCAGGTTGGACACGAACGGAATCTTCGGCTTCTGGAAGGCGATGGGTCTGCAGAAGCGCTCGAACTCCGCCAGGATCGGCTCGAGCATCGACGAATGCGCGGCGACGTCGATGTGAACGCGCGTGTGGTCGATCTCATCCGCGGTGAGCTTCGACTCGAGCCGTGCGATCGCGTCCACCGGTCCCGATGCAACGCAAAGCGAAGGCCCGTTCACTGCCGCAAGCGATAGCTCGCTTCCGAGAAGCGAGCGCACCTGCTCCTCGGGCAACGCGATCGACAGCATGGCGCCGCGTGGCAGCGTCTCGAACAGTTTGCCGCGCATCGCGACGAGCGAAATGGCATCCGGCATCGAGAACACGCCCGAGATGCAGGCCGCGGCGTATTCGCCGGCGCTATGTCCGATGAGCGCGGCGGGGAGCAGACCCCACGATTGCAGCAGCATTGCCAGCGCATACTCGACGGCAAAGAGCGCCGGAAGCGCCAGAGAGGGAGCTTCGAGTTCCCTGTTCGCCTTGGCCACTTCGTCGGGCGGCGGAAACATCAACCTGCGCAGATCGACGTTGAGCCGGGGCTGAACCACGGAAAGACAAGCGTCCACTGCGTCGCGGTAGACCGGCTCCTTTTCGTAGAGTTCCGCGCCCATGCCGGCGTATTGCGCACCGCCGCCCGGGAAGAGGAACACCGTGGAAATGGGTTCGCGCACGGCCTTGCCGGTAAACACCCGTTGCGGATCCTGGGCTTCAAGCAGAGCCGCCGCCGAGGCTGCATCGGATGCCACCACAGAACGACGAACCTCGAAGGCCTCGCGCCCTGCCATCAGCGTGAACGCCACCTCATCCAGCGGCTGCTGGGAATGCGAGCGCAGATGGCTGGCCAGATTTCTGGTCGCCACGTCGAGTGCCGCGCCGCTGCGTGACGATAGCAAGAGCAGTTGCGATCCCGCGTCACGGCGGGTCTGGGAGGGTCGTGCTGGGCCCTCCTCCAGGATGAGATGGGCGTTGGTGCCGCCGGCGCCGAGGCTAGTGATACCCGCGATCCGCGTCTTGCCGGGCCCTACCGACCACGGCCGCAGGCTGGCGTTGACGAAGAACGGCGAGTTGGAAAGGTCGGCCTGAGGATTTGGCGACTGATAGTGCAGAGACGGCGGCAGTTCGTGGTGTTCGAGAGCGCAGACAGTCTTGATCAGGCTGCACATGCCCGCGGCCTCGCCCGCGTGGCCGATATTGGATTTGACCGAGCCGATGGCGCATGATTGCGGTTGGACTTCAGGGCCGAAAGCCTGAACCAGTGCTGCGATCTCGATCGGGTCGCCGATCAGCGTGCCGGTGCCGTGCGCCTCGATATATGACACGTCTTCGGGAGCGACCCCGGCGAGGTCCAGAGCCTCGGCAATGACCCGAGCCTGCCCGCCGACGCTCGGCGCAAGGTAGCCCACCTTGTCGGAGCCATCGTTGTTGAGCGCCGAGCCGCGGATCACCGCGCGGATGCAGTCGCCATCCCGCACCGCGTCCGAGAGCCGCTTGAGAATGACACAACCGACGGCAGACGCCATCACGGTGCCTCCGGCCTGCGCGTCGAATGCACGACAGTGACCGTCGGGAGACAGAATCTCCCCCGGCCTGTACACGTAGCCCAGTTGTTCCGGATAGATGGTGGAGGCGCCCGCAAGCGCCACATCGCACTCGCCGTTGAGAAGGCTCTGGCAGGCGAGATGAACCGCAACGATCGACGACGAGCAGGCCGTCTGCACATTCATGCTCGGGCCAACGAGGTCCAGTTCGTAGGATACCCGCGTTGCGAGAAAGTTGGGATCGTTGCCGGTGTGACGGAGCAGCCACGCACCGATCGAACGCAGCACCTCTTCGTTGGTCACGAGGTTGTAGGTGAAGTATTCGCTCGCGCCTGACGCAGCAAAAACGGCGACCGGTCCCCCGATCTTCGCCCCTACGTAACCCGCATCCTCGAACGCCTCCGACGCGCATTCGAGAAACAGGCGGTGCTGCGGGTCGAAGACCGCCGCGTCGCGAGGGGAGATGCCAAAAAACGCCGCATCGAATTTGTCGATGTCATCGAGATAGCCGGTTGCCTTGACATAGGCGGGGTCGCGCAGAAGCTCGGGGCGCTCGCCGGCGGCAAGCAACTCCTGCTCGGTGAAGACACGAATGGTTTCACGACCCTCGCGAATGTTCTGCCAGTACGTCGCTACATTGGGCGCGCCGGGGAAACGTCCCGACATACCGACAATTGCGATGGACGATGCTTCGCTACCTGTGGTGCCTCCGTCTTGCATTACCAATTCCTGCACTAGGCACGCTCCAAGGCCTTAAACCAGCGGCAAAGCCCTGGATTATTCAAGCTGAAAACGGAGGGTGGGTTAATGGACCGCGTTGCGCTCGACACTCGATACCACAATGCCGGGTTTATCGACGGTGAACACATGGCCAAGCGGCCGTCAATTACCCTGCGCGCAATCGCTATGCACGTGTCATCCCCTGTTCAAGGGGACGCGATAACAAAGCTTTCATTGACCGCGATACATCGACAGTAAGGTTAAAGTCAATTTCAAGCGACGCATCCGACCGAGCCTGATCATAGACCACGAACGAAGCCTCGCTTCCCTAATTACGTCCGGCTATATTAGCCATATCACGCCTGATTTATAGTATCATTTTGCTAATTATTATAATGGTCACCGACGGGTCCTATTTGGCTTCCCGATCCGAGCGATCGCTCGCAGTGACTTTCGGGAGTACCATGGTCCAGGACAGTTACCCTCTTTCGCCGCTTCAGCAAGGCATGCTGTTTCACTACCTCGAGGCTCGAACCCGGGGCGTGGACGTCGAGCAGCTCGAAATCCGGCTCAATGAACCGATTGACACCAACCGCCTGGCGGAGGCCTGGGCCAGGGTTGCCAAGCAACACCCGATCCTGCGCGGCCGATTCCGTTGGGAAGGACTGAAAGCTCCGATCCAGGAAGTCTTGCACGAGATCGCGGTCCCCATCGAGATGCGCGACCTGTCGGCGATGTCGCCAGAGGAACAGACAGAGGCACGCAGCCACTTCCTCGCCGCAGATCGGTCACGCGCCTTCGCGCTGGACGCTGCACCGCTGTGGCGCGTGACGGTGCTGAACCTCGGCGCCGATCGCCGCCAGATCGTCTTCACCTATTCGCACGCGATCCTCGATTCCTGTTACGCCTCAGTGGTGAAAGAGGTGTTCGACGTCTATGCAGCGATAGCGCGCGGTGAGCAGCCCTCGTTCGAAGCCCGTCCAGCCTACCGGGAGCATATCGAGTGGCTTCAAGGGCATCTGACGGCCAACGCCGCGGCGGCCGAGACCTACTGGCGCAACGCGCTGGCAGGCTTCCGGACACCGACCAATCTCGAGGCACTACGCATTGCGACCTCGCAAGCGCAGCCCGCGGCGGGTCATGCCACCCGGGAATTCGCGCTCTCGCCAGCCGATACGGACAAGCTGCACGCGCACTGTGACCGGACGTCACTGCGGACCTCCGTCCTTGTCGAGGCTGCCTGGGCGCTCGTCCTTTCGGCGTTCTCGGCCCAGGACGACGTCGTCTATGGCCTCACACGGGCCTGCCGGCGGTCGTCGATCGAAGGCGCCGATCGCGTTCTCGGGCTGTTCATCAATACGGTGCCGATGCGGGTCAGGCTCCCCTCCGAGCTCCCCGTGCTCGAACTCTGCCGCCAGTTGCGCGAGCAGCAGGTCGAACTGCGCCGGTTCGAGCACACCCCGCTCGTCGATATCCTTCGCGCCAGCGAGGTCAGTCGCGGTCAGTCGCTGTTTGACTCCATCATCGTCTTCAATTCCCAGACTGACGATGCACGACTGAAATCGTTTGGCCAGGAATGGCAGCGTCGCGACTTCACGCTCCACGACCAGACCAATTTTCCGTTCAACGTGATGGCCTATGACGGCCCCCAATTGACCTTCAAGCTGTCCTACGACACGAGCGCTTTCGCGCCAGCCGCTGTCGAACGCATCGCCGACCTGCTGCAGGCGATCCTTGTCGCGATTGCGGATCAGCCAGAGACCAGGCTCGGCGACCTGCCGCGGCTGCCGTCGCAGGATGCACGATCGACACTGCAGATCTGGAACGATACGGCAAGACCGCTGTCCGGGCCGCACTGCATGCACGAGGCGTTTGAAGCGCAGGTCGATCGTACCCCCGATGCGGTCGCACTTGTCGACGGCGCCCGTTCGCTCACGTACCGGGAACTGGACCGGCGCGCCAACCATCTGGCTCATACGCTGATCGCCAGCGGCGTGAAGACCGACCAGATGGTCGGCATCTATATCGATCGGTCGATCGAGATGCTGGTCGGCCTGCTTGGCATCCTCAAGGCCGGCGCCGCCTATGTACCGATGGATCCCTCCTATCCCGGTGAGCGCATCGCGATCATGCTCGAGGACACGCGTGCGGCCCTGGTGGTGACGACTGCGAACCTGGCCGGCTCGCTGCCGCCGCACAGCCATGCGGTGTGCGTTGACGCTGCCGCGGAAGTCGAAGAGGCGGCGCGACCGCGCGTGGCCATGACCGGCGAAAACCTCGCCTATGTCATCTTCACGTCGGGCTCCACCGGCCGCCCCAAAGGCGTGATGATCGAGCACCGCAACGCCGCCAACTTCTTCACGGCGATGGACCAGGTGTTGGGCACGAAGCCCGGGGTGTGGCTCGCGACTACCAGCATCTCCTTCGACATTTCGGTATTGGAACTGTTCTGGACGCTGGCGCGCGGCTTCACCGTGGTCATCCAGCACGAGCCCGAACGGCTGGCGCGCGCGGCGATGAAGACAGGATTGGACGCGAAGCCGATCGATTTCAGCCTGTTCTACTTTGCCGCCGACGCGGCGGCCTCGGCCGGCGGCAAGTATCGCCTGTTGCTCGAAGGCGCGAAGTACGCCGACGAGCACGGGTTCTCCGCCGTGTGGACGCCGGAGCGGCATTTCCATCCGTTCGGCGGCCTGTACCCGAACGCGGCCCTGACCGGCGCCGCGGTCGCAGCCGTCACCAAACGCATCGGCATCAGGGCCGGCAGCGTGGTGCTGCCGCTGCACAATCCGATTCGCGTCGCAGAGGAATGGTCGGTCGTGGACAATCTGTCCAACGGCCGCGTGGGACTGAGCTTCGCGTCCGGGTGGCACGCCCGCGACTTCGCGCTGCAGCCGGACAACTACAAGAATCGCCGTGAGCTGATGGCCAGCGGCATTGAAACCGTAAAGGCACTCTGGCGCGGCGAATCGATCAAGGTGGTTGGCGGTGACGGTCTGCCGGTCGAAGTGAACACCTATCCGCCTCCGGTGCAGCGCGAACCCAAGCTGTGGGTGACCGCAAGCTCCGACCCGAACACTTTTGCACTTGCCGGACGGCTCGGCGCCAACGTGCTGACCAACCTGCTGGTGATGAAGACCGAGCAACTGGTCGAGAATATCGCCGTCTACCGCAAGGCCTGGACCGACGCCGGCCATGAAGGCGCCGGCACCGTCACCCTCATGCTGCACACTTTCCTGGGGCACGACGTAGACGAGGTGCGCAACAAGGTTCGCGGCCCGTTCCTGGAATATTTGAAGACATCGACTGACCTCATTTCCAAGATGCGGTGGGAGCTGACCGCGTTCGCCAAGGGCGACGACCGAAAGGAGACGGCCGCGACGCACATGACCCTGGCCGATCTCGAGCCCGAAGAGCTCGACGTCATCATGGAGCACGCGTTCCAGCGTTACTTCAAGACTGCCGGCTTGTTCGGATCTCCGGCCTCGTGCATGGCGACGATCGAGAAGCTGAAGCAGTTCGGCGTCGATGAGATCGCCTGCCTGATCGACTTCGGCGTCTCGGCCGACGAAGTGCTGGCCAGCCTGCCCTATCTGGACGAGTTGCGCCGCATGTCTAACCCGTCCGTGACGCGTATCTCGGACGCGCCGGTTCAGGGTATCCCTTCGCAAATTCGCGCCCACGGCGTGACGCACCTGCAGGCGACGCCGTCGCTGGCAAGCATGCTGGTTGCGGACGAGGCCTCGCTCGACGCGCTGGGATCATTGCGCATGCTGCTCCTCGGCGGCGAACCACTGCCGCGGACGCTGCTGGAACGGCTGCGCACAAGCTACCGGGGCGAAATCCACAACATGTACGGCCCCACCGAGACCTGCATCTGGTCAACGACCAGTTCGGTCGGTGGCGCCAACGACCCGATCACGATCGGAAAGCCGGTCGCAAACACCACGGTTTATGTCGTCGATCGGTCGCTGCGGCCGGTGCCCGTCGGCGTGCCGGGTGAAATCCTGATTGGTGGCGCCGGCGTCGCGCGGGGCTATCTGGAACGACCCGAGCTGACCGAGGAGCGCTTTGTCCCCGATCCCTTTGGCGGTGCGGAAGCACGCCTTTACCGGACCGGCGATCTCGGGCAGTGGTTGCCCGATGGCACACTCGCGTATCTCGGACGTCTCGATCATCAGGTGAAGATCCGCGGCCATCGGATCGAGCCCGGCGAGATCGAGGCTGTGTTGAATCGGTATCCCTCGGTACGACAGAGCGCCGTCGTGGCCAGACCGGATGCGGCCGGCGCGCAGCGGCTCATCGCCTACATCGTCGCCCCCGCCCAGGGCAGCGCTCCGACCACCGCGCACTGGGAAACGATCTGGGACGAGACCTACCGGCATGACGGCGCTTCCGAGACCGCAGGCTGGAGGAGCAGCTATACCGGCGATGCGATTCCCGACGCGCAGATGCGCGAATGGATCGCGTGCACGACTGAGCGGATTCAGCGGCTGCGGCCGCGCCGCGTGCTCGAGGTAGGCTTCGGAACGGGCATGGTTCTCTCACGCATCGCGCCGGGCTGCGAGCTGTATCACGGCATCGACCTGTCAGCGGCCGCTCTGGCGCGGGTAAGAGCCGAGGCCGATCGGCGAGGCCTGGCCGGCGTAGTGCTGGAGCAGAGGGCTGCCGACACGCTGGCGTCAATCGAGGGCGGGCCTTTCGACACGATCATCATCAACTCCGTCGTCCAGTATTTCCCTGGCGTGGAGTATCTCGTCGACGTGCTGGCGGCGGCCGTCGAGAAGCTGGCGCCGGGCGGCGCAATCTTCGTCGGCGACGTGCGCAGCCGCGCGCTGCTGGAGGCGATGCTCTGCGAGATTGAATTGCAGAAGGCGGCGGCCGACGCGCCCGCAGGTGAGATTCAAACCCGGCTGAGAAAGCGGCTCGATGAAGAGTCCGAACTGGTGCTGGACCCCAACCTGTTCCTGTCGCTCCGGCAGCGGCTTCCCGAAATCGAGGACGTGCAGGTGGAACTCAAGCTCGGCCGCGAGCCGAGCGAGATGACCCGCTTCCGCTACGACGTCGTGATCCGCAAGCGTGGCGGGACGGCACGATTGCCAATCGTCACCAACGCCATGCAAGCGCCCGCGCCCTGCACGCTCAAGGCGCTGCAAACGATCGTGCGGTCCAGGCCGGACTCGTTGCGTGTTGCCGGAATCCCCAACGCGCGGGTTTCGGCGCCGCTGGCCGCGCTTCGAACACTCCAGGCCCGCTCCCCCGCCGACCGGCTGGGTGAGATTGCGCTGGGCTCCTCGTCGGGGATCGACCCCGAGGACGTGCGTGCGCTCGATGCGAATTATGACGTGGCGATCGAATGGTCGGCCGCTGGGCCGGAATATTTCGATGCTGTCTTCAGGCCGCGAAGCGCGGCGGCAGTTGCCGAGGCTCCGGCGGAATTGGCAGCGACGGAAAACGCGTCGAGCCGTGATCCCGCCGCCGCTGACTTGTCCGTCTACGCAAATCTCCCGGCGTTCCGAGCCGTCTCAGGCGCCAATCTCGTGCCCGCATTGCGACAGTATTTGCGCGACACGCTTCCGGAGTACATGGTGCCCTCGGCATTCGTGCCGCTGGAGGCGCTGCCCCTCACTCCGAACGGCAAGCTCGATCGACAGGCATTGCCTTCGCCGGACGCGGCGCGCCAGGAGACCGCCACGCCGTTCGAAGCGCCTGCCACCGAGGTGGAGCGCAAGCTCGCAGGCATTTTCCGGGAATTGCTGGGACTGAACGAGATCGGCGTCGACGACAACTTCTTCGATCTCGGCGCCAATTCCCTGATGATGGTCCAGGTCGTCGAGAAGATCCGCGCGGAGCTGGGAATCAAGATGTCCCTGGTTCGTCTTTTCGAGTTCACGACATTGCGCAGCCTGGCCGGCGCGATCGCCAATTCCGAGACCAATCAGGCGGCAGCGCCACCCGAGCAAAACCGCGGCCAGCTTCGCAGGGAGATGATGCAGCGAAGACGCGAAGTGCGCGGCGGCCGGTCGCCGGGGTGATGGACTTGTTCGCCGCATCTCCTTCGGATCAACGCCGCGGGCAGTGTCCAGCGATAGCTTCGGATGTCGTCAGGGCTAACGGATGGTGTTAAGAATAACGCCGACAACCGCTGGCGTCCTTGATCTGCCTGGGGTTTCTTCGTCTTGAGAGAAACGCTCTCAGCCGGTGACGGCTGGAGGCCGCTGATCGGGCTATTTTTTAGGGTTCGCCTGGTCCGCCGATGGGTTGTTCGCACATCGGTGGTACCGTCAGAAAGTTTGTGAAGAGAGGACCAGAATGACGTCAAAGGCCGCACCTACACGCCTGACCGTCGGCCTCCCCGTCTATAACGGGGACGCATGCGTCACCGACGCAATCGAATCCGCAATCGCCCAGACGTTCACCGACTGGCAGATGATCATCTGTGACAACGCGTCAACCGACCGGACCGGCGATATATGTCGTGAGTTTGCCGCGCGCGATTCCCGAATCCGCTACCTGCGCAACGACGAGAACATTGGCCTCACCCGAAACTTCAACAAGGCGTTCGAACTCTCCGACAGCGAGTACTTCAAATGGCTCGCACACGACGACATCTGCCTGCCGAAGTTCTTTGAGCGATGCATCGAGGCTCTCGATGCAAATCCCACAGCGGCGATGGCCTATCCGCTGGGTAGTGCCATAGACGGCAATGGCACGGTTCTCGACCGGTACGTCTGGACGAAGCCGCAGCGCTACCAGCAGCCCTCGCCCGCGGAACGGTTCCAGGCGCTCACCACCGACTTCGATCGCCTCAATCGCGTCGGCACACAACATCCGGGGATATATTTCTTTGGCGTGATGCGCTCGAGCCTTCTGCGCAGGACGCGTCTCCAGATGAGTCACATGTGGTCGGATATCTCGATGCTGGCGGAACTCGCGCTCGAGGGGCCGTTCATCGAGGTTCCAGAAGTGCTGTCGCTAATGCGGGTGGAGATCCCACACGCCACGGCGATGATGCTTCAGGGCAACCTCCAGGGCTGGCAGGAAATCCTCGACCCGCGATATGCTACCAAATTCGGGACGCTGACTTCCCGCTACCGCCGCTATTGGGAATACTTCGTCTCCGTGGGGCGGTCGGACCTGGAACTTAGCGCCAAAGCGCGCCTGATGGGATCCTGCACGACGCTGGTCGCTCGTCGCGCCTACGAGGCGGCCACCCGACGGTAGTTACGTGAAACAGTAATTGCGTGAACCAGCCCGCACGACAGCGCTTCGTGACCGGGCATCGATCCGCGAAGACGGATTGATCACTCGTGTTCGGATTTGAGCGCGACGTCCGCCCCGACGATCTGGGGCTCGGGTATGGGTATGACAAATTTCCCACCCTGCTGCGCATAGTTGCGCTGCTGACGAATGATCTCGCCTGCATGGTTCCAAGCCAGCAGGAAGACATAGTCCGGCCGATCCTCCAACAGTTTCTCGGTCGGATAGATCGGGATGTGCTTGCCCGGCATGAACTTGCCCTGCTTGTGGGTATTGCGGTCGACGACGTACTCAATCAGGTCGCGACCAATGTCCATGTAGTTCAGCAGCGTGCTGCCCTTGGCCGCCGCCCCGTAGGCGGCAATGCGGTTGCCCTCGGCACGAAGCCTGGATAGCAGCCCGACGACGGCGCCCTTCAGGGAAGCCACCCGGTGGGCAAAGTCCTCGTAGAACCTCTGGCTCGTTAGGCCCATGGCCGCTTCCTCGGCCAGCATACTGCGGACGCTCTCGTCCATACGCTCGGTCGGCTCCACAAAGAGGCGCAGCGAACCGCCGTGAATCGAGAGCGGCTTTATGCGATTCAAATACAGGCCATTCCTCCGGAACAGATGCGACAGCGAGGTAACCGAGAAATAGCAAAGGTGCTCGTGATAGATGGTGTCGAATTCGACCTTCTCGATCAGGTCACGCACATACGGTACCTCGATCACGGCCATGCCATCCGGCTTGAGCAGAATCCGGATACCCTCGACAAAGCCGTTCGTATCAGCGACGTGCGCAAGGACGTTGTTGCCGAAAATAACGTCAGCCTGACGGCCCTCTTTGCGCAGCTGCTCCGCCAGATCACGCCCGAAGAAAGTGCACAGGGTGGGCACGCCGCACTTTCGCGCAGCCTCGGCCGGCCCGGGCGCCGGATCGATGCCGAGCACGGGAATGCCGCGCTCGACGAAATTGCGCAGCAAGTAGCCGTCGTTGCACGCGAGCTCGACGGCCAGGCTGTCGGGGCCGAGCTGCCGTTCGCTCAAGACATCCCGCACGTTTTCGCGCGCGTTCTGCACGACGGCGTCGATGAACGACGAATAGTAGGGATAATCCTGGTCGAACACGACATCCGGCGGAACCGTCTCGCCGATCTGCACGAGGCTGCAGTCAGCGCAGAAAAAAAGCTCCAGTGGGAATGTCGGCGACGGCGTTGCGATTTGCTGCTCGGTCAGCAGCGCGTCGGCGAGCGGCGTCTTGCCGAGATCAAGAACGCCAGCGAGACGGAAGCTCCCGCAGGAGCGACAGGTCAGCGCGGCAGCGGGCTTCTGTGACATACCTCTGGCGATCCTCTGCTCGTAGGTCAGGACGACGGCGAGTCACGGCGCTCGCTTGACTCGCAAATGCAGGCGCGACCCGCTATCTGCCGATTCCTACAGCCAGATCAGGCCTGCCCGCTGCCGTGGCCGAAGCCGTCGAACGCCAGCGGAGCGCCTCGTCCAGCAGCTTGTCCGCCAGCAGCGCCTTCAGGTGACCAATGCGCTGATAGCGCGGCCCCTCGAACTCTTCGAGCTGGAGACCGCGCTGAACGTACGCCTGGTGAAGCTCCGCGGCGCCGCGTCGTGCGTTCCAGGCCGGCTTGAACCCCGGCAACATCCGAGAAATCTTGTCACAGCTTACGCGGTAATTCCGCAGGTCCGGTCCGGCGTCGTCGGCAAACGAGACGCTGGCACCGGGAACCGTCTCTCCGACGATCTGCGCGAGGTCGCGGACGCGATAATTCTCGGATGTGATGCCGACGTTGAAGGCCTGATCATGAACCACGTCGCGGGGCGCTTCGACCACGGCGAGAAAGGCACGAGCGATGTCTTCGATATGCACGATCGGCCGCCATGGACTCCCGTCGCTCTTCAGGTGGATCCGGCCGGTCGTATAGGCCCAGGCCACAAGGTTGTTGAGGACGAGATCGAAGCGCAGACGCGGGGACACCCCGTAGGCGGTGGCACTGCGCAGGTAAGTTGGTGAGAACCGTGTGTCGGCCAGTTGGGCCAGACCCTGCTCGGCCTTCACCTTCGACCGTCCGTAGGGGGTCACGGGATTGAAGGCGGCAGTCTCGTCCAGCATGTCATCGCCGGCGGCGCCGTAGTTGCTGCAGGACGAAGAGAAGACAAACCGTTCGACTCCCGCGGCCTTGGCGAGGGTCGCCAGCCGGACGGTCGCCTCATGGTTAATCTGATAGGTGAGCTCCGCGTTAAGGTTGCCGAGCGGATCATTGGACAAGCCGGCGAAATGGATGACGGCATCGAAGCCTGCGAGGTCCGCGCGCTCTACGTCGCGGATGTCCTTGCGGATCGTCGCGATGTCATTCGCAGGGCCGAGCCCGTCGCCGTAGGTGCACCGCTCGTAAAGGTCACTGTCGAGGCCGGTCAGCTCATGGCCGCTCTTCGCGAACAGCGGTACGGCGACTGTCCCGATGTAGCCCCGATTTCCTGTCACCAAGATACGCACTGTACTACTCCCAAATCCGCCACGGCGGCTTTCCTGAGTCCCACAGGCTCTGCAGAAGGATCTTGTCGCGGAGCGTGTCCATGCATTGCCAGAACGATGTGTGGCGATAGGCCATCAGCTGGCCGTCGGCCGCCAGCCGCTGCAGCGGCTCGAGCTCCCACTGCGTTTGATCGCCATCGATGTAGTCGAAGATGCCGGGCTCGAGGACGAAGTAGGCGCCGTTGATCCAACCCTCCGCCGTCTGCGGCTTTTCCGAAAAATTTATCACCCGATCGCCATTGAACTCGAGATGACCAAAGCGCGCCGGCGGGCGCACGGCTGTCATCGTAGCAAGCTTTCCGTGCTTGCGATGAAATGCGAGCAGCTCTGGCAGGTTGACATCGGACACGCCATCGCCCCAGGTCAGCATGAACGTTCCGGTCCCGACATAGGGCTTGAGTCGCAGGATGCGGCCACCGGTCAGCGTCCCCTGCCCCGTATCGATCAGATCAACCTTCCAATCGAGCTGATAGTTCTTGTGCCGGGAGACTGTGCTGCTGCTGAAGTCAACTGTCATGTTGTGCTCCAGCGCGCAGTAGTCGCTCATGTACTTCTTGATGAACTCGCCCTTGTAACCGAGGGCGACTACAAACTCGTTGAACCCGTAGTAGGCATAGTGACGGAAGATGTGCCACATGATCGGCCGTCCGCCGATCTCGACCATCGGCTTTGGCTTGACCTCGGTCTCTTCAGCAAGCCGGGTTCCCGATCCACCAGCCAAAATTGCGACCTTCATCAGGTACTGTCCCAATAGTTACACAATAGTATTGTAAACGCGATTTCTATTTAAACACTTGAGGATAATGGCACCTCCCTTGTTTTAGTCAAGATCGCGACAGGGCGCGCCAAGTGTCAGTTGCTCTCTACGCTTGCTCTCTACACTCGCAACGAGCCTGCTTGGCTCACCCCTAGAAACATCTTCAGCAATTCACACACTCTTTCCACCTGCGCCTCGCTGAGCTGAAGCGCCGACGGAAGATTGAATGCTCTCGGGCCTATAGAATAGGCAGCTTCGTTGCTTCTTTGCGCTTCCTGCACGTTCGGATAGCCCGCGAAGGCTGGCAGCGAGCTCAACGGATGGAAAAACGGCCTGACGTCTATTCCATACTCGTCGAACCTGCTTCTTATGTCGACCGTTGACAGTCCAAAGGAAGGATCGAGAACGACCGTCGTCATCCAATAACTGTTCACAAAGCCGGGCGGCTCTACGTTCAGGGTTAATCCGGGAATCTGCGCCAGTCGCGTCCTGTACCATTCGAAAATCTGGCGCTTCTTCCCGAGAAGCTGGTCAATTCTCTCCAGTTGCGCCAAACCGAACGCCGCTTGCAGATCGCTCATTCTGTACTTGTACGCAACTTCCGTATTGAAAAAATTCTTATAATTTTCTCGAGTACGTCCATGGTCGCGCAGGAACTGGGCCCTCTCAAATATGGCCTCGTCATCTGTGACGAACATCCCACCTTCGCCAGTCGTCAGTGTCTTCGTCCCGTGAAAACTGAAGGCAGCAATGTCCGCACCGCTTCCGGACATCTTGCCTGAATATTTTCCGCCCAGTGACTGAGCCGCATCCTCAATCAGGTGAAGTTTGAACTTTTCCGCGATCCTGCGGATCGCCGGCATGTCAGCCGGCATACCGTAAAGACCGACCGGAATCACCGCTCGCGTCTTTGCGGTAATGAGCCGCTCGATCGACTCGGGCGAAATGCACCACGTCGTTGGATCAATGTCGGCAAAGACCAGTTGCGCGCCGACATACGTGACCGGCGCCGCGCTCGCGATCCAGGTGGATTCAGGGACTATTACCTCGTCCCCCTTTCCGATGCCCAAAGCCAGCAGAGCTAAATGAAGCGCCGAAGTGCAATGCGGAACAGCAATCGCGTGGCGCACTCCGGTATAGTCCGCGAAGGATTGTTCAAATCGCCGGACGAAGGTGCCGGCTCCTCCGTACCAAGCTTCCCGCGCCGCCTGCGCAACGTATGTCGCCTCAAGGTCGCTTACCCAGGGGCCCATGACAGGTATATGATCCATCATAGGATGATCACCGCCTCCGGTATTGGCACGACAAGTTTGGCGGCCACGAGGGGAAATACCTCAACAGCCGACCTATGATGCCATCTGTTCCGTTCCAAAGGAATATTTGGGATACAATGCAAGGGCATGTCCATGTAGGCGTCCAACATCGCGCCTTTCTATACCGCCCCCGTACGCTTCGTCCCGAAAGAGCGTCAGAGACGGTTAATTTCAAGGCTCAGTGAGCGCCTATCGTCGCGTCGGTGAACGCCCTGCGATAGCGGCTGCCGTCGGGGGCCCTCTGGCACAACGCACATCGAACCTAGACGAATACACAAGAACCGGCTAGTATTCAGGCATTATAGTTAATTTTCGACCTAAGTACTTTTAGTAAACCTTGTTCCTAATAGTAGGCGTTTTGCTGTGTTGCTGAGTAAGGTTGCGAGACAGTGCGCGATTGCTGCGGGTTATCCGGTTGCCTGTGCATTGGCCGGGCGACCGCCCAAAAAAATTTCTGCGGTGATGCGCGTCAAGAATGAGGTCGAATTCCTCGAGCGGTCGATCAACTCCGTTATCGACCTCGTAGATGAATTGGTCATCGTCGACAATTGCAGCACCGATGGATCTGCTGACGTGATTGCGGACTTTTCCAATCGATTTCCCAGGAAGATAAAGGCGTTCAGCTACCCGCATAAGATCGCGCGCTATGGCGAAGAAACCTTGATGCTTGCAGCAACGAAAGAGGGAAGGAAATCTCCATCGTATCTTCCGAACTTCTATAACTGGACCACCGCTCAATGCGCCGGGCCCTACATTCTGAAGTGGGACGGCGACACAATTGCAACGGATGCGCTCGCACCAGCCCTCGATCGCTTCCGGCAATCCAGGATGCAAATAGTATGTCATACCGGAATAAATCTGCATCCGGATCGCACTTGCTCGATAGCCGGTCGTCCTCTCGAGGAGATGGAGCCGCGGCTCTTCTACAAACCATTCTCGACATACAACAACTACAAGGGATACGTCGAAACATTCTGGTCGCCGTACCTGTGGCACTATCCGTCATTCTATGAAGTTGAGCCAGAGCCGCTGTATTTCCATATGAAGTTCTGCAAAGCGGACCGGTTCTCGAACATGTCCAATGACCTGCAGATCAGCGAAGCGGCCTTGTCGGGACGCGGCGAACCCTTGCCGGCGCATCTAAGGGAGCAGGTGAGAAGACTCGGTCTTTGAGACGGCCGCTCATCACGCCGGCTCAACAGCCAAATGCCCTGTCAACGGACAAAGGCAGCGAGCAACCGGACATAGTAGGACTGGTAGTGCAGCGAAGGCTCAGTAACCTCCCACGAATTCACCGGCCAGGGCTCATTGAACTGAAGATATGACTTGGCCGGCGGTTGGGACAACGGCGGCTTGAGATTCCGTTGGCACAACGAGAACGTGGTTGCGCCGTAACAGCGGTACGCGGGAGACCCAACAGGCGCGCTGCAGCACGCATCAACCGAGAATTGCGGATTGGGTCCACCCACCAGGAAGCCCGGCGGTGGACCGGGGAGCACATCGGTCACCCGTTGCCAGCGGGTGCCACGTACAAACCAGCCATGAAACATGGTCGCCGCCGAATGGCTGGCGCCGGCCGTGGCCATGTTTGTCAGGTAAACGAGGCCGAGCGGATTCACGCCATGGATATAGTGCGCGTATTCCAGCGCCGCGGCGAGCGAGGTCCGGGAAAGTCCTGGATCTGAGTTGTGCAGGGCTGCCAACTGGTACAACCTTGCCTGCATGGCCTTTCCCTTGTTGCTGCCCCACGTGTAGTCCTTCATCGGCGCGCGATAAGGATCCGCTTGCGCAAGAGAGCCCTGAAACGCCTGGGAAGCCTGCGACAGGTTTGCCAACAAACCTTCGCGGATCGACTTTGCTACCTCAGGCGTGGCACCGGGTAGGCGCGCGTAGTAGAGCAGGCTCTCCAACGCATCGACTTCCCACATTGACGGCCCCCACGGCGGCAGCAAGGCGCTGTAGTTGGCGTCAGCGAACTGCTTGAACGACGCATCGCCGGTCATCTCGAACAGATAGGTTGCGGCCTCGAATTGCGCCCGCAGCCGGTCAGTCTCGCCCATTTCCTGCTGCCCAGCCGCGAGCCCCTTTGAACCGGACTGCTTCGAATCGTCGTTGTTGTAATAGAGAACGCTGGGGTTCGCGGTCGCCCAGGTCCAAGCCCCTGTCGCACGCTTCCTGAGATCGTCTCCGTATTGCTTGAGATCAGGCTCCGACCGGGACGCAAGGACCTTGGAAGCGTATGCAAAGGCTGCCGCACCCATCAAGGTCGCCGACGTGGTCGGCGGGCCATAGTAGCTATTCGCCCTGGCGTCAGACGGCGGGCTTGCGCCGGCCAGGCCCTGCACACAAAGCAAGGAGCCGTCCGCATTCTGCATGCGGACGAGCCAGTCCAGCCCCCATTTTGCTTCATCGAGAATATCGGGAATTCCGTTGCCGGATTCCGGGATGCCGTAGTCGTCGCTGAAGGCTTCCGGGTGCTCCGCGTAAGCCTGCAGCAGAACGATGATGTAACGCGCCGTCCAGGACGTGTATTTGTTGAAGTCGCCGGCGTCATACCAGCCGCCACGAAGATCCTTGATCGGCGATTTCGCGGGGTTCGACGGCCGCCCCTCGTGCCAAGGCCGTGACTCGGAATCCTGGCCGGTGCCGAGATGGCTCGCCTTGTCCGCCCATGTCTTGCCTGCAAATTCCGGTTTCTTCTCGAAGCCTGCGCGCTGATAAAAGAATGCGCGGAGGGAATGCTTCATGACATCCTTGTATACGTTCTCACCAATCGAGAATTCCGCCGACCGAACCCCCTTCTCGATGTCGAAGACGGCATATTTGCCCGGCGCCTCGATCTCTGAAAAATCGAACCACCAGGCCTTGTCGCCCGAGGCCTGATCCGTATTGCCAGCGTTCCAGAGCATCGGAGAGCCCGCCTTGACGAGCTTGCCGCTCGGAAGTTCGATCAACGCGTAGGACTGGCCGGGCGCAAATCCGGCGGAACTGTCATAGCCGACCTGAGGCGCGCGTATGACGGCAACCTTCCTGGAATTTGTCGGATATCCAAACTGATCGACGACGATCGCCGGAATTGGACCGTTGGGGCCGTTCGGCAGATTCTTCTTCCAATCAGCAGCGGCAAGATTCGATAAAATTGGTCGGTTCTGTGCATCGGTCCCGCCGACCTGGGCCCGGCTAGTGGAAACTGAGGCCAGCAACGAAGCTGCGAGGCACCAAGCACCGTAACGCACGTCTTTGACCTCGTGTCCTGCGCAGTAACCGGACTACGTCTCCAGCACGCGCGCCCATGTTACCTGGATCCAGTGCACGCAGCTACTACCGGATCGCGTTCGTGGGTTGCTTGTGTCCGAATCTTTCCCCACCGGGACGGCCGCGGGACATGGTCCCGGCCGCCTCAGGCTCGCGGCTCATCGCTGTAGTAATGGTGGAAGCGTTCGCCCTTGTAGCGCTCGATGCTCCGCAGTGAAGAGGGGTCCACCTTGTTGAGAACGATGCAAACAATTCGATCGAAGAACGCCGAAGCGTCGTTGAGACACTCAAGAACTATGCGCTGACTGGTTTTTCCCCACTCGACGACAAAAACGAAACGGTCGCAGTGCCGTGCGATCATCTTGTAGTCAACGACCGCGGCCATCGGGGGCACCTCGATGATTACCAGATCATAGGCTTCCCGCGCGGTATCGACCAGCTGCCCCATCTCCGCAGTTCCCAGCAGTTCAGCCGCATTGGGTACCCGATCGGAAATTGGGCATGGGAGCACGTCCAGATTCAATCGCTCCTTCCTGATCACAAATTTTGAGAGCTCTTTCGGCTCCAACAGAGCCTCCTTGAGGCCCACCTTGGCCTCGGGTGCCACTCTATCGGTGAGCGAAGGATGATGGAGGTCAGCATCGATAAGGAGCACGCGCGTCGACGAATGGCGAGCGAAATGCGCTGCGAGATTGGTCGCGACGGTCGTCTTGCCTTCGCCGGGAACGGAAGAGATCACACAGACCACCTTCGCATCCGATTTCTGTTGAGCGACGTTGATCAAGGCCCAGATATTGCGCAGCGTCTCGACGAACCGCGAATAGGGAGCATTCAAAGTATACTCGCCCGTCTGCACAGACGCCCGCTCCTCCGCGCCCTCGACCGCTGGCAAGACAGCGCAAAACACCCCCGTCACGTCGGTCACCTGCTGTGACGTTCTAAAGACACCGAACGGGAAATCCCTTTGCAGGACGAAACAACCTCCCAGCAGAAAGCCGAGAAGCGACCCACCCGCCAGAATCAGCAGCCGCTTCTTCGAGGCCTCCGTCTGCGTCGGCGGTGACGCACGCATCAGGACAATGGCGTCCGGCGCGATGGAAGGCTGCGCGTCGACCTTGCCCATCTCGCTGAGCTGCAGCACCGTCCTGTTGTACTGACTGCGAAGGGCTTCTGCCGCACTCTCAAGCTCCCGGATCTTGGCCTGGGTGTCGCCGTTGGCACCCTCCTCGCCCATGAGATTCGTCATGGTTGAGGAAATCTCGTCGTAGCGCGCGCGCGCAAGCTCGTAGTCCTTGCTGAAACTGCCCGAGATGCGCTGCTGCTCGTTAGCAATCGCCTCGCGCAACTCCTTCATCTGGGTGCGCACCTTGAGCGTCGCGACGTGGTCTTTTCCAACACGGCTCTCGAAATCATTTGCCCGCACGGACAGGTCCGAGAGCTGCGAACGAAGCCGCGTAATCAGCCCATCGTCCGCGGCAAAGGAGTCGTCGGGGCCGGCGCTCGCGGCCCGCTCCATCCGCGCTCTCGCCTCGGCCATCGCGATCCGCGCGCTGGTGAGATGAGACTGGAGTGTCGTGTGTTGCTCGTTCGCAGCCCCGCCGCTGGTATTGCCGGTGAGGTTATGGGCGATCTTGTAATCAAGCAGCGCGCGCTCCGCGTCGCCGGCCTGCCGCTTCAGTTCGTCGACACGCTCCTGCATGACCTTGCCGGCAATCTTCGTCGACCTGAGCTTTCCGGCAATGCCGGCTTCCAGGTAGGTGTCGACAACCGCGTTGGCGATCGCTGACGCCTTTGCAGGATCCTTTGACGAAAATGCAACGTTGATGACACTCGCCACATCTTCTCGCGTGACTGCCAAGTTGCGCAGGATCGCGTCCACCGCCGCCTTCTCGAGGGTCTCCTGGGTCGGTACCTCCGGGCGCGTCTCCTCCTGCAAACCTACGGCCTCCGCTGCGGTTCGGATCAGGCCACGGATGCGGGAGCCCAAGCCTTCGGTGCCCTTCCCCCCGACGAACTCAGGATCAGTCGTCAACGACAGCGCTTTGACGACCGGCAGCACAATGCTTTCTGAGGAGATCACATAAATCTGCCCCAGGGTATCGGAGTCCTCGATCAACGGCTCGTTGGTGATCTTGTTCGATTGCAGATACCGCGGCAACGTTCGTTCAAACGCGATTCTGGAGCTCGCCTTGTAGACCGGGGAAAGGTTGGACAGCACCGCATACGCCGCAAGCAACCCGAGGATCGTACCTGCAACTATATAAAACCAACCCCGACGGGCAATTCCCACCAGGTCCGCCATATCAGGCTGCACACGCCCTGAGGACTTTTGGGGAAGATCGTCAGTCGCACTGTAATCAATCGACGCCATGGAAATGCCTAGAGTTTACTTGGCGCAGCCGTCGAGAGAAGCTCTCTTGGTCCGCCATCGAATTAGACTAGATTTGGCACGCAAGGTTCATCGTTTGGACGAAGCAAGCCGGATGCCAAGGGGCGTAAAACGGCATAGTCGCACCTCAGGACCAGTGGCACAAGGCGATGGAAGAGGCGCCGAGACCAGACGCACCAGCCATCATAATACCATAACATAACCTTCTGCTAGCAATATTGTTTTTCGGTAGATCGGCAAGAAAACGAGCCGCACCGCGTTGGAACATGAATGTGAATTCAGTTCATCCCTCAATCCAAGTGTGCGAGAGCAGCCACACATGCTGCGGAGACGCGCATCACAATCGCTTGTTGCTCAAGAGCATGCCGATGACCGGCATTGATCAAGAGCGCTAAACAGGTTTCTCGACATCCTTGAAGAGGAAGTGCACGTCATTTAGTTCATTGAAGAACCCGTTGTAGTACTGAAGGTTGAACAACCCGCTGTACGCCTTACGCTCCAAGACACCGGCCCGCAGAAGCGTGGCGGCGTCGGCTGAAAGTTTCAGCGCCGAACTCGCAATCCGGGTCAACCTGGCTCGCCCGCTGCACAGCCGCACAAGCGACCGGATCAGGAAATGACGATCCAGAAACTCCTGGCGTATCTTCGTCAGCAGCCACTTCTGGTTCCGGTCTCGCGCGAAGATTACATCGTTGCGTCCATAGGTATATGCCGCATCGAGCCACGCTCGGAAGCTGCGATCGGCAAAATGCATGCCTGCCGCCTGGATATTGAAGATAAATTCGAGGCCATTGTTGGCAAGCCGGTATGCGAGTTCAACGTCCTCGGCGCGTCGAAAGCCTTCGTCGAAACCGCCGGCAGCCAGAATGTGGCTCCGCCGAAGCGAGGCATTGCCGGTGTAGAATTGCCGCGCCGTCGCTGACCAATCCCCTTTCAGCAGCGCCCTGTACTGCTTCATCAGCATCTCTTGCTCCCAACGGACCCAGGGAGCCATCTCGAAGCCGTCGGGTGTGAGCAGGGGACCGAGCACAACAACATCGCGGCCCGCCTCCTGGTGCGAACGGGCGTGCTGCTCCAGCAATTGAGGCTCCGGCACGACGTCGTCATCAATGAAGACAATGAACTCCCCGACCGCTTTCTCGACGCCGGCATTGCGCGCGGCAGCGGGGCCCCGGTTGGCCTGCGTCAGCCACTGCAGTCGCATGGCGCAGCGGAGCGTTTCCAGATAGGCGTCCGTACCGTCGGTCGAGCCATCGGAAATTACGATCACTTCAAAAGCGTCCGAGGGGAACGCCTGCTGCTCAAGGGCTTCGATCACATGTCGTAGTCTTCCAAGACGATTGTACGTCGGTACGACAACACTGAAGTGGGGGCGGTGCACTGTTTAGGCCTGAATCTGTTGGCACGAGCTCGATCGCCTGAGCATCGAAGCGAAGCCCAGACTCCATATTTCGCTTTTTCTGCAATCATTCTGCTGGCATAACGCCGGCCTTCGCTATCACAAGTAAACTGAACTTACACCAAACTGATCTTACATTCTGATCCAACCGTTTCATCAAGCTTCCAAATTAATGCTTTATGCCTGCATCGTTGGCACACCGGCAACTGTATTGCGGTCAATTGGCCCACAGCTGAGGCGGCGTCTGGGCCGATTGCGACCTACTGTCGCTCCTCAGCGTTAACAGCTTCATCCAGAAAACCGGCCAACCTGAGCGCGTAGAGATCGAGATTCATCTCGTCTTCGACCAGCTTGCGCCCGTTGGCGCCCAATCGGGTCGCCTCCTCGGGGCAGGACAGCAACCGGCTGATTTCTGTGCGCAAAGTCACCGCATCTCCGGATGGAACATACCGCCCGTTATCGCCTTCGACTACCACGTCGGTTTGGCCCGGAACACGCGAACAAATGACCGCCTTCCCCATCGCCATGCATTCCAGTATCGCGGTGACGCCGGCCTGGAACTTTACATTTTGCAGCGGCATGACCATGAAGGAACTGTCGGCGTATAGTTGGCGCAATTCGTACTGGGTGAATTTACGCACCGTGACGTTCCCCGGAATGTTCGGTGTCGCGACGCCCTCCGCATGTTTGGCCCAGGGCGAGGCCGCGGCGATCACCACGTGCACGTCGAGATCCTCCACGGCACGCAACAGGGTTTCGTAGTCGCGGCGCTCGAGCCCCACGGCACAGACCTGCGGACGGAAGCCGGAATTTGGCGTGACCCGTTCGGGGGCAAAGAATTCCTGGTCCACCATGAACGGCGTCCATAGCACCCGGTTCCGACCGAGTTTCCAGCGTTGCTCTATGAACCGCTGCTGCCAACGGCTGTAGGTGATGAAGCGGTCGATAGCGCTTTGAACGCCCAGCCAGTCCAGGAAGACGGTCTTCTTCGGCTCGGAAATGACGTGCACGATCATCAGGTGGCGCGGCCGCGCGCCGGGTGTGAACTTGAGAAGCGCAGCCAACGGCAGCCCAACCTGCTCGCCATCTGTGACAATCGCCTGACAGTCCCTGCGGACCTTCCAGCAGGCGTACGCAAGAACCAGATTGGGACCACCGAACTTCTCGAGCACCGCGCCGGTTCGGCCGGTGATCTTCCGCGCCGCCGCGTAGTCGAGCAGGTCGGCATTGAAACTTCGCGCAAGCTCCAGATAATCGGCCCTGGGACGCTTGCCGCTCGCGATCTGCTCGCGGATGTCGGCAGCGATGAGGCCCGACACCGTCAATATCACGCGCTTGCTCATTCCACCGTGCCCCGTCCATTATCAGGCACACAGTCTAGTCGAATGCGATGGCCTGGAGTGGCGTGGCCGTCGACACCTCGCAACTTGACTGGCGACTGTTGCGATGTCATTGCCGTTAGCTCACCATGTTGCGGGGCGCCAAGCCAATAGAAAATCGCGTGTGCCAGGCCCGCACACGGCCAATCACGACGAGTGGATGCAAACGGCTCTATATCATCGATTGATGGCCGCAGTCCCGATCTTGTAGTAGGGTTAATGATGCAAAAAAATTGTTGGCACGCTGGCGATTGCCTTAAGCTTCCTGCTCAACCTCCCGCCCGCTACTGCGATAGCTCCGCGCCGGTCTCAGCAAGAGGGACGTGGACCGACGTCACGCCCAGCGGGGTCGATCTGGTGAACGCGCTGTCGTGCGATAATTTCGGTTCAAGCACCATGCTGGCCGATCCTGCAAGGCCATCGGATCTTTATACACAGTTCCACTGTCAGGGCGTCTGAAAGTCGGTCGACTATGGCCGCGCATGGTCCGGCCCATTCAATACCGGGCGCGGCGGAGCCGGGGTGAGCAGAGCGGGAGGGCTCGCCATTGCGCGAGGTCCCGATGGAAAGCTTCCAATCCTCTATTCGACCGGAATACGCGGCAGCGGCCTTGGTTTCTGGGAATCTACGGACGGCGGCGTGAGCTGGACCAACTATCGCGTGGCAGCTACCGGAGATCGACAAAATTTCTCTCCGCCCGTCGTCAATCCATATGATCCATATCATTTGCTCATGGCCGAGCACCACTTGAGCTTGATCGCTCAGAGCGTGGACGGGGGACGGAACTGATCCGAAGTCCCGATGGCGGAGGGCATGAAACCGAGTGGCAGCACGGGTCATCTTATCATTGATACCGGTCTCGCCGAAACAACGGCAGATACGTGGATCTGGACCCCATCGGGCAGCGGAGGAAGATCGGAACGTGGCGAACGTGCGACCGGGGACGTACGTGGACACAGGTCGATACCAACGAGCACCCGCACGGGCAGATGCAGATCTATCAGCCGGACAATCGCGGTGTCGTATTCATGCCGGCGCTTTATTCGAGCCTCGGCGCTGGCGTGCTGAGAAGCGCGGACTATGGCAAGACGTGGACCCGCTTCGGCATCTCGACGAATCAGGCAACTGTCTTCGGAACGCCCAATCGGGTCGACGCGATATGCGCATCGGCGTGCGGCGGCTGCAAACTCGATCCAGCGCTGCAGTCCGCGCCACAACCTGGAATATCTGGATGGACACGCACGGCGCCCCCGCCGGAGATGGCGATCGGGCCGGCGCAGGCAGTGACAGTTTTCGACGGCACCAACTACATCATACTAACGGCCAACTGGCGCGGCGGGATCTGGCGCTTTATCGAACGACCGGGTCCTGCCGGGCTCGAAAGGGCGACCACGGGGTTTAAACTCGCTGTTCGCTCAAAGGCGCGCCATTGCCCCGGCGTCGTGTTCTCATCCAGTCGGGGCGCCCGAGCGTGGAAGCTGTTGACGGGTAGCTGGCGGGCCGCTGCTCTTGACGCTCGATATCGCCGCCAATGCGGGCCGCTGTGTGCGAACCGCGCGAGACGTTCGCCCAGCCCAACCCGGATTGCCTTGCCCGTTGCGGACGGCGCCCACGCCCCCCGGCAACGTATAGCGGACTGATTCCGCGACCACTATGAGATACAGCAGCCAGAATTGCGTGAGGACGAGCCAATTGGAATCAAGCAGGTTGATCAGCAACGCAAACAATTGAACCGACAGGAAATACCACGCGCGCACCGGGTCTATGCGCCTCACACGTTCCAGCAAATGCAAGGATGAATAGATAAAGACCAGGAATATCCAATAGCCGATCCGACCCGTCTCGAGCTTCAGCTCCAAATATCCGCTATGACTCGTCGGCATATCACGGACGTACCCCTGCGCCGCGTTGTGGGGCGAATTCGGTACAGAGTAGTATGAATGGAAGCCCCAGCCGAACCAGGCTCTGTGCGATATCTGATACTCAATGAAGCTCCATATTCCAGTGCGTCCGGTGAGAGTGGCGTCCCCATACAGCCTGTATCCCAGCCGCTCGATCGGGTTGTTCACAAACAAGGACACGAACACGACACCGGCAACGACAATCGCCGGCGTCAGCCTGGTTCTCTTGCAAATGAACAATATGAGCCACGAACAGACCAGCGCGACGAGCGCGAACGCGAATGCGCTTTTCGATTCGCTCTCGAGTACGAGCCAAAATCCCAAGCCTAAAGTGATGATAGCAACCAGACGTCGCCAGCCGCGAAACAGAAGCTCACGGCTCGACACAATAATGCCGACCGCGGCCAGTAAACCCAGCTCCTGCTTGTGGGTGAAATAACCGGGATGGCCTAGCGGCGACGGCGGTGTAGTCAAGACATAGACAGCGCTGACCACAAACGCGATGGCGTAGCAAAGATGTATGCCTGGAATCGTGGATCTGACAGATATGGGCAGAGCGAACGGCCCAACGACAATGATGACCGCCAGCACCTGCACGACAAGCCGACTGAAGGCAAAATCCGGGTTGTAAGCCCATGTCACGCTCGCAGCCGCGAACACAAGATAGGCGATCAGACTCATGATCGGCAGGGAGAGGAAGAACCTGCGGTCTACTCGCGCCCAATTCCTGAAAATGAGAACTAGTGTAAGCAGAGCGGCGACCGGCCAGATCAGGATGTTTACGACCCGCTCCTTTCCTTCGCCGGGCAAAAGGGGAAGGGCCACCGCGACATAAAAAATTGCGAGCACAGGGAGCATGGCCAACAAGGTGGCGCCCGGAAAACTCATGCTGGGAAAGTTGGATTTCTCCGCACGCTGAATGAACTTCGGCATTTCGTAGCCACTTCGGTTGAGAAATTACAGACTTGAATACTCGCACCGGCCACGTGGGCGACCGCCGAGGCGGATCAATCCCGGCGCAATTCTTGCGTCACCAATCGTCGCAAACCTCGGGCTATGGGACGTTCCGAGGAGTCTTGAGTATAGGTCAATCTTGCGATATCGGCGAGTTGCGTGTCAACATCCCGGGATTAACCAACATCTTAGGTTAACCCTCCGGAATTGCGAAAGAACGCCGCCTCGAATCAGCGATGATTTTTGCTGGCCGCATAATCTGCTGCGGTTCGTCGCGAGTTCAACAGAAGGCTCCATGTGTTCTCCGCCTGCGCCCGCGGGCCGGTTGCATCACTCTTGAAGAGGCCAATGATCGTCTGGCCGCCCGTCATGACCACAGCGGTTCCACAGCGATCCCGTCGGGTCGCACTCCTGCGAGGGTGTTATCAGTGATCCCGATTCGTGACGTGCCGTCCAGCCTCTGGGCAACGGCCGTATTCCGGATGGCCGGTGCACGATCGGCTATCGTAACCGTGGATGGGAAGTACCCGGTCCTCGTCACCGCCGGATCAATCACGTGCGGACGTTTGTTCCTGCGCTGCAAGACGATACCAGTCGAGGTGGGTGCCGGCGAGAATGGCTCCCTCGCGCTCGGCGAGCGAGTTTTCATCAACACTGGCGCCACGATCGTGGCCAATCACAGCACCGAAATCGGCGACGATTGCCGGATCGGCGACCTGGTGGCCATCTTTGACTCTGAATACATTCCCTGGAACCGTCGTGTCCGATACGGACGGCGCCAGTTCGTCTTGGCACCAACGTCTGGGTCGCCCGCTCTGCGACAATCCTTTCAGGCGTTACCATTGGCGACCACGCTGTCACCGCAACCGGATCGGTTGTGACGAGCGACGTTCCAGCGAGGACACTTGTGGCGGGCGTGCCAGCACGCCCGATCCGAACTCTCGACATTCCTGATGGCTGGTGCCGCGAGTGAATGGCCCAGCGCCGCAATATCGGATTCAGAAGCCCCCCGAGAGGTATTTCGCCGCCCCCGTTACGGAACGATTGGCGTTCCTGGACTGGTTGCGCCACGCCAAAGCCGGCCGCACCGCGCGTCAATGATGCTTGGCACGTCAAGGCAGGATAACCGGCCATTGCGTCACCGTCGATTAACCGTCCGGCACAGATTTCGTCGCCTGGGCCCCGACTACTCTGGTGCGCACGACCTCCATCAGGAGCCGCAGATCGCTCGGCAGCACGAGCCGTGTGACCATGGCTACCACCGCAAACGACAGGGCAAAAAGCGGGATGAGATACAACAGCCCCAGCGGCTGCAGCATCGATAGCGGCACGACCGTACAGACCGAGGCGATGCAAGCTCGAACCAAGTTCAGCGTCGTGCTCGTTCCGACTGCCCCCTTCGGAAGCAAAGCCCAGTACGCAAACGTCGTCGGCAGTTCCGTCACGCCGGCCACGATCACAAGCGCAATGCCTCCATTGCCATACCGCTGCTGAAAATATCCGATGAGGAACCAACTCGTGACCACACAGAAAGCAATCCTGACGATGCTTATAACGGCTAACGCCCTGTTCCGGCCGACTGCGGTCACGGCAGAGGCCAGCACGTAACTATAGAACAGCAACGGTACGAAGACCGCACCCACGCGCAGAATCGACACGGTTTGTTCGAAACGGCCCTGCCCGTATATGATCGCAATTATGTCGCCTGCGAACAGGTAGAGCGCCGAAGATGTAAGTGCGGCCGCGATAAACAAAACTCGCCCGGTTACATCGATCAGTCGCCGAAGATCTGGCAACGAACGCGACGCGCGCGAAAGCTCCGGAAACGACGCTGCAACCAAAATCAGCGCCGGAGAAACAACAATACCAAACGTGGTGCGGAACGCGCCGAACCATCCCACCACTGTCGAATTGGTGAGCACAGAAAGCAGCAATATCTCGACAAACGGCTGCAATGCTATCACAAGCGAGAAGGCCGCGATCGGCGCTCCATGTCGAACAAGCTCCCAGATCATTTTCATCGCGGGCGCTTTGAATTTGATGCTCAGTCGCCTGCCGGCGATTGCCACGAAAAGCATAGTCGAAATGCCCCCAATGCTTTGCACCAGGATCACTTCCGTCAGCCCCCCTCCCAGGTGCAAGGCAACAGCGGTAGCGACCAGCGTCATCGCCTTGCCGACGATATTTGCAGATGCATCGAGATCCATTCGGTCCCTGGCGCGAAAGGAACATGCGACGGGCGCCAATAGCGTACTCGGAACTGCAGCCATCATGGCCAACAGCGTCAACGCAACAATCTGGCCGCCGTATCCCAAAGTCAGCGCGATTGCGACCGCAATTACGGAGGAGAAGACGATCGTTGCCAGCCGGACCACGAGCGCACTTCCGATCAACTCGGACTCGTCAACACGCCCTCTCGCCATTTCCCTGACAAGATATGTCCCCTGACCCCAATCAACGATGACGTAGGCAAATGTGCTGATAGCGAAGACGGTATAAAGGACACCCAGCTGCGCAGGCTCCAACGCGCGTCCGATAACAGCGGTCTGAAGAATCCCGAGGGCTGTTGATGCGACCTGTCCGAGTCCAAGGTGAGAAACATTACGGACCAGGAGACTGGTGGTATTCGATCTCACGGACGGCTCCGGGTCAGGAAAAACTTCTGCGCAGCTAGAGCGTTTTCCAGCGAATAGGAAACCGGTTCGCGTGAAGAAAACGCGTCAAAACAAGAATCTAGAGCACCGCTCCGATTCAATCGGAACGGAAAAGGCTCTAGCCGGGACCGTATATCGAGAATCCCCTTGCGCGTCCAAGGCAAATTGGTCGGTTGCGACGGCGTCGCGCCTCCCTGCCGGGAAGACTGCAAACGATCTCGACGTGCTCCCGGGCGCATCTCAGCCTGCTCTATGGTCTGGTATGGAAGACGACACGCAAGTTGATCAGGAAATTCACGATGAATGCGGTCCCGATTCCCGCGAGCTTGGCTGCAAGCGGAGGCATCCCCACGGTGAATATCCCCAGAAGCGTGACGCCAAGATTCACCATAAGTCCAACAAGCGCGGCAGCCGTGAATGCCGCAAGGCCACGAACCGTTGCCTCACGATTGAACACAAATCGACTGGTCAAGCTGTAGTTGACAAGTGCCGCGATGCAGAAGCTAAGGCAGCTTGCTACAACGATGTTCAGCTTTGCGTTCACGAGCAGCACAAAGCCGCCCGCATCAACGACGGCAGCTATTCCGCCAGTCACTCCATATTGTAGCAGCTTCCATAACAGATCGGGCAACACGGATCCTATTGCATGAATGGATCGAACAATGGATCGTGAAACGTCTTGAAGGTCTGAAAGGCCTCGATAGGCTTCGAAGATCTGATCAGGGTTCTCACTCCGGCCCTTTGCCCTGCAATACCATCGCGATCTGCACGGTCGCCGATGAACAGGGTGTCGGCGGCCGTCGCGCCTGCTGAGGCCATGAGCGACTGGAGGCCAATGGCATGAGGCTTAAGCAGCCCGACATCGCTGGCCGCGACCACATGGTGGGCCGACAATCCCATCGCAGCAAGTTTGTCCGTCGCGGGGTAATCCGAAAAGATGCCGATTTTCCTGCCGGTACGTTGCAATCCAGCAAATAGTTGCGCGACGCCTGAAAAGAGGCAGCTTCTCAAATATCGAAGCGGCCGCGTTTCGATCCATTCGGACACGATCATCTGAACGCTTTCGGGCGACACTGACGTGGCCTTGGCCGTCTCGGCGATCAAAACGCGGTCGAAGTCGACGACTTC